>Ga0209573_1002202_pt1 | contig 26018 bp, 22 predicted proteins | sample TNRBio252014_DNA_FD_185870 | JGI IMG/M metagenome (GOLD analysis project Ga0209573, IMG submission 185870) | Wastewater treatment Type I Accumulibacter community from EBPR Bioreactor in Madison, WI, USA - TNR Reactor_6/25/2014_ DNA (SPAdes)... | ecosystem: Engineered > Bioreactor > EBPR >... | reverse complement strand
ACTGAAATCAGTATATAACAGATGCAACCTCGATAGACTTGGGCGACGACAGACCATCGATGCCCATCGCCGATTAGGATGCAGCGGTTGATCTATCCCGCACGTATCCGTTGGCCGCTGCGCAAATCCCGGATTTCTGTGGGCTTTGCCGCGCCGCCCGTAGGGCTGGGCAACAGTGCGTCGATATTCCGACCCAGTCGCCGGCGCACAGCCAACGCTGTGCGGGCTGGAGGACGACCGCTGAAATTGGCGCTGGTGGAGACCAGGGCATGACCACAAGTTCGACATAGCGCCGCCGCCAGTGGATGAGCAGTGACCCGCACCGCCAAGGTGTCATGCCGGCCCCGCAGCCAACGCGGCGTATTCGTTCGGGCCGGAATCAGCCAGGTGTACGGGCCGGGCCAGGTCGCGGCGAGGCGCGCTTGATCGGCAGGAGAAAGCGGTTGCAGAAAGGGCGCAAGTTGCGCAAAGTTGGCAGCGATTAAAATCAATCCTTTATGCACTGGCCGGCGTTTGAGCGCCAGCAACCGTCGCACCGCCGGTTCGTTCCGTGGATCGCAGCCCAGCCCATAGACTGCTTCCGTGGGATAAGCCACGATGCCACCGGCTCGAACCGTGTGGGCTGTAGCGCGCAGTCGTAGCAGATTCATGCGCCGGGTGCTCCAATAAGCTATTAACTGCTGCTGTTGGACCGTTTCGTTTTCGTTTTCGCCGGCGCGGCGGTTCGGCGACGGACTGCGCGCTTCTTCTTTTCCGGCGCTTCCCGAATCAGGATTTCGCATTCATCCAGGCTTAAACTCTCCGGCTCCCGTCCCTTGGGCGTCCGAACGTTCTTCTGGCCATCCGTGATGTAGGGACCGAAGCGGCCATTGAGGATCTGGATATTGGAATCCGGGAATGTTCGCAGAATCCGATTCGCCATCGCCTCTCGATGAGCCGCGATCAATTCCAAAACCTGTTCGCGATTGACGGTGTAAGGGTCTACATTTTTCAGCGATACATAGCTTTTGCCATAGCGCACATAAGGCCCAAACCGGCCGATATTGACCTGGATCGGCTCCGCTTCGGCGGTGGTTCCCAGGTCGCGCGGCAACTGGAACAACGCCAGGGCTTCGTCCAGAGTGATCGTGTCCAGACGTTGTTCAGACCGCAGACTGGCGAAACGCGGTTTATCAACATCTTCCTTAACGCCGATCTGGGCAAACGCGCCGAATCGGCCCATGCGCGCCGATACCGGTTTCCCGGTCTTGGGATCGGCCCCCAGTTCCCGGCTCTGCACCACATCCTGCCGCGAGACCTTTTCCGTCTTCTCCTCCACCCGTTGCTTGAACGGATCCCAGAACCCACGCATCAGCGGCAGCCAGTCCTCTTCGCCCCGCGACACGGCGTCCAGTTCATCCTCCAGCCGGGCGGTGAATTCATAATCCACATATTGGTTGAAATGCTGGGTCAGAAAACGGTTGACGATCCGGCCAATATCAGTGGGTTTAAAACGGCGGTTGTCCAGCACGGCGTATTCGCGGGCCAGCAGGGTGGAGATAATCGTGGCATACGTCGAAGGCCGGCCAATGCCATGTTCTTCCAGCGTCTTGACCAGACTGGCTTCGGAATAACGCGGCGGCGGTTCGGTAAAATGCTGTTCCGGGCGCAGCGCCAACAGGTCCACCCATTCACCCTGCTTCAATGGCGGCAGGGTCCGGCTTTCTTCCTCATGCGGGTCATCGACGTCTTCCTGGTAGACCGCCATGAAACCCGGATTGGCGATGGTCGAACCTGTGGCGCGAAAAGTATGGCCCGCGCCGCAAGCCAGGTCGACCGCAACAGTATCCAACGTCGCCGGGATCATTTGGCAGGCGACCGTGCGTTTCCAGATCAGTTCGTACAGCGCATATTGATCGGCGTTGAGATGAGCGCGAATCGCTTCCGGCGTGACCGCCGCCACGGTGGGCCGGATCGCCTCATGCGCTTCCTGGGCGTTCTTGGCCTTGGTTTTGAAAAGACGCGGACTGGCAGGCGCATTGTTCGCGCCGTAGCGTTGGGCGATCAGCGCCCGAATTTCGTTGAGCGCTTCCTGCGCCAGATTCACCGAATCGGTGCGCATATAGGTGATCAGGCCGACGGCGCCGCCGCCGGTATCGATGCCCTCGTACAACTGCTGGGCGACCCGCATGGTGCGCTGAGTGGAAAAACCGAGCTTGCGCGAGGCTTCTTGTTGCAGGGTCGAAGTCGTGAACGGCGCGGCGGGGTTGCGCTTGCGCTGCTTGCGCTCGACCTTGGCGACCCACAACTGGCCTATCACAGCGGCATCGGCGGCCGCGCCGGATTCAGCAATCTGGGCCTGCGCCGCATCCCGCAGGGTTCGTTCCATGGCGTGAGCCTGTTCGCCCTGAGTGATGCTGAATTGCGTCAGCTTCTCCCCGGCGTATTCCAGCAATCGAGCTATTATCGGCTGGCGAGCCTTGGCCGCATCGGCTTCCAGCGTCCAGTATTCCTGCGCCTGGAAGCGTTCGATCTCTTCCTCGCGCTCGACCACCATCCGCAGCGCTGGCGATTGCACCCGGCCCGCCGACAGGCCCGGCCGAATCTTTTTCCACAGCAGCGGCGACAGATTGAAACCGACCAGATAATCCAGCGCCCGCCGCGCTTGCTGGGCGTTCACTAGGTCTAGCGACAAATCGCGCGGGTGGGCGACGGCGTCGATAATCGCCCGCTGGGTCACTTCGTGGAACACCACGCGCCGCACCGGCTTGTCGCGCAATAAATCGCGCTGCCGGAGAATCTCGGACAGGTGCCAGGAAATCGCCTCGCCTTCCCGATCCGGGTCGGTCGCCAGATACAGCGTTTCAGCCTTGGCCGCCGCCTTGGCGATCGCCTCAACGTGGCGTTCATTCTTGTCAATGAGCTGATACTTCATGGCGAAGTCGTGATCGGGATCGACCGCGCCTTCCTTGGGCACCAGATCGCGCACATGACCATAGGAGGCCAGCACCTCGAAATCCTTGCCCAAATATTTCTTAATGGTCTTCGCCTTGGCGGGCGATTCCACAATGACCAGATTTTTGCTCATGACCTTCAACGGGATTAACAGCAACGGGGAGCGGCCGGTCATGCATCCAGCCGAGACGGCGGCGCTATCCGCCGCGACCTGTGGCGTAGCGCAGAAATCAGGCAGCTAGTGAAGATAACCGGGGATATTGTCGAATACCAAATCTTCCATCCAGGCGTAGGCCTCTTCCTGGCCCGGTCGATTGAACAGCACCATGAGGATGATCCATTTTAACTGGTGCAGATCGATGTCGTCGGTTTCCAGCGCCATGACCCGGTCGATGACGCCTTCGCGGGTCTCCGGGTCGAGGATGCCGCCCTGTTCCAGGCGCAGGAGAAAACCCCGGCATTCGACATCGAGTCGGGCTAGCTCCGCCGCAACATAGATACGGCAGGAACGGGGATTGACCGGCAGTGGGAGCGATGGGCGATCAACCAGGCTGTCCAGCCAGACAAAAGCCTGATCGATTTCCTGCGACGGAAAGCCGGCGGCCAGCAATTCCATCTGGACGGATTCACGGTCAGGATCGACATCCACATCCTCTTCCATATCGTTCTGAAATAGATACATCAAGACGTCCAGTACGTTTTCTTTCATGCGGGGACTCAGCGTTTAAAGTACAAAGCCCCCACCGTTCGGCAAGGGCGTCAGGGCGCCGCTGAACCGGACTTCAGGTTTTGAGGCGGCAGTACAAACCGCCCGGGACGGCTGCCACATACCCTTCCAGTTCCAGAATCAACAGCATGGAGGAAAGCACTTCCGCCGTCAATCCGCAACGTTCGACCAGTCCATCCACACTGGCCGGGTCCTCGCCGATCGCTGTTAACAACTGCCGGTAATCATCGTCCAGCGGATTCGCCGCCGACGGATTCGCCACCGACGGGGACGCCGCCATTGGCGAGGCAAAGGTCTCAGCGCCTGCAGCGGCCAGCGATCCCAGTTCTTCCAAAATATCGGCGGCGGTTTCCACCAGTTTTGCGCCCTGACGAATCAGGGCATGACAACCCTTGGCCAGCGGGTTGTGAATGGAGCCGGGAATAGCAAACACTTCGCGGCCCTGCTCGACAGCTTGCCGGGCGGTGATCAGCGAACCGCTCTGCGCGGCGGCCTCGACCACCAGCACCCCGAGCGCCAGACCGCTGATTAAGCGGTTGCGCTGGGGAAAGTTGCCCGCCGACGGCGCTGTGCCAATGGGAAATTCCGAGACCAGCGCGCCCTGTTCAGCAATGGCGTGGGCCAAATCCCGATGCTTGGCGGGATAGACCCGATCCAGGCTAGCGCCCATTACGGCAATGGTCCGGCCACTGCTGCTCAGTGCGCCCTGATGGGCGGCGGCGTCGATGCCCAGCGCCAGGCCGCTGGTGATGACCATACCCACCCCGGCCAGATAGGCGGCGAAACGGTGTGCGGTTTCCCGGCCCAGGGGAGTCGGGTTGCGGGCGCCCACAATCGCCAACTGCGGTGCCCGCAAACAGCCGGGGTCGCCCCGGACAAACAGTAGTGGTGGCGGGTAGGGGATTTGTCGCAACAGCGGCGGATAGCGCGGATCGCCCAGCGCCAACAGGTGATTGCCGGATTGCTCCAGCCAGGCCAGATCCTGTTCAACGCCTCGCCAGTTGGGAGCGCTCAAATACTCAAGCGTCGCCGTAGGCAATTCCAACCGGCCCCATTCATCGCGGCCAGCGGCAAACGCCGCAGCGGCTGAACCGAAATGATCCAGCAACCGGGCGAATCGCGTTGGCCCGACGCCCGGCGCTCGCAATAACGCCAGCAGCCAAGCGGGATCGTGAGCCGGGGGCGCGTCGTTCAGGGCGTTGTTACCCGATCTTGCAGGCGAATGGCGCGTTCGGCCTGCATCACCAGCGCGTAGCTGACCAAATCGTGTACTTTGTAGACCATCGCCAACCCGGAGCGCTCGCCGGGTATTTTGATGGTTCCGCCCGACACATGATCTTCGACTTCACGATCTCTACCGTAAATAGCCAGGACATGGCCCGGCTCCAAACCCTCCTGAGCGCCTAGGTTAATGACGACGCTGCTGTACTGGGTGATCTGCGTCACGTCCGAATTGAGATTGATCAGGATGAAGCCCTCGGTATCTGGCGGTACGGGATGCGGGTCAAAGCTGTAGAGTTCGGTTTCCGCCTCGAAGGGGAACAGCCGGTCGCCGGCGCGGACCGGAGCCACCGTATTCGCCAGCACTAGAGTCGCGGGATCGGCGTCTTTTTCGAGGATCGCCTGGCCCATGTAGATGCCGGCGACGCCCAGTGAGCGGCCAGAACCCGGCTCGATCAATGGCTCACTGGGGCGGAACACTTGATAACGCGGCTGGTCAAAAATAGCGCCACGCGCATAAACCCGGTCGCGGTCGGCGTAGACGATCTGTTCGTCATCGTCGGCCACGATGTAGGGTGAGCCTTTCCACTGCCCCTCGCTCAACACGAGCGCACGGGTCAGGAAGGATTCGATGGCGTCGCGGGGCACCGGCGGGATTGGCTGGCTGAGATCCTCGACCCGGACTTCCGGCGACAACTTGAGCAGCGGCGTTTCCTCGCGCTCGGCAACTTCCAACTGAGGTTGGCCGTTGGCGTCGTAGCTGAAGCGCAGCACATCGCCGGGGTAGATGCGGTTAGGGTTGCGGATTTGCGGGTTTTGCCGCCAGATTTGCCGCCACTGCCAGGGGTTCTGGAGAAACCGCCCGGCAATGCCCCACAGGGTGTCGCCCGGAACCACAGTATAGGTTTGCGGGTGGTCGGGTTGCAGGGCCACCGGGGCCTGGGCGGCGACGGAGGCCGCTAATAGCGGCGGTTCGCCAGTGGGTGCTGCGGCCGGGCCAGATTCGGATTGACCGGGCGAAGCAGGGGGTTGGGCGCACGCCCCGAGCAGGATCGCCGTCGCCAGCGACAGAGCCGTTCTGAAGCGCCTTGAGGAACGCGAAATATTCATGTCCGTGCTCATCCTCCAAGTGAACAGGCGGGAGCAGTGTGGCAGTTTGCCCCCATCGCGCTAAAGTATAGCCCCGACGCTCGGGTTTCTCGTATGATTTCGCATTGAATGATTGAAAATGATCGAAACAGGGCTTTTACGGAGCAGCCATGGCACGATTAAATGTATTGCACTATCCCGATCCCCGGTTGCGCAAACCGGCGTTGCCGGTGGAAACCGTCGACGCCAGCATCCGGACCCTGGTCGCCGATATGCTGGAAACGATGTACGCCGCGCCGGGCATTGGTCTGGCGGCGACCCAGGTCAATGTCCAGAAACGGGTGGTGGTCATGGATCTGTCTGAAGAGAAAAACCGGCCCCAGGTGTTTATCAACCCGACGGTGCTGGAGCGCCAGGGCGAAAGCGAGGGCGAGGAAGGCTGTCTGTCAGTGCCGGGTTTCTATGAAACAGTCCGCCGTGCGGAGTGGGTCCGGGCCAGCGCGCTGGACCTCGACGGCGAGCCGTTTGAATTTGAAGCCCGTGGCCTGTTGGCGGTGTGCATTCAGCATGAGATTGATCACCTGGATGGCAAGCTGTTTGTGGATTATCTGTCGACGCTCAAGCGTGACCGTATCCGTAAGAAGCTGGACAAGCAGGCCCGCCACGAATCACGCGCGTCCTGAGCATGGCTGCGCCGCGCCTGATTTTCGCCGGTACGCCCGACTTCGCCGTTCCCTCCCTGCGGGTATTGCTGGACGCCGGTTATACCGTCGTCGCTGTTTACACCCAGCCGGATCGTCCAGCCGGACGGGGCCGCCAACTGCGGGCCAGTCCCATTAAAACCCTTGCTCAGGCGGCGGGCGTTCCGGTTTATCAACCGGCGACTCTGCGCGATGCGGCGGCGCAGGCCGCATTGACCGCTTTGCAGCCGGATTTGCTGATCGTCGCTGCCTACGGATTGATCCTGCCCCCAGCGGTGCTGGCCATTCCCCGGCTGGATTGCATCAATGTCCATGCTTCATTGTTACCGTACTGGCGTGGGGCGGCGCCGATTCACCGGGCGCTGATGGCCGGCGACGCCGAAACGGGAATCAGCCTGATGCGCATGGAGGCGGGTCTCGATACCGGCCCGGTGTTTGCGCAGGCTGTTGTCCCGATAGAACGCGGCATGACCGGCGGCGAATTACATGACGCGCTGGCGATGCTGGGCGCGTTGACGCTCCGGGCGACGTTACCGGAACTGTTGGCGGGTCGCTTGACGCCGGAGCCGCAGGATGATGCGCTCGCCACCTACGCCGCCAAGTTGAGCAAGAGCGATCTGGAACTGGACTGGACCCGACCGGCTTTGGAACTGGAGCGCCAGGTGCTGGCGTTCAATCCCCATCCCGTGGCCCAGACCTGGCTGGAAGAGTATGTTTTGCGCATCTGGCGGGCCGTGGCCGAGGAAGAACCGGTTGCGGCGTCGCCCGGTACGGTGCTGCGCGAAGAGCCATCCGGGGTGGTCGTCGCCACCGGTTCCGGCGTACTGCGGTTGACCGAAGTCCAATTGCCGGGGGGCAAACCGATGTCGGCGGCCGCGTTTCTGAATGCTCGCCAGTTGTCCGGCCGGCGACTGGGCGCGGCATGAGCGTTCGCGCCAGCGCAGCCCGGACGTTGGGTCAGGTATTCGGCAAAGGGGCATCGCTCAGTGCGGCGCTGCCGCCCGTGCTGGATCGGATTGACCCGCGTGATCGCGGCTTGCTCCAGGAATTGTGTCATGGAGTGTGTCGCTGGCATCCGCAACTACAGGCTGGGCTGGATCGGCTGCTGGCGCAGCCGCTCGATCCTCATGAACACGTTATTCAGGCTTTGCTGTTGATCGGCCTCTATCAATTGCAGCATCTGCGCATTCCTGAACACGCCGCGGTGGCGGAAACGGTCGCCGCCGCTCGTGAATTGCGCAAACCGTGGGCAGTGGGTTTAACCAATGCGGTGCTGCGCGCCGCCCTGCGGCGGCGGGCGGAACTAACCGAGGCTCTGGAAACCGACCTCGTTGCCCGCACGGCCCATCCGCGCTGGTTGCTGGAGCGACTGCAACAGGATTGGCCGGAGGATTGGCCGGCTATCGTCGTGGCGAACAACGCCCGTCCTCCGTTCACCCTGCGGATTAACCCACGCCATCGCCTTGTTGCATCAACGTCCGCCCCGAACGATGCGGCGGTTAGCGCATTGTCGGGTTGCCAAAAAGACGGCGAACCGACCGGCCAGAGCGTGGCGAACGTGGAAACAGCGCTGATGCTCAGCGAAGCGGTGGACCCGGCGACATTGCCCGGATTTGCCGAGGGCTGGGCGTCGGTGCAGGACGCCGCCGCGCAACTGGCTGCGCCGCTGCTGGATGTTCAGCCGGGGATGCGCGTGCTCGACGCCTGCGCCGCGCCCGGCGGTAAAACCGGCCATCTGCTGGAATGCGTCCCCGATCTGGACCTGACCGCCCTGGATCAGGACGCCGCCCGGCTGGAACGGGTTCGGGAAAATCTGGCCCGCCTGGGCGTGAAGGCGCGCTTGGTTGCTGGCGACGCCCGGCAACCGGCAAGCTGGTGGGACGGCGTTCCCTATGACCGGATTCTGTTGGACGCCCCTTGTTCGGCGACCGGAGTGATTCGCCGCCACCCGGATATCAAACTGCTGCGCCGAGAGAGCGACATCGCCATGCTGGCCAATCAGCAGCAAACCCTCCTGGCCAGCCTGTGGCCGTTGCTGCGCCCTGGCGGTCGATTGCTGTATGCGACCTGCTCCGTCCTGCGCCAGGAAAATGAACAGGTGATCGCCCGGTTTCTCACCGCACAAGCAGACGCCAGGGAGCAACCCATCCTCGCTTTCTGGGGCTGGCCTTTGACGAATGGTCGACAAATTTTGCCTGGCGAGGCCGGTATGGACGGCTTTTATTACGCCCTGCTGTTGAAGTGTGATCGATCGCCGGAGTCCGCCTGATGCCGGTCTGCGCTCTGACGGGTATCCGCTGGCTGGCGCTGCTGGCGGCGTTGCTGACGGGACCGGCGGTCTGGGCGGCGGGCTTTGACGTGATCAGCGCCGCCACTCGTCTGGAAGGCGGCGTGTATCGCCTGAACGCCCGAATCCAGTACCGTTTCAGCGGCGCCGCACGGGAGGCTCTGCAAAATGGCGTACCACTGACCATTGCGCTGGAGATGGAGGTGCGCCGACAACGCCCCTGGCTGTGGGATGAAACCGTTTACACCCTCGCTCAGCGCTTCCGGTTGGAGTATCACACCTTGAGTCGGCAATATCTGGTGAGAAATCTCAACAGCGGTGAACGCCGGGCTTTCCCGACCCGGGAGGGCGCTTTGCAGTACATGGGGCAAATCACGGATTTCCCCATGCTCGATAAAGGGTTGCTCAATCCCAACGAACGTTATCAAGGCGCGCTGCGCGCCCGACTGGACCTTGACGCCCTGCCGACGCCGCTACGCCTGTTTGCTTACATATCGGACGACTGGCGACTGGCCAGCGAGTGGCGCACATGGCGGCTCTAATTCGCCGGCTGGCCCGGGGCCAGGGATTGACCGTGGTGCTGGGATTGTTAGGACTGCTCTTGGTCATTCTGGTGCTCATGAGCGGCGCCACGACCGACTCTACCCAGTTCGAGCAGATCTATGGCTGGCTGCTGCTGATCAGCGCCGTTGGCTTGAGCGCGCTGGCGGCGTTAATTCTCTATAACCTGATCGAACTGTTGCGCCGCTACCGGCGCCGGGCGCCGGGGGCTGGCTTGACTCTGCGGCTGGCCGGCATTTTCGCCGTGCTGGCCATAGTTCCAGTGGCGCTGGTCTATAGCTTTTCGCTGAATTTCCTGCAACGCGGCATCGACAGTTGGTTCAATGTCCAGGTGGATCGCGGTCTGGAAGATGCTTTGGAACTCAGTCGCACCGCGCTGGATTTGCGCATGCGCGACGTTCTTAAACAAACCCTGCGCATGGCTACGAATATCGCAGAGAGCGACGGAGAACAAGTCGGCCGCCGCCTCGACGAAATGCTCGATCTGGGCGAAGCCTCCGAACTGACCCTGTTTGGCCGCGACGGCCGCATTATCGCTACCGCTACCGCCGCTCCTTCACTCATCCTGCCAGAGCCGCCGCCCGATACCGTGCTGCTGCAAGTCCGGCAGGGTCACAACTATGTCGGTCTGGAGCCGATTCGCGATACCGGTTTTCATATCCGGGTGGCCGTGCGATTGCTCCTTCCCGGCGACGAGGAAGGGCTGTTGCAGTCGCTGTTCCCCGTGACCGACCGCCTGAGTCTACTGGCGGACGCCGTGCAAGCCGCGTTCGATAGTTATAAGGAACTGCTCTTCCTGCGAGCGCCGCTCAAAGCCAGCTTCACCCTGATCCTGTCGCTGGCGCTGTTATTGGCCGTACTAGCGGCGTTCTGGGCGGCGTTCTATACCGCCCGCCGGTTGGTGCAACCGCTGCGGCAACTGGCCGAAGGCGCGCAGGCGGTCGCCGCCGGGCAATTCGACCAGCAGGTGGCGCAGGGGGGCAGCGACGAACTGGGCTTTCTCGTGGAATCTTTCAATCAGATGACCCGTAATCTGGCGCATGCCCGCGATGCGGCGCAACGTAGCCAACAGCTTCTCGAAAGCCAGCATACTTATCTGGAAACGGTGCTGGCGCGGCTGTCTTCGGGCGTACTCACCCTCGATCAGGCCGGTCGCCTGCAAACGTGCAACGCCGCCGCCAGCCAGATTCTCGGAGTGGATTTGCACGCCTTGATCGGCGCCGACAGCCAGCACATCATCGCCGTTCAGCCGGCGTTGCAGGATTTAATCGATGTGATCGGCCCACAGTTGGCGGAGACTGGCGACTGGCGTCAGGAAATCGCTTGGTTCAGCAGTGCGGGCCGCCGCATCCTGATGTGTCGCGGCAGTTCGTTGCCCGACGCCGTGGGTCTGCGCGGCGGTCATGTGATTGTCTTCGACGACATCACGCACCTGGTGCAAGCCGAACGCTCCGCCGCTTGGGCGGAAGTGGCGCGCCGGCTGGCCCATGAGATCAAAAATCCGCTGACGCCGATCCAGCTCGCCGCCGAGCGCATCCGTCACAAATATCTCAAACAGATGGATGAAGAGCAAGGCCGGATTCTGGATCGCGGCACTCACACCATCATCCAGCAGGTGCAGGCGATGAAGGAAATGGTGGACGCTTTCAACGAATACGCCCGTCCGCCACGCCTGCAACTGGCGCCGCTGGAGTTGAACGAATTTGTGGCTGAGGTGCTCTACCTCTACCGCGACTATCCGGCTAATGTGGAAATCGGCCTGGAATTGGCCGAGGAGCCGCTGTGGATCAACGCCGACAAGGGCCGCTTGCGCCAACTGCTGCACAATCTGGTCAAGAACGCCATTGAAGCCATTCGTGATGGCCACGGCTCCACCCTGTCTGTTCAGACCCGCCGCGAGCATGTCACTGGCGCGGATTGTGTCGAATTGAGCATACTCGATGACGGGCCAGGCTTTCCGGAACACCTTGTAGCCAGCGCTTTTGAACCTTATGTGACTACCAAACCTAAGGGAACCGGGCTAGGATTAGCGGTCGTCAAGAAAATTGTCGAGGAACACGGCGGCTGGATCCAATTGGAGACGCCAGCAGAGGGCGGCGCCCGAATCGTGATCCGACTCCCTTTCCGCCCCGAGGCTGCCGAACCTGCAACCCCGCCGGTGGTTCTTGCCGTGCCGTCAAACCCCGATAAGGAGACCGGATGAGCGCATCCTATATTCTGGTCGTTGATGATGAACCTGACATCCGCGACCTGGTGAAGGAAATTCTGGAAGATGAAGGTTATAGCGTAGCGACGGCGGAAAATGCCGCCGCCGCGCGCGAGGCCCGCCGCGCCCAGCGGCCCGATCTGATCCTGCTCGATATCTGGATGCCGGATACCGACGGCATCACGCTGCTCAAGGAATGGAGCGAGGGCGATCATCTGCCCTGTCCGGTCGTGATGATGTCCGGGCATGGTACGGTGGAGACCGCCGTGGAGGCCACCCGGTTGGGCGCTTACGATTTCATCGAAAAGCCGCTCTCCATGGCCAAGCTGCTGCTGACGGTCGAGCGAGCGCTGGACGCTGACCGTCTGGCGCGGGAAAACCAGAACCTGCGCCGTCAGCAGCGCACCGTCTCCGAGCCGGTTGGCCGCAGCGAGGTCGTTCAGCGACTGCGCGCCCAGGTGTTAAAAATCGCCCAGCACGACGCCCCCGTGCTGATCTTCGGCGAGCCAGGCACCGGCAAGGAGGTCTACGCCCGCTTCCTGCATGCCCACAGCCTGCGCCGCACCGGGCCGTTTATCGATGTGGGGGTCGGCTCCATCGCCCGTGAGAACGCGACGCTGGAGTTGTTCGGCTCCGAGCAGGGCGAGCGCATTCACTATGGCCGGCTGGAACAAGCCAGCGGCGGCACCCTGTTCCTCGATGAATTGGCGGATATGGATTTGGAAGCCCAGGCCAAGCTGGCCGGCGCTCTGGAGAATGGCTCCTTTCTGCGCATCGGCGGCAAGGAGCCGGTGCGGGTCAACGTGCGGGTGGCGGCGGCCACGCACCGGGATTTAGAGCAGGAAGTGGCGATTGGCCGGTTCCGCGAAGATTTGTATTATCAGTTGAATGTGGTGCCTATCAAGCTGCCGCCGTTGCGCGAACATATTGAAGATGTGCCGGAGTTGCTCAATTACTACGTCAGTTATTTCGTCGATCAGGAAAGTTTGACCTACCGTCATTTCACTCTGGCCGCCCAGAATCGGCTGCGCAATTACGGCTGGCCCGGCAATATCCGCGAACTCAAGAATCTGGTGCAGCGCCTGCTGATTCTGGGCGGCGAAGAGGAGATTCACCAGGAAGAAGTCGATGCCGCCGTGCGTGGAACCACTACGGCCAAATCCCACGATGTTGGCAGCATTCCCTTGAACCTGCCGTTGCGCGAGGCGCGGGAGCAGTTCGAGCGGACTTACCTGATGCAGCAATTTCGTGAATGCGAGGGCAATGTGGCGCGTCTGGCCGAGCGGGTCGGCATGGAACGCACCAACCTCTACCGCAAGCTGCGCGCCCTAGGCATCGATCCCAAGAAAGCGCTGGATGAGTGAGAGCCAGTTATGAAAATCATCATTCTCGGCGCTGGGCAGGTCGGGGGTTCGGTCGCCCACATCCTGGCGAGCGAAGCCAACGACGTAACCGTTGTCGACGCCAACGCCGAGCGGTTGCAGGCGTTGCAGGATCGGCTCGATCTACGCACCGTATGTGGTCACGCTTCGCATCCGACGATACTGGAGCAGGCGGGTACGGCTGACGCCGATATGTTGATCGCGCTGACGGATAACGACGAAGTCAATATGATCGCCTGTCAGATTGCCTACACCCTGTTCAATACCCCGACCAAGATTGCCCGGGTGCGGTCGAGCAGTTATATCGCCCATCGGGACGCTCTGTTCAAAGATGAATCGTTGCCGATTGATGTGTTGATCAGCCCTGAGCAATTGGTCACTGAATACATTCAGCGCATCATCGAACATCCGGGCGCGTTGCAGGTGCTGGATTTTGCCGACGGTCAGGTGCGGCTCATGGGCGTCAAGGCCTACGAGGGCAGTTCCCTGGTCGGTCAGGCGTTGCGGTTGCTGCCCGACCGGATGCCGGGCATCGAAACCCGGGTCGCGGCTATTTTTCGCCAGGGCCGCCCGGTTCAGCCGGAGGGCAATACGCAGATCGAGGCGGATGATGAAGTGTTCTTCATCGCTGCCCGCAAAAACGCCCGCGCCATTGTCAATGAGTTGCGCAAACTGGACCGGATGGTCAAGCGGGTGATCGTGGCGGGCGGCGGGCATATTGGCGCCCGGCTGGCTCAGGGGCTGGAGGAAAGATTCCAGGTGAAGGTGATCGAACACCACACCGAAACCTCCCGCCGACTGTCTGAACATCTCAGTCGAGCCATTGTCTTGCAGGGCGACGCCGCCGACGAAAATCTGCTGCGGCAGGAAAATATCGACAACGTCGATGTGTTCTGCGCCGTCACCAATGACGACGAGGCCAATATCCTGTCGGCGATGCTGGCCAAACGGATGGGCGCCCACAAGGTGATGGCGTTGATCAACCGCGTGTCCTACGTGGATTTGGTTGAATCATCGGGCATCATTGATGTCGCCATCTCGCCGCAACAGGCCACTATCGGCAGTCTGCTGGCCTATGTCCGGCGCGGCGATGTGGCCAAGGTGCATTCCCTGCGGCGCGGGGCGGCCGAGGCCATCGAAGCGGTCGCCCACGGCGACTACAAAACTTCCAAGGTAGTAGGCCGACGCCTCGATGAAATCCGTCTGCCGCCCGGCGCGACTATCGGGGCCATCGCTCGCGAAGACGAAGTGATCATCTGCCACCACGACACCATGATCCAGGCCGAGGATCATGTCATCCTGTTCCTGGTGGACAAGAAGCGAATCCCGGAAGTCGAACGGCTGTTTTCGGTAGGAGCCACCTTCCTGTAGCCCCGCGCTGCAACAAAAAACTCTTGTGTTAGAATAAATCCGCCCTGAATCCGAACCGGGGGCCTTGCTGCCCCCGCCAGAATTCCCAAAAATCACCCGGCGTTGACAGGACCCCCGAACATGACCGCATTCAATTTTGCGCAGGCGCGCTCCAACATGATCGAACAGCAGATCCGCCCCTGGGATGTGCTGGATCAGCGAGCGCTGGACACCCTCGCCCAGACCCCGCGCGAGGATTTTGTCCCGGAGCGCTACCGTAATCTGGCCTTCAGCGATGTCGCCATTCCGCTGGGCCATGGCGAATTCATGCTGAAGCCCAACGTGGAGGGCCGCATCCTGCAGGCGTTGACCCTGCAATCGACCGATCATGCGTTGGAAGTCGGCACGGGTAGCGGTTACCTGACCGCTTGTCTGGCGCGTATGACCACCAGTGTGGTCAGTGTGGACATCATTCCCGACTTTACCGAAGACGCCCGCCGCAAGCTTAAGGCGCATGGACTGAGCAACGTCGCGCTGCATACCGGCGACGCCAGTCGGGGTTGGGGTGAACACCGTTATCAGGCGATTGCCGTCAGCGGTTCGGTGGCGACGGTCGATGAGGTCTGGCGACAGAGCCTGAGTCTGGGCGGACGGTTGTTCATCGTGGTCGGCCAGCCGCCGATCATGGAAGCGCTGCTGATCACCCGGGTCGGCGAGCGGGAATGGACCCGGGAAAGCTTGTTTGACACTGAATTGCCGCCGTTACGTGGCGTTGCCCCGGTCAAGACCTTCGAGTTTTGAACGGTATCCATTATCAGGGGGAGCTTGCTCGTGATATCCAGAGTGCATCGTTGGGTATGGGCTGGGATGGTCGCCGCGCTATGCGGCCAACCGGCGGCGGCGGAAGATCTGATGCAAGTCTATCGCCAGGCTCTGGACAGCGATCCGGTGCTTAAGGCCGCCGCCGCCAGTCGTGAGGCCGCTCAGGAAACTAAACCGCAGGCCCGCGCCCTCCTGATGCCCAATGTAGGCATCAACGCGGAGCAGGGCCGCACTTCCGTGTCGGGGCAGTCCGATTTCAATAACCACAACTATGTGATTGGGTTAGAGCAACCCATTTACAATCGCGGTAGTTTGGTCCAGCAGCGGTTGGCGGACGCGGTCGTCGGGCAATCTGACGTGGACTTGCGCAATACCAATAACGAACTGATCTTGCGGGTTTCCCAAGGCTATTTCGGCGTGTTGGCGGCGTTGGATAACCTGACTTACGCCACTGCCGAGAAGAACGCCTTCGCCCGCCAACTGGAACAGGCTAACCGGCGTTTTGAGGTAGGGCTGGCGACCATCACCGATGTCTACGATGCCCAGGCGCGTTTTGACGCGGCGGTTTCGCAGGAAATCGATGCGACCAACATTCTGGCGGACGCCCGTGAATTGCTGCGGCAATTGACCGGCCAGGAATATGCGCAACTGAACCTGCTCAGTGAACGAATGCCGCTGGCGCTGCCCGAGCCGCGCGATGTCGAGGAGTGGGTGCGTATGGCGCTGGACAATAATCTGCGCTTGCTCAGCGCCGGTTATAGCGTCGAGCAGGCGCGGCAGAACATTCAGCTCCAAAAAGCTGGCCACTATCCGACGCTGAATTTGCTGGCCAGCAGCGCTGACTTTGACAATGGAATCACGGACGCCAACAGCAATCAGGTCAGCCTGCAACTGGCGATTCCGCTGTACACCGGCGGGGCGGTCTCCTCGCGCGCCCGGCAGGCCGCCTATAACTATGAAGGCGCCCGCCAGAGTCGGGAAAGCCTGCAACGCGACACCGTGCGCACCGTCCGCAACGCCTACCGAGGCCAGGAAACCGCCATCAGCCTGATCAAGGCTTTGGATCAGACCCGCGTGTCGACCCGCAGCGCGCTGGAAGCCAATCAGGCGGGCTTTGAAGTCGGCACCCGCACGATTGTGGACGTGCTGGACGCTGAGCGTAACGTCTATCTGGCTGAACGGAATTACGCCGCGTCCCGGTATTCCTATATCGCCAATTATCTGATTTTGCGCCAGGCTGCCGGGCAGTTGTCGGAAACGGATGTGACGGAGATTAACGGCTGGTTGGGCGAGGCCCGCTCCACCATGGGCGCGCTCGCCAGTCAGGAACCGGTTAAACCCGAACCCGCCAAGAGTCGCGCAAACGGTAAACCCGCCCGCCCGTGACGGTTTATCCGCCTCGTGCTGTCCCTGAAGATCAAGGGGAGCCTGCTGCGCTATCGCTAGCGAAGCTGCCGCGCCGACTGGCGGCGGTCATCTACGATAGTTTGCTGTTAATCGGAGTGCTGGTCGCCGCATCCGGGCTGGCCATGGGCGTAATCGCGCTAGTGGCGGGGAGTGGCGAATCGGTCAAGGCGGGCGGCGCATTGACCAGTAATCCTTTCTTCCGCACCTATTTATTGCTGGTTTGTTTTCTGTTCTACGGCGGGTTCTGGGTTAGCGGCGGTCAGACGCTGGGTCTGCGCGCCTGGCGGTTGCGACTGCAACAGCGTGACGGTAGGAATATCCGCTGGCAACAGGCGTTGCTGCGGTTTTTGAGCGGCGGGCTGTGGCTGATGCCGATGATCGGCGTCCATCAGGCGTTGAAACCGGGGATCGGCTGGAGTCTGGGCATTGGGCTGGGCGGTTTGCTGTTGTTACTGGCGTTACGCTTGCCCGACCGATGGTCGAAGACGGAGTTGGTGGCGTTGCCCAAAAAAAAACCTTAGCGCAACCGGCGCAGCGCATAGAACCCCGCCCCCAGGAACAGTAGCGACGGCAGCGCTGCCCCGACCAGCGGCGAATAGCCATACAGCAACACCACGTTGCCCAGCAAGTAGTTAATCAGGAAGAACGTCAGGCCCAGCAGCAAGCCGATCAGCAACCGCTGGCCAGCGCCCGCCGTGCGCTGCGGGCCGAACACAAACGGCATGGCGATCACCAGCATCGCCAGATAGGTCAGCGGCGCCAGCGCCTTGCGCCACAAAGCCAGCCGATAGCTTTGGGCGTCCAGCCCATTGCGTTCCAGATAATCAATATAAATCTGCAAATCGCGGATCGACAGTTCGTCAGGATCCGCAGCCAGCACATCCAGAATTTGCGGACTGATCGCCGACGCCACCGACAGACGGGTCAAATACTCGGTTTGCACGGCATCACCGTCGAGAAGGCTGCGGCTGACGCCCTCCAGCAGCCAGCGCCCTTTCTCGTAGCGGGCGCTTTCCGCGTGAGTCATGATCTCCAGCCGGGCGTCGGGATTCACCTTGAAAATACGAATATCCACCAGGCGAACGCCGGGCAGCACCGCCTGGACATGGACAAAATAGTCCCCATCCCGCGCCCAGAACCCCCGTCCGCCACGAATCGCCATATTTTCACCCTTGGCGATAGCGCGTTGCTCTCGGGCGAACTGCTCCAGCGGCGGCGCGATGAACTCGCCGATCAGCATGACCGCCACGCTTAACAGCAAACCGGCCCATACCACCGAACCGGTCAAGCGGGTCAGCGATAGGCCAGCGGCGCGCATCACAATCAATTCACTGCTGCTGGCCAGCGCGCCCATGCCCAGCAGGCCGCCCACCAGCAACGCCATGGGAAACAGTTCATACAGTCGTTGTGGCTGAATCAGCAGCAAATAGCGAAGGGCCGCCATAAAGTCATAATCGCCCTTGCCCACGCTTTTCAGTTCCACCAGCAAGGCGAGAAACAGTTCCAGCAGCAGCAGCACTAGCAAGGCGACCAGCGTCGCCATGGCGACGGTGCGAAACAGATAGCGATCCAGAATCTTCATGAGCCGCCCGCCCGGCGCGCCAGTCGCCATAGCCGTTGAAAGCCAGGGTTGCCGGCGTAGTAGTGGAGCAACAAACCCAGGCTGAAGAGCAGAAACAGGCCATGCACCCACCACAGACCGACCCAGGGGCTGACGACGCTGTGACTAAGCCAGGACTCGCCGACGCCGACCAGATTGAAATAAATGGCATAGATCAAGGTTGCCGCGACGATGCGGCCATAGCGACCCTCACGCGGCCGGGCGCGCGCCAGCAGCGGCGCCCACAGGGCGATGAGCAACATTTGCAGCGAACTGTTGAGCCGCATCTGCAATTCGGCGATGTGCAGGGGATCCGTGGAGCCCAGCAGTTGCCGGGTCGGCAGGGTTTCCCGGTGTCGCCAGGTTTGGACCGGGGAGTGGGCATCAATACGCACCGTAGCCCGTTCAAAGCTCATCAGGTCATAATCGCCGCGTCCGACAACGCCCCGGTAGCGATAGCCCTGCTCCAGCACGATATGACGAATCCCCTGCTCATCGACTTCCTGCCGGCCCCGCGCCCCAGTGGTAATGCTGAGATCGCCAGCCGGCTCGCGGGTCTGGATGAAGACATTGCGTAATTCGCGTTCGTCCAGCGCGCCGATATAGACGACATGCCGACCGTTCATGACTTCACGGAAGGTTCCCGGCGCGAACATGGACACTTCGGCTTCCTTACGGGCCTTGGCCATGGTTTCAAATTGCCATTCCATGATCGACGGCAACACGAACAACGCCACGCTGGTGGTCAACAGGGCCAGTGGCGTAGCTAACAGGAACACGGCCCGGTAAACCGCCAGCGGTCCCTGACCGCAGGCCGCCAGCGCCGTCATTTCATGATCGCGGTACAGTCGGCCCAGGGTCAACATGATGCTGAGCAGGAAAGCCAGCGGCATCAGCATGATCACCATATCCACCGCCTGTAGGCCCAGCAGCAGGAAGATGGAATCCTTAGCCAACAGGCCGGTGGCGGCCTTACTCAGATAGCTGGCGAGGCGGTGGCTGAGGGCGATGGCGATGAGCGCCAGCAAGGTCGCCAGCAGGGTGAGGCCGATTTCGCGGATCAGATAGCGGTCGATGATTGACATAAGTGAAAGTCCCCGGCGCTGCCGGGGAGACAGTGGAAATTTGGCAGCCCCGGAAGTCTACCAGCAAACCCTGCGTCGTGAGCCGCCCAAGCGCATGTCAGGGAGAACGCTGCTGGATTAAAGAGAGCGAAGCCTAAGCCAGGCAACGCAGGAGTGCAATCAAAGGTTGAGCGTTTCGCAGAGGCCATGCGCTAAGGAATCAGGATGGCGTCCTGCCATTTACGTACAGCGTTGATCAGATAAACGCCTTGCGCCCGGCCCAAGTCGGCGCAGGTCAGCGCCTGTTCCTGGATACGGCCTTTCATGAGCAAATCTCCCCGAAAAGCGCCCGCCAGCAAGCCGCTCATTACCGGCGGCGTGACCCAATCGCCGGCCAGATTCAGCACCAGATTCGCGGTGCAGGCTTCGGTCAATTCGCCGCGTTCGTTCCACAGGATGACTTCGTCGCAATCCGGGCGGCTGGCGCGGGCCGTGGTGTAGACCTCGCGGCGGGTGGTTTTGTGATACAGCCAGACGAGGCTAGAATCGACGGGCTCTCGCGCTAAACCGACCCGTACCGGTTGCGGCAGCGCCGCCCGCGCCAACGGTTCCGCCTCCAGCGTGAAGCGCCCGTCCAGATCGACTCGCAGCCGAATCTTGCTCGCTTCCTTCAGGGTCAGCGCCAGATGAGCCAGGCCGGCTTCAATGGCGGGCAGGTCGAGTGGAACGCTGAAGTAAACAGCGGTCTCCGCCAATCGCGCCAGGTGCGCGGCCAGCAGGAAATAACCGTCGCCGGCTTCCCATAGCAGCGCTTCCAGCAATTGAAACGATGGGCGCGGCGTGGTCAGCACCCGCGCTTTCAACCGGCATTCCTCATACTCGTCAGCGGTTTCCGAATCCCACACCAGGCCGCTGCCCACGCCATAGCGGGCCTGCTGTTGTCGCCGGTCGATCAGCACCGTGCGAATAGCGACGCTGAAACGCGCCTGGCGATTCGGGCCGATAAAGCCGATGGCTCCGGTGTACACGCCTCGCGGGTGTGGCTCCAGTTCCTGGATAATTTGCATGGCGCGCACTTTAGGCGCGCCGGTGATCGAGGCGCAGGGAAACATCCGCGCCAGGATTTCAGTAACCGGGGTCTGGGTTTGGGCAGTGACCGTGGAGGTCATTTGCAACAGGGTCGGGTAGCGTTCCACCGCGAATAACTGGGGTACGGCGACGCTGCCGATTTGCGCAACGCGCCCCAGGTCATTGCGGATCATGTCCACAATCATCAAATTCTCAGCCCGGTTTTTTTCGGACTGCCGCAGGCTGGCCATGTGCGCTTCGTCCTCTGTCAGCGTGCGTCCCCGGGTTGCTGTGCCTTTCATCGGTTTCGCGGTCAGCCGTTCGCCATCCAATTGAAAAAACAGTTCCGGTGAGGCTGAACCGATGATAAAGCGACCGGTATTGATAAAAGCGGCGTACTCGGCCTGTTGCGCCATAGCCAATTGGGTGAACAGCGCCCACGGGTCGCCGGTGAAATCGGCGTGCAACGGAAAAGTGTAATTGATCTGATAGCTGTGGCCATCCGCGAGGTAGTTCTTGATGCGATGAACCGCTTGCGCATAGTCGGCAGGACTGATCGCCGGTTGCCAGCGACCAGCGGCGACGGTAGGGGAAATCGTGAGCCGGGCGATCAGCGAGCGCCAATCGCTGATCGGTGCGGCTTGCGCATACAGGCCAAACCAGAGTAGCGGCAAGCCCGGCATCGGGTCATGTACGGCTAAATCGTAGGCGGCGGCGGCTTCGTAGCTGATGAATCCAGCCGCATACTGGCGGTGTTCATTGACAGCGGTTTCAATGGTCTGTAGCGCCGGAATCACCTCATCCACCCGCATGGCGACGACGATGCTTGCCGGTTGGGTGAATTGAAGGCCGCCCCGGCCCTGCTGAATCCATGCGGCGTCCGGTATCCCCTCGATCCGCTCGTAACCATCACTGTCTATCATGAGTTTGCCTGCCTCAAGTGATCGCGCTGGACGCGCCAATCCTGCGTGGTCGGCTGGACAAATAGCCGGGAGTGCAGAATGATACACAGGCGTCGCCCGATGCAGGCGATTCGAGTGGCTCCCTTGCTGATTAAAGTGATTAAAGTTATAAGGATAAATGACATGCGTTTTCGGTGGTGGTTGCCGTTGTTGTTAGCGCCGGGTCTGATCGGGGCTCAGGAGGCTGCGAAACCTGCGGGTCTGGAGCCGATTCCTGACGGTCCGCCGGAGGCGTCGCGGGAACAGAATGTCCCGGCCCCGGAAATCACCATTCGTCAGATGGGTGATCAGGGGTCGGTCGAGGAGTATCGTGCGGGCGGGGTGTTGTACATGGTGCGGGTTAATCCCACCAAGGGCGCGTCGTATTACCTGGTGGATACCGACGGCGACGGCAATCTGGAGACCCGCTATAACGATTTACAAAGCCCTCTGGCGATTCCTGCCTGGGTGTTGCTGCGCTGGTGAGAGTTCAACCACTCCGGCTTGACTAGGGGATGGATTGGGCGTTGTTCAGCCTCGTGGCGGTTGCCAATCGGCGGCGTCCCGTCGTAGTTGGCAACGGGCTTTGGCTCGTTCCGCAGTTTTCGATTTCTCGTGGACGCCGCCTTTGCGCAGGATGGGCGCGGCGGCGACGGGGTTGCGGCGAGGCCGCTGAATGATTTTCTCCATAACGATGGTTCCATGCTAAAGGGTGATCAACCCTTGACGCACACTACCTGTTTGAGGGTGTGCAGAATTTCGACCAGGTCGGACTGGTTAGCCATCACTTCATCGATATCTTTGTAAGCGCCCGGAATTTCGTCGATGACGCCGGGGTCTTTCCGGCATTCCACGCCAGTGGTCTGAGCGATCAAATCCTGGGAATCGAACTTTTTTTTTGCCTGACCCCGGCTCATCCGCCGGCCCGCGCCATGGGCGCAGGAACAAAATGAGTCCGGTTCGCCCTTGCCGCGCACGATGTAGGACTTGGCGCCCATGCTGCCGGGGATGATGCCCAAATCGCCCACGCCAGCGCGAATGGCGCCCTTGCGGGTGATGTACAGGTCTTCACCGAAGTGGCGTTCAACAGACACATAATTGTGATGACAGTTCACGGCTTCTTTCGTCGCCGTGAACGGCGGCAGGCAGCGGGCCAGTGTGTCCAGGATCAGCCGCATCATTTCGCGGCGGTTGGTCATGGCGTAGTCCTGCGCCCAATGCACGGCTTCCACATAGTCATCGAAATGTTCTGCGCCTTCCTGTAGATAGGCCAAATCCCGGTCGGGCAGGTTGGCTAGATGCTTGCCCATATCCTTGCGGGCCAGTTCGATAAAATAGCGGCCGATGATGTTGCCGATGCCGCGACTGCCGGAATGCAGCATCACCCACACGTTTTGATTTTCGTCCAGGCACAATTCGATAAAGTGGTTGCCGCCGCCCAGGGTGCCGAGTTGCCGCGCCCAGGTGATTTCAACATTGCGCTGCATTTTTAAAAGACCGGGATGTTTCTTGACGATGCGATCCAACCCGCCGGACAGGGCGCGGATGGTCGAGGCCAATGCGCCATGTCCTTCGGTGTGCATATCGAACCCGACCGGCACGGTCGCTTCGATAAGTTGACGCACCGGACGCAGATTGTCCGGTAGCTGGTCGGCCTTGAGGCTTAACCGTGTGGCGACCATTCCGCAACCGATATCGACTCCCACGGCTGCCGGAATAATCGCGCCTTTGGTGGGAATGACCGAGCCGATGGTTGCGCCAATACCGACATGAACATCGGGCATCGCGGCGATGTGACTGTGGATAAAAGGCAGTTGCGCGACATTCAGCAACTGGCCGATGGCCTTGGGGTCCACATCGTCGGTGTAGATTTTGACCGGGACTTTGCCTTGGGTCATGATTTGTTTAATGGGCATGATGATTTCTCAAGTGTTTTAATCCGCGCCCGCCGGTAAAAGCGGGCGAAACTTCGATCAGGATACCCGCTTTTGGACGGTGGAAGGGTTTCAATCCGCGCCCGCCGGTAAAAGCGGGCGAAACCGCGTCGCACTGGAAAAGCTGCGCGTTGAGTTGTTTCAATCCGCGTCCGCCGGTAAAAGCGGGCGAAACGCGCAACAACTAAGATTTTAATATACATTTTCATGTTTCAATCCGCGCCCGCCGGTAAAAGCGGGCGAAACTTCTGGAGTGAGAGCAGATGCTCTGTACGCCTCGGTGTTTCAATCCGCGCCCGCCGGTAAAAGCGGGCGAAACCGCAAACAGCGTCCCCATCCCGACGCCGTTTTTCTTGTTTCAATCCGCGCCCGCCGGTAAAAGCGGGCGAAACCGTGACCGGCGTCGTAGCTCACAGGAGCGCACTCGTGTTTCAATCCGCGCCCGCCGGTAAAAGCGGGCGAAACCGTCCAGCGCCCGGCTGGACAGCGATACGGCACTGTTTCAATCCGCGCCCGCCGGTAAAAGCGGGCGAAACCTTTCGCTACGGCGTGAAGCTGATAAGGACGCAGGGTTTCAATCCGCGCCCGCCGGTAAAAGCGGGCGAAACCGGGCCGGGCTGCCGTGGCATAGGGCTGAGTGGTGGTTTCAATCCGCGCCCGCCGGTAAAAGCGGGCGAAACGCAGGCTACCCGGCGCAAAGGTCGCGTTGCTGTGCGTTTCAATCCGCGCCCGCCGGTAAAAGCGGGCGAAACACGGCGACCGTGGCCATGGCGCTACAGAAAGATCCGTTTCAATCCGCGCCCGCCGGTAAAAGCGGGCGAAACTTGATCAACAATCTGAGATAGAGGTTATTGACCCATGTTTCAATCCGCGCCCGCCGGTAAAAGCGGGCGAAACGGCCATTTTCCGACGAAGAGGTTGCCGCGATTCGAGTTTCAATCCGCGCCCGCCGGTAAAAGCGGGCGAAACCCCCCGGTGGATCAGTGACGGGCGGCGGTGAAACTGTTTCAATCCGCGCCCGCCGGTAAAAGCGGGCGAAACGCCGTTGAACCGGGCCGCAACAGCTACACCGCATGGTTTCAATCCGCGCCCGCCGGTAAAAGCGGGCGAAACTTTTGTACGGTACGGATGCGAGAGAGGGGATATCAGTTTCAATCCGCGCCCGCCGGTAAAAGCGGGCGAAACATTCGTCGGGATGTAGTTGGTGTCAATATCTTCCGTTTCAATCCGCGCCCGCCGGTAAAAGCGGGCGAAACGAATACCGCGCCCTGCTCTCCATTATGGACAGCAGTGTTTCAATCCGCGCCCGCCGGTAAAAGCGGGCGAAACCCCACAACAACGACGATATCCCGTTTTAGTCATGTTTCAATCCGCGCCCGCCGGTAAAAGCGGGCGAAACCGACGAGCTGGCGGAAGAAGCGCAACGGCTAGATGTTTCAATCCGCGCCCGCCGGTAAAAGCGGGCGAAACACCTATCGGCTGGTAATCGGATGCCCCGCATTGATGTTTCAATCCGCGCCCGCCGGTAAAAGCGGGCGAAACGGGCGGGCGGCGATCTTTGCGGATACCGGGCTTGGTTTCAATCCGCGCCCGCCGGTAAAAGCGGGCGAAACTTCACCGTTTCCCAAATCGCCCAGTCCATACTGCGTTTCAATCCGCGCCCGCCGGTAAAAGCGGGCGAAACGATTGACCAGTGCGCCGCCAAGCTGCGTGATCTAGGTTTCAATCCGCGCCCGCCGGTAAAAGCGGGCGAAACCTGGAATCCGCCGGCGAACAGGAACCTCTGCAAAGTGTTTCAATCCGCGCCCGCCGGTAAAAGCGGGCGAAACACTACCCCGACCGCAGCGGGCGCCGGCGCAGACTGGTTTCAATCCGCGCCCGCCGGTAAAAGCGGGCGAAACCGTCGACAAGGTTCGAAAAGCCGGGGGGTTCGTGTGTTTCAATCCGCGCCCGCCGGTAAAAGCGGGCGAAACGGAGCGCACCCGTGAAACCGATATGCCGCCGATTGTTTCAATCCGCGCCCGCCGGTAAAAGCGGGCGAAACCGTCTAAATGCGCCGCTGCAATCCCGGCTTCCGTGTTTCAATCCGCGCCCGCCGGTAAAAGCGGGCGAAACGGGTTTGCGGATCGTTCTCAATGCCCGGATATTTTGTTTCAATCCGCGCCCGCCGGTAAAAGCGGGCGAAACCTGGCGGGACAAGCGAAAACGGATTGGTAACTGGTTTCAATCCGCGCCCGCCGGTAAAAGCGGGCGAAACCCGCCGATTCCGCCATTTGGGCCGAACGATCCAGTTTCAATCCGCGCCCGCCGGTAAAAGCGGGCGAAACAAAAGTTCGGCACAAACATTGTAGATGCTTCGCAAGTTTCAATCCGCGCCCGCCGGTAAAAGCGGGCGAAACTCGACATCAACCAGCGAGTCGGATAGGTCATTCTCGTTTCAATCCGCGCCCGCCGGTAAAAGCGGGCGAAACCATCTCAGTCAGCTACAGCATTGATGATTATCAGGTTTCAATCCGCGCCCGCCGGTAAAAGCGGGCGAAACAGCGTCTCATTCAGCCGATCCGCCAGGGCAAGCTGTTTCAATCCGCGCCCGCCGGTAAAAGCGGGCGAAACTCGCGCCAAGCGCCGCGTACCGCATTGCCGCTGTAGCTGTTTCAATCCGCGCCCGCCGGTAAAAGCGGGCGAAACAAGTCATGAATACGGTCGCCGTTTTGCCGGTAGACG
>Ga0209573_1002201_pt1 | contig 26023 bp, 24 predicted proteins | sample TNRBio252014_DNA_FD_185870 | JGI IMG/M metagenome (GOLD analysis project Ga0209573, IMG submission 185870) | Wastewater treatment Type I Accumulibacter community from EBPR Bioreactor in Madison, WI, USA - TNR Reactor_6/25/2014_ DNA (SPAdes)... | ecosystem: Engineered > Bioreactor > EBPR >... | reverse complement strand
GCCGACGAGCACTTGCCCGGCCACCGGAATCGCCAAGGTCACGGCGAGCCGGCCGGTCACGGCGGACAGGAAGGTCTCCGACCACATCGCTTCGTTCCGTTCCCGCGCCTCGCGTAGAACGGTCCATTTGGAAAGATCGAGTCCCAACAGATTGTCGCGTTGGCCGCGCCGCGCTTGGGGTAGGCCGACGGCGTACACCGAGTCGTTCGTCTCAACGATGTAAATCGCCGCGAACACGTCGCCGGTTCCGGCGTGTGCGTCCAACGGATCGAACCAAAACGGCGCGGGCCGATAGCCTCGGCTGCGGAAGTATTCCGCGACGGCGCGCAACTCGCGCCCTGCGCCGAGCAGGTGCGCCTCGATTTGGCCGGCGACGGCGCGGGCCAGCGCCTGATAGCGAATTTCGAGGTCCGCGCGCAGTTGCGGCAACAGCACTCCCGCAACGAGCGCGGCCACCACGGCCAGCGGCGCTATTCCCGCCAGCGCGATTCGCAGCGCCAGCCACAGGCGAAGGGGGCGGGCGGAGGGCATGACCTTACTGGACCACCACGAACTGGCCATCGCGCACGACCATGATGAGGCTATCGCGTCTGGCTTCGCCGAATTCGTCGAAAACGACCGGATGCTGGAGACCCTCGAAGCGGCGCAAGGCCAGAATGGTTTTCTTGAGATTTCGCTCCGCCGGGTGCTTGGCCAACGCTTCCAACACGATGTTGGCGGCGTCGAACGCGGTTACGCCCCCAAAACCGGGTTCCCTTTGAAAGCGATCGAGATAAGTTTGGCGAAAGGTTTGATAGCGCGGCGCGGTATTGTTGCGATCGAAGATTTGCGCCACGGACAACCCTTCCACCGCCCTGCCGCCGAGTTCCACCAGCCGCTCGGTGGCTCCCCATTCGGAACCGATGAGGGGTATCCGGGCGTCCAGTTTGCGGATTTGCTGGCAGAACATCGCCGTGTCGACCGAATTGGCGACAATCACCACCCCGTCGGGCTGGGGAGCAAGCAAGTCGTTGGCGATACGCAGGAAAGCCGTTTCATCGCCCGACTCAAAGCCGATTGCCTGGATGATTTCACCACCCGCCTCGGTAAAGGCGGCGCGAAAGTCATCGAGCCAATCTCCGGTGTAGGCCCGGTTGTTGAGGTCGTAGACCGCTGTTACGCGCCGCAGGCCCCACGCGTTCCGCCCGTACAGCGCGATCTTATGCACGTATTCCCGAGTGGGCGAACTCACCCTGAGGAAATAGTCGTCCTTGCCGGTCAATTCGTTCGTGACGACGGTAGGGCTGACGAGCGCGATCTCCGCTTCGTTGGCGACTGGCGTCATGGCGACGGCCATGGCGCTGGTCATGGGACCGATGATGGCGACGACGCCTTGCGCGATCAGTTCGCGCACTGCGCGCTGGGCCACGTCCGGGTTCTGCTGGTCGTCCTTGATCAGGAGTTCCACTTGGCGCCCGGCCACCCCGCCGGCTCGATTGCGGAGTTCGACGGCCAGCAGCACGGCGTCGCGCCCGGCGATGCCGAGATCGGCCACCCGTCCGGAGGTGCCGCCCACGAAGCCAATGCGGATCGGCTCCGGTGGCGCGCAACCCGGTAATACCGCGTAACTCAGCAAAACGGCGCTCAGAAGCGCAATCACCCCAGTGCCTGTGCCTGCCGTTCGGAAAGGCTTCATGGTGATTTCCGTCGACGAAAATGAATGACGATCACAACTGGCGCGGCGGCTTGGCCGATTCAACTGAATTCATGGCAACCGGCGCAATTGCGCGGCATTCAACAAAAATACCCCCTGACCGCCGCGCTCAAATTCCAGCCAGGTGAACGGCACGTCTGGGAACGTCTCGCACAGGGCGTACTGAGCGTTGCCGACCTCGACGATCAGCAGCCCGTCACGTTTCAGGTGATCGGCGGCTTGGCGCAGGATTTCCACCACGACGTCCAGCCCCTCCTCGCCGGCGGCCAGTCCCAGTCGCGGTTCGTGATGGTATTCGGGCGGCAGGCTGTCCAATTCCTCCAGACCCACGTAGGGCGGATTGCTGATGATCAGGTCGTAACGACGTCCCTTCAGCGCCGAGAACAGATCGGACGGAATCACCTCAACCTGATCCTCCAGACCGTGTTCGGCGACGTTGCGCCGCGCCACCTCCAACGCCTCGGTGGAAATGTCCACCAAATCCACCCGCGCGTCCGGAAAGGCGTAGGCGCAGGCGATGCCGATGCAACCGCTGCCCGTGCCCAGATCGAGGATGTCGCTGATCTGCCGGCTGTCCGGCAACCACGGCGCGAAATGCCGCTCGATCAGCTCCGCCAGCGGCGAGCGCGGGATCAGCACCCGCTCGTCCACGTAAAACGGCAGGCCCATGAACCAGGCTCGCCGGGTCAGATACGCCGCCGGTTTGCGCTCGGCGATGCGCCGCTCCAGCAGTCGCAGCGCCGTCTGTTGCTCGGCCGGGAGCAGGTTGGCCTGGAAATAGTCGGCGTGCAGATCCGGCGGCAGGTGCAGCGCGTGCAGCACCAGCGCCGCCGCTTCGTCGATGGCGTTGTCGGTGCCGTGGCCGAAATGCAGGCCGGCCTCGTTCATGCGGCTGGCGCCCCAGCGGATCAGGTCGCGGATCGTGCGCAGATGAGAGGAAAGGTCGTCGTGGTCGGTCATCGGAAATCGGGAGTGGTTGGAAAAGGCGGGAGAGGGTCGATGGCATTCTACCGTTGCGACGGTGAACCGGATATGCTTCCGCTCCCTATCCCTAATTCAAGCATAGGCTACGCAAAGGGCTTCCATCATGAGCGCAATCCGGGGCGACCGCCTGCGCCACCTGCCGCAATTCTTGCTGCCGCAACGGCTGCTCACCCGCCTGATTTACCGCTTGGCGCGAGTGCGAACGTCCTGGTTCAAGGACGTGCTGATCCGCCACTTCGCCCGGCGATTCCGGGTCAAGTTGGACGAGGCGCTGGAGCCGAACCCGCGCGCCTACCCGGATTTCAACGCCTTTTTCACTCGCGCGCTCAAGCCGGGTGCGCGGCCCGTGGCGCCGGGCGACCGGGTGGCGTGTTGTCCGGTCGATGGCGCGGTCAGCCAGATCGGTTTTGCCGAGGCCGACACGCTGCTGCAAGCCAAGGGGCGGAGCTTTTCGCTGACCGCGCTGCTGGGCGGCGACGCGGAACGGGCGCGGCCGTTTCAGGGCGGCGCATTCGCCACGCTGTATCTGTCGCCGCGCGACTATCACCGCATTCACATGCCGCTGGCCGGTCGGTTGCGAGAGATGGTTCACATTCCGGGCAAGCTGTTTAGCGTGTCGCCGCTGACGACCCGGATGGTTCCCGATCTGTTCGCCCGCAACGAGCGGGTGGCAGCGCTGTTCGATACCCCAGCGGGGCCGATGGCGCTGGTGCTGGTGGGGGCGATCAACGTGGCGTCCATCGAAACGGTGTGGGCCGGGGCACTCACCCCACCGCTGGGCAAAACCCTTCGGAGCTGGAGCTATCCGCCGAACGGGGAGGGCGCGACGCGGCTCGACAAGGGCGCGGAAATGGGCCGGTTCAACATGGGGTCCACCGTGATCGTGCTGTTCGGGCGCGGAGCGGTGCGCTGGGATGCGGAGATTCGCGCAGGAATGGCGGTGCGGATGGGGCAACGGCTGGGGAAAGTGTCCAAGCCGGTTGGTTAACGCCCGGCGTCAGCCAAGTCACGCGACTCCGGCACAGCGCTGCCCATGGCGCGGAGAATTTGCATCGTCTCCACGCTGACCCGCGTGACCCGGCCGAGCAAGTCAAGGACGGCTTCCTTGTAGTCGGCGAAGCGGTAGGCGTTGAACTGGTCGCGGAGGGTCGGATCGCGGGGGGTGGCTTCCTGATATTCCTCCAGAATCCAGTCCAGCGCCGAGCGGTTGCCCAGCCGATAATCCCAAGCTTCGGGCGGAACGCCTTCCAGGCGGGTCATGCTGTCAATCTCGATGACGCCCGCAGTTTTATCAGCCTTGAGGCGAGGTTTGGGCGGCGCGGGCGGCGCGGCCCAATCCTCTTTGCGCGTCAACGGCCAAGGCTCCACGCTGGCAAATCCGGCGTGCAACGCCAGCAACGCCTGGCCCCATGCCGCCCATTGCCGGAAGTCTGCATAGCACGGAATGCGCGGGAATGCCGCCTTGAGGTTCAGCGCATAGGTTTCCCGATAGGCGGGATCGTGCAGCACGGCGTAGACGTAATCGAAAATCGCCGGTTTCTCAATGGACATATCCTGATAGCGGGTGCGAAACTGTATTAAAGCCCAGTCGGTGATGTTGTCCTGACGGGAGCCGTCCGGGGCATAAATCCACCGCGGCAGCAACTGATTCTTTTCAACGCATTCGTAGTCTGCCAATCCATTGAACGCCAGTGCCTGAAATGGTTTCATCGCCGAACCGCCCGAAATGCCGATGCAAAGATTGTCCTGTTTTAAATCCGCGCCATAAATCTGATAGTGCAGCGCAGTGAGCCGGTCGCTCATGGTCTTTTCCGCGTAATAATGCTTCGTCACGAAAGGCCGCCAAAGTGATTTTAATAGGCGCTTGGTGGAGTAGGCCGGCAATTTATTCCGGGTTTTAAGGGTGCTGCTCCACTTGATCGAATAATCGAGGGTATCTGGATGCAGAGTGCCGCTGGCGACCTGACGATTGAAGGCGGTGATGAAATACTGAACCTTGCATTTCAACTGTTTTTTGTCGAAATCGTAAACCCATTCATCCCGATTGGTCTTGATGCTGCTGGCGAACAGCCGAAAAATGGCCTGTTCGGACTGGCCGGCCTTGACGGTTTTATCCGCGACCGGGAGGAACGCCGACCAGTCCGCCGTGGGTTGATTCAGCCAGTCGCCGTTGGCGGTGGGGCGGATGCGGCGTAACTCGCCATCGCGGGCCAGTTGCCGCAGGGGATGCGCCGCCAGCCAGCGCCGCTTGGCCACGGCGGTCATGAAATCATCCAGAGCGATATGGCGGATTTCGCAACCCTCCAGGTTCGGGTTGCGCACGAAAAAACCAATGGCGACGCCGACCCGGATTTTGTCATCGAAAACATTGCCGGCTTCCTGCCGCCGTCGCTCGCCGCTGGTGCGGGCGTTGCCCTTGAGGTCTACGACCCAGATTTCCTGAAACTCGCGGGCGACGATCTGGCGGAAACCGTCGGCTTGCCGCCCGTCCAGGTACGAACGATTGGTGATAAAGCCGATGATGCCTTCCTGGCCGATCCAGTCGCTGGCCCAGCGGAAAAAGCGGATGTAAGGATCGTAGAGCTTGGTCTTTTGCGCCGAGCTTTCCGCCAGATAGGTGGCCCGGATGCGCGCGTCGGCAATCGGCGCGGGTTCGTTCTTATTGTTTTCGTTCTCGCTCCGCTGGCTGGCGTTGTAGGGCGGGTTGCCTAAAATGACCGGGATGCGCCGGGTGTTCTGATGCTGAATCCGCCGCCGGTTTTCTTCCGTCAACGCGCCAAATAAATCGGATTGCGCGCCCCGGTGGGTCAGTTCAAAGCCCCAGTTGGCTAGGGTGTCCACAAAGCAGGCCCCGGCGAATTCCCGCCAGGTTCCCATGATTTCCGCGTAAGTCTGCTCGATATTCAGACAGGCGATGTAGTAGGGCAGGATGGCGATTTCATTGGCGTGGATTTCCTCGGCGTATTTGCGCGCCAGCGCCGTCCGGTCGCCGCGCAGCCAGTCCAGCAATTCCACGATAAACGCGCCGGTCCCGGTGCAGGGGTCGAGGATATCCAGTTCCGGGTCGCTCAGGCTCTTGCCAAAGTGCCGTCGCGCCAGCCAGTCGCAGCCGGCGAGGATGAACCGCACCACTTCGCCCGGCGTGTAGACCACCCCCAGCTTGTCGGCGTCCCTGGGGTTATAGGCGGTGTAGAAATCCTCGTAGATCGCCTTGAGAAATTCCTGTTTGTCCGCCGCCGAAATCGCGCCCGCCGCCGTCCGCCGAATCGCGGTGTAATAGGGTTCCAGCCGGATCAGCAGGTTGCGGCGGGTCTCGCCGCGCAGAAAGGCGCTTTCCAGGTCGGTCAGGGTGCAGGCCAAGTGATTGGCCCGGTGAAATTCGCTGACCGGGAAAATGTCGCGGAAAATCTGTTCGGTCAGGATGTGCTGAATCAGCATCTCCCGCGCCTGGCTCGCCGTCACCCGCCCGCCGATGGTGTGCTGGCACTGGGCCAGAAACGCGGCGAACCGCTGTTGAAACGCCGTCTCATGGGCCAGCGCTGCGGTCAACAGGTCATTCAGCGCGGCGATGACGGTCGGCAGTTCGGCGCGGAACCGGGCGACGGCTTGGTCGAAATGGGCGACTTCGGGCGGGCGAAAGGCGAAAAAGCCGTCGAGCAGGCGATTCAGCGCCGGGCCGTCACCGGTCGCCACACGCAACACCTCCTGACCATTCTGGATCAACACCGCCGTGCGGGTGTCCTCGAACACGATGTTGTCAGTGGGATAGCCCTTGGCCAGTTTGGCCGCGATCTCGTGGTCCAGATCGTCGCTGGAATCCTTGGCTTCCCACCAGCCATGCACCAGCCGCACCCGATCCAGCAGCGCGCCGTCGGGCCGCAGCGTTTTGCCTGTCGGGGTCGGGAACGGATGTTGTTGCGACAGGACGAGTTGATGCTCGACCGCACGGACTTTGAGCAGGCCGGCAAAAGCCTGCGACAATGCGCCTTCGTGCTCGGCGCCCGCCACCCGCCGCAGGGCGTCCAACTCGCGCCAGTACGCTTCAATGTCATGCATGGCCGTCATCAGAGTCTCCCGCTTACGCCCGTTCCACCGGAAACGCCAGCACCTCCGCCAGCGCTGTTTTGCCCGCCGCCAGCATCGCCAGCCGGTCGAAACCCAGCGCCACCCCGGCGCAGTCCGGCAAACCCGCTTCCAGCGCCGCCAACAGGTTTTCATCCACTGGCATGACCGGCAGGCCCAGTGAACGCCGCGCCGCGTTTTCCGCCTCGAACCGGCGGCGCTGTTCGCCGGCGTCGCCCAGTTCGTGAAAGCCGTTGGCCAGTTCGACGCCGTTCAGGTACACCTCGAAACGTTCGCCGACGAGCGGGTCATCGGGCCGCAGTCGCGCCAGCGCCGCCTGCGAAGCCGGATAGTCGTACACGAAAGTCAGTCGCCCCGCTCCCAAACGCGGCTCGATGCCATGGGTCAGCAACAAATCCAGCCAGGGATCGGCATCATCCGCCGGCATTCCTGGCGGAATCGGCACGCCCCGCGCCCCGGCGCACGCCGCCAGTTCCGCCACGCCGGCCTGATGCGGGTTCAGGTCAAGATGGCGCTGGAACAACTCGCGGTAGCTCAGCCGTTCCGGCTCCGCCAGCGCCAACCGCCCAGCCAGCAACTCGGTCGCCAGTTCCGCGACTTCATCCATCAGCCGGTGATGATCGAACCCGACCCGATACCATTCCAGCAGGGTGAATTCGGGATTGTGGCGGCGGCCTGCCTCGCCATCGCGGAACACCCGCGCGATCTGGTAGATGCAGCCGCTGCCCGCCGCCAGCAGCCGTTTCATCGGAAATTCCGGCGAGGTGTGCAGATACAGCCTCTGACCGTAGCGAGCTCCAGGGCCGGAGTAGACCGTGCTGAAACTGGCCAGATTCGGCTCGGTGATCGCCGCCGCCGACAGCGCTGGCGTTTCCACTTCCAACACGCCGCGCGCCGCGAAGAAGGTTCGAATGCGCGCCAGCAACTCGGCCCGCAAGCGCAGCGTGGCAAGATCGGCGCTGGGTCGCCAGGCGGGATGAGCCACGAGGCGGCGCGCTGCCCGTTATTCCTTGACGCGGGACACGTATTCGCCGGTGCGGGTGTCCACCTTGATCACCTCGCCGTTCTGCACGAACAGCGGCACACGGACCACCGCGCCGGTTTCCAGCGTCGCCGGCTTGCCGCCGCCACCCGAGGTATCGCCGCGCACGCCGGGGTCGGTTTCAACGATGGTCATGATCACGAAGTTGGGCGCGGCCACGCTCAGCGGCACGCCGTTCCACAGCGTCACCTGACAAATCGCTTCCTCCTTCAGCCACTTGGCGGCGTCGCCTACGGCGGCGGCATCGGCGGTCAACTGTTCGTAGCTTTGCTGGTCCATGAAATGCCAGTATTCGCCGTCGTTGTAGAGATATTGCAACTCCACATCCACTACGTCAGCGCCTTCGGCGGTATCGCCCGACTTGAAGGTGCGCTCGATGGTTCGCCCGGTTTTCAGATTGCGCACCTTGACCCGGTTGAACGCCTGGCCCTTGCCGGGCTTGACGAACTCGTTCTCGACGATGGCGTAGGGATCGCCATCCAGCATGATCTTCAGTCCGCTCTTAAATTCATTGGTACTATACGTCGCCATGCAAAGCCTGCCTTCCGCTAGAGTAATAGAGTCACAAAAGCTGATTATGATACCGGCAAAGACCCTGTCGCGTCAGGTTCCGCGCTGGCAGCGGGAATTGGCCCGGGCGATTACCGATCCAGCGGAACTGCTGCGGGAATTGGAACTCGATCCCGCGCTGTTGTCGGCGGCGCGGGTGGCAGCAGCGCGCTTTTCCCTGCGGGTTCCGCGCGGATTCGTGGCGCGGATGACGAAGGGCGACCCGGACGATCCATTGTTGCGGCAAATCCTGCCGCTGGGCGTGGAGTTGGAAGCGACGCCAGGGTTCGTGACCGACCCGGTCGGCGACCAGGCGGCGCAAGCAGCGCCCGGAGTACTGCACAAATACCACGGTCGCGCTCTGCTGATCGTCACCGGGGCCTGCGCGGTGCATTGCCGCTACTGCTTCCGCCGCGAGTATCCCTACGCCGATTCCCACGCTGGCGTGGACGAATGGCGGCCGGCGCTGGCGTATCTGGCCGGCGATTCCAGCCTCCGCGAGGTGATTTTGAGCGGCGGCGATCCGCTGTCTCTGTCGGACCGGCGGCTGGGCGCGCTGCTGGCGGCGCTGGATCGAATTCCCCATCTGGAGCGGCTGCGCATTCACAGCCGGCAGACGATCGTGTTGCCCGAGCGGGTGGATGGTGGGTTGCTGGATCTGCTGGCTCAAACCCGGTTGCGTCCGGTGCTGGTGGTCCACGCCAACCACCCGCGCGAGATCGACGCCGCCGTGCGCGCGGCGCTGACGCGACTGGCGGAGGCTGGCGTGACCCTGTTGAATCAGTCGGTGCTGCTGCGCGGCGTCAACGACTCGGCGGCGGTCCTGGCCGAATTGAGCGAGGCGCTGTTCGCCGCCCGGGTGTTGCCCTACTACCTGCACCTGCTCGACCCGGTGCGCGGCGCGGCGCATTTCGACGTGAACAAAACCGAGGCATCGGCTATGATAAAAACATTACGTCAGCGCTTGCCGGGTTATCTGATGCCCCGCCTGGTGCGCGAGCAGCCCGGACAACTGGCCAAGACCCCGGTTGGGTAGCCGCGCCGGCGCGGTCTCCGCTTTCCTTACTCAGGCTACGCCATTGGTAGAGGTTGGTACGCGTGTCCAGTCCTTCCGTCATCAATCTGCTCATCGTCGATCATTCCCGATCCGACATCGATCATATCGTCCAGACTCTGCGCGGCGATGGCTATCAAATCGAATTGCTGGATACCGACCAGACGGGAACCGCCCGCAACGCCATCGAGTATCAGCCCCTGGACCTGATCCTGCTGCGGGTGGCCGAAGACCTGCCCGCCCTCGCCGAAATGCGGTCGATGGTGACCGAGGCCCAGCAGGATATTCCCATCATCGCCGTGGTGGACGACGCAGGCCGCGCTCGGTACCGGCCTGCCCGGTTGCTAGGCGAAGGCGCCGACAATTTTTTCTATCTGGATGACGCCGACCATCTGGTGGCCGTGGTGCGCGCCGAACTGCGTCACCTGCAGGCGCGCAAGCGCGAGCGGTCCTTCGATATCCGGTTCAAGGAAAGCGAGACCCGCACTCAGGCGCTGTTGGAAAACATCCAGGAGGCTGTCGCCTATATTCACGAGGGCGTCCATGTCTACGCCAATCCCGCCTATCTCCGGCTGTTCGGCTACGAAGCCCCGGATGAGTTGGCCATGATCCAACTGGTCCACATGGTGCCGCCGGGTTACCGGGACGCGGTGAAAAGCGTCCAGCGCCGCAGCATCCGCTCCGGCAAGGCGATCGAGCCGGTGGAATTGGTCGGGGTGCGCCGCAACGGCCAGACCTTTCCGGTCCTGCTGGAATGCGCGCCGACCCGGATGAACGACGAACCTTGCACCCAGATCATCGTGCGCGACGCCACGCTGAAAAAGAGCACCTACGACCAGCAACTCGAGAATCTGCTCAAGTTCGACGACACCACCGGGTTGTACAGCCGGCGCTTTTTCATGGAGACTTTGGAGATCAACCACAACGGCGCCGTGCTGTACATTCTGTTGACCGATTACGCCGCCATCCGCTACGCCATGGGGTTCGAGGCCATCGAGCAGTTCGTGCTCGAAGCCGTCGGGCTGTTCAAGGAGATGTTGGCGCTCGATGATGTGGCCGCCCATTTCGCCAGTGGCGTGTTCACGGTTTTCGTCCCCGCGAACTCGCCGACCCAGCCGCTGGATTTGGCCGAGCACATCCGCGCGGCGATCGCCGAACACAGTTTTCAAGTCAGCGGCAAGCTGTTCACGACGACCTGTTGCGTTGGCGTCTGCCAGGCGCCCGACACCCATGAGGGCGCGGTTCAGATTCTGTCGCACGCCGATCGGGCCTGCGAGGCGGCCCGGCAGAAGGGGGGCAATCAGGTCGAGGTTTACGCGCCGCCCAGGGAAGATCAGCGATCCGGCCGGGCCACCATTAGCCCCCAGGACGAGGCTGTCCTCCGCCTGATTCGAACCGCCCTGAGCAAGGGCCGACTCAGCCTGATGTATCAGCCAATCGTCAGCTTCGAGAACGCCGAGGAAGCGCGCTACAAGGTTTACCTGCAGATCATGGACGATGAAGATAAGCCGCAGACCATGGACAAACTGGGTTCCGTGGCGGTGCGCTACAACGTGATGGGCGCCTTGGACAAATGGACGATCATCCGGGGGCTGGGGATGCTTCTGGACATTCAGCGCGCCGCCGCCAAACCGCCGATCCTGTTTGTCCGTCTTTCCCGCAATTCGCTGGCTGACAAGGAATTTTTTGACTGGCTCGCCAAACGCTTCCAGGATAGCCGGCTGGCCGGCCACTATCTGGTGCTGGAGGTCAAGGAGGACAACGCCGACGACTGCTTCGAGGAAACCAAGCAGTTGCGCGCCCGCCTGCGGGAATTGGGCTGTGGCCTGGCCCTGTCTCACTTCGGCGGCAAGACGCACTCCGAGCGGTTGCTTAAGGAGTTGGTTCCCGATTACATCAAGCTCGATGGCAGCCTGATCGAACGGCTGGCCAAGGCCAAGGACGAGAATAGCCGCAAGGCGATGGCGGATCTGGCGCGGCAGGCGCAGGGGTTGAAGACCCGGGTGGTGGCGGCCGGGGTCTCCACCGCGCCCCAGATGGCCAGCATCTGGCAGTTTGGCGTGACCCTGGTCCAGGGCAACATGGTCGCCGAAGCCGGATCGAGACTGGACTTTGATTTCAAGCAGTTCGCTGGGTGAAGGCGAGCGGGGTCTTCCAGCCCCGCCGGGGCGGCCGGCAACCCCGCTCCTCGCCCATCAGGCTTGTTGGCGCAACGCCGCGATTCGCTCCTCCAGGGGCGGATGGGTCATGAACAGTTTGCGCAGACCGTCGCCCAAGCCGCCGTTGATGCCAAACGCCGCCATCTGCGAGGGCAGTCGCGAGGGTTCGTGCAACTGCCGCAGCCGCTCCAGCGCCGCGATCATCTTGCCGCGCCCGGCCAAGCGGGCGCCGCCGGCGTCGGCATGGAATTCGCGGTAGCGGCTGAACCACATCACGATCAGCGAGGCCAGCAGGCCAAACACGATTTCCAGGATCATGCTGGTAATCCAGTAGCCAATACCGGGGCCGCGGTTCTCACCCTTGGATAGAAATTGATCCACCCCGTAGCCGACCACCCGCGACAGCACGATCACGAAGGTGTTGAGCACGCCCTGCAGCAGGCTCAGCGTCACCATGTCGCCGTTGGCGACGTGGCTGACTTCGTGGCCCAGCACCGCCTCCACCTCCTCGGCGGACATTTGCTCCAGCAGGCCGGTGCTGACCGCGACCAGCGCCGCGTTGCGGTTGGCGCCGGTGGCGAAGGCGTTGGGTTCCGGCGAGTCGTACAGGGCGACTTCCGGCATGCCGATGCCGGCCGCTCGCGCCTGACGCTGGACAGTCTCCACCAGCCAGCGCTCGGCCTGGGTGCGCGGCTGTTCGATAATCTGTGCCCCGACCGACCTCTTGGCGATCCACTTCGACATCAGCAGCGAGATCAGCGAGCCGCCCATGCCGAAAATGGCGGCGAAAATCAGCAGGCTGGGTAGGTTCAGGCCCGACTGGTACAGAAAGCGATCCACGCCCAGGAGGCGAGCCACCATGCCGAGCAGCAACACGACTGCCAAGTTGGTGGCGACAAACAGCAGAATGCGTTTCATGGCGAAACTCCGTGAAGAGGGTTGCCGGCGAATCTATAGGTACGGCGCTGGAAATTTCAAGCTGGCCGGCGGGTGATGAACATGGCGTCGCCGTAGCTGAAAAAGCGATAGCGCCGTTCGATGGCGTGGCGGTAGGCGTTCAGCGTCTCGGTGCGTCCGGCGAACGCCGCCACCAGCATCAGCAGGGTGGATTCCGGCAAGTGAAAGTTGGTGATCAGGGCGTCCACGCAACGGAAGCGGTAGCCGGGATAAATGAAGAGGCGGGTTTCGCCGCGCCACGGTTGGATTTCGCCGTTTCGAGCGGCGGTTTCCAGCGCTCGGGCGACCGTGGTGCCGACCGCGATCACCCGCCCGCCGCGCGCTCGGGCGGCAGCGATATGTTCGCGGATTTCCGTGCCAACTTCGATCCACTCGCCATGCATGAGGTGCTCCTCGATGCGCTCGACCCGCACCGGCTGGAAGGTGCCCGCGCCGACATGCAGAGTGACGAACGCTCGTTCCACGCCCTGCTCGGTCAGCCGGTCGAGCAGGTCCCGGTCGAAGTGCAGGCCGGCGGTCGGCGCGGCCACCGCGCCGGGCCGACGGGCATAGACGGTTTGATAGCGCTCGCGATCTTCCGGGGTCGGTTCGCGGCGGATGTAGGGCGGCAGCGGCGTTTGCCCGTGCCGTTCCAGCAGCGCCAGCCACGGTTCGTCGCCGTCGAGGCCAATTTCAACCAACTCGCCGTGGCGGCCGAGCACGGTGGCGGCGAAGCCGGCGTCGAATAGCAGCGCGCCGCCGGGTTTGGGCGACTTGCTGGCGTGGAGATGGACCAGCGCCCGCCGCTGGTCCAGCAACCGTTCGATGAGGATCTCGATGCGTCCACCACTGGCCTTGCGGCCGAACAGCCGCGCCGGGATCACCCGGGTATCGTTGAACACCAACAGATCGCCGGGCCGCAGCAGTTCCGGCAATTCGTGAAACCGCCGGTCGTGGAGTTCGCCGCTGGCGCCGTCCAAGGTCAGCAACCGACTGTCGCCGCGGCGAGCCGGCGGCTGCTGAGCGATCAATTCCGCCGGCAGATCGTAGCCAAAGTCCCGCCGCCGCAGCGCGCCGGCGGATTCCAGCGGCGGGTCGGCTTCCGCTTGCATTTCCGCCGCTGGCCGGTCATGGTTGAACCCTCGCTGACTGAAAAACTCTGAATCCATCATCCCTTCGCTCATACCCTGGAACATTGAAATGCGTAACATTCTATTCGTAGCCGCTGTGTTGCACGCCGCCGGCGCGCTGGCCGCCGATCCCGCTCCACCACCATCCGCGTCCGCTCTCGCCGTCGCTCCCGCCTCTGTTCCCGCGTCGGTCAAGCAACCGGATTTGACCAAGCTGCAAGAGGCTCTGAATGGCGCCAAGCCCGACGGCGTCGCGCCCACTGCCATTCCGGGATTGTACGAGGTGGTGTTGGGCGGCCAAGTGCTGTATGTGAGCGAGGATGGCCGGTTTGCGGTGCGGGGCGACATTCTCGACCTGGGGTCCCGCGCCAATCTGACCGAGGACCGGCGCGGCGAGTTGCGCGGCAAGGCCATCGCAGCGGTCGGCGAGAGCAATATGGTGGTGTTCGCGCCCGACGGGCCAGTCAAGCACACGGTCACCATCTTTACCGATATCGACTGTGGTTACTGCCGCAAGATGCACAGCCAGATGGCTGACTACAACAAGGAGGGCATCAAGATACGCTACCTGTGGTTCCCGCGCGAGGGCGTCGGTTCCGAGTCGTTCAACAAGGCGGTGGCGGTCTGGTGCGCCGACAACCGGCAGGAGGCGCTGACCAAGGCCAAGCGCGGCGAGAGCAACGAACCAAGGACCTGCGATAATCCGGTGCAGGCCCAGTACGAACTGGGCGAAAAACTGGGGGTGCGCGGCACGCCGAGCCTGATTCTGGAATCCGGCGAGATGTTGCCCGGCTATGTGCCGCCCACCCAACTGGCGCAAATACTGGCGGAAAAAATGGCTCCCAAATCGGTGTTGAGACGCTGAGCTGGAAGCTGTCCATGTTTTTCGGCCAGAAAATCCATCCGCTCAATTTCGATTACCCCGAGCGGCTGACGGTCGACGCCGATGCGGTCGAATTGTCCGGGCCAGCAGTTCGGCTGCGGGTGCGTTGCGTCGAACTTTTCGCGGGTTGCCTGCGGTTGCGGTTCGAAAATGTCGCCGTCACCGACCCGCGCCAGCATTCGGACGCCGTGTTGCCGGAATGGCGGGAAGGTCGACCGGTAGCGGCCCGGCTGGAAACGGACAGGGCGGTGTTCGCAGCGGAGGCGGGACGGGTCGAACTGGGCGCAACGTGCTTGCGATTGGAACTGGCTGGTTTCGCCCTGGCGACGGTTGCCGCGGGCATCGGCGCCTGTGGCGAGGCGCTGCTGTTCAATTTCGCCATCGAGGCGGTGGAAGGGTGCTACGGTTTCGGCGAGCGCACCCGGCGACTCAACAAGCTGGGCGACAGCGCCGATTGCCTGACCGTGGACGTGGTGTCGGTGTTTCGTCACACCTACGCCCGCGATGATTACGACCCCAGCTACGTCGCCATTCCGTTCGCGATTTTCAAAAGCGGCGAGCGGTTTCTGGGATTGTTTTTCGACAATCCCGGTCGGGCGGTCATGGATGCCGGCAAGGTCCAGCCGGGCGAATTCGGGTACCAATCCCTCGGCGGCAATACCGACGTTTATGCTTTTGCCGGACCCAGCCTGCCCGAGGTGACGCGGCGTTACGCGGCGCTGACCGGACGGGCGCCACTGCCGCCGTTGTGGGCGCTGGGCTATCACCAGTGTCGCTGGGGCTATCAGTACGAAGCGGAATTCCGGGAACTGGCCGCCCGGTTCGCCGCCGCCGACGTGCCGGTCAGCGCCCTGTGGTACGACATCGACTACATGGACGGCTATCGGCTGTTTACCTGGGATCGGGTGGATTTTCCCGATCCCGCCGGTTTGAACCGCGATCTCAAGGCCGCCGGCATCCGCGCCGTGACCATCGTCGATCCCGGCGTGAAGCGCGAGCCGGGCTACGCGGTTTACGAGAGCGGGCGGGAGTGGAAAGCGTTCTGCCAGACCGCCGGCGGCCGCGAGTACGTGGGCAAGGTCTGGCCGGGCGACACGGTGTTTCCCGACTTTACCCTGGAGGTCGCCCGCGACTGGTGGGCCAGTTGGCTGGCCGAGTTCCTGCGCGAGGGCGCGGTGGACGGCGCGTGGCTGGACATGAACGATCCCGCCACCGGCTACAGCCGCACCGAGGAGATGCGCTTCCAGCATGGCGCGATTCCCCACGACCGTTATCACAATCAGTACGCGCATTTCATGGCCATGGCCAGCCGCGCCGCCTGCGACCGGCTCGACTCCGATGGCCGGCCCTTTCTGCTCACCCGCAGCGCCTGCGCCGGAACGCAGCGCTACAGCGCGGTGTGGACCGGCGACAACGCCAGCAATTGGAAGCATCTGCGGATGGCGCTGCCGTGTTCGCTGAATCTGAGTCTGTCGGGAGTGGCGTTCAACGGCCCGGACGTGGGCGGCTTCATGGACGACGCCAGCGCCGAATTACTGGTGCGCTGGCATCAGGCCTGCTGTCTGTTCCCGTTCTTCCGCAACCACTCGATCCGCCATTCCCGGCCGCAGGAGCCGTGGCAATTCGGGCCGGGACCGCTGGCGGCGATGCGCGGCGCGATCCGCGTCCGCTACCGGTTGTTGCCGTATCTGTACCAGTGCTTTTTTACCCACTGGCTAGACGGCGATCCGGTCATCCGCCCGCTGCTTTATCACCATGCCGGGCCGGAGTACGTCGATTTGGACGATCAATACCTGGTCGGCGATACGTTGCTGGTTGCGCCGATTCTGCACGGCGAAGGGCAGGGGCCGGAACTGGTCCGCAATGGGGTGAAACATCAGGAGCGGTCGGTAGCGTTGCCGCCGGGCTGGTGGTTCGACCTGAACCGGGGCGAGTGGGTGCAAGGCGGTCGGGTGATTCCCTACGCCGCCGCACTGGACGAGTTGCCGCTGTTCGCCCGCGATGGCGCAGTGTTGCCGTATTACGCCGGGCCGTTGCGAAACAGCGTCATGGATCTGCGCACCATCGAGTTGCATCTGTTCTGCCGCGAGCGGCCAGCGCGGTTTGACTATTACGTGGACGACCGGGAAACCCGGCGCTATCAGCACGGCGGCTACGGCATGGCCCGAATAACGGTGGAACTGGATGGCGAGCGGTTGCGGGTCGGGATTGTCGAGACCGGCGACTATCCGCGCGACACGGTGGTTTTCATGCCGGTGCTGTACGATCATCCCGAAGCGCGGGAACTGGAGTTGATGGTCAATGGCCGCGCCGTAACGCGGCCGCTGAAAGCCAATCAGCGGGAATGGCTTTGTCGCGCGCTACCGGTGCGCGCCTGAACGGCTGCCCGGTTGATGTCGCCCCGAATCTCGGGGCGGCGGTCTCCGGTTTATCTTGACCTGCGAGGCCGGATTGGCCGATTCAAAATGGGCTGTTTTTCCGTGGTGCCTTGGAGAAATAACTAATTATAACAAAAGCTTACTGGTTGGTACGATTCTGGTGTTACCAGAGATCATCATTTGGCGGCGCTCGAATCGAGGAGGTTTGTCATGTTCGGAAAAAAGGTAATTCATGTGGTCGATGACCGGGTTGATTGGTCTGCCGGAGCGCGGGGCGCCTTGTGGGGACCAGTTATTGCCATCTCGACCTTTGGCGAGATCACCATGACCAGCGTCAACACCATGGTGGATAATGTCAAGACGGAAATCGGCACCGGTAGAAAAATGGATATTTTGCGCATTGCCGACCACGGTAACCGCGATGGTCTTGAGTTGGGCGATGATTGGATCACTGCGGTTAATTTCGCTACCTATGCCCCCAAGCTTGGAGAACTGCGAAGTTATTTCAACAACAACGGGATCGCCCATTTTCTCAATTGCCTGGTGGGCAATAATACCGGGTTGCTGCACCAGTTTGCCGTAACTTGGAATGTTACGATCTACGGTGGAACTGGATTGACCAACGGCTTCCGGATGAATGGTGGTGAATGGGTTTCCGTCACGCCCGGTGGCGTTATTACCCAGAACGTGAGTTGGCCGGACTGATGCTAAAAAAAATTGGATATTGGGCATTTCTTGCCAGTGTGGGGTTGACGCTACTGTTTGGGATAGGAGTGGGACTAAGCTTGCTTCTGGGGAGTAACGCCCACCCCTTTCTCGATGGCGCCGTGGCCGCTTCTACTCTGGGTTTTGTCTACTTGCAGCCGCTTCTGGTGGTGTTGGCCTTGGTTACCGATCGCACCCGTCCGGCCAAAGTGGCGATCTGTGGATTGTTGTTCGGTCTATGGCTTTTGGTGATCGCTGCTGGCTGGTGGATCGTCGGCTAACCGAAATTCACAACCACCCCGGTCGTCGCCAACTCGTCGGTACGAGTGGTGACTGGGTCGAGAGTGGGCGGTATAGGTTCAAAGCATTCGCGAGGGCGAATTCATGGCGATATTCACGATCACCGGCGACGTCGATCCATTCCTGCATGTTTCGCTGCGCAAGGGCGAGCAGATTTACTGCGAATCCGACGCGATGGTGATGATGGAAGACACGCTCGACCTGACTGGAAAAATGACCGGCGGCTTGGGTAGCGCGCTCATGCGCCGGTTCGCCAACGGCGAATCGTTTTTCCAGCAGCACATTGAGGCGACCCGGGGCGACGGGGATTGCCTGCTGTCGCCGGTGTTGCCGGGGACGATCCAGGTTTTGGAAGTCGGCGCGACCAGCTACATGCTCAGCGATGGGGTGTTCGTGGCCGCCGAAAGCGGTGTGAATCTGCGCGTCCGCACTCAAAATATGGGCAACGCACTACTCGCCCAGACCGGTGGTTTTTTCGTCGGCGAGGCCACCGGCAAGGGCAAGCTGGCGGTCTCCGGGTTTGGCTCCGGTTTTATCCTGGACGTGGAGCCGGGCAAGCATGTGATCATCGACAACGCCCATGTGGTGGCGTGGGACAGCCAGTTGCGTTACGAGATTTCCGTGCCTGGCCAGCAGGGCGGTGGGGGATTGTTCGACCGGCTGGTCGGCAGCGTGACCAGCGGGGAAGGCGTCGTGCTGCGCTTTTCCGGGCGGGGGAAAGTCGTCATCTGTTCGCGCAACCGCAACGCCTTTTCAAGCTGGGTGCGCGGCGGAGCCCGAGGATAACCGGGGACTTTTTCAACCGCCCCCCGATTCCGCCGCCGACTCGCGCTTGGCCCGTTCCCACAGCGTATCCATTTCGGCCAGGGTCGAGTCCGCTGGCTTGCGCCCCTCTTCCGCCAGCCAGTGTTCGATCCGCCGGAACCGGCGCTCGAATTTGGCGTTGGTGCCGCGCAGGGCGGCTTCGGGGTCGAGCTTGAGGTGGCGGGCCAGGTTGGCGACCGCGAACAGCACGTCGCCCAGTTCGTCGGCCAGCCGTTCCGGCGGCGCAGCGCTGGCGATTTCGTGGCGGACTTCGGCGATTTCCTCTTCGATTTTGGCCAGCACCGGTTCCACCGAACCCCAGTCGAAGCCCACCTTGGCGGCTTCCTTCTGCAACTTGACCGCCCGGGTCAGCGCCGGCAGAGCCAGCGGGATGTCGTCCAATACGCCGGCGGGTTGCCCGGATTTTTCAGCCGCTTCGGCGGCCTTGATCCGCTCCCAGGCGGAGGTCTGCTCGGCGGCGTCGGCGTAACTTTCATCGCCGAACACGTGCGGATGGCGGCGGGTCATTTTCTCGACGATGCCGCGCGCCACATCGGCGAAATTGAAGCGGCCTTCTTCACGGGCGATTTGCGCGTGGAACACGACTTGAAACAGCAGATCGCCCAGTTCCGCCTGCAATTCCGCCCAATCCTTGCGGGCGATGGCGTCGGCGACTTCGTAGGCTTCCTCGATGGTATGAGGAACGATGGTGGCGTAGGTTTGTTGCCGATCCCACGGGCAGCCGTGATCGGGATCGCGCAGGCGGGCCATCAATTCCAATAAAGCGTCCGTCGGGCAACGATCAGTCATGGGTGGTAACCGCCATGCGACTACTGTAGGTTTGCCAAAGCCCGCGCGCCGTGTCGCCATCCCCGCTATAATTCCCGACCGCGCTCAGGCAGGGGGAACAAGTCATGGGAAAACGGTATTTTGGTACGGACGGCATTCGCGGGCGGGTCGGCGACTACCCTATCACGGCGGAATTCGTGTTGAAACTGGGTTGGGCGGCCGGGCGAGCGTTGCAGACCCAGGGTTTCAACAAGGTGGTCATCGGCAAGGATACCCGCATCTCCGGCTACATGTTCGAGTCGGCCCTGGAAGCAGGGCTGTCGGCGGCCGGAGTCAACATCGCCCTGCTGGGACCGATGCCGACGCCCGGCATCGCCTACCTGACCCGAACCCTGCACGCCTGCGCCGGCATCGTGGTTAGCGCCTCCCACAATCCTTATTACGACAACGGCATCAAGTTCTTCTCTCGCGATGGCCAGAAATTGCCCGATGCGGTCGAACTGCGCATCGAGGAACTGCTGGAGCAACCGCTGACCACCGCCGAACCCGACGCCTTGGGAAAGGCCGAACGCATCGTGGACGCCGCCGGCCGCTACATCGAGTTTTGCAAGAGCACGGCGCCCGCCTACACTAGTCTGGCAGGCCTGAAAATCGTGGTGGATTGCGCCCACGGCGCGACCTATCACATCGCGCCCAGCGTATTGAGCGAAATGGGCGCGACCGTAATTCCCGTGGGCGTCGCGCCCGACGGACTGAACATCAATTTGGACTGTGGCTCCACCAAGCCAGCGATGTTGCGCGCCCTGGTCGAGGAGGAGGGTGCCGATCTCGGCATCGCCTTCGACGGCGACGGCGACCGGGTGATCATGGTGGACCATCGGGGCGAAGTGGTGGATGGCGACGAACTGCTGTTCGTCATCGCCCGCGACCGCCTGCGCGCCGGCAGCCGCTTCAACGCCGTGGTCGGCACCCTGATGACCAATCTGGGCCTGGAAATCGCGTTGCGGGCGCTGGGGCTGGACTTGCGCCGCGCCAAGGTGGGCGACCGCTATGTCATGGAAGGGTTGCTGGCCGAGAATCTGATTCTCGGCGGCGAAAACTCCGGCCACATCATCTGCCTGGACCGAACCACCACCGGCGACGGCATTGTTTCCGCCTTGCAGGTGCTGTCGGCGATGCTGCAATCCGGCAAGAGCCTGCACGACCTCAAGGCTGGCATGAGCAAATATCCCCAGGTGCTGATCAATGTGTCGGTGAGCGGAGAAGTGGATCTGCACCGGCCAGCGATTCAGGAGGCGGTGCGGGCGGTGGAGAGCCAATTGGGCGACCATGGCCGGGTGTTGCTGCGTCCCTCCGGGACCGAACCGGTGGTGCGGGTCATGGTGGAGGGCGCGGACGCTGGCGCCGTCGAACGCCACGCCCGGGAATTGGCCGGGGTGGTACGGGATACTCTTTCGGCGTGATTGATTTCCGGGCGCGAACTCCGTAAGCTTGCCCGGCTTTTTTCGCAAGGGGAGAAGAACGACATGCGCCGTAAGCTGGTGGCTGGAAACTGGAAAATGAATGGCTCGACCGGCAGCATCCGCGAGTTGCTGCAAGGAATCCTGGGGGGCGCCGCCGAGGTTGCCGCCGTCGAACTGGCCGTGTTTCCGCCGTTCGCGTACCTGGACGCGGTCGCGCGACAACTGACTGGAACCGCGATCAGATGGGGCGCGCAAAACCTCTCCGAACACGCCTCGGGCGCCTACACCGGTGAAGTGGCCGGTCCGATGCTGAAGGATTTTGGCTGCGCCTACGTCATCGTCGGTCACTCGGAGCGGCGCACGCTGTATGGCGAAAGCGATCAGGTGGTGGCGCGCAAGTTCGCCGCCGCGCGCAAGTTTGGTCTGAAGCCGATCCTTTGTGTCGGCGAGACCCTGGAGGAACGCGAGCAGGGCGTGACCGAGGCCGTGGTCGGTCGCCAGCTCAAGGCGGTGCTTGATCTGGAAGGCATCGCCAGTTTCGCCGATGCGGTCATCGCCTACGAGCCGGTTTGGGCGATTGGCACCGGCCGCACCGCGACCTCCGCGCAGGCGCAGGAGGTTCACGCCTTCATCCGCGCCCAGTTGGCTGTGCTCGATCCGGCGCGGGCGAGCCAGGTTTGCGTTCTGTACGGCGGCAGCGTCAAGGGCTCCAATGCCGGGGAACTGCTGGCCATGCCCGACATCGACGGCGGCTTGGTGGGTGGCGCCTCGCTCGACCCCAAGGATTTCTTGGCGATTGCCAAGGCGGGTTGTTAAACTGTCGCCATGATTCACACCCTGATTCTCGTCGCCCATGTCGTGGTTGCGGTCGCGCTGGTCGCGCTGGTGCTGCTGCAACAGGGCAAGGGCGCCGACGCGGGAGCGGCGTTCGGCAGCGGCGCTTCGGCGACCATGTTCGGGTCGCAGGGTTCCGCGTCTTTTCTGAGTCGGACTACCGCCATTCTGGCGACCGTGTTCTTTCTGACCAGTCTGACCTTGGCGTATTTCTCGACGCAAAGCTCCACGCCCCGGAGCGTCGTTGAACGGATTCAAGCGGAAAAGCCCGCCGAGCCGCTCCAGGGCAGCGGCCCCTCGGATGTGCCGAACTTGCCGCAGAAATAGCGGAAAAACCGTCTGATGCCTTGCCGTGCCGATGTGGTGGAACTGGTAGACACGCTAGCTTGAGGGGTTAGTGGCGCGAGCCGTGCCGGTTCGAGTCCGGCCATCGGTACCAAATAACGATACGGAGCATCCCGAACCCCCCGATTCGAGATGCGCGATGCGATTCCCGGATGGGGGATTGCAGACCACCATGAGGTTCGACGTCCCATGCGGCGTTTTAATTATAAGAAAACATTCGCCCCAATCGTTGTTCCCGGTAGGCTCATTCCAGGGTATTACGGCCTCGCAACCCGCCGGGGCTGCGTGCTTAGGCTCCAGGCCAAGACCCAATTACCCTAGCGCTTTCTCCCGGTTCGCCATGCCGAAGGTGCGACTCTGATGCTGTCCAATTACCTTCCTGTCCTGATCTTCGTGGTTATTTCCATCGCGATGGCCGTGGTCGTCATCAGTCTCGGCTATTTCCTTGGCACTCGCCGTCCCGATGGTGAAAAGCTGTCACCCTACGAGTGCGGTTTCGAATCGTTCGAGGATGCCCGAATGAAGTTCGATGTCCGCTACTATCTGGTGGCCATCCTGTTCATCATTTTCGATCTGGAAATCGCTTTCCTGTTTCCCTGGGCGATCGTGCTCGACCAAATCGGCCTGTTCGGTTTTGCCTCGATGGCGATCTTTCTCGGCATCCTGGTGATCGGCTTCATTTACGAGTGGAAGAAAGGAGCCTTGGAATGGGAATAGAAGGCATTCTCGAAAAGGGCTTGGTGACCACCACGGCCGACAAGCTCATCAACTGGGCGCGCACCGGCTCGATGTGGCCGATGACCTTCGGTCTGGCCTGCTGCGCGGTGGAAATGATGCAAGCCGGCGCGGCCCGCTACGACCTGGACCGGTTCGGCATCGTGTTCCGGCCCAGCCCTCGTCAGTCCGATGTCATGATCGTGGCGGGTACTCTGTGCAACAAGATGGGGCCGGCCCTGCGCAAGGTCTACGATCAGATGCCCGAGCCGCGCTGGGTGATTTCCATGGGGTCCTGCGCCAACGGCGGCGGCTATTACCACTATTCCTATGCGGTGGTGCGCGGCTGCGACCGGATCGTGCCGGTGGATATCTACGTGCCCGGCTGCCCGCCGACGGCGGAAGCGCTGCTGTACGGGATTATCCAGTTGCAGAACAAGATCAAGCGCACCTTTACCATCGCCCGCTGAGAGAAAGATTCCATGGCTGACGTGCAGACCCTTGTGGAAAAACTCCAGGCCCGGTTTGGCGATGCCCTGCTGGAATGCAAGCTCGACCGTGGGGAAGTGACGGTCGAGGTTTCACCGGCGCGAGCCATCGAGGTGTTCACCGCCCTGCGCGATGAGCCGGACTTTGCTTTCGAGCAGGTCATGGACGTTTGCGGGGTGGATTACTCGGCTTACGGCGAAGTGGAATGGGCCACCAACGAATCCACCAACCAGGGGTTCAGCCGCGGCGTGGTGGAACGGGCCACCGGGCGCGGACCCTTGGCTGTCCAGTACGTGGCCGAAAGGCCGCTGACGACCCGCAGCCGGTTCGCCGCCGTTTATCAATTACTGTCGGTCTCCCGTAATCAGCGGCTGCGAGTGCGCGTATCCGCGCCCGATGACGAATTGCCGGTGGTGCCTTCGGTGGTGGGTTTGTGGTCCTCGGTCAACTGGTTCGAGCGCGAAGCGTTTGACCTGTTCGGCATCGCGTTCGAAGGCCATCCCGATTTACGCCGCATTCTGACCGACTATGGGTTTATCGGCCATCCGTTCCGCAAGGATTTCCCGCTGATCGGCAACGTCGAGATGCGTTACGATCCCGAACGCGGCCGCGTGGTCTACGAGCCGGTGAGCATCGAGCCGCGCGTGCTGGTGCCCCGCGTCATTCGCAAGGACAACCGTTATCTGCCCGAGTCTCGCTAACCGAGAAAACCGCCGATGCCTGAGATTCGCAATTACACCCTGAACTTCGGGCCCCAACATCCCGCCGCACACGGCGTGTTGCGCTTGGTGCTGGAACTGGATGGCGAAGTCGTCCAACGCGCCGACCCGCATATTGGTCTGCTGCACCGCGGCACCGAAAAACTGGCCGAAAGCAAGCCGTTCAACCAAAGCATTGGCTACATGGACCGGCTCGACTACATGTCGGCGATGTGCAACGAGCAGGCCTACGTGCTGGCTATCGAGAAACTGCTGGGCATCCAGCCGCCAGCGCGCGCCCAGTACATCCGGGTCATGTACGCGGAAATCACCCGGATTTTGAATCACCTGTTGTGGATCGGCGCGCACGGTCTGGATGTTGGGGCCATGACCATGTTCCTCTACGCTTTCCGCGAGCGCGAGGATCTGATGGATTGTTACGAGGCGGTCTCCGGGGCGCGGCTGCATCCCTCCTATTTCCGCGTGGGCGGCGTCTATCGCGACCTGCCGAATACGATGCCAAAGTATGAATATGAAACATCCAGGTTTCATAGCAAAAAAGATGTGGACGAACGAAACGCGACCCGGCAGGGATCGCTGCTCGATTTCATCGAGGCGTTCACCGACCGGTTCCCGCAACGGGTGGATGAATACGAAACCCTGCTGACTGACAATCGCATCTGGAAGCAGCGGCTGGTCGGCATTGGCGTGGTGTCGCCCGAGCGCGCCCTGCAACTGGGTTTTTCCGGGCCGATGCTGCGCGGTTCCGGCTTTGCCTGGGATCTGCGCAAGAAGCAGCCCTACGAAGTCTACGACCAAGTGGATTTCGATATCCCGGTGGGCGTCAACGGCGACTGCTACGACCGCTACTTGGTCCGGGTCGAGGAGATGCGCCAAGCCAACCGCATCATCAAGCAGTGCGTGAAATGGCTGAAAGAAAATCCCGGCCCGGTGATCGTCGACGATTACAAGGTCGCGCCGCCGCCGCGCGAGAAGATGAAAGAGGACATGGAAGCCCTGATCCATCACTTCAAACTGTTTACGGAAGGCTATTGCGCGCCGGAGGGCGAGGTTTATGTGGCCACCGAGCATCCCAAGGGCGAATTCGGTATCTACCTGATTTCCGACGGCGCCAACAAGCCTTATCGGGTCAAGGTCCGGGCGGCCGGGTTCGCGCATCTATCGTCCATGGACGAGATGACCCGCGGTCACATGCTGGCCGACGTGGTGGCCGTCATCGGCACCCAGGATATCGTCTTCGGAGAGGTTGACCGCTAATGAGTTCACGCAAGAGCGATCTGCTGTCCGCCCACGCCCGCGCGGAAATCGATCACTGGATTGCCCGCTATCCAGCCGACCGGAAGCAATCCGCAGTGTTGGCCGCCCTGCGCGAGGCGCAGCACGAAAACGGCGGCTATCTGACCACGGAACTGATGGATGCGGTGGCCGATTATCTGGACATGCCGCCCATCGCTGTGTACGAAGTGGCCAGCTTTTATTCGATGTATGAGCTGAAGCCGGTGGGGCGGCACAACATCGCGGTCTGCACCAACATTTCCTGCATGTTGCGCGGCGGCGAGGCGATCCTGGCGCATATCGAGAAGAAGCTGGGCATCAAGCTGGGCGAGAGTACCCCGGATGGCAAGTTCTACCTAAAACGGGAAGAAGAATGCCTGGCCGCCTGCTGCGGGGCGCCGATGATGCAGGTGGATCACGTCTATCACGAGCATCTGACCCCGGAAAGGGTGGATCGGATTCTCGACAGCCTGGAGTGAACCGCGATGGCCAATGAAGTTTGCTACCGGACGCTGGGCCTGGACCGGTCGTGGTCGATCGAGACCTACACGAGCGTGGGAGGGTACGAGGCGTGGAAGAGGATTCTGGCCGGGCAACTGACGCCCGATCAGGTGATTGGCGAAGTCAAAAAATCCGGCCTGCGCGGCCGGGGCGGCGCCGGGTTTCCGGCCGGGTTGAAATGGACCTTCATGCCA
>Ga0209573_1002200_pt1 | contig 26026 bp, 23 predicted proteins | sample TNRBio252014_DNA_FD_185870 | JGI IMG/M metagenome (GOLD analysis project Ga0209573, IMG submission 185870) | Wastewater treatment Type I Accumulibacter community from EBPR Bioreactor in Madison, WI, USA - TNR Reactor_6/25/2014_ DNA (SPAdes)... | ecosystem: Engineered > Bioreactor > EBPR >... | reverse complement strand
GACCCGGCAAGCCAAACAAGGCCGCCTCGGGCTTCTTCTCCGGTATCATTCGGGAACCGTTGGCGGGTCTCGAAGCTATTTTGCCTGTCCCGCGCTCGATTGTTCACACCCATGCCAGCCCGCGTTCAGCGGTTGGTTTTCTGGTTCACGCGGCAGTGATGGACACGGCCCGGATCGGGCCGCCCCGCAATCTCACAATGCCGGGCGTTGCGGTCAGCGTTGGCGAACAGATCGATGCCCTTGCACGTATCGCCGGGGCTGATGTCATGAAACTGATCAACAAGCAGCCGGACGAAACCGTCTGGCGCATCGTGCAAGGCTGGCCAACACGATTCGACGCGCGCCGGGCGCGTGACCTCGGTTTTGTCGCCGAAAGCACGTTTGACGACATCATACGCGTCCATATTGAGGACGAAATGGGTGCTCCAGCTTAGGCGCTGAGGCTGGCGGTCAGGAGCAATAGACCCAGCAACAGAACCATCAGGGCTCCGCCAATCTCGATGGAAGCCTGGATCGCATTGCCGGCGCGGCCTCCTCCGGCGTAGGCGACCGCCCAGTTTTTCGCGCTCACGGCCAATGTCGCCAGCACAGCGACGGTGATGCCTGTGCCCAGCGCCATGGCCAGAACCGAGAGAATGCCGCCTGCCCAGAGTCCATTCAGAAAGGCAAAGGTCAGAACGATGAGTGCGCCCGAGCAGGGACGGATGCCGACGGCCACAATCGCTGTCCATGCGCTGCGCCAGTCGAACCGTTCACCGGACAGCATGGCCGGATCGGGGGCATGGGAATGGCCGCAAGCCGCGCAAATCTCGCTTGCCTTGCTGCCGTCCGTCTGCTCACAGGTAAATGTAGATGCGGCCGAAAGGCTATGCGCCGCCTTGCCTGCGGTCAGCGAAGTGACGTGTTGAGCCAGTTTTTGCCAAAGCAGCCACGCTCCGAAAGCGGTGATTGCTGCATAGCTGGCAATCTCGAGAAACCAGGCGGCGTCGGTCATCCGGATCGATGTTCCGCGCAGGATCAGGAAAACGGCCGCCATCAGAACAATGGCTGTGACCGCCTGAAGAAACGCCGAAACAAAAGACAGCATCACACCACGCCGCAACGCAACCTCGTTGGCCAGCATGTAGGAAGAGATAACGGCCTTGCCATGACCCGGCCCCGCAGCGTGGAAGACGCCGTATGCGAAAGACAGGCCGATGAGCAGCCAAAGCTTGGCGCCGTCTTCACGCATCGCCTTCAGCGCTCCGGTCAGCGACCGGTAAAAGGTTTGTTGATGGGCGTTCACCCATTGCATCAGTGCGCCTAACCATCCGCTCGAGGGCACAATCGCATCATTCGTGCCTATGCCGATGGAGCTTTGCGCATGGGCCGATACTGCATTCTGTGACACCAAACAGGTAACTGCGAGCAGCGTGAATATTATTCTGACGAGGGTCTTGTTCATGGCAAGGCTCAGCCGTTCGTCTGGCAGTTAAGCTCCAGCCGTGTTGCGAAGATCTTGCCCATGTCGTTTCCGGCGGGGTCGTTCATGAACGCATCGGTCAGCGATTGCTGATTCTGCGCAATAGCCTCGTCCGGGTCAGGGCGGATGACGGTTTTCCTGCACGCGGGAGGCAGGTTCTCGACCTGAAGTTGTTCGTCATCAAGGAAATCGAGCGCAACATAAAAAGTGGGATCATAGACCCCTATATCGACCTTTCCAGCAAGCCGGAGCGGCTCTTTTGGCGATGCCTCAAAGTCGACAGACAAAAGGTTGTTCTCGTAGGTGACTCCTATGGCCTTTGGAGGGTTCATCGGAGTATCTTTCCCATCGATGGTGACCAACTGGAAATAGTTATACATGGCCATCGAATCGAGCATGATTTTGCCGGCCTCGATCAATTCGGTCTCGTCGAGGGTCAAGTCGCCGTTGGCGTCCAGGTCAACAAGAAACATGCTCGACGAAACATCGTCAAAGCGCCAGGTGTGATGCAGCGCCGCAATTGATTGCCCATCTGGAGTCAATTGCACCCTCAACTCGGCGTCAGCAATCATGTGCGGATGGGCTACCGCCGCGTGCGGGAGTATTAGCGGGCCAGCCATCGCGACAAGAAAGGCAATGCGACTTTTCATCATTGTTGACGGCGGTTCTCCAGGTCGGCAAATCAGAGCTACCACAATCCGGGCGAAAATGGGACCGTCTGTGTCAGGCTGCTTCGCCATTTCGTTTGCGAAACCAGGCGGCGAGAAAATCCATTAGCACGCGCACCTTGGCTGGCTGATAGCGTCGGTGGGGGTAGACGGCATAGATTCCGCCACCGGTCGGCAGGTAGCTGTCGAGCAGCGGAATCAGACGTCCAGCCGCGATGTCTTCTTCGACAATAAAGTCAGGGCATATAGAAAATCCGAGCCCGGCAAGCGTCGCGGCCCGGGTGGCCAACGGGCTGTTGATCTCGATCGGACCAGACACCGTGACCGTGAAGTTCTCGTCCCCGTCGCCGCGAAAGGGCCAGTTCGACAACCATCTTCCATTGGTATCGATGACGCAGGGAAGATTTGCCAGATCCTGCGGGCGCGAAGGCGAGCCTACCCGGGAGATTAACGCTGGCGAAGCACAAAGGCGCACTGCGAATGGAGCGAGGCGCCTGGCGATCAGCGAAGAATCGTCGAGGCGCGAAATGCGTATTGCCAAGTCAAAGCCCTCTTCGACGAGATCAACAAATCGGTCGTCAAGCTGAATATCCAAAACAATTTCCGGGTATGCGACAGCGAATTCGATCAGTGCATGGCCTATTGCGGCATCGGCGAATGTGCGGGGGGCCGACAATTTGATGCGTCCGCGAACGTCGCCGGAAGAATCCCGTACGATATCGGCGAGCGAATCGATTTCGCGGACCAATTCGGTCGCGCGCCGATAGTATGTATGGCCAGCCTCCGTAAGCGAAAACTGGCGAGTTGTACGGTTCAGCAGCAGAGCGCCCAGTTCGTCTTCCAGTTCGCGCACATATTTTGACAGGAGAGCCTTGGAACGGCCGATCTTGCGCCCCGCTGCGGAAAATCCTTCCGCGTCAACCACGTCTATAAATGCGCGCATCCGAGTCAATGTGTCCATGGTCAGGCTTTCACCGCCGAATGCAGGATGGTTTCAGCCAGATCGAGCAGTGCAAGGTCGCTGCCGCCGGGTCCCAGCAGGGAGATACCGAACGGCGCGCCGTTTACAGCGCCGAGCGGCAGGGTCAGTTGCGGAATTCCGGCAAGACCGGACCAGCACAACAGCCGGATCGATGCCTCACGGAACGTTGAAAACTGTTCGGGTGATGAGCTGGACAACGGGGCGATGTCGGTCACGGTCGGCATGATGATGAAACCATCATTGCCCAGGAGGTCGCCGAGCCATTGGCGAAACGCATCGCGTCTGGTTGTCTCTGACTTCACTTCGGCATCCGGGATGGTTTTGCCGAAAGCGAAGCGGTCGTAGGTCGCTTTGCCCAATCTGCGGTCTCCGGCTTCGATCCAGGCGCCGCGCGTTTCCCAGGCTTCGTGCGCTTGCAGCTTGCGGGTAGTCCAGTACAGGTCATCAAGCGAATAAAGCGGGTCGGGCAGGGGCGATGGTTTGCCGACAACCGACATGATCTGGAACGCATTCTTTTCGTATACAGATCGGCATTCCGGGACGACCAGGGCGTCTAGCGCCGGGATGCAGAGTGGACGGGTGAGCGGCGACGATGCCGTCAGCAACACCTGCGCTACCTTTCTATATGTCACCAGATCCTTGGCAAACCAGCCGAATGTGTCGAAGCTGTGCGCCAACTCCATCGTATGATCCAAGGGGATTGCCCCGTGGGTGGTGCGCAGGCCGATCAGCCCGCAGAAACTCGCAGGGCAGCGGATCGAGCCGCCCGTATCCGAACCTGTAGCGATGTCGGCCAATCCGCCGGCGACCGCTGCCGCCGAACCTGACGATGAGCCACCGGTAACGCGATCCGGCGCAGCCGGGTTGACCGGGTGCGGGAAATGCACGTTCTGACCGATCATCGAGAAGGCCAGTTCCTCAGTCTGGGTCTTGCCAATAAATTTCGCGCCCGAATCAAGTAACCGCTGAGTTGCGCTATTGGTGCGGCTTGCTACCTGGCTTTCCGCCAACCGGGCCGGATTGCCCCAGCCGGATTTGTAGCCTGCAACGTCAAATATGTCCTTCACAGCCAGCGTCAGCCCGGCCAATGGACCGGAAACCGCATTGGAAACAGTAGTTTGCGGATAGTCGAGGAAGGCGTTGAATGGATCGTTCAGTCGAGTCATCGGTACGCGTTCCGTTCACAAAACAACGACGGTTCGGGAGGATTGTTCGCAGGAACGAAAAATTCAAGCCGGGGTCCGATTTTTTATTGATTGTGAAGGGGTGGTTGCCTATATCCGCCCCTGCCCAAAGTCGCACGTGCCTGTGGGCGTCCCCCGATCTCGAAATGGCGAGGCAATCGGGCAGGTAACCGGGGAGTAACGAACCCGGTCGGTTCAGCGGCCAACCGCCGATCCGAGGACGCCTTGAAGCAACGACGGTGCGGGCCTTTTTGGAAGCCGGTTGTCCACATGCCGGTCTCCTTTGAGGCACACCCTCATTGCCGGCAGTGCGGACGGGTCTCCCATCCAAGCCAAGGCAGACAAAGCGATCGAAGAGCCGGGCGGCTCAACGGTCATCGCCGCGAGACGGCGCTTTATGGTTCCGGGGTCTCCACCGGCTGGTTCCATGAAGAGGTCGACTCGCCTTTGTTTGACCTGCGGATGAACGCTCCAAAGGGCGGTCCGCGACGTGCAGCTTGACGGCTGCGGTTATGGAGAGACCAAATGGCTGCTACCCAGCGTATCATCGACTTCCTCGCGACCCGCCGCCCGGAAGGCCCCTGCATGATCCTCGACCTTGACGTCGTGCGCGACAATTTCCGTGCTTTCCAGAAGGCTCTTCCCGAATCGAAGATCTATTATGCGGTGAAGGCAAATCCGGCGCCGGAAGTGTTGCGTCTGCTCGCATCCATGGGCTCGTCCTTTGACACGGCGTCGGTTGCCGAAGTGGAGATGGCGATGGACGCCGGTGCGCCTGCCGAGCGCATCTCGTTTGGCAACACAATCAAGAAGGAGCGCGACATCGCGCGCGCATATGAACTGGGCATTCGTCTGTTCGCTGTCGATTGCGTTGAAGAAGTCGACAAGATCGCCCGTGCTGCGCCTGCCGCCCGCGTGTTCTGTCGTGTGCTGACTGACGGTGAAGGCGCCGAATGGCCGCTGTCGCGCAAGTTCGGTTGCGTGCCTGCGATGGCCGTCGACGTGCTGCGCCATGCCAAGAAGCTTGGTCTCGACGCCTATGGCGTGTCGTTCCATGTCGGCTCGCAGCAGTGCGACCTGACGGCCTGGGATCGTGCGCTCGGTGACGCAAAGAAGGTGTTTTCTACGCTGGCTGACGAGGGCATTGTGCTCAAAATGGTCAACATGGGTGGCGGTTTCCCGACCCGCTACCTGAAGGACGTGCCGGTCGCCCAGGCCTATGGCCAAGCGATCTTCGACGCGTTGTCGAAGCATTTTGGCAATCGCATTCCGGAAACCATTATCGAGCCGGGCCGTGGCATGGTCGGCAATGCCGGCGTTATCAAGTCAGAGGTCGTTCTAATCTCCAAGAAGGCCGACAACGACAATGTGCGCTGGGTCTATCTCGACATTGGCAAGTTCGGGGGTCTCGCTGAAACGATGGATGAAGCGATCCGCTACCCGATCGTCACCCCGCGCGACGGTGATGCGGTCGCTCCTTGTGTACTTGCTGGACCAACATGCGATTCGGCAGACGTCATGTACGAGAAGACCCCGTACCCGCTGCCGCTGTCGCTAACAATCGGTGACGAGGTGCTGATTGAAGGCACCGGCGCTTACACGACCACCTATTCGGCGGTCGCCTTCAACGGCTTCGAGCCGCTCCGATCCTACGTGATCTGAGGCCGTAAGGCTTCAGATCAACCTGATGCGGGCGCTGGCGGCGCCCGCTCGGGTTCGCTTGTGGAACAGACCTCTGCGGGTGAAGGATTTTCAAAAATGAACGCAGTCGACATCAAAACCCTGATCTACACCGTGGTCGCAGAACAAGACGCAGATGTTGCTGCGCGCGAAGCGCTGCTCGACGCTGCTATGGGCCCGAAACGCAAGAAGAAGTCCTCAGAAAAGATCCGCCGTGGGCGCAGACCGTCGGAAGGGCTGGCTTTTTTGGCGCGCGATGAAGGTGGCAGAGTAGTGGGAACAGTTCGGCTGTGGGATGTTGACGCCGGCGGCAGGGCAGCGCTCCTGCTTGGACCGCTGGCCGTTGATCCGTCGCAAAAATCGGCAGGCATAGGCTCGGCGCTGATGCAGCACGCGATTTCTGAGGCCGCCCGGCTTGGCCACGGCGCGATCCTGCTCGTCGGCGATGCGCCCTACTACGGCCGTTTCGGATTTTCTGCAGAAAAGACCGGCGGGCTCGCAATGCCCGGGCCTTTTGAAAAGCATCGTCTCCTGGCGCTGGAACTGAAGCCGGGCGCGCTGAACAGCGCATCTGGCGTCATCCGGGGCATAGGTCGTCCAGAAGTCCGGCGTTCTCGCGCTCCCAGCCTGCTGATTGCAGCCTGACGGATCGCGGCGGCGGTGGACGCCATCAAATTCTGCGCGACGTATTGCGGTCGATCGATTCCTATCCCGCCTTCAGCGGGCTGCTGCGGTGGCGATCAGCCGTGCATAGAAGGCAATCATGCGCTGGTAGTTCTCGAGTGTCATATGCTCGTTGACGCCGTGGATCATCGCTGTTTCATCAAGGGCAAGCACCAACGGCTGGTACCGATAAGTATCTTCGGCAACAGCGTTCAGATGATAGCTGTCAGTTGCCGCGACAACCAGACTTGGAGCAACCGGCGTAGAGCCTCCCTCGCTGGCGAGCGCCGAAAGGATTGACCAAGCTTGTGTCTTCGTTGAGGAAACCGGAGAGGCCGGCTTTGCTGAACCGTCCAGCCATTCCACCGACACATCGCTGACGCCTGCGAGAGCATCGCGGGCCCGCGCCAGAGCACTCTCGGGCGGATCTCCGGGCAGAAAACGGTAGTTGATCACCGCCTGCGCAGTGTCGGGCAGAACATTGGCTTTGGGGGAACCGGACAGCATGGTCGGCGCGGTTGTTGTGTGCAGCATGGCTGCGCCTGCCGGGGTCTTGGCGAATTCCGAAATGAGCAGGGGCTTGAACAGCCACTGGTTTGCGATCGCCATTTTGGTGACAAATGAAACCCGCGGGGCGACCGCATCCATCATCAGCGCGGCAGCGCCGGTAATCTGCATCGGATGGCCGTTTTCCCGGATGCGCAGCACTGCGTCCGAGAGAGCCGTGACAGCCGTCCGATCCGGCGGCATAGAGGAATGGCCGCCGTCTGCGCGCGCAGTCACTTTCAGGTTGCCGTAGCCTTTTTCTGCGACGCCGATGAGCGCGGCCGGTCCCTTCAGGAGCGGGAAATTCGCTACGGTAATCAGGCCCTCATCCAGCACGAACTCAGCTTTTACACCGCGCTGCTGCATAAGTGCGGCGACAGCTTGCGAGCCGCTCTGTCCAGCTTCCTCGTCATGGCCGTTCACGATCATGACGGTGCGCTTTGGTTTGAAACCGGCGTTCAGAAGCGCCTCGACACTCTCGAACAGCGCAACCATCGAACCCTTGTCGTCAATCGCGCCGCGTCCCCATACCGCGCCATCTGCGATGACGCCTGCAAAGGGCGGATGCTTCCAATCCTTTTCAGTTTCGGCGCTAACCGGCACGACATCTTGGTGCGCCATGAGCACGATAGGCGGCAGTGAAGGATCAGACCCGGCCCAAGTGTATATTGGCGTGTATTCAGCAGCAAACTCGCGCGCCAGCGTCGCGTGCAAGGCGGGGTAGGCGGCCTCGACCCAGCCGCGCAGGCGAAGCCACTCGGCCCGGTCGGTCTCCTGGCCTTCGCCGATGCTTACGGTCCTGATCTGGATTGCTTCGGATAAGTGCCGGGCCGCAACGCCGATGTCGATAGCCGGCGCTTGCGCCAGCGTGACTTCGGTCTGGTGCGCGGTAGTCGGATTGAAGATCAGTGTGCGGACAACCAGTACAGCAGCGAGCGCCACGAGCGCTAGCACGCCGGCTACTGCGATTCGGACAAGTGTACGCATCATCCTCTCCTCCCATTGCCTTGCCATACGGCCAAGGGCGTCCGTCAAGCAACGGACGCCCCTGTAAGCGCGTGAAAGAGTCAGGGCTCGCTGCCCCAACCAGAAATTAGATGATCTGGCTGAGCGCCATGGCGACGGACATGTCGCCTTCGATCTTCAGTTTGCCCTGCATGAAAGCCATCGTCGGGTTGAGGTCGCCGGCGACCAGCGATTCAAGGTCTTCGAGAGACAGTTTGATCGTGCAGTCAGCCGGAGCGTCAGTTGTGGAAACCGTTGCGCCATCGATAACGATTACGCCTTCGCTGGTCTCAAACTTGACCGAGCGATCAAAACCAGCACTCGCAACCTTGTCTTTCATGCCGTCTGCAATTGACTGAATGCTCATTCCTGCCTCCGAAAATCGAATTAATGCGACCTTATCCGAGGTCAGCTGTAGCACAAATAGCAAAAGCTTACTTTTACGTCAACGTTATGCAAGCGATTGTCCGTGCCTGCAATCGCCTATATCCAAGAGGTCTGATCAGGCCCAGTTCTTCGGGGCAGGGTCGAACGGATTGACCGCGATTATGTTGCCATCAACCTTTTCAATGTCTCGCAGACCGCAGAAGGCCATGGTCAGGTCGAGCTCCTTACGGATGATGTCGAGTGCGTCGGTTACGCCCTGTTCGCCGTTTGCGCCCAGGCCATAAAGGAACGCGCGTCCGATATAGGTGCCTCTGGCGCCCAGTGCGCGCGCCTTTATCACGTCCTGACCGGATCGGATGCCGCCGTCCATATGAACTTCGATCTTGTCGCCGACTTCACGGACAATGCGCGGCAGCATCGAGATGGAAGAGAGTGCGCCGTCAAGTTGCCTGCCGCCATGATTCGAGACGATGAGTGCATCTGCGCCACTCTCTACGGCCGTTTCAGCATCCTCCTCGTCAAGAATGCCTTTCAGGATCAGTTTGCCGCCCCAGCGGTCCTTGATGCGTTTGACCGCATCCCAGTCGAGGGCAGGGTCAAACTGACTTGCGGTCCATGCCGACAAAGACTTCACGTTGTCGACACCCTTGGCGTGGCCAACAATGTTACCGAAATCGTGGTGTTTGGTTCTCGCCATCTTGAGCGCCCAAGGCAGCTTTTTCATAAGGTCGAACGCGTTGCGCGGTGTCGCCCAGGGCATCGTCCCGAGATAGTTCTTGATGTCCTTGTGGCGCTGCCCAAGGATCTGCAGATCGAGAGTCACCACCAGCGCCGAGCAGCCGGCCTTCTTGGCGCGGTCAATCAGGCCATTGGAAAATTCCAGGTCACGCATGACATAAAGTTGAAACCAAAAAGGCGCGCTCGAATTCTGGGCTACGTCCTCGATTGAGCAGATACTCATCGTTGACAGCGTAAACGGCACTCCGGCCTTGGCTGCAGCGCGGGCCGCAAGTATCTCACCGTCAGCATGCTGCATCCCGGTCAGTCCGGTCGGGGCCAGTGCGACGGGCATGGCGACCGGTATGTCAACCATCGTCGAAGCAAGGGTGCGGTCGCGCATATCCACGGCAACCCGCTGCCGCAGCTTGATCTTTTGAAAATCCTCTTCGTTCGCCCGATAGGTGCTTTCGGTCCACGAGCCAGAATCGGCATAGTCGTAAAACATCTTGGGCACGCGCCGCTTAGCGAGCGCCTGAAGGTCGGCAATATTGGTGATGGGATAAGACATAACTACTTCCAAAAATCAGGGCCGGCTACTCCTGTGTAGCCCATTCGACGGGGGCAACGCGAGTTTATTGTAGCAATGTTTGGGGACTGTTGAAGCACTGTTCAACAATCCGGCGCCTTGCCTGAGGCCAGTCGCGCCATCAATTTGGAGCTAACTACAGGAAAGACCGCCCCTAGTTGGCTGGAGGATAACAATATGTCTCTCGAATTGACCGGATTTCATCATTTGACTGCCGTGACGGCAAACGCTCCCGGCAACCTGGAATTTTATACCGACAAACTGGGCATGAGACTGGTCAAGAAGACCGTCAATCAGGATGACACCAGCGCTTACCATCTTTTCTACGCGGATGGTGAAGCACGGCCCGGCACCGATATGACATTCTTCGACTGGCCTGTCGGTCCCGAACGGCGCGGCACAAATTCCGTTGTTCGCACCGGGTTCAGGGTTGCCGGGGAAGATAGTCTCAATTGGTGGGCGAAGCGCCTGTCCGGTGCCGGGGTTAAACATGATGATATCGTGGAAATCGGAGGCCGCGCGTCTCTTGATGTGGAGGACCCGGAAGGCCAGCGCCTTCGCCTTGTCGTTGACGATGGCAAGGATGACGCCCGGCCATGGGCTCAATCGCCGGTTCCAGCGGCGCATCAGATCCGCGGGCTCGGTCCGATCACCATGAGCGTACCGAGCCTTGCACGAACCGAGACGTTGCTCACCGAAGTCATGAACATGGAAAAGACCAATGAGTTTGCGTCGCCAGACGGAGACGGATCGGTGCATGTCTTTTCGTTTGGCGAGCGTCATGCTCAAGGCGAGTTGCATGTGGCCGTGCAACCGAAACTCTCGCCTGCGTGGCAAGGCGCGGGCTCCGTTCACCACGTTGCGTTTCGGACCCCCGACCAGAAGCAAATGCAGGAATGGACGCAACGACTGAACGAGTTCCGCATTCCGTCGAGCGGTGAGGTTGAGCGCTATTATTTCAAGTCGCTCTATTTCCGTGAACCGGGTGGCGTACTGTTTGAGATCGCTACTGACGGACCGGGATTTACGGCCGACGAGCCATTGTCGACGCTTGGCGAAAAACTGTCGCTGCCGCCATTCCTTGAACCAAGGCGTGCATCGATTGAGGCAAACCTCAAGCCGCTGCGCGCATAGGCGGCCCGGGTGGCGCGTGCGCATAGCGGTTGTCAGTTTATGACTTGCCGTTATGCGCCGCCGGTCAACGGTGTGCAGTCGCAAGTTTGGCCGCCAGCCCAACGAAGATGAGGCCAGCAACCCTGTTGAGCCAGATCTGTCCGCGATCCGAATTGCGCAGCCAGCGGCTGAGCGAGCCGGCAAGCACTGAAACAAGCGAGAATGAAACAAACGCGCAAGCAATAAAGATCGCGCCAAGCATCAGCATTTGCACCGCGATGCTGCCGCGATCCGGTGACGTAAACTGGGGCATAAAGGCGAGGAAGAATATCGCCACCTTGGGATTGGTGACGTTCATGACAACGCCGCGCAGGAACATGGCGTGCATGGGCAAGGGGCGCTGATCTGAACTTTCCAGAACCTGCGGTTTCGCCAGAAACGACTTATAGGCGAGGTAGATTAAATAGGCTGCACCGATCATCTTGAGCGCATCGAACGCGATCTGAGAGGTCTGAAAGATCGCCGCGACGCCGAACGCCACCGCCACGGTGTGGATGACCAGACCGGCGCACAACCCAAGCGTCACGGTGACGCCCAACCTTGGCCCGTAGAGCGCCGATTGCGTCAGCACGAACAGATTATCCGGGCCGGGGACCCAGGCGAGCAGTGTGGCTGCGCCTGCAAAGGCCAGAATAGTGTCGAGCGGAAGCATCTAGAACAAGCCTTCGATCTGGCCCTTGTCGTTGAGCATAATCTTCTCGCTCGACGGGTTGCGGGGCAGGCCCGGCATGGTCATGATCTCACCGCAGATTGCCACAACAAAACCGGCGCCGGCGGACAATCTCACTTCGCGGACTGGCACGACATGGCCGGTTGGCGCACCGCGCAGGTTCGGGTCTGTGGAGAAGGAATATTGCGTCTTGGCCATACAGACTGGCAGGTTGCCGTAACCGGCGTCCTCCCAGGCTTTGAGCTGGTCGCGCACGGACTTGTCGGCTATCGCCTCCGAACCGCGATAGATGCGCTTTACAATTGTGTCGATCTTGTCGAACAGCCGCATATCATCGGGGTAGATCGGTGAAAATTGTGCGGCATTGCTTTCGGCGAGTTCAACCACCTTGTGCGCCAGTTCCTCGATGCCTTTCGATCCATGCGCCCAGTGTTTGCACACAATGGCCTCAGCGCCGAGCGAAGCAACATATTCCTTCATCGCCTGTATTTCGGCGTCAGTGTCGGAGACAAAGTGGTTGATCGCCACTACCGCCGGCACGCCGAATTGTTTGACGTTTTCGATGTGACGGCCGAGATTGGAGCAGCCTTTCTTGACCGCTGCGACGTTCTCGGGGCCGAGGTCTTCCTTCTTGACGCCGCCATTCATCTTCATGGCGCGCACGGTGGCCACAATGACCGCCGCCGAGGGTTTCAGGCCAGCTTTGCGGCACTTGATGTCGAAAAATTTCTCTGCGCCGAGGTCCGCGCCAAAGCCCGCTTCGGTGACGACATAATCGCCAAGTTTCAGCGCCGTAGTCGTGGCGACGACAGAATTGCAGCCATGCGCGATGTTAGCGAAGGGGCCGCCATGCACGAAAGCCGGATTGTTCTCCAGCGTCTGCACAAGGTTCGGCTGCATGGCGTCCTTCAAAAGCACCGCCATTGCGCCGTCCGCCTTGAGGTCACGCGCATAGATAGCGGTCTTGTCGCGGCGGTAGGCGACAATGATGTCGCCAAGACGTTGTTCAAGGTCCTTGAGGTCTTTCGACAGGCACAGGATCGCCATCACTTCGGATGCAACGGTGATATCGAACCCGGCTTCGCGCGGATAACCATTGGCGACACCGCCGAGCGAGCAGATGATTTCGCGCAACGCGCGGTCGTTCATGTCCATAACGCGCCGCCACACAACGCGGCGTGTGTCGATGCCGAGTTCGTTGCCCCAGTAGATGTGATTGTCGATCAGCGCCGACAGGAGATTGTGCGCGGTGGTGATGGCGTGAAAGTCGCCGGTGAAGTGGAGGTTCATGTCCTCCATAGGTACGATCTGTGCGTAGCCGCCGCCCGCAGCGCCACCCTTGACGCCGAAATTCGGGCCGAGCGAAGCTTCGCGAATGCAGATCACCGCCTTCTTGCCGATCCGGTTCAGCCCGTCGCCCAGACCAACGGTCGTGGTCGTCTTACCTTCGCCGGCCGGCGTCGGGTTAATCGCGGTGACCAGGATGAGTTTGCCTGACTTGTTCTTCTGCACCGAATGGATGAAGTCGGCCGAGACCTTCGCCTTGTCGTGACCGTAGGGCAGCAAATGCTCGGCCGGGATGTTGAGCTTTGCACCGATCTCCTGGATCGGCTTCTTCTTTGCCGCACGAGCGATCTCGATGTCGGATTTATGTTCGGCCATTGCGGTATTTCCCCTTGGATGCTGGAGCGTCTTATGCGCCACCTGATTTCGCGAGTGAAGCGCAGCCGATGGCAGTTAGGCAATCGCGTTTTCACTAATGGCTGCATGAAATGCGACATGTTGTTCAGTTCACGGCCATCTCGCGTCTCTCCAGGTTTCTCCGCTTACGCCCGCGCCGCACTCGCGAAGCTGCGATCCGTGCAAACGGAGTTGCCGCCACGCCCTCCGGTTTGGAGTCTGGCCATTTATGCTTCCGTGTCCCGGAAGGCGGGAAAGATGGCGGCCTGCGGGTCGCGATCTTGAAAACAAAAAACTGCAACCTTTCGGCCGCCACCCGGCGTGTTAACCCCAAACCGGCCCTTAATTCCCCTGCGCAGCTATCGGCTTGTCATTGACGCCAGGCGCTGTCGCCGCAGGTTTCCGTCCCGCACCGGCGACCAACCGTTTATTGGGACGGGCGGGGCCATAATACCCCGAAGACTGGTCAGGGTCCCCGGGGCAGGCCGCTACGTTTGCGGTTACCCGGAGGCGCCGGTCCCTCTCACACTCACCGCCGTCGCGACAGGCGCTTCCCATGAGAGGAACTGGGATGATTGTCTCATGGTGCGCGAGAGAGCGGATAAAATCGCCGGCAATTTTGGCAATAAAAATGACAAGTGATTGATTTTGCTTGGAAACGGATGTGAAGAGGCTGGAAATCTGTTCACACTTCCTGACACAGGCTGACATGGCTTGCCCCTTTGGCGGCGCGCCAGGAGTCAGGCAACGATGCTCGGGTCGGTGCGCCTGAGCATGACGAAGGTGGGAGAGAGGGGAGCGGTTAGCCTTCGACCCGAAGGATCACACGTTAGGCGAAAATAGATGATCCACGCCAGCTGCCGACAACATCACATCCAAGTATCTAGATCTGTCGTCACGGCTTTCTAGGTTGAACGACTTGGTTACACCTCTTTCGGCTATTTCGATTGCCGGTCGAACGTTACGTTCCACAAGTGACGGTGCTGCGTAGACAAGGTAGCACTTTGTCTCATTCGCCCCCAAGTAATCGCGAGCATGTTGAAAGGTTACATTTGCGAGTGCTGCATTCTTCAATTCGCTTGCGCCAGCTTCATACGAACTTCTGAAATCCAGCGTCTCCGTGGCATGATACGCGCTATTCTTTAGCAGGAAATCGATATGTAGTTTTCCAGATGGCCCAACGGGCATCCGCGATACAATCTTATGGCGATCAATATCGCCCGCTTTGGATCCGTATATTTCATATTCTTTGAAAACGCGCTTTAGGTCGGACAGAAGCGTTTTCTTAGGAGATCGCTTTTTAGGAGCTTCTGGCTTGTCGACATATTGTGCCACTATCTCGGCAATAGCGGGTTCGTAATCTGATGGGCTGTCGCACACGAACCAGCCAAGCTCGCTCAAGCGAATGCCGGTCAAGGAATTCAAGGCGACGTGTCGTTGCGCAGCCGAACCGTCAGCAGAATCTCTATCTTCGAGTGACTCAACCACCCAATCGAGCGTGCTGGCTTGGACGCCGAAATAAGACAACATTGTTGGTGAGGCACTCAATCGGATGTCCAGGCGGTCCGGAAGGAATGTCAACACGCCCACGTTGATCGCCTCATCGCGATGAACGAATGGCACCAACTGAAGAATGGCGTAATTAAAGACAGTTGCCATCTCTTAGCCCGTTTTCCACCTGCTCCAAACGTTCATCGAACTCATAACTATTGATCCATCTGTCAAGTGTTTCCCGGTCATCATTAGACAGCCATTGGGGCGGCATTCCGAACATGGCGCGCTCAACCAAAAACCGTCGATTGTCGCGCAACCGTGAAATAAGCGTCTGTGCAGATGCCAGCGCGAATCCGCGTTTCGCACGAATTGCCCTTCCAACCTTTACGGTGTTTGAATGTGGTGAAAAAGGCAATGGTACCTTTTTTGCGTACAACAAATCGGATGACGCAAAATCTATCAACCGAATATGACCAACTCGTTGCCCTGATTGGAATGCTGATGATGTCGATATGAGAAAATTGTCTTCGTGGCGGTCGACATTCCCAATCATCAAATCGAGCGCGTAGGTGGCCGACAAAATCTCATTAATCTGCGGCACAAAATGATCGTTGGGCGTGTTGCCAAGTATCAGGCGAGCCGTCTCGATCTCGGGTAGCATAGGGTCGACAACCTGCGAGCCGACTAGGAGTTCACCGTCGAAACTTTGGAGGACCTTTGTTTGTGCAACCGGCAGATTGAGAGAGTCGGCAATAGAACTACACGCCAGCTCGGCGGCGCACACTCCAGGTTCCAAGGGAGTGTTACGCTTAACAATGAAGTAGTTCCCGTCTTCTGCCCGCGCACGCCCGAATGCGTGCGCGGTAGCCCGGCGTGAAAGAGGATGCAATTCAACTATACGAAGGGGTATTACCTCGAGTTGTCTCAACCGATGTGCGCCTTCTTATTCGCCTCAAGACAGCCCCTCTTGTCTTTTCGCTTGCTGTTTTGCAGCGCCCCTCAGATCACGAGCAACCGCTGGTCGCTCCACATGTGTCGCACTTTTCGCAGGTGCCGTTGCGCACCATGGTGAAGTTCTGACACTCCGAGCAGGAATTGCCGGTGTAGCCCTGCAGCATCGATTTCACCCGGCGGTCGGCGGCCAACGCCTTGGCGTCGGCGGCCTGGGCCGAGGCGGCAGTGGTGAAGAGATCGCCGGTGACGCCGGGAGCGGCTTCGGCGAAGGGCGCACGCGCGTCCACTGCCTCGTCCTCGTCCTCGTAGGCGATGTCTTCGGCCAGTTCCTTTGCGCGTTCTTCATAGTCGCGCCGGTAGGCGACCGCTTCTTCGGCGCGCTCGGCTGGCGAGGCCTTCAGCGCCAGCACATTGTTGCCGGAGACCGCGACCGCAGGACGCGACGCTGATGCGACGGGTGCGGCGCGGGCAGGAGCGTCATGGCCGCCCTGTCCGGCAAAGCCTGCCGGGTCGCTGGCTGGCCGGGCAGGCTGCACCAGCTTCACCGGCGAAGCGCCGCGCGTCATGCCGCGGGAGAAGGGCAGCGCCTTGCCTTCGGTGATGCCCTTGCCAAGCGCCGTGTTGGAAAAGTCGGACGTGTCGACATGGGCGAGATCGTTGCGGCCGGCATAAGAAATCGCCAGTTCGCGGAAGACATAGTCGAGGATCGACGTGGCGTTCTTGATCGCGTCATTGCCGACGACCATGCCGGCCGGCTCAAACTTGGTGAAGGTGAAGGCCTCGACATATTCTTCGAGCGGCACGCCATATTGCAGGCCGAGCGAGATGGCGATGGCGAAATTGTTCATCATGGCGCGGAAGGCGGCGCCTTCCTTGTGCATGTCGATGAAGATTTCGCCGAGACGCCCGTCGTCAAACTCGCCGGTGCGCAGGTATACCTTGTGGCCGCCGACAATCGCCTTCTGGGTATAGCCCTTGCGGCGGTTCGGCAGTTTTTCGCGGTCACGGTAGAGACGCTCGACGACGCGCTCGACGATCTTTTCGGTGACCTGCATGGCGCGTGCAGCCGCAGGCGCGGCAATCAGGGTCTCGACGGCGTCGTCATCCTCATCCGCCCCGTCTTCGATCAGCGATGCGTTGAGCGGCTGCGACAGTTTTGAGCCGTCGCGGTAAAGCGCATTGGCCTTCAGCGCCAATCTCCACGACAGCATATAGGCGTTCTTGCAATCCTCGACGGTCGCCTCGTTGGGCATGTTGATCGTCTTGGAGATTGCGCCCGAGATGAACGGCTGGGCCGCCGCCATCATGCGGATGTGGGACACGGCAGACAGCGAACGCTTGCCGATCTTGCCGCAAGGCGTGGCGCAGTCAAAGACTGCGTAATGTTCGGACTTCAGGAACGGCGCGCCTTCGAGCGTCATTGCGCCGCAAACGTGGATATTGGCGGCCTCGATCTCCTTCCTGGTGAAGCCGAGTGCCGGCAGCATCTCAAAGGAGAGGTCGTTGAGCTGAGCGTCGGTGAAGCCGAGTTTCGCTTTGCAGAATTCCTCGCCGAGCGTCCATTTGTTGAAGACAAATTTGATGTCAAAGGCCGATTTGAGCGCCGCATTGACGGTGGCGATCTTGTCGTCGCCGAAACCCTTCGCCTTGAGCGAAGACGGGTTTACGCCCGGCGCCTGGTTCAGATTGCCATGGCCGACGGCGTAAGCCTCGATTTCGGCTATCTGCGATTCCGAATAACCCAGCGTACGCAGAGCTTCCGGCACGGCGTTGTTGATGATCTTGAAATAGCCGCCGCCGGCCAGCTTCTTGAACTTCACAAGCGCAAAGTCAGGCTCAATGCCGGTCGTGTCGCAATCCATGACGAGGCCGATTGTGCCGGTTGGCGCAATAACTGTCGCCTGGGCGTTACGATAGCCATGCTCTTCACCAAGCTCGATGGCGCGGTCCCACGCTGCCTTGGCGTGCTCGCCAAGGGCTGCCTGTTTCAGGTCGGAATGGACCAGCGGAACCGGATTGACCGAGAGCTTTTCGTAGCCGTCCTTGTCGCCATAGGCGGCGCGGCGATGGTTGCGCATGACGCGCAGCATATTGTCGGCGTTGCGGTCATAATCCGGGAATGCGCCGAGTTCTGCGGCCATTTCGGCGGAGGTGGCGTAAGAAACGCCGGTCATGATCGCGGTGAGCGCTGCGCAGATCGCGCGGCCTTCGTCCGAGTCATAGGGAATGCCCGAAGTCATCAGCAGGCCGCCAATATTGGCGTAGCCGAGACCTAGCGTGCGGTATTCGTAGGACAGTTTGGCGATTTCCTTGGACGGGAACTGCGCCATCATCACGGAGATTTCGAGCACCATGGTCCACAAGCGCACCGAGTGCTCATAGGCCAGGATGTCGAATGCACCGTCGGCATTTCTGTAAGGTAAAAGGTTGATGGAGGCGAGATTGCAGGCCGTGTCGTCGAGGAACATGTATTCAGAGCACGGGTTCGAGCCGCGGATCGGACCGCCGGCGGGCGATGTGTGCCAGTCATTCATTGTCGAATTGAAATGCAGGCCCGGATCAGCCGACGCCCAGGCGGCATGGCCGATCTTTTCCCACAGATCGCGGGCTTTGAGGGTCTTCATCACCTTGCCGTCCTTGCGGGCGGTCAGGTTCCAGTCGCCATCGCTCTCGACGGCGCGCAAAAAGTCATCCTTGAGAGAGATCGAGTTGTTCGAGTTCTGGCCCGAGACGGTGAGATAAGCCTCGGAATCCCAGTCGGTGTCATAGGTGGCGAAGTCGATCGAGTTGTAGCCCTGTCTGGCGAACTGGATGACGCGCTTGACGTAGTTTTCCGGCACCTGGTTCTTTTTGGCGGCGCGGATCTCGCGCTTCAGCGCGGTGTTGATCGACGGGTCAAAACAATCGTCGTCGCTTCCCTCGCAGTTGATGCAGGCGGCCATGATCCTGGTCAGGTGCTGCTTGACGATCTTCGAGCCGGTGACAAGGGCGGCCACCTTCTGCTCTTCCTTCACCTTCCAGTCGATGAAGGCTTCGATATCGGGATGGTCGGCGTCGACAATGACCATTTTGGCGGCGCGGCGCGTGGTGCCGCCCGACTTGATTGCGCCGGCAGCGCGATCGCCAATCTTAAGAAACGACATGAGGCCTGACGAACGGCCGCCGCCCGACAGCTTTTCGCCTTCGCCGCGCAGCATCGAGAAGTTCGAGCCGGTGCCCGAGCCATATTTGAACAGGCGCGCCTCGCGCACCCAAAGGTCCATGATGCCGCCTTCATTGACGAGATCGTCCTGCACGCCCTGAATGAAGCAGGCATGCGGCTGCGGATGCTCGTAGGAGGATTTCGACCGGGTCAGTTTTCCGGTGAAAGGGTCAACGTAGAAGTGGCCCTGGCCAGGACCGTCAATGCCATAGGCCCAGTGCAGGCCGGTATTGAACCATTGCGGCGAATTCGGCGCGACGCGCTGGGTGGCGAGCATGTAGGAGAGTTCGTCCATGAACGCCTGAGCGTCTTCTTCGGCCTTGAAATAGCCGCCCTTCCAGCCCCAGTAGGTCCAGGTGCCGGCCAGACGCGTGAAGACCTGACGCGCATCAATCTCCGAGCCATAGCGTTCTGATTGCGGCAGTTTGGCAAGTTCTGCTTCGTCGGCGACCGAGCGCCACAGGAAAGAGGGAACGGAGGTTTCCTCAACCTTCTTCAGCCGGGCAGGGACGCCCGCCTTGCGGAAATATTTCTGGGCCAGAACGTCGGTTGCGACCTGGCTAAACTGCGCCGGCACATCGATATCGGCCAGGCGAAACACCACCGATCCGTCTGGATTCTTGATCTCCGACAAAGCTTTGCGGAATTCGATCTCCGCATAGGCCGACTGGCCCGCTTTGGTGAAACGACGTTCGATGCGCATCCGTAGTGTCCCTTCCGTCTATATATAGTGCGCCTTGTCGACAGAGAGGCCAAGCCTCCCGACAAGATGTTGCATTCCGCTTTTCGCCGGCCTGAACCCCCAGCCGGGGTTGACCTTCCGAGGCCAAAACTCTGACGCCCGCGCAACTTGCCAAGCCGCGCGCCGTAACCCTTGAACCCTTGCGGGTCCCTCAACCCGTCGCTTGTGAGGTGACTCGCTCCGAAGAGCGGAATTCACGCTATCTAGTACCAAGGTTAGGCGCAAACACTAAATATAGTGTTAACAAACAATTTACGCCACCCTGACAATTCGAGATTTCCGGACCAGACAGGACAAAACACGCACGCTGCCAACAACCCCTGACAAGAGGCGGCGAAAGCGTGGAAACGCTGGGAAATCTGGAAAAACTCTGGCCGACGAAGCCACCGGCCGCGCCTCGAACCGAAGCACATGCGCCATAAAAGGCGACTCGTTTTTCTCCGTCAAGGATTCGTTTGCGTCGGCTTTGCGACCCCCAACATCTTGTGGGTCCGGCATGTGGAAAACGGGGAGAACTCGGGGCCGAAACCGCGACGGTTGGCCAATGCGCCTGTTGCGGCGTTCCGGGCGCCAACGGCTACCCGGATTTGGATCTTCCCTACCGGCTGTGCTGACGCTCGGCGAAACGGCGGATCAGCGCAGAAAGGTCCGGCTCTTCGACCAATGATGCAGCATCTGCGGCTGAAAACCATCGGCGCACTCGCACGCCCTTTTCACGCCATTTGTCGCTGACCTTCGTGACTTCCAGCGGAAAAATAGCAACCTCGCAAGGGATAGCTGGGCCAATGCGCTGGACTTTGGCGTAGAAATAGCGGCCGAGGTCGTAGCGTGAGATATTGCCCCTCAGGCCGGCCTCTTCCTCCGCCTCGCGCTCGGCCGCCCGCCAGGGTTTTTCGTTCTTTTCGATCCAGCCCTTGGGAAGCACCCAGCGACCAGTATCGCGACTGGTGATGAGCATGAACTCGCTGACATCGCCCGTTCGCCGCCAGGGAAGGGCGGCGACCTGCCGCCGACAGTCAGCATCGCCGAACAGACGGCGCTGGCGCTCTTCGATTTGCTCGTCGGTTGAATTGCCCATGATCTTGTTGAACTGTGCCGGACTTAGCTGCCGACGACTCACCTTGTGATTCTCTTTGTCCAATCTGGTGGCAGAACGCTCTGATTTCCAACCATTTTTCCAGTTTTTTCAACCTGATGGCGCAACGCGGCGAAAATTAGCCGGCTCAGACCGGGATTTGGTAATTCCGCCCCGGTTTACCGCCTGGACGATGCAGGCGCGATGTCAGTAGACCGGCAGCTTGCCATGATAATGGGTTTCGTCGGCCAGCGTCTCGATAACGCGACAGTCAGCAATGCGGCCCTGGCCGCAGGCTTCAACGGTGTGCTGCAATTCGGCTCGCAGTGTCGCCAGATGGGCTATGCGGCGATCAATCTGAGCGATGTGCCGGCGGGCGATGGCGTCAGCCTCCAAACAAGATTGTGAAGGTTGGGCGCTCATCGCCAGCAATTCCCGGATATCGCCGACATCGAAGCCCAGTTCGCGCGAATGCCGGATAAAGCTGAGTCGCGCTGCATGGCTGGCGTCATAGCGGCGCTGGTCGCCCTCGCTGCGCGGCGGCGCAGGCAGCAGCCCGATTTGTTCGTAATAGCGGATGGTTGGAACCTTGACGCCTGCGCGGCGTGACAGTTCGCCAATCGAAAATTCCATAGAAACCCTCTTGAACCTCTAGTGACTATAGAGAGTAGGGCTGTCCAGATCAAAGGAGATGTGATGATGAGCGAACATTGCTGCGGTCACGCAAAGGATCAGGCCTGCACAGCGGCGGCGCTGACATTTGAGCCCATGGCAACGAAGATTGACGCCTGTTGCTCGGGCGGCGTGCCTGTCTTTGACGGCGTCGATCCTCGCTACAAGCGCGTCCTTTGGACGGTCATCGCAATCAACGCGGCGATGTTCGTCACCGAAATGGCGGCTGGGCGGATCGCTGGATCGCAGGCGTTGCAAGCCGATGCGCTCGATTTCCTGGCCGATACGGTGACCTACGGTCTGAGCCTCGCTGTTATCGGCGCGTCACTCAGGACACGCGCGACAGCTGCGCTGTTCAAAGGACTGTCGCTCAGCCTGATGGCGGTCTGGGTGTTCGGTTCGACAGTCTACCAGACATTTGTACTGGGGACGCCGAGTGCGGAAGTGATGGGAGCGATCGGTTTTCTGGCGCTGGCCGCCAATCTCGCGTCGGTAGGCCTGCTGTTGCCATACAAGGATGGCGACGCCAATGTACGGTCAGTCTGGCTATGTTCCCGCAACGATGCGATCGGCAATGTCGTCGTCATGGCGGCTGCCCTGGGCGTATGGGGTACAGCTTCGGCGTGGCCTGATCTGATCGTTGCAGCCGTTATGGCCGGAATTTTTCTGACCTCGTCGGTTCAGATATTGCGGCAGGCCTGGGGCGAATACCGGGAGGGCGGGACGTTACCGGTTTCGGGATGAACGCCCGGCGCTCAGCCCATGTGATCCTCGGTAATGGGCTTCTGATAGGTGAAGCCCATGTCCCACGGGAAATATATCCAGGTGTCCTGGCTGACTTCGGTGACGAAGGTGTCGACCAGCGGGCGACCTTTAGGTTTGGCGTAAACAGTGGCGAAATGGGCTTTTGGCAGCATCGCCCGAACGATGGCCGCTGTCTTGCCGGTGTCTGTCAGGTCGTCGACAATCAGCGTGCTGATGCCGTCATTTTCAAGAAGTTGCGGCGAGACTTCCTTGAGCACCTTCAGTTCGCCCTGTGAAGTGTAGTCATGGTAGGAGGCGACCGAGACGGTTTCGATGACACGGATGCCCAACTCGCGCGCAATAATGGCGGCGGGAACCAATCCGCCGCGGGTGATCGCAACGATGCCCGTCCAGCCGCCATTGGCGCCAGATAGCCGCCAGGCAAGCGCGCGAGCGTCACGGTGAAACTGATCCCAGGAAACGGGGAAGGCTTTGTCGGGTAGAGACATTGGCGGCGGCTCTCGTCACGGTTCGGCGAGATAGCCTCAGCCGGGCCTTGATGACAAGGCCGGTCAGCGCACCTTCAACTGAAAACCAGCCAACCGTTAAATCGTCACTGCGACCTAGTGAGAAAGGAAGGTCGCGATCCGGGTCTTGTCAAGCACACCCTCGGTAATGCCGCCAAAAAGCACATCGCGCAGCCATGATCCGCCATAGGCGCCGAGAACCAGAAGATCTGTTTTCTTGTCGTTGGCGTGACGTAGAATCTGGTCTTCCGTGCGACCGTCGCCGGACAACACCGTCAATGCGACCTTAACGCCATGCCGTAGCAATGTTGCCTGTATTGCTTGTCCTTCTTTGTCCGGCTGCCCTTCGGCGGCATCTGAATTGACAATCAGGAGTTCGACGGTTTCGGCCTGTTTCAGCAGGGGCAAGCTGTCGAAGACGGCGCGTGCGGCCTGACGGCTGCCATTCCAGCCCACAGCGACCCGACGGAATTCGCCACCGGGATCGCCGCTGTCGGGCAGGACCAGGACCGGACGCCCGCAATCGTGCACCAGAGTGTTGACCAGATCGGAGCCGCCGCCGGAGCGCTGACGTCCGACTACAACAAGGTCCGCGCTGCGGGCGACGCCAAGCGCGCCGGCCTCGTTTACCGATGTGTCGAGCAGCCATTCAGCCGCCACGCCTGCCGATTGGGCGGCGGTCTGAAACCTCTGCGCCATTGCGCGGTCCGTCTGCTCCCAGCGCTCTGTCGCAGCTTCAACAAAACCTGCGTCCGGCAAGCTGTCCATCATGGCGTAGGACAGCGGCAGAAACGCCGGATGATGGCCAGTCACATGGGCTTTCCACGCGGCGGCCAGTCGCATGGCCTGCTGGATCAGCCGTTCGGAAGAGTCGTCTGTTTCGAGGATCAGAATGATTGATTTGTAGGCCATCATCGCCTCCTGTGGCTCCGACCAACGTGTACGCGGCCCAACGCCGCCGGTTACGCATGCAAATATACAACGTTTGCGCGGCGTACGCACTTGCGGAAATTGATTGCCGTGCGCTTGTCGATCCAGGCTGACGACGTTACAGAGGGTGTGGCGGCCGGGGCCCGCTGATCCCAAATTAGCCAGAGTTTACCGTGGAGCAACCACAAACGACAAAGTTCGCCAAGCGCGACTATACGCACGTTGCAACGTTCTATGACGTGATCGCCCGGTTGTGGTCGTTCGGGCTCATTCGCAAATCGAAGATGGTCGAGCTGGACTACATGCCGGCGGGATCCCGCGTGTTGTTTTTGGGTGTCGGCACGGGTGAGGAGGCAGTAGAAGCGGCTGCGCGTGGGCTTAAGGTGACTACGATAGATCTGGCGGGGCGCATGACCCGCAGGCTTGACCGCGCACTGGCGGCGAGGGGCCTGAAGGCCACCACGATTACCGGTGACGCAATGACTTATGAGCCGGCGGAACGGTTCGATGTTGTCTGTGGCAACTATTTCTTCAATCTGTTCGCCTCCGGCGACATGGAGCAAGTGTTGCTGCGGACATCGAGGCTGGTGCGGCCTGGCGGCCGTATGATGATTGCGGACATGGCGCCGCAGTCGGGGCTGCTGGCTCCTTTCGGCTGGCTTTATCTGAAGGCTGGACTGAGCTTTTTCTGGGTGCTCGGGCTGGCGTCCCAGCATCCGATATATGACTATGCCGACATTGCATCGAAGCATGGCTTCCGCGTCGAGGCGATGCATGATTTCGGGCCGTCTTCCATGCCGCTTTACCGCGCTGTCGTGCTTGTCCCACCCGGGCCGGAGGAGACGGCGTGAAGCCAATAGCCAAGCTTCGCGACGCCGCAGCCTGGGCAGCTGACCAGCCGATAAATCCTCTGAAGGCGATCCGGCTGCTCAACGACAAGGCGGCCGAGCGCCGCTGGCGTTCTGTGCCGCGCATTGAACTTGATCTCGAGCGCCGGCTAAGTCTGGTGCAGCGCTATGGCGATTTTTCGCTGGCCTATTCGACAGCCGTCCAACCGGTGCTCAGCTATTTCGGCGACACAGACGGCTATATCGCATTTGCCGCGAAGGCAGGGTCGCTTATCGCACTGGGGGAGCCGGTCGCGCAGCGCGAGCGCCGGCACGAACTGATCCGGCAGTTTGTTGAAAGATCGCGACCCTGTTTTGCCGACATATCGCTTGAGACGGCGGCACTGCTGGCTGGTATGGGTTACAAGATTTCGCAAATCGGCATCGAAACCGAATTGGATGTCCAGACACACGATTTCTCGGCGCCAAACATGAAGAAAGTGCGTTATGCGGCCCGCTGGCTGCACAATAACGGCTTTTCAATCGTCAATGAAGAGGACGCGCCAGAGGCGCGCGACGCTATCCATGACCTGTCGCGGCAATGGCGCGAGAGCCGGATCGTCAACCGCCGCGAGACCAGCTTTCTCAATCGCCCCTTTACCGGCGAGCCGGAGCCGCTGACGCGGCGCAAGCTGTTGCGCCATGCAGATGGCCGCTTTGTCGCAATGATGTATTTTGATCCGATTTTCCGGGATGGAAAGGTCATCGGCTACCTCACCGCTTTCAAACGCAAACTGCCGGGGGCCAGCCCCTATACCGAGCTTGGCATGACCAAACTTGCGGTCGACAAATTCCGCGAGGAGGGCATAAAAACGCTGATGCTGGGGCTGTCGCCATTGGCAAGACATGGACCAAGCGGCTTTTCTGAAAGCGCTGCGCTGCGTGGACTGATGGATCGGATGTACCGGTCCGCCTATGTGAACGAGAACATCTTCAACCTGCAGGGTCATGCCGCCTTCAAGCGGCGTTTCCACGGCATTGAAACGCCGCGCTTTTTCGCGAGCGGCTCAGGCTCGCCCGTGATCCACGGCCTCAATCTGCTGCGGCTGAGCCGGTTCGTCTAACCCTGAACCGCTTTGGGTGCTGCGGCTTCAAGCTTTGCCAGCATATTGTCGATCGCTTCGCGGGCGGCGTCGACCTCCAATTGGCTGCGTCCACGCACCACGAGTTCGGTCCAGAACCCGCCGTCCTGATATTTGGGATAGGAGCCGATTATTGTAGCCGGATGGGCTTTCTGTATGTCGCCAAGCAGGACGCCAATGGCGCCTTCGCCGAACCGGCAGTGCACAGTTTGCGAAATCAGCTTCGTGCCGGTTCTGAGTTTTGGAATGACATTGTCGAGCATTGCCTGAAAGATCGCCGGTACGCCGGCCATCACATAGACGTTTTCCAT
>Ga0209573_1002199_pt1 | contig 26027 bp, 16 predicted proteins | sample TNRBio252014_DNA_FD_185870 | JGI IMG/M metagenome (GOLD analysis project Ga0209573, IMG submission 185870) | Wastewater treatment Type I Accumulibacter community from EBPR Bioreactor in Madison, WI, USA - TNR Reactor_6/25/2014_ DNA (SPAdes)... | ecosystem: Engineered > Bioreactor > EBPR >... | reverse complement strand
AGCTCCGGTTGCGTTTTCACGGAGTCCAGCCGTACCGTGACCTGCACGCTCGGAACGCTCGCGCCATCAGCAAGCACGACCCTGACGATCAATGTCCTGACCACCTCCCCGTATACGGGAGCGGACCTGCTGGTGAACACCGCATCGGTGGCGACGGTAAACGAATTCGACCCGGTTTCAGACAACAACAGCGCTACCAGCTCCAGCACGGTGGGACCCGAAGCTGACCTCTTCATCAGCAAGAGCAGCAACCCCAATCCTTACCTTCCGGGTGAGAGCTTCACCTACACCCTCACCGTCGGCAACGCCGGGCCGAGTGGGGTGACCGATGCCCGGATTCAAGACGTACTGCCGGGGCCATTGGCGGCCTTCACCTGGACCTGCGCGGCGAGCGGCGGCGGCAGTTGCGGGACGGCCAGCGGCAGCGGTTCCATCGACGCGCTGGTGAGCTTGCCCAACGGCGCGAGCGCGACCTTCACGGTCAGCGGAACCGTGCCGGCCGGGACGACCGGACCGCTGACCAATACCGCGACCGTCACGCCGCCCGCCGGGGTGACGGACCCTGCGCCGGGTAACAACCGGGCGGACGACACCAATCCCATCGGGCCACGGGCCGATCTTTCTGTCACGAAATCCAGCACGCCGAACCCGTATGTGTCGGGTGAGACCCTCACCTACACAATCACCGCGAGCAATGACGGGCCGGATGCCGCCAACAACGCCCGGATTCAAGACGTGCTGCCGGGGCCATTGGCGGCCTTCACCTGGACCTGCACGGCGAGCGGCGGCGGCAGTTGCGGGACGGCCAGCGGCAGCGGTTCCATCGACGCGCTGGTGAGCTTGCCCAACGGCGCGAGCGCGACCTTCACGGTCAGCGGAACCGTGCCGGCCGGGACGACCGGACCGCTGACCAATACCGCGACCGTCACGCCGCCCGCCGGGGTGACGGACCCTGCGCCGGGTAACAACCGGGCGGATGACACCAATCCCATCGGGCCACGCGCTGATCTTTCTGTCACGAAATCCAGCACGCCGAACCCCTATGTGTCGGGTGAGACCCTCACCTACACAATCACCGCGAGCAATGACGGGCCGGATGCCGCCAACAACGCCCGGATTCAAGACGTACTGCCGGGGCCATTGGCGGCCTTCACCTGGACCTGCACGGCGAGCGGCGGCGGCAGTTGCGAGACGGCCAGCGGCAGCGGCGCGATTGATGCGCTGGTGAGCTTGCCCAACGGCGCGAGCGCGACCTTCACGGTCAGCGGAACCGTGCCGGCCGGGACGACCGGACCGCTGACCAATACCGCGACCGTCACGCCGCCCGCCGGGGTCACCGACCCTGCGCCGGGTAACAACCGGGCGGACGACACCAATCCGGTGGATAGCAGAACAGGCACCGTGACCGGTGTCGTTTACCAAGACAGCAACGGTAATGGTGTGCGCGACCCCGGTGAGCCGGGCATTCCTGGTGTGCAAGTGGTCATCACCGACCGTACCGGCGCTGTAGCCATAGCGACGACGGACGCCAATGGCGCCTACAGCCGGGTTGTGCCGGCGGGCGCCACCATCCTCAACATTGACGAGGCGACACTACCAGCCGGGCTAACCCAGACCCAGGGTACTAACCCAACCACGGTGACCGTACCCACAGGCGGCACCGCCAGTGATTTGGATGGCTTCAGTCCAGCCACACCGCCACCGCCACCGCCACCGCCACCGCCACCGCCACCGCCACCGCCACCGCCACCGCCACCGCCACCCAGCAATGGCACAGTGACCGGCGTCGTTTATCAAGACAGCAACGGCAACGGTACTCAAGACCCTGGCGAGACGGGCCTCTCCGGGGTAACCATTGAGTTGCTGGACACCAACGGCAACGTCGTCGCCACCGCCACCACCGGTGCGAACGGGAGCTACAGCTTCCCCAACGTCGCCCCAGGCGCTTACACGGTGCGCGAGACCGACCCCGCCGGCTTCACCAGCACCACCCTCAACACGCTGCCGATCAGCGTCGCCCCAGGGGGAGCCGCCATCGCCAACTTCGGCAACCAACCGCAAGGCGCCGTGTCGGGGACGGTCTTCAACGACCTCAACGGCAACGGCGTGCAAGACCCTGGCGAGACCGGCCTCTCCGGGGTAACCATTGAGTTGCTGGACACCAACGGCAACGTCGTCGCCACTGCCACCACCGGCGCGAACGGGAGCTACAGCTTCCCCAACGTCGCCCCAGGCGCTTACACGGTGCGCGAGACCGACCCCGCCGGCTTCACCAGCACCACCCTCAACACGCTGCCGATCAGCGTCGCCCCAGGGGGAGCCGCCATCGCCAACTTCGGCAACCAACCGCAAGGCGCCGTGTCGGGGACGGTCTTCAACGACCTCAACGGCAACGGCGTGCAAGACCCTGGCGAGACCGGCCTTGGTGGCGTAACAGTCACCCTGACGCCCACAAGTGGAGGCCCATCAGTGACCACCACCACGACCAGTAATGGCGGCTACCTGTTCACTGCTGTAGCGCCAGGCAGCTACACCGTGACCGAAGCCGATCCCACTGACTTCATCAGCACCACCAATAACACCGTACCGGTGAGCGTACCGTCGGGTGGCGCGGCCACCGCCAATTTTGGCGACCAGCAGCAGGGCACTATCAGCGGTGTGGTATTCAACGATTTCAATGGTAATGGTGTGCGCGACCGTGGCGAACCCGGTATCAGCGGCGTTACGATAGAGCTTCTGGATAGTACGGGTCGCGTTATCGCCACGACCACGACCACCGGTGACGGCCGCTATCTCTTTACGAGTCTCAACCCCAGTACCTACACCGTCCGCGAAACTGATCCGACTGGCTTTGTCAGCACGACGCCCAATACGGGGACCGCGACGGTGCCGCCCGGCGGCATCGCCAGCCCCGACTTTGGCGACCAGCAGATTCGCACCGTCAGCGGCGTGGTGTTCAACGACCTGAACGGTAATGGAGTACAAGACCCAGGCGAACTGGGCATTGGCGGAGTCACTGTTGTCCTGAGGGATGATGCCCAAGGGACCATCCAGACCACCACAACCGGTAGCGATGGCCGCTACCTGTTCAGCAACATCGCACCGGGCAGCTACACTGTCCAGGCGGCTGATCCCAGCGGCTATACCAGCACCACGCCTAACCGTGTGGCGGTGACGGTTCCGCCCAATGGCGCCGCCAGCGCCAACTTCGGCGACCAACAATCGTCATCCGCACTTTTCGACCCGCCCTCGGGTCGCAAGACCGTCAATACCGCCGGTTTCCCGGTGATTGAGTGGCGGATGGTTTGGATCAACGACAGCAATACGGCCGCCAACCGGGTGCGGGTCATCGATCCCGTTCCAGCAGGCGCCATTTACGACCCCGACAGCCTGCGTTGCGAAGCGCGAGGCCAATCGACGGTAGCAACCTGCGTCTTCGAACCGGCGAACAATCGGGTCGTTTATGAAGGGAATATCGCGGCTGATCCCGGGGCGCTGGACGAAGCCGACGCCCAAAACGAGGTGGTGATTGTCTTCAGCACCTTGCTTCAGTCCGGTGTCAGCGCGGTCGAAAACCTGGCGAGTGCGCACTGGGACCGGAACGGTAATGGCAGTGTGGACGACGATATCACTGGTAACCAATTACCGGTTGAAACCAACAATGGCCAACCCGTCCGGCCACCGGTTGACATTCCATTGCTAGCACCTTGGCTATTTTGGATATTGGCCGGATTGCTAGCCCTTATGGGAGCCATCGCCCATCAGAACAGCGGCTGGTTTAGAAAGATGCGGCGTCAAAATTAAGCGGGTAGAGAAAAATCAGAGTGAATCCACGAGAAATCAGCATTATACGGCCTGCTGGAACCCCACTAACCACCGGCCTTGCTGATGGATCACTCTGATTGACTGTGGTATCGCCAGTGAGCTAGCTGATGGACGACAGGCAAAAAAAGTCAGGCGCTTGGCCTTATACCTTCCCAATGACCGCAGTTGAGAGAGGGACTGCCGAGGTTTCGCGGTCGGTGCGCCAAACCGAATCAGCCGGTATTCCACAGCCTGTATAGAAATGCCCTATTAGCAATCCGCCCGTGTTAGTTAACCACGGGCGGCGTCAGTGATGAAAATCAGGCTGACTGGGCCACCGTCTCGCTGGCCTGGCCCTCTCCCGCCGTGTTCTGTTTTTCCGGCACGGCAACATAAATCCGCATACCGTAGAAGCTACGAAACACGAAGATCAGGTTGATGATCAGGAATAAAGCCGCCAGGTTCATCGTCAAAACATGCTGGCCCTGAGCCGCGAGGCCAACGGCCATTTCAACGGCCAACAGGCCAAACAGCGTGGTGAACTTAATGATCGGATTCATCGCCACTGAGCAGGTGTCTTTGAACGGATCGCCCACCGTATCACCCACCACCGCCGCCGCATGTAATTCAGTGCCCTTGGCGTGCAACTCAGTTTCCACGATTTTCTTGGCGTTGTCCCACGCGCCGCCAGCGTTGGCCATGAACACGGCCTGATACAAGCCAATGATCGCCAGCGAGATCAGATAGCCGATGAAAAAGAACGGCTCGATAAAAGCGCAGGCCAACGTGCCGAAAAACACCGCCATGAAGATGTTGAACATCCCTTTCTGCGCGTAAATCGTACAAATTTCGACAACCTTCTTACTGTCTGCCGACGATGCCTTGGTCACTCCATCCAGTTGGATATGCCCTTTGATGAATTCCACAGCGCGATATGCGCCGGTCGATACCGCCTGAGTCGAAGCCCCGGAGAACCAAAAAATGGTTGCGCCGCCCGAGATCAGCCCAAGCAAGAACGGCGGATAGAGCAGAGAAAGCTTGTCGAGATTCTCGGTCAAACCGCCCGTTAACAGCATGATGATCGAAAATACCATGGTTGCCGCGCCCACGACTGCGGTGCCAATCAGCACCGGCTTGGCGGTCGCCTTAAACGTATTGCCCGCTCCGTCATTCTCTTCGAGCAGGTCTTTGGCCACCTCGAAATCAGGCTTAAAGCCGAATTCGCGCTTAATCTCAGCTCGGATGCCCGATAATTGCTCGATGGTGGACAGTTCATAGACAGACTGGGCGTTATCGGTCACCGGGCCATAGCTGTCCACGGCGATAGTCACCGGCCCCATGCCAAGAAAGCCAAAGGCTACCAAGCCGAAGGAAAACACCGCAGCCATAATGACCGCCTTGGTCGGATCGGGATTGATGACCGCCGCCAGTTCGTACTGCGACACCAGATAAGCGCCGGACATCAAGCCAACGATCACCACCCCCATCCAAAAGGCCGAGAAGTTGCCAGCGGTCAAACCGGCCAGAATGTTCAAACTGGCGCCGCCCTCCCGCGAAGCGGTCACCACTTCACGCACATGTGCTGATTTAGTCGAGGTAAAAACCTTGACGACTTCCGGGATCACGGCGCCGGCCAAGGCGCCAAAGGTGATGATCAGCGCGAGTTGCCACCACAGATTCGCGTAAGTCTGCCCAGCAATGGCGATATCGCCAATCAGCAGGTAGGAGACCGCAAAAGTGAGCACCAGCGACACGCCTGAAGTGATCCACACCAACGAAGTCAACGGCGCCTCGAAGTCGAAGCGGGATTGGTCACCATAGCGGCGATAGGCAATCGCTTCGTTAGCCAGGTAGGAGATGCCGGAGGCGACAATCATCATCACCCGCATCACGAAAATCCACACCAGCAGTTGCACCTGCACTGCGGCTTCCGGCACGGCCAGCATAATGAAGCTGATGAGCGCCACGCCGGTCACGCCGTAGGTCTCAAAGCCATCAGCCGTTGGACCCACGGAGTCGCCGGCATTGTCGCCGGTGCAATCGGCGATGACGCCTGGATTGCGGGCGTCATCCTCCTTGATGCCGAAAACGATCTTCATCAGGTCGGAGCCGATGTCCGCAATCTTGGTGAAGATGCCGCCGGCGATGCGCAACGCGGCTGCGCCCAGCGACTCGCCAATCGCGAAGCCAATGAAACACTTGCCAGCCAGCGCCGGCGAAACGAACAGCAAAATCGCCAGCATGATCAGCAGCTCAGTGGAAATCAGCAGCATACCGATGGAAATACCGGATTTCAGAGGAATCGCATAGACCGGATAAGCCTGACCCCGCAGTGCAGCAAATGCCGTGCGGCTATTGGCCAGCGTGTTGATGCGGATGCCAAACCAGGCAACACCCAGTGAGCCAGCGATGCCGATCAGCGAGAACGCCAGGATCAACAGCACTTCAAGCATGTCCATGTGCTGGACCCAGCCAAAATAGGCAACGATGACGACAGCGATAAATGCTTGCAGGATCAGCAGAAACTTGGTTTGCGTGATCATGTAGGTCTTGCAGGTCTCGTAAATCAGTTCGCTGACCTCGGCCATTGAGCGATGCACCGGCAGGCGGCTGACCTGAAGGTAAATGACTGCGCCGAAAAGCAATCCACCGGCGCAGATCAGCAGGCTCCAGGACAGCAGCGTCGCACCCGAGACGCCGAAGAACTGAGCGAGCGATGCATCGCCGAGGTTGGGTAATACCAGATTGGCCTCACTGACGTGAGTGTTTGCCGCGAAAGCCGGGAACGCACTCAGTCCAAGTGCGAGCAGCAGCAGTTGGCATACTATCCACCGGCGTTGCGCAAATGCCAGGGCTGAACTTACGGATATCATATTCCCTCCAAAAGCGACTTGATTCGCTGCCGCCCGGAATGGGCGACGCGAGATCGCTAGCAACCGCCGTGCCTTAAAAAGTGGATTTTATAAGTATTTGTAAAACAATATTTTTTATTTCATAAAAAATGGCGTCTTGTAACAGACGCCACTGGATAAAGGTCCTGATTGTTGATAATCAAACAAGTGAAGGTCGACTTCCCTGCTGGGGGCTCAGCGCATCGTGCGCAAAAAAACTCAAAATTCTAGTTTCCGGTGCTGGCCATTGTTCGCAGCATGGGGCCAATCGTTGACTTCCTCCAAGCTATTGATTATAAATAATTATTTTAGCAGCATGGCGGTATCCCCGTGAATGCTGAGGGGGTTTGGCTCCGTGCAACATCACTCGCATCGCCATGCCGATCTGCCTCATCCGTCATCGAAACGGTCGATCATCGCATTTAATTTCATCCATCGAAGACTGCGCCATAGCATTCGGTATCCGCATGTTCAAAATCGCTGATCGTGAAGGGAATGGGCGGCGTACCGCTACTCTTTAACCCGGGAAACGTATTCGCCGGTTCGGGTGTCGATCTTGATCACCTCGCCGCTCTGGACAAATAAAGGCACCCGCACCACGGCGCCCGTTTCCAGCGTCGCGGGTTTGCCGCCGCCGCCTGAAGTGTCTCCGCGTAACCCAGGGTCGGTTTCCACGATGGTCATGATGACGAAATTGGGCGCCGCCACACTCAGAGGCACGCCGTTCCACAACGTCACTTGACAGATCGCCTCTTCCTTCAGCCATTTAGCGGCATCGCCCACGGCAGCGGCGTCGGCGGTCAGTTGCTCATAGCTTTGCTGATCCATGAAATGCCAGTACTCGCCGTCGTTATAAAGATATTGCAATTCCACATCGACGACATCAGCGCCTTCCGCCGTATCGCCCGATTTGAAAGTGCGCTCAATGGTGCGCCCAGTTTTCAGATTGCGCACCTTGACCCGGTTGAACGCCTGACCCTTGCCAGGCTTGACGAACTCGTTCTCAACGATCGCGTAGGGATCGCCGTCCAGCATGATCTTCAGCCCGCTTTTAAATTCATTGGTACTATATGTCGCCATGCGAAACCCGCCTTGTTCTGGAATGTAGGGAGTGATAAACCTTAGTATGATAACTGCAAAGGGGATTTTCCGTCAGACTCCGCTCTGGCAACGGGCGTTAGCCAGCGCCATTCGCGATCCAGCCGAGTTGCTGCGGGAATTGAGCCTTGATCCAGCGTTGTTGACCGCAGCGCAAGCGGCGGCAACGCTATTCCCGCTGCGCGTACCCCGCAGTTTCGTCGCCCGGATGCGTCCAGGCGACCCCGACGATCCCCTGTTACGGCAAGTGTTGCCGTTGGCGGCGGAGCTGGAGTCAGCGCCGGGATTTACCGCTGACCCGCTGGATGAGCAGGCAACGCAAGCCGCGCCGGGTGTTCTGCACAAATATTCTGGCCGCGCCCTGCTGATTGTCACTGGGGCTTGTGCAGTGCATTGCCGCTATTGCTTCCGCCGGGAATTTCCCTATGCCGAAAACCAGGCGCACTTTAACGCAGGGCAATCAACGCTCACCTACCTGGCAGGCGATGCCAGCCTTCGCGAGGTGATCCTGAGCGGCGGCGATCCGTTAGCGCTATCTGACCGACGTTTGGGCGAGTTACTCACGGCGCTGGATCACATCCCCCATCTGGAGCGGGTGCGTATCCACAGCCGCCTGCCTATTGCACTGCCTGAGCGCGTCGACGACGGGTTATTAGCGACGCTCGCGCGGACCCGGTTACGGCTGGTCGTAGTGAGCCATGCCAACCATCCGCATGAGATTGACGAAACCGTGGTTACGGCATTGGCGCGACTGGCCAGCATTGGCGCGACCCTGCTCAATCAAACGGTGCTGTTGCACGGGGTCAACGACGCACCAGAGACTCTGGCGGCTTTAAGCGAGAGGCTGTTCACCGCTCGGGTGCTGCCCTACTACCTGCACCTGCTGGACCCGGTGCGCGGTGCGGCCCATTTTGCCGTGAAGGAAAGCGCCGCATTGGCTATCATGGATAGGTTGCGGCAGCGATTGCCGGGTTATCTGGTACCCCGGCTGGTGCGGGAACAACCGGGGCAACTGGCCAAAACTCCGGTGGAGTCAATTTAATGATAGCGTTGTGCTTCCCGTTCAGGTCCTGGCCCCCAACAGAGGTTGGAACGCGTGTCTGATCCTTCCCTTATCAATCTACTTGTCGTGGATCGCTCCCGATCCGATATTGATCACATCGCGAAAACCCTGCGCGGCGATGGCTATCAACTCGAATTGATCCAAACCGACCAAGCTGAAGCCACTCGTAGCGCGATTGATTACCAGCCGCTGGATCTGATCCTGCTGCGCATCGCGGACGAATTGCCTACCCTCGCCGAGATCCGCCTGATGGTGGCCGAGGCCCAGCAGGATATTCCGATCATCGCCGTCATCGATGATGATCACCACGAGGGATGCCGGCTGGCCCGGTTGCTGGAGGAAGGCGCTGACAACTATTTCTACCTTGACGACGCTGACCATTTAGTTGCGACCACCCGCAAGGAGTTGCGTCACCTGCGTGATCGCAAGCGCCAACAATCCTTTGAAATCCGCTTCAAGGAAAGCGAAAACCGCAGTCAGGCGTTACTGGAAAATATCCAGGAGGCTATCGCCTACATTCACGAAGGCGTTCATACCTACGCTAATCCAGCCTACCTGCGCCTGTTCAATTACCAGCGTAAAGAAGACCTGGCCCAAATCCAGTTGGTCCACATGGTTCCCCCCGGATACCGGGACGCGCTGAAAAGCGTATTGCGGCGCAGCATCCGCTCCGGCAAAGCGGTTGAACCAGTGGAATTGGTCGGATTACGCAGCAACGGCCAAACTTTCCCGGTGCTGCTGGAATGCGCTCCGACCCGGATGAATGATGAGCCCTGCACCCAGATCATCGTCCGTGACGCGACGCCGGAGAAGAGTCCCTACAACCAGCAACTGGAGGAGTTGCTGAAATTCGACGAGATAACGGGGCTATACAGCCGACGGTTTTTCCTTGAGGCGCTGGAAATCGAGCACGATGGCTTTCTGTTATACATTCTGTTCACTGACCATTCCGCCATCCGTCACGGCATGGGCTTTGAAGCCCTTGAGCAATTCATGCGCGAAGCCGCCGGTCTCTTGAAGCCGATGCTGTCGTCGGAGGACATGGCGGCTTACTTCGCCAGTGAAGTGTTCGCGGTGTATCTGCCGGATCGCTCCTCGACCGACCCACAGGCGCTGGCTGAGTGCATCCGCGAGACCATTGCCAAATACAATTTCAAAATCAATGGCAGACTGTTCACAACGACCTGCTGCATCGGGGTCTACGATGCGCGCAGCAACCGGGAAAACGCCCTTCAGGTTCTCGCTTACGCTGACCGCGCCTGCGAAGCAGCCCGGCAGAAAGGCGGCAATCGGATTGAGACCTACGCGCCGCCTAAAGAGGAGAGCCGGCGGAGTAGCGGCGCCAAGACCGTCAGCGAAGAAGATGAAGCCACCATTCGCTTGATTCGAGAGGCGCTGACCGGTGGCCGTTTCAGTTTGAGCTACCAACCGATCGTCAGCTTCGAAAGCGCCGAGGACGCGCGTTACAAAGTCTATCTGTGCATCGCCGACGACGCTGGCGACCGGCAATCTATGGACAAGCTAGGGGTCGTGGCAGTGCGCTATGGTCTGATGAGCACCCTGGATAAATGGACCGTCATCCGAGGTATGGCGGGGTTGATTGAAATCCAGAAACGCGGGGAGAAACCACCCATCCTCTTTATTCGGTTATCCCAAAATTCGCTGGTGGACAAAGAGTTTCCTGACTGGCTGGCCAAACGCTTCAAGGAGAGCCGACTGGCCTGTTCGCTGCTGGTGTTTGAGATCAAGGAAGACGACGCCGACGAGTATTTCGAGGAAATCCGGCTATTGCAAAGTCGCCTGCGGGAACTGGGCTGCGGCGCTGCCCTGTCCCATTTCGGCGGCAAGCCTCATTCCGACCGTCTGCTCCGGGAACTGGTCCCGGACTACATCAAACTTGATGGCACCCTCATCGAACGGCTGGCCAAAGCCAAGGATGACAATAGCCGCCAGGCGATGGCGGCGATGGCGCAGCAGGCCCATGATCTAAAAACCCGGGTGGTGGCCTCCGGAGTCACGACGGCGCCGCAGATGGCCAGCATCTGGCAGTTCGGCGTCACGCTGGTACAAGGCAATATGGTGGCGGAAGCCAGCGAACAACTGGACTTTGACTTCCGCCAGTACGCTGGTTGAGATTGAAAGTAGCGCCGGCTTGCCGGCCTGAACGCCTATCCTTGCTGACGCAGCGCGGCGATGCGCTCTTCCAGTGGTGGATGCGTCATCAGCAGCTTGCGCAGGCCACTGCCCAGGCCGCCACGGATGCCGAACGCCGCAATCTGTGTGGGCAACTGCGCAGGCTCATGCAACTGCCGCAACCGCTCCAGCGCCGCAATCATCTTGCCGCGACCGGCTAACCGGGCCCCGCCCGCATCAGCGTGAAACTCACGTTGGCGACTGAACCACATCACGACCAGCGACGCCAGGAAACCGAACAGGATTTCCATGACCATGCTGGTCAAGCGATAGCCAATACCCGGACCCCGCGACGGATGGCCCCGCGACAATGCTTGATCTACCAGATAACCGATTATCCGTGACAGAGTGATGACAAAGGTGTTAAGCACTCCCTGCAATAAAGTCAGCGTCACCATGTCGCCGTTGGCGACGTGACTGACCTCATGACCGAGCACTGCCTCCACTTCCTCAGCACTCATCCGCTCCAACAACCCGGTGCTGACCGCGACCAGTGCGCTATTGCGATTAGCGCCGGTGGCGAAGGCGTTGGGTTCCGGCGAGGAGTAAATCGCCACTTCCGGCATACCAATCCCGGTGCCCTGCGCTTGGCGGCGGACGGTTTCCACCAGCCATTGCTCCGCCTGGGTACGTGGCTGTTCGATCACTGTAGCGCCAACCGACCGCTTCGCCGCCCATTTCGACATCAGCAACGAGATGATGGAGCCGCCCATGCCGAAAATGGCCGCGAACACCAGCAGGCTGGTGAGATTCATGCCAGATTGGTACAGGAAGCGATCGACACCCAACAACCGGGCGACCACGCCCAGCAGCAGGACCACTGCCAGATTGGTGGCGACAAACAGGACAATGCGTTTCATGGTTGCGCTCCGTTGGAATGATGCTGGCGACTCTATAGCGGCGTTACGAAAAATTTCAAGCCGTCTGCCTTAGACGGCGACTGGTCGGCGGGTGATCAACATGGCGTCGCCGTAACTGAAAAACCGGTAACGCTGTTGTACTGCATGGCGGTAGGCCTGTCGTATTTCGGCAGGGCCAGCAAAGGCGGCGACCAGCATTAGCAACGTGGATTCCGGCAGATGAAAGTTGGTGATCAGCGCATCCACACCGCGAAAACGGTAACCGGGATAAATAAAAATCCGGGTCTCGCCAGCCCAGGGTTGCAAGACACCCTGATCATCCGTCGCTGTTTCCAACGCCCGCGTGACCGTGGTGCCGACGGCGATAATCCGCCCGCCCCGCTTTCGCGCCGCCCGAACGTGTTCACAGGCCGCCGCGCTGACCTCGATCCGCTCGGCATGCATCACATGATCTTCCACCCGCTCCACCCGCAGGGGTTGGAAGGTGCCCGCCCCGACATGTAAAGTGATAAATGCCTGTTCAACGCCCTGTCGCGCCAGCCGGTCGAGTAGCGCCGGATCGAAATGCAAGCCAGCGGTCGGCGCGGCTACTGCACCCGGCTGGCGAGCGTAGACGGTCTGATATCGCTCGTGGTCTTCCGTGGTCGGTTCCCGGGTAATATACGGCGGCAACGGTAACCGGCCATGCCGTTCCAGCAACGGCAACCACGCTTCATCACCCTCGACGCCAACTTCAAACAGATCGGCATGACGCCCGAGGACGACGGCGGTAAAGCCGGCGTCGAATTGCAGCCGTCCCCCCAGTTTGGGCGCTTTACTGGCGCGAATTTGCGCCAGCGCCCGTTGCTCGTCCAGCAGGCGCTCTACAAGCAACTCGAACCGCCCGCCGCTGGCTTTGCGTCCGAACAACCGCGCTGGAATAACGCGGGTATCGTTAAACACCAGCAAATCGCCGGGCCGCAGCAATTCCGGCAATTCATGGAACTGGCGGTCATCAAGAGCGCCCGTTGCGCCATCCAGGGTCAGCAACCGACTGTCGCTACGCCGGGCCAATGGTTGCTGGGCAATCAATTCCGGCGGCAAAGCGAAATGGAAGTCCTGGCGATGCACTGGCTCGGCCCACACACGTCGGGTTGACGGCTCATCCTCAGGGCTCTTGTGGAACCCTGACTCTTCTATAAACTCTGAATCTGTCATTCTTGCCATCATGTGGATATTGCAATGCGTAAAATCCTGCTGATTACCGCCGCCCTCTACGCAACCGGGGCGCTAGCCGCTGCTGAGGTCAAGCCTGAAGCGGCGACTCCGACGCCCCCGAACCCGGTCTCTACGGCTCCCCTGAAGCAGCCAGACCTCACGAAACTGCAAGCCGCCCTGAACGGTGAAAAACCTGATAGCGTCGTTCCATCAGCGATTCCGGGACTATTTGAGGTCACCCTCGGTGGCCAGGTGCTCTATCTCAGTGAGGATGGGCGTTTCGTGCTACAAGGCGACATCCTCGATCTGGGTTCCCGCGCCAATCTGACCGAAAACCGGCGTGGTGAACTCCGCGGCCAAGTGATCAGTGCGATTGCCGAAAAAGACATGGTGGTCTTCGGACCTGAAGAACCGGCCAAGTACACGGTCACCGTTTTCACTGATATCGATTGTGGCTACTGCCGCAAGATGCACAGCCAGATGGCCGCCTATAACAAGGAGGGCATCAAGATACGCTATCTACTGTTTCCACGCGAGGGCGTCGGCTCCGAGTCGTTCAACAAGGCCATTTCAGTCTGGTGCGCCGCCGACCGGCAGGAAGCGATGACCAAGGCCAAGCGCGGCGAAGCGGTTGAAAACAAGAGTTGCGACAACCCGGTGCAGGCGCAATACGAGTTGGGGCAAAAAATCGGTGTGCGTGGCACCCCCAGCATGATTCTGGAAGATGGTGAAATGCTGCCCGGCTATGTGCCGCCCACGCAGTTGGCGCAAATGCTGGCGACGGCCAAAGACCAATCCACTGCTCAACATCAGAATGCCGGAACCAAGAGCCAGCCTTGAACGCCGCCATGTTCTTTGGCCAGAAAATCCATCCGCTGAATTTCGATATTCCCGAAGCGCTGACTCTGGCCAGCGACGTTGTGGAACTGAGCGGGCCGAGCGTTCGGCTGCGCATTGACTGCGCTGACATCCTTGCAGGCTGTTGGCGTTTACGGTTCGAGAACGCCTGCTCTGCTGATCAACAACAATATTCAGATGCTGTATTGCCGGAATGGCGTACAGGGCGCCCGGTCGCACCGATGCAGGAAGCTGACGCCGTGCGGTTTGCCACCGCCGCAGGGCGCATCGACCTCAGTGCCGCGCAATTACGGCTGGAACTGGCTGGCTTGACCCTGGAAACGGTTGCGGCAGGCATCGGCGCGTGTGGGGACAATCTGCTGCTCAATTTCGCCCTGTGCGGCGTGGACGGTTGCTACGGTTTCGGCGAGCGCACCCGGCGACTGAACAAGCTCGGCGACAGCGCCGATTGCCTGACGGTGGACGTGGTAGCGGTGTTTCGCCACACCTACGCCCGCGATGACTACGATCCGACCTATGTCGCCATTCCCTTCGCCATCCTCAAAGCCGGCGAGCATTTTCTGGGCCTGTTCTTCGACAATCCGGGTCGCGCCGTGCTGGACGCCGGTAAAAGTCAGCCCGGTGAATTCTGGTATCAATCCTTCGGCGGCGTCACCGATCTTTACGCCCTCGCTGGACCGACGTTGCCCGAGGTCGTGCGGCGTTATGCCGCGCTGACCGGACGAGCGCCGCTGCCGCCGTTGTGGGCGCTGGGCTATCACCAATGCCGCTGGAGTTATCGCAGCGCGGCGGAATTTCGCCATCTGGCCGCGCAATTCGCCGCCGCTGATGTACCGGTCAGCGCCCTGTGGTACGACATTGACTATATGGACCGCTTCCGGCTGTTCACTTGGAACCGGCAAGCGTTTCCCGATCCGGCGGCGCTGAACCGCGAGTTGCAGACCGCCGGCATTCGCGCTGTCACGATTGTCGATCCCGGCGTCAAACGCGAACCGGGCTATGCGGTTTACGACAGCGGGCGGGAGCAACAAGCGTTCTGCCAAACTGCCAGTGGCCGCGAGTATGTGGGCAAGGTATGGCCAGGCGATACCGTGTTTCCCGATTTCACGCTGGAAAGCGCTCGCGCCTGGTGGGCCGAACGGCTGGCCCTATTTCTGCGCGACGGCGCGGTGGATGGCGTCTGGCTGGACATGAACGACCCCGCAACCGGTTACAGCCGCACTGAGGAAATGCGTTTCGGCCATGGCGCAATTCCCCATGACCGCTATCACAACCAGTACGCACATTTTATGGCCATCGCCAGCCGCGCCGCCTGCGACCAGCTTGATCCTGACGGTCGCCCGTTCCTGCTGACCCGCAGCGCCGGCGCTGGAACCCAGCGTTACAGCGCGGTGTGGACTGGAGACAACGCCAGCAACTGGAAGCACCTGCGCATGGCGCTGCCATGTTCGCTGAATCTGGGGCTGTCCGGGGTCGCGTTCAACGGCCCCGATGTCGGCGGTTTCATGGACGACGCCAGCGCCGAATTGTTAGTGCGCTGGCATCAGGCGGGCTGCTTGTTCCCGTTCTTCCGCAACCACGCGATCCGCCATTCCCGGCCTCAGGAACCGTGGCAATTCGGGCCAGACCCGCTGGCGGCGATTCGTGGTGCGATTCGCACCCGCTATCGGTTGCTGCCCTATCTGTATCAATGCTTTTTCGCTCATTGGCGAGAGGGCGATCCCATCATCCGCCCGCTGCTTTATCACTATTCCGGGCCGGAATACGCCAATCTGGATGATCAATATCTGGTCGGCGATGCCGTGCTGGTTGCGCCGATCCTGCACGGCGAGGGTCACGGACCGGAAATCATGCACTGCGGAGTGAAGATGCAGGAACGGTCGATTCTCCTGCCACCGGGGGGGTGGTTCGATATGAATCGGGGTGAGTGGTTGGAGGGAGGGCGCGCCTTGCACTACGCCGCCGCGCTGGACGAGTTGCCGCTGTTTATCCGCGATGGGGCGATTTTGCCGTATTACGCTGGAGCCTTGCGCAATAGTTTTATGGACTTGCGCAACGTGGAACTGCATATATTCTGCCGGGAACGGGCCGCCCGATTAGATTATTTCCTGGATGATCAGGAAAGTCGGCGCTACCAACGCGGCGCTTATGGGGTTGCCCGAATGGCTGCTGAAATCGACGGTGAGCAGTTGCAGGTGGAGATTACCGAATCTAGCGACTACCCACCGGGCACGGTGTGCTTCACTCCGGTCATTTACGATCACCCCGCAGTGCGGGAACTGGCCTTGACCGTCAATAGCCGCAGGGAGAGGCGATGGTTGCAGGCTGGCCAGCGGGAATGGCTCTGTCGGGCATTGGCGGTACAGGTTTGAAGGCTTGAACAGTATCCGAAATCGATCCAATAAGGAGGAAAGCGATGGCGACATTCACGATAACCGGCGATGTAGACCCCTTTCTGCATGTGTCCCTGCGCAAGGGTGAGCGGATTTATTGCGAATCCGACGCCATGGTGATGATGGAAGACACACTCGATCTGACCGGCAAGATGACCGGCGGTCTGGGCAGCGCCTTGATGCGCCGGTTCGCCAATGGCGAATCGTTCTTCCAGCAGCACATCGAAGCCACCCGAGGCGATGGAGACTGCTTGTTATCACCAGTTTTGCCGGGAACGATTCAGGTGCTTGAAGTCGGCGCTACCCAGTACCTGCTCAGCGACGGCGCGTTTGTGGCAGCGGAAAGCGGCGTCGATTTGCGAGTCCGCACCCAAAGCATCGGCAACGCCCTGTTCGCTCAGTCCGGTGGTTTTTTCGTTATGGAGGCGACCGGCAAGGGCAAAATAGCCGTTTCCGGATTTGGCTCCGGCTTTATCCTGAATGTGGAGCCGGGCAAGGACGTGATTATTGATAATGCGCACGTTGTGGCGTGGGACAGTCAGTTGCGCTACGAAATTTCGGTGCCCAATCAACAGGGCGGCGGCATGTTCAGCCGGCTGGTCAGCAGCGTCACCAGCGGTGAAGGCATCGTGTTGCGCTTTTCCGGGCGGGGTCAGGTCGTTATCTGTTCCCGTAACCGCAACGCTTTCTCCAGTTGGGTGCGCGGCGGCGCCAGCGCCTCCAGTTAAAAAACGCCCTCACGCCGGCCGCTCTCCCGCTGGTGGAAGAGCGACTGCCCGCACCTCCTCGCGCTTCGCCTGATTCCACAATGCATCCATCTCCGCCAGCGTCGATTCCGTCGGGGTGCGGCCCTCCTCCGCCAGCCAGCGCTCGACACGCCCAAAGCGCCGCTCAAATTTGGCATTGGCGCCACGCAATGCGGCTTCGGGATCGAGTTGCAGGTAACGGGCCAGGTTAGCGACGGCGAATAATACATCGCCCAGTTCATCAGCCAGTCGCTCTGACGGAGCTTGAATGGCGATCTCGTGGCGAATTTCGCCGATTTCCTCCTGAATCTTGGCAAGCACCGGTTCTACCGCCCCCCAGTCGAACCCGACTCGCGCCGCTTTCTTTTGCAGCTTCACCGCCCGGGTCAGGGCGGGTAACGCCAGGGGAACTCCGTCCAATACCCCCGTCGGTTGTGGGGATGCCACCGTTTTTTCCGCTGACTTGATCCGTTCCCAGGCAGCAGTTTGTTCAGCAGCGTCGACATAGCACTCTGCGCCGAAGACGTGCGGGTGACGGCGGGTCATCTTCTCGACAATGCCCCGTGCTACGTCGGCAAAGTCGAAACGGCCTTCCTCGCGGGCGATTTGGGCGTAAAACACCACCTGAAACAGCAAATCGCCCAGTTCTGACTGAAACTCGGTCCAATCCTCGCGGGCGATGGCGTCGGCGACTTCGTAGGCTTCCTCGATGGTGTGGGGCACGATGGTGGCGTAGGTCTGCTCGCGATCCCACGGACAGCCGTTGTCCGGGTCGCGCAACCGAGCCATTAACGCCAGCAAGGCGTCGATTGGGTGCTGTTCAGTCACGGCGAGCCCCCATCATGCGACTCTTGCGGGTTGGGCGCGCCGGCCGGTCTGGATTCCGCCGCAAGTTGCGAAGGATCGATATTGCGGGCCTTGACGGGAATTGACGGCGGCATGCCAAAAACCAGGCTGTTTCCCGATGATTGGCCGAGGGACTGCATCAATCGCAACTGGATAAGATGAGGATTCGCCTCGATCATTTTGGCGGCATTGGCGAGGCTGCGCAGAGCCGCCGTTTCTCCCCTGGCTTTTTCGAGCATGGCCAAACCTTCCTTGCGGGCGCTGACCACTTGCGCGAAAACCTCCTTGAGCTTGCCGGGAAACATGATGTCCTTGAGATTGACCGCGATCAATCCGAGGCCCAAATCCCTGGCCTTGGATTCCGTCAATTCCAGCAGCTTTTTGGAAAGCGAGTTCCGGTCTTGCAAAATGGCGTCAATATCAGCAGAGCCGATAATTTCCCGCAGGGCCAGTTGCAATTCAAGATAAAGTGCCTCTTGAAAATTCTCCGCCTTGTGCGTTGCGACAATCGGGTCGATGATCTCGTAATGGGCGGCGAGACTGACTTTCAGGGTTATTCCATCCAAACTCAGGACTTCCTGGCCGCCGATCGACGCAAAGCGCGGCCTCAGGTCAAGCTTGCGGATCGTGACAAGCAAAGGAATATGCCAATATTGCCCCGGCTCAAGCAGCCTCCTGAATCTGCCTTGGTCATACAGCAAGCCTCTCTCGTATTCGAGAATGGTCTCGCGCCTGACGCCATATTTCAGGAAGAGGACGATAAGGCCAATCAGCAGAATACTTGAAACCAGGTATTGCATTGGCGTTCCTCGAATGAGGGTTCCTTCCCGGGAGACTCCAGCTCAACGGCGGAGGGCTTGAACCTGCAAAGCCGATGAATTGGCGCGTTGCCGCCCGTCTCCCGGGTTGGAACAGCAGAACGTTGTGCGTTGTGACGGCGCACGTCCAAGGAAGGGCAACACGCGGAACCGAAGCGGTGATGCCGCCCTGGCCGCTGCCGTCTTCCTCTTCAAGCCATTTTAGGGGCATCCGGTGAAAAAGTAATCACATCAGTAACGCCCGCCGCGCCGTTTGCCGCCGCCGCAGGGACTGCCCTGAGTGAACGCACGCGCCGGTCTGGAATCCGCCCGGCTCGCCTTTTTCACCGGGGGAACGGTTTCGGCGCGGGGCGGCAAGCCCGTGTGCCGGGTTAAAAAAGTCTGCGCCGCATGTTTGCGCCCGGTTCGCCCGCCTTCTCCGCCACTTATGCCCGTACCGGCCGGCTGCCAGAGTGGAATCAGATGCCGTTGACCGTTGCCGATGAGATCAGCGCGGCCCATGCGCTTGAGCGCCTCGCGCAGCAGCGGCCAATTTTCGGCGTCGTGGTAACGCAGAAAAGCCTTGTGCAATCGGCGCTGTTTCAATCCTTTGGCGGCAAAAACGCTTTCGCCCCGGTCGCGATGAATGCCCTTCAGCGGATTCCGTCCGGTGTGGTACATGGCGGTGGCCAACGCCATGGGACTGGGCAAAAACGCTTGCACCTGGTCGGCGCGGAACCCGTGACTCTTCAGCCATAGCGCCAGATGCAACATATCCTCATCGGTCGCGCCAGGATGGGCGGCGATGAAATAGGGAATCAGGTACTGCTCCTTGCCGGCCTCCCTGGAGTATTTTTCGAACAGTTCCTTGAAGCGGTCGTAAGCGCCCATTCCCGGCTTCATCATCTTCGCCAAGGGTCCGGTCTCGGTGTGTTCCGGGGCAATTTTCAGATAACCGCCAACATGGTGCGTCACCAGTTCGCGGACATAGGCTGGATCGCGAATCGCCAGGTCGTAACGCACCCCGGAAGCGACCAATACTTTTTTGATGCCCGGCAATTCCCGCGCCTTGCGATATAGATGCACCAGGGAGGAGTGGTCGGTATTCAGGTTCGGGCAGATAGCGGGGTAAACGCAGGACAGCTTGCGGCAACTCTGCTCGATTTCCGGCGATTGGCAGGCCAGCCGGTACATATTGGCGGTCGGCCCGCCCAGGTCGGAAATGATGCCGGTGAAGCCGGGCGTTTGGTCGCGGATGGCCTCGATTTCCCGCAATACCGAGGTTTCCGAGCGGGACTGAATGATGCGGCCCTCGTGTTCAGTGATTGAGCAGAACGTGCAGCCACCGAAACAGCCGCGCATGATGTTGACCGAAAAGCGGATCATCTCCCAGGCGGGGATGCGAGCGTTGCTATAGCCGGGATGAGGAGCGCGGGCGTAGGGCAAGTCGAACACGGCGTCGAACTCGGCGGTGGTCAGCGGGATCGGCGACGGGTTGAGCCAGACATCGCGGTCGCCGTGGCGTTGAATTAAAGCGCGGGCGTTGCCGGGATTGGTTTCCAGGTGCAGCAGGCGGGAGGCGTGGGCGTACAGCACCGGGTCATCGCGCACCTGTTCGTAGGCCGGTAAGCGGATCACGGTCCGGGCGCGGTCGTGGCGCGGAACGTGCGCCTCGCGATCCGGCGTGGTCGCATCGATTTCTCGCCACCCCTCTGGCAGTGCGCCCCGATGAACGAACGCCACCCCGCGCAGGTCGTGCATCATGCGGGGTGACTCCCCTGCCGCTGCACGGTGCGCGACTTCGACAATAGCGCGCTCGGCATTGCCGTACAGCAAGAGATCGGCTTTGGCGTCCAGCAGGATGGAGCGGCGCACTTTATCCGACCAGTAATCGTAATGAGCGACCCGGCGCAGTGAAGCCTCGATGCCGCCGATGATGATCGGTACATTGGGGTACGCCTCGCGGCAGCGTTGACTGTAGACGATAACGGCCCGATCCGGGCGTTTCCCCCCCTCGTCGTTCGGCGTGTAGGCGTCGTTATGGCGCAGGCGTCGATCCGCAGTGTAACGGTTGACCATCGAGTCCATATTGCCCGCCGTGACCCCGAAAAACAGGCGAGGCTGGCCCAGCGCCTGGAACGGTTCGGCGGATGTCCAGTCTGGCTGGGCGATCATGCCGACCCGAAATCCCTGAGCCTCCAGCAGCCGACCGATAATCGCCATGCCGAAACTGGGGTGATCGACGTAAGCGTCGCCGGTGACGATGAGGATGTCACAAGCCTCCCAGCCGAGGGCGTCCATCTCAGTGCGCGACCGGGGCAGGAAGGGCGCAATGCCGAAACGGGAGGCCCAGTATTTGCGGTAGGAGAACAGGGGGGGCGTGGCGGGCATGAAATTCCTAATGGTTGAAAAAATCAAGTTCAGCGCCGTTACAAAAAATCGCGGCGGCGGCTAAAAATCCAGCGGGCTTTTAGCTTCCTTGAGGGTGATGCTGCGCACGGTGTGGGTGTAGATCATGGTCGTGCGCACGTCGCTGTGCCCCAATAATTCCTGAATGGTGCGGATGTCGTAGTTCGCCTGCAACAAGTGGCTGGCGAAGCTGTGGCGTAAGGTGTGCGCGGAGGCTCGCTTGGGAATCCGGGTTCTCCGCACCGCCTCCTTGATCGCCTTTTGCACGAGGGTCTCGTGCAAATGAGAGCGCCGACGCTCGCCGGTATCGGGTACAGAGGTCAGCGTCATGGCCGGGAACAGCCACTGCCACGCCAGCTCTCTGGCCGCACGCGGGTATTTTTCTCCCAGCGCGGACGGTAAAAAGGTTCCTGCGTAGCCGACGGCCAAGTCGGCCTCATGGGTCTGCGCGACCCGGTCCAGTTGGGCGTGCAGATCGACAACCAGCGCCTCTGGCAAGGGCACGGTGCGATCCTTTTGTCCCTTGCCGTCATGCACGGTCAACACTCTCATGGCGAAATTTAAATCCTGCACGCGCAGCTTTAAACACTCAAAAAGTCGCAAGCCGCATCCATACAGCAGCTTGGCTACCAGGTCATACGGCGCGGCAAGCCGGGCGATGATGCGGTCCACTTCTTCCCGCGACAGCACGACTGGAATATAAGGCTTGCGCTTGGCTCTGACCACGCCTTCGACATTCCCGAATTCTTTTTCGAGGACGCGCCTGAAGAGAAAGAGTAATGCATTGAATGCCTGGTTCTGGCTGGACGCCGCGATCTTTTTAGTCACCGCCAGAAAGTTCAGAAACCCTTTGACATCGTTCATCGATAACAATCGTGGGTCTTTGCTTTGGGTAAAGTTCTGAAATTTTCGGGTCCAGATTTGATAGGCCTGCAAGGTCTTGGGGGAGTAATGCCGGACCTTGATCGCCGAAGTCAGCTCATCGTAGACCCATACCCAACTGGCTCCGGTCAATGGGTATTCTGCCGACTCCGTTTTGTTGTTTTGGGAAAGCGCCTGGACGAGGTTAGCGGGCGCGCCCGGCGCACTGAGGATGGCTTGCTGTTCCCGCACGACAGTCGATGGCGCAGATGGGTGGGGGGATGAGGTCGCCATTTTCTCGGGCTGGGAGATAAGCTGGGCTGATGGGGATAGCGGCGCGCGAGGCTCGACCGAGGTTTTTTGCACGGGTGAATCGTTCGGAGCGCGCTCCATCACGTCGGAAAAAGCATTTCGAGTTACGGTATCTTGCCGGGTCACGCTATTCGTTGGAGGCAGTGGCTTGGCGGCGGATGGGGAAACCATCTCCCAATAGAGCGCTACAGCGTGCCCGGCCTGTTGGCGCAGAGATTCCGGCTGGTGCTTGGTCCGCAATTTTTCCTGAAAAGCCGGCAAACTTCGCTGATCTGCCGGCGCCAAGTCATACTTGTGACAGAAGTCCAGGTAATAACGTAACCATCGGTGATAATGTGGGCGTTGCCCAGCCAGCATATTTTGCTGCGTCAACCGCGCTTCGTAACAACGGGCTAGGTCCGGAGGGACAGCGAGCATGTGGGATTTCCAGGGTTGCAAAGCTTGCAATGAATAATATACTGCTGATAAAGACTATCGAGTTCAAACAGTTCTTGTCAACCTCAATCGAATATGGTAGATAAGCGGAAACGATATAATCATTAGTTGTCGCGGACGCTTCGCGCCCGCGACAACGGGGCGGCGGATAGCATCCGCTGCTTGCGCGGCGCGAAGCGCCGCACAACCACGCGGATCAAGCCGACTTCGGGCCGAGAAAGCCTGCGGCTTTCCGCCCTTCGCGGCTTATCCGCCGCCCCGTTAGGCCGCACACACCAACCGCCATGCCGGACTACGAAATCACCACTGATCCTGCGCGCTTCGACATTGAAGCGATTCACGCCTTCCTTTCGAGTTCCTACTGGTCGCCTGCTGTACCCAAGGCCGTGATCGAGCGCGCGATCGAGAATTCGCTCTGCTTTGGCGTACTCCTCGGCAACGCACAGGTAGGGTTTGGTCGGGTCATCACAGACCGCGCCACCTTTGCATATCTCGCGGACGTATACGTTCTGGAAGAGCATCGCGGCAAAGGCCTGTCAAAGCGCCTAATGGACGCCGTGGTTTGCCATCCAGATCTTCAAGGCCTACGGCGTATGCTGCTTGCCACCAGAGATGCTCATACGCTCTACGCCAAGTACGGCTTCAAACCTCTGGCCGCACCGGAGCGCATGATGGAGGTGCATCGTCCCAATGTCTATCGGCAAAGTGCGGCCTAACCCGTCGTTGCACCCGACAGCCGTCAGCCGGCTTCGCCGTCTGTCGTCTGCGGGTGAACTCCAACGTTAGGCCCGTTATTTGAGGTTGCAATGCATCTGATTCTCTTGAGCTTTGTGTTGGCGGTCTTTCCAATACTGGCCAAAGCCGAGCCGGTAAATCCGTCCCCGAATGTGCACAGCTACCATATTCAGATGCTTCGGAAGCAATGTATTGATCTCGTAAAAATAAAAGTGGATCCAAAGCAAGGAATAGCCAAATGCAGCGTGTCTCAGTTCAGTCCATTGGGAACTGTTGGTCAACGGGCCTATTATTACGCGCTTTACTGTTTTGCTGAAAAACAAGGCGTTGGAGATAATAAGTGTGACCCGTATTCCCCCGACGGAAGCTCTTTCGGGGGCATGGTCATTTTCTCCAGGAACGACGGGGCGGAAAACGTCAAGCCGATCATAGAGCACGTCGATCCTGATCTAAGCGGGCTTGCGTTCTACCAAACGCCGGAGATCGTCTCCAACTCGGTAGGTACGTTCCTGATCATCCCTTTGCGTGCGGCTGACACGGGAGCAGAAAATTTGAGTGATTACTACCTTTGGGACGGCGACCGTTGGAAGACCATCGATGCGACCGGATGGTTGAAAGACCTTGGAAAAAAGATTGTACGAAAGGACAGGTGGCCAAGCAAAGTTGTATGGCCAAACCTGAAAACCATGACAGCGGAAGTTAGCCTGTTTCGTGCCGAAGATCCCTCGTGCTGTGGCTCCGGCGGAATAGCCAGGGTCAAGCTCAGCCTGAAAGACCAGCGTTTTCAAATCAATGCCGTGACTATAACCGATGCCGCATCCACATCCCCGGAGTCGTCCGCCGCAGTGGATGACTATCACGAACCGCCGGTTGGCTCTTCCGACCGCAAGGCAATTCTGGATGCAATACGTCCATTGGCCGAAAGAGAATTGAAGCAACCGATTAATTTCGTGGTGCGGGCCTTGCCGGTTGCGGACGATTGGGCGGTCGCGCTGCTGATACCCATCACCAAGGAAGGCAAGTCCATCGAGTGGGCAAAGACCCCAATGGCCTCGAAAGCGAAAAAACGAAGTTTATTGTGGATGCCTTGGGCGCTGGCTCTGCTGAAAAAGGAAATCGGACGCTGGACGCTATGGGAATTCGAGCTAGGTGGGGATCAAAGCTTGGGTCAATGGCCGGAACAATATCCGAACGTACCCAAGACACTATTTGAACGGGCTGGTGTGGCAACGAATTGCGATCCTTGTCCATAGTTCGCATAGATTCCGCATAGATGGGGAGGGGAAGCTGAACACTTTAGGGCTTGGTTTCGCAGGGTCTCAAACCGGCCTAACTTGGCGCTTCACCGGACAGCAATTCCGCTACGCTCCATTGCTGCCGGTGAGCTTGGTCGTTAGATGTTCGCCCAGCTATAGGATTTGTCGTATGAATAATCTTGCAGAAAATGCAGTGAAGATAGTCATCTGCGCTTCCGCTCCAGAGCGAGAGGCAGAGCTATCTCAAATGTGGGACGAACATCAACCACATGTGAACCAAGTAGATGACAAAAATGGCTTTACGCTAGAAGCTGGCTCATTTGGCTTGGTACTTTTTGATCACAAGACAATGTGTCAAATATGGCTGCTTGGGTTTGCAGCACAGCATTCTTTTAATCTTTATCTTCCTTATCTAATCCTGTCTCAAGCAACCGGATTGTCATTTTCACCCGCTGATACAGCAACCGAGCAAGAAGCAATTGATATTCACAATGAAATATCGGCTTTGTATGCAGCCATTATCAACCTAAAAGAGGCTGAAAATATTGATGCTGTCACTTGGCCATCTAGCATATCAAGGCCAGATGATGGGAAGCCAAGTGATGTAAACGGAAGTATGGTTTTTGATTTGCTATGCATGGCATCTGCGTATTGCTTTCTCCATGAGCTACGACACGTTCAGTTCCGTAACTTAGGCAACAATCTAGATCCCATTCAAGAGGAGCATGAGTGTGATAAATACGCTAGAGATTTTCTTCTCGAAAAGATCGAGGACTATGCTCAGCAATCAGGCTATGATTTAACGCTGCTAAAAAATAAAAGAGGCATGGCAATTGCTCTTGCTTCGATTCTCCTGTTAGTTGTAACACCTGAGAGCCACTGGGAAGGCTCAACTACTCATCCATCTGTTGTAAGTAGAATTCAAGAACTGGTTAATGCTATAGGGGTTTCTGATAATGACTATTTTTGGTCTTACCTTGCATGTCTTCTACTGTCGGTAATTTCCAGCAAGGGAATATCAATTGATTCTGTCATTGTTAAAACTCAACGTGAATATTGTTTAATTTTGCTTGGTGCAATTAATTCGCATCTAACATTACGCTCAACCGGACCTGCGCAAAAAGCCGCGCAGTCCGGTTAGCTCAACGTTAGGCAAGAAATTTTTACTTTTTAAACAGGAGCTAAGAAATATGAAAGCTGAATTCACTGCTATTGTGAAAAAAGATGGTGACTGGTGGCTAGGCTGGGTTGAAGAAATACCCGGCGCTAATGC
>Ga0209573_1002198_pt1 | contig 26071 bp, 20 predicted proteins | sample TNRBio252014_DNA_FD_185870 | JGI IMG/M metagenome (GOLD analysis project Ga0209573, IMG submission 185870) | Wastewater treatment Type I Accumulibacter community from EBPR Bioreactor in Madison, WI, USA - TNR Reactor_6/25/2014_ DNA (SPAdes)... | ecosystem: Engineered > Bioreactor > EBPR >... | reverse complement strand
GGAACCTTTCTTCTGCTACCTCGCGACGAACGCTCCCCACGGTCCCTTCATTGCTCCGGAGAAAAACGCGAAGCGCTTCACTGATCTCGGTTTCGGCAAGGAACAGGCCGGCTTCTACGGCATGGTCGAAAACATCGACGAAAACATCGGTCGCCTTCACGCCAAGCTCGCCGAGTGGGGCTTGGCCGAAAACACCGTCGTCATTTTCATGTCCGACAATGGCATGACCGGCGGCGGTTCAGGGCAGGTCGGCAAGGATCTCGCGCCGGGCTATCCCTTTTACAATGCCGGAATGAAAGGGCTCAAAGGATCGAACGACGAAGGCGGCGCTCGCGTGCCTTTTTTTGTCCGCTGGCCTGGGAAAATTGAAGCGGGCCGCGAGATCGATCACATCGCCTCGCACATCGACGTCCTGCCAACGCTCGCCGCCCTCACCGGCGCGACCTTGCCCGAGGGCCAGGTCGAGGGACGCAGCCTGCTGCCATTGATCGAAGGGAAGGCGGAAGGCTGGGAGGACCGCTACCTCTTCAACCACGTCTGCCGCTGGCCCACCGGGGCGAATCCCGAGGATTTCCGCGAGGTGAATTTCTCGGTGCGGAACCAGAAATTCCGCTACGTCGGCGCGCGCGCCGGAGGTGGTGGAGGCAAAGGCAAGGCGAAGAAAGGCGCTCCCGCCGCTCCCGCGGGGCCGGAACTCTATGACATGGAGGCCGATCCAGGCCAAACGAAGAACGTGATCGCCGATCACCCTGACATTGCCGCCAAAATGAAGGCCGCCTACGATCAGTACTGGACCGAGGCGGTCCCGCTGATGGTCAATGAGAAGGCGGAGATGTCGCCGACGCGGCCATATCACGAGTGGTTCCGTGAGCAGGAAGCGGCGGGGGGAATTCCGAAATGGGTGGCGCCGGAGCTTTGACGAAGATTGTCAAAACCGTCGCAAGGGATTGATTTCGCAAGTCACTAGAATCGTGCTTGCTGGGGGATGACCGGATCCGACCCCGCGCTCTTCGACCTCGTCAACCGCGAATGGACCTCGCCCTTTCTCGATCATTTTTTGCCGGTCTTTTCCTCGTTCGACGTGTGGAAGCCGGTCATGATCGTGACAGCGATCGGCCTCGTGGTTTTCGGGAAGGGGAAGGCCCGCCAATTCCTCCTCTGCGTCGCCATCGGTCTGCTCCTCGGAGATGTGGTGATCGCGCAGGGATTGAAGCAACTCGTGAACCGTCCCCGTCCCCGCGATGTCCATGTCGGCACGATCGTGCGCAGCCTCTCGCCGGAAAAGCCGCGCATCCTGCATGTGTTTGATCCGCCCATCGTGAAAGAGGTCGAGGTCGTTGCCGACCCGGGAAAAAGGGGGCGTTCCTTTCCTTCGAGCCATGCGCTCAACGTCTTCATGCTGGCGACGGTTGCCCTTCGTTTTCACCGTGTCATCGGTTTGATTCTTGTACCCGCCGGTCTCCTCGTCGCCTGGTCCCGGGTTTATTGCGGGGCCCATTGGCCCGGTGATCTGCCCGTTTCGATCCTGCTCGGCGTTGGCGTGGGGGTGGTCGCATGCTCGATCGTGTCCGGTCTCTCGCAGCGGTTCGGCTGGACAGGGGTGGGCGGAGTCGCTACTCTGGCGGAAACCGGGCCTCTGGCCGGAAGCCATCAAAACCATCTCCGACGCTGATCATGAAAACGGCCATTCCGTTTTTCGCCGTCTTCAGTCTCTTGTTTTTCATCGCATCCACCGGTACCCGCGCCTGGACCGAGGCCGGTTCCGGTATTCACTGTCCGCAGCAAGAGTCATGATCAAGCATTTGCGAATCGTTCCAATCTTGGCGGTGGGTCTCTGGCTCGCACTTCCGGTCGTCGCCGCGGAATCGGAGCAGGTGGATACCTTGGTCGACATTGATGGTCGCGAGATCCGCGCGGTAGTCGAGAAAGTATTCAACACGCGCGTGGTTTTCCGTCGGGTCTCCGACAACGAGATCTTCGATCTGCCGCTTGATCGTCTGAACGAGGCGACCCGCCAACGACTTCAGGAGATCAAACGGGGGGAGGGACGCATGAGGGTGCAAGCAGTCGAGCCGGTGCGCACGACGGCCGCGGCGGCGGAGTGGAAACGACTCCGCGTTGTCCTGCCCAATCCACTCGATGCGGTCGCCATCTCGGGACTGGGAAATCGCGGCCAGGAGCAACGCGCGGCGAGCACCTACGAGTTGCGGATCCCGGAAGGATGCTGGGTCAAAGTCAACCTCAAGGCGAATCAGGAAATGCTCGAGCACCTCGTGCGTTTTGACGGGAAGGCGAGCCAGTGGACCTTTCGGAGTGAAGGACCGCATCTCTTTCTCAGTGAGGACAATGGACCCGAGAAGGTGGTGGGAGTCACGCTGGAGGAGGGAGGCGGACCGGAGAATTGGTTCGCGACCGGATCGGTGCCTTTCGCCGAAACTCTCTCGGTGGAACTCCAGGAAGTGGGACAAATCGAGCGCTTGGGAACGCCCCCGGCCCGGATTTCGGCAATCTGCGCGACCAACTACGAGCTGTCCGATCCCGAAATCGCTTCGATTGCAAAAAGGAATCCCACAGCACTCGCGATCGATCTCGATTACGGCCTCATGCCAAGCCTGAGCCATTTCGAGGGCGCTCCCATCGAAGCCTGTTCCCTCGAGTTTTTGAACGAACCGGTCGAAATGGAGGATGGTCGGGTGAAAAGTTACCCGGTCGATCTCCCCGCGCTACCCCGGCTGAAATACTTCAACAACTACTTCACCGTCACGCCCAGTGATTACGCGGACACGCTCGCCCGGAAGACACCGGCCCTGCGGACTCTGACCGTCAGTGCGTCGCATCAGAGGCCCACGCCCGCGTGGTTCTCGGGGCTCGACCGGTTTTTGCAGCTCGAATCGCTCAATCTCACCTGGGGTGCCAAAACGGATGTTTCCGAATTGTTGAAGCTCCCTGCTCTCCGGGTCTTCGCCTGCGACAATGGTGGAGTGCCGGCGGACGGGGCCGGTTTTTCCGACTTCCCGAAGTTGCGCGGGTTGGCGGAGTATCAAAATACGACCGGCGGCTTTCCTGAGGACCTCATCATCCAATGGGCCGAACAGGGAGGAATGGAGCAGTTGGTCGAATACGAAGGTTTCCGCTTCGCGGATTTCCGGCATCTGAAGATGCTGGAGGTGGCCAAGCTGCGTCGGAATGAAAAACAACACGACACACTCGATGCCGGATCGCTTGGATCTCTCGATCGCCTGTGGTCTCTCAGGCTCGATCGCGCCGATCAATCCGACATTGACGCCATTGGAAAGCTCCCGAACGCCGCGCGGATCGAAGCCCTCTATCTCTATCACGGTGACTACACGGACCTTTCACCGCTTGCTTCGCTCGTGAACCTCAAGAAGCTTGAGTTGGCGGACAACGACGGAGGGATCGAGGTACTCGATCTCGGCATCTTTCCGCGGCTCGAGCATGTTTACATCGGTGGTTTCCCCGCGCTCACCTCGATCGTGAATCTGGATTCGCGGCCTGAGTTGAAGTACCTCTCTCTGGCGTATTTTGCCAAGCTCGAGACCGTCGGTGAGTCATTCACGAAAACGAAGCTCGCCGCCGTCCGTCTTAATGAGGTTGTTCGCTTCACCGATCTCGCTTTTCTGGAGGGTTCCCAGATCCGGCAATTGGAATTGTATCGGTGCAGGGGGCTGGTCGAGCCTCTCGGATTTGACCTCGAGTCGCCCGATTATGTTCTGATTCATGATTGCGTCAATCTCCCGGAGAAGATGCCCGGCCGATAGACGAACATCCCGTCGCCCATGTCCCACTTCCATCCCTGGATCGACGGCAGCATCGTCGGACTCTACCTGCTCGGCACGATGATCGCCGGGATCTGGGTGCGCCGCTACGTCTCGAAGGTGGAGCATTTTCTCGTCGCTGGGCGCGAGATGAATCTCTACCTCGGGATCGCCTCGCTCGCGGCGACCGAGTTCGGGATCATCACCTGCATGTATGCAGCCGAGGCCGGTTACACGAAGGGATTCGCCGGAGCGACGCCGGGCCTCTGCCAGGCCGTGGCCATGCTCGTGATCGGTCTCACCGGCTTCTGCGTGAAACCGCTCCGCGCCTCCGGCGCGATGACCTTGCCGGAGCTCTTTGAGAAACGCTTCGGCAAACGGGTCCGCTGGCTTGCAGGCGTCGTCATTGTTCTTGGAGGGCTGCTCAACATGGGCGTCTTTCTCAAGATCGGCGGCGACTTCCTCTGTGCGGTCTGCGGATGGAATCCCGATTCTCTCGTGCTTGTGATGGGCGGATTGCTGCTGCTTGTCTCGATCTACACGATTCTCGGCGGCATGCTCTCGGTGCTTGTGACGGACTTCCTCCAATTCATCATCATGAGCGCCGGTCTCCTCATCGTCACCCTGCTCATTCTTCACCACATCGGCTGGGAGCGGCTCGAGGAAGCGGTGCGGGTGAATCACGGTGAAGGCGGCTTCAATCCGCTCGCCAATCCGACGATGGGCTGGTCTTACCTCGTCTTCCAGATCCTTGGCAACACCGCGGCGACGCTCACCTGGCAGACGACGATCTCGCGCCTCCTTTCCTCGAAGGACGCCGCCACCGGCCAGCGCATCTACAGCCGCACCAGTTTCTTTTTTGTGTGCCGCTGGCTCGTTCCCGTGCTCTGGGGCGTCGCTGCGCTCGCGATGCTCGGTCCGGCGAAGGATGGCGAGGCCACGCTCATGGCGATGCCGCAATTCCTCGCCACCTTCCTGCCGATCGGACTCATGGGACTAATGGTAGCCGCCATGCTCGCCGCGGACATGAGCACGAACTCCTCCTACATGCTCGGATGGGGCAGTGTTATCTACAACGACATCCTCGCGCCCTTCCGCAAGGGGCAATGGCCCGAGGCCCGGGCGATCCGGTGGAACCGGTTCATCGTCGCACTCATCGGGATCTACTTGTTTGTCTTTGGACTCCTCTACGAGATCCAGGGGGATGTGTGGTCGTATCTGCTGCTGAGTGGATCGGTTTACCTCTCGAGCATGTCAGTGCTGTTGATCGCATGCTGCTACTGGAAACGGGCGAACTCCTGGGGCGCCTTCGGGGCCATCCTCGGCGGGGCGCTTGTGCCGATCTTGTTCCTCAGTTTTGAAAAGATGGCCTCCACTTCGGCCTGGGCCGCCGACTTCGGCAAGGACAATGCCGGCATCGCCGCCTTCGCCGCCGCCGCGACCGGGATGATCGTGGGATCGCTCATCAAACCTCGTCATCCTGACAAAACCACCTCATGAGCACCTTCTGGCATTTCCTCGTCTGGGCCTGCGTGGTTTGGTATAGCACCATCACGATTCTCGTCGCGGTGCGCGGGTGGAAGGACATCGTGGGGATGTTGCAGCGCTTGCGGGATGGGGAGGAGTGAATAGGCTCGCCCTTGGCGCAATCATTCCTAAAGGGAAGGCGCCTTCGACCTTCGAATCGGAATGAACATCACGATGGCTGCACCGATAGCTCCGAGAAAACTGATCGTTGAATAGGCGTATTTGACTGCGCCCACTCCGGCAAGTGCGACAGCGTGGCTTTCTGGATCATAGGGAACGATGCTCGCAATGTCGTAAATGATGCATTCCAAAAAGCCGACGGACGCTTGGCCAAAGAGAAAGACGATCAAGCACGCAAGATAGAGCGGGGTGTTGTAACCCCTCACATTCCGCCGTCGGCGCCAGATGCTGATGGAAAAGGCCGCAATCACTACCGCAAGGGCGGCTGCCGATGCGATCAGGTGAAACGGTCCCAGCAGATCGGCGAGGATTCGTGATTCGTGTTCCATGAGATCGATGGCGTGCGATTCCTGAGGGCACTGATCTTCGTCGACCGGATTCAGCCCGGCAAGCCAATACCGCGTAACAAGACTGAGTTCCGCGCAAGCACCAAGGTAGTCCTGGGCTTCAGCCCGCAGAACGCCCGTCATCAGGCTGAAGCCTCGGCTACCTTTACGCATACGCGCACCTGCGGACTTGGAACGGTTTACAGGCGACGGGGTTCCTGATAGCCTCCTACTTCCTCGAATGCGTTTCCTTCTCCTCTGCTGCCTCCTCGTCCCGATTTCCGTCCGCGCCGCCGAGTCCCTTCGGACCGAGCCGCGGCCGAACGTTCTCTGGTTCGTCGTCGACGACATGTCGGCGAACTTTTCCAGCTACGGTGAAACGCTGATCTCGACTCCGCACGTCGATCGCCTCGCCGCCGCGGGGACGCGTTTCACCCATGCCTTCGTGACCGCTCCAGTCTGCTCCTCAAGCCGCTCCGCGATGATCACGGGCTGCTACCAGACGACGATCGGCGCGCACCACCACCGCAGCGGACGGGGCAAACACCGCATCACCCTGCCGGAGGGAGTCGAGCCGCTCCCGGCGTTGATGCAACGGGCCGGTTATTTCACCTGCATCGGCAGTGGTCTTCCCGGCATCGATCATCGCGGACTCCCGTTGAAAAAGGACCGAAAGGGCAAGACCGACTACAACTTCGACTGGGACGAGGCGATCTACGACAGCCATGACTGGGCCGCACGGAAAGAGGGGCAGCCCTTCTTCATGCAGGTCCAGCTCCACGGTGGCAAACTGCGAGGGGAGAATTCCGCCTCCTGCGAAGCGGTTCGGACCCGCGCGACGGATTTATTCGGAGCCGCGGTCGATCCTGACAAAGTCACCTTGCCTCCGTATTACCCGCGCGATCCAGTGCTGCTCGAGGATTGGGCGGCCTATCTCGATAGCGTGCGGCTCACCGATCATCATGTCGGCCAGGTGATGGAGCGTCTCCGGGCGGAGGACTTGCTCGAAAGCACCCTCGTCATTTTCATGACCGATCACGGCATCAGCCATGCCCGCGGGAAGCAGTTCCTCTACGACGAAGGCACGCACATTCCCTTCGTCGCGGCTGGTCCCGGAGTGAAGGCGGGTGAGGTTCGCGAAGATCTCATCGAACACCTCGACATGGCCGCGATCACCCTCGCCGCCGCCGGACTGGAGATTCCCGGCTGGATGCAGGGTCGGGATGTGTTGGCGAATGACTACCAGCCGCGCGACGCCGTCTTCGCCGCCCGCGATCGCTGCGGCGAAGCGGCCGACCGGATTCGATCGGTGCGGACCTCGACCCATCTTTACATCCGGAATTTTCATCCCGAGCGTCCGCACCTGATGCCGAACGATTACAAGGACGGCAAGGCGATCGTGCAGCGTCTCCGCGAACTGCATACAGCGGGCGCGCTGCCGGAGTTGTCCGAGAAACTGCTCTTTGCCTCGGTGCGGCCGGTTGGAGAGCTCTATGAATGGAAGAACGACCGATGGCAGGTGAAGAATCTCGCGGAGGATCCGGCACAGGCGGAGACGCGACGAGTTCTATCAGCGCGGCTCGATCAATGGATCGCGGAGAGTCGGGATCCGGGGGATGAGTCGCCCGAGGTGTATGATCTTGAGATTGCGGATGAGCTGGCGGTGATCAAGCCGGGGTCGGAGCGTTATCGGGCCTTTTCGGAGAATGCGGAGGTTTATCGCGCGTGGATGAAGGAGGGGAAATGATAAACATCCGTGTCCATCTGTGAAAATCCGTGTCCATCTGTGTTAAAGCTTTGATTGAACCATGAAAGACGCCGCCCTCCCGATTTTTCCAACACAGATGGCCACAGATGGTCACAGATGGTCACAGATGGCCACAGATGACCACGGATTTTCACAGATGATCTGACTCAAATGCCTTTCATGACCCCTCGCCACCATCTCCTCCTCTCCCTCCTTCTCACCGTCGCGCCTCTCGCCGCGGCCGACCGTCCCAACATCGTCTTCTTCGTCGCCGACGACCTCGGGCAGCGCGATCTCGGCAGTTACGGCAGCACCTTCTACGAGACACCCCACCTCGACCGACTCGCCGCGGAGGGGATGCGCTTCACCGATGCCTACGCGGCCTGTCCGGTCTGTTCGCCGACGCGGGCGGCGCTGGTCACCGGGAAATGGCCGCAGCGCACCGGCATCACCGACTACATCGGGGCTCCGTTGCAGCCCGAGCTCTGGAAGCGCAACACCAAGCTGCTCCCCGCGCCTTACGCCGACCGCCTCGCGCTTGAGGAAGTGACCTTCGCCGAGGTGCTGAAGGAAGCGGGATATGCCACCTTCTTCGCCGGCAAGTGGCACCTGGGTCCCGAAGGCTGGTGGCCGGAGAACCAGGGCTTCGATGTGAACAAGGGCGGGATGGATCGCGGTGGCCCCTATGGCGGGAAGAAATACTTTTCCCCCTACGGCAATCCGCGGCTCGAGGACGGTCCCGAAGGCGAGCACCTGCCCGACCGCCTCGCCGCCGAGGCCGGAAAATTCATCGAGGCGAACCGCGAACGTCCTTTCCTCGTCTACTATCCCTTCTACGATGTTCACACGCCGCTGATGGGTCGCGAGGATCTCGTGAAAAAGTATGAGGAGAAGAAGAAGCGCCTCGGGCTAGAAGAAAAGTGGGGACGCGAGGGCGAGCGCGACGTTCGCCTCGTCCAGGAACACGCGGTCTACGCGGCGATGGTTGAGGCGATGGATTTGGCCGTAGGGCGGGTGTTGGAAAAACTCGACGAACTCGGTCTAGCGGAGAACACCCTCGTCCTTTTCACGAGTGACAACGGCGGTCTCTCCACCAGCGAGGGCTGGCCCACCTCCAACGAACCGCTCCGCGGCGGGAAAGGCTGGATGTATGAAGGCGGCATCCGCGAGCCGCTCATCGTGCGCTGGCCCGGGAAAATCAAGGCAGGGAGCGTTTCGCGCGTGCCGGTGAGCAGCGTGGATTATTTCCCGACCTTCCTCGAGGCGACCGGAACGAAGAAGCCCGGGGAACTGAAAATCGATGGGGCCAGCCTCGTGCCCGTCCTCACCGGAGGCGGCTTGCCGGATCGCGCGCTCTTCTGGCACTACCCGCACTACGGCAACCAGGGCGGTGCGCCGGCCGCGGCGATCCGCAGGGGGAATCACAAGCTGATCCATTGGTTCGAGGAGGACCGCGTCGAACTCTTCGACCTCTCCGCCGATCTTTCCGAAAAAAACGATCTCGCACTCGCCCGACCCGATCTTGTCGATGCGCTCGGTGTGGAACTGAAGGCTTGGCAGGAGGACGTGGGCGCGAAGTTCCCCACTCCGAATCCCAACTTCGATCCTGCGAAGCCGAACGGGCGGGCGGCGCAGCGGAAGCTGGGAGGACCTGCGGCGATAAAAAGTAAAAAGTAAACGTTTCTACGATCCGATCATGAGAGTTCTGTTCCTTCTCTTCACGTTGGCGGCCGCAACGACCCTCCGGGCCGCGGACAAACCCAACATCCTTTTCCTCTTCGCCGACGACCAGTGCTACGAGACGATCCGGGCGCTGGGTCACACCGACATCGACACGCCGAACCTCGATCGTCTCGTCGCGCGGGGGACGACTTTCACCCATGCCTCGAACATGGGCTCGTGGAGCGGTGCGGTCTGTGTCGCGAGCCGGACCATGCTGGTAACCGGACGCACGGTGTGGCGGGCCGGGGCGATCTACGAAGGCAAGAACACCGACCTCGAGCGTGAGGCGGGACGGCTCTGGCCCCAGCGCATGGCGAAGGCGGGCTACGAAACCTTCTTCACCGGCAAGTGGCACATCAAGACCGATGCGGCCAAATGTTTCGACCATGCCTCCAACATCCGTGCGGGGATGCCGAAGGACGTGCCCGAAGGCTACAACCGCCCCCTCGCCGGGCAGCCCGATCCGTGGAGCCCGAGCGATCCGGAGTTCGGAGGATTCTGGCAGGGTGGCAAACACTGGAGCGAGGTGGTCGGTGATGACACCGTCGGTTTCCTCGGGCAGGCGGCCAAATCGGAGAAACCCTTCTTCATGTACATCGCCTTCAACGCGCCCCACGACCCCCGCCAGTCGCCGAAGGAGTATGTCGACCGGTATCCCCTCGGCCGCATCGGGGTGCCGGAGAATTTTCTTCCCGAATACCCTCATAAAGACGCCATTGGCTGCGGGCCGGGTCTGCGCGATGAAAAGCTCGCCCCCTTTCCTCGCGACGAGCATGCCGTGAAGGTCCACCGGCAGGAGTATTATGCGATCATCACCCACATGGACGCGCAGATCGGCCGCATCCTTGATGCGCTCGAGCAGTCAGGCGAAGCAGAGAAAACCTGGATCTTCTTCACCGCCGACCATGGACTCGCAGTGGGACATCACGGTCTCTTGGGAAAACAGAATCTGTATGATCACAGCCTGCGCGTGCCCTTCCTCGTGAGTGGTCCGGGCGTGAAAGCAGGCGCGAAGATCGACGCGCCCATCTACCTGCAGAGCGCCATGGCCACGGCGCTCGATCTCGCCGGGGCTGATCGCGAGGGAGTGGAGTTCGCCAGCGTGCTTCCGCTCCTGAAAGGGGAGGGGAGCGGCCTTGAGTCCGTCTACGGGGCATATCTCGATCTGCAACGGGCGGTGATCGATGACGGGTGGAAACTGATCCTGTATCCCAAGGCGAAGGTCGCGAGGCTGTATCACCTCGCCGAAGACCCGCAGGAGATGAAGGATCTCGCCAACGACCCGGCACAGGCCGATCGGAAGCGCGCGCTTTTCGCGAAGTTGCGGGGCTTGCAGAAGGACCTCGATGACACGCTCGATCTGGAGGCGGTTTTTCCGGAATTGAAATGAAGAGCTACTCTTCTCGTAGATCATTTGCGAAAATTCGCGTTCCATTCGCGGCCATTCGCGTTCCTTTCTTTTCGTCCACGCGAATGAGAACGAATGGGAATGGGCCGCGAATGAACGCGAATACAAAGGGATTTGTGGTGCTGTCTCTCTCCCTTATGGCGTGGTTGAGCGCCGCAGCCGCCGCAGCCGCAGCCGCAGCCGCAGCCGCCGCAGCCGCAGCCGCCGACCGCCCCAACGTCCTCTTCATCCTCGCCGACGACCAGGGCAGCGTCGATCTCGGTTGCTACGGTTCCAAGGACCTCGAGACACCGCACACCGACGCTCTCGCCGCGCGCGGAGTGCGTTTCACCCAGTTCTACTCCGCCGCGCCGGTCTGCTCGCCTTCGCGTGCCGGGATCCTCACGGGACGTTACCCGGTCCGAGCCGGTGTCCCGGGCAACTGCGCCTCACAAAAAGGCGCCAAGGGAGCCCTGCCCCCGGAGGAAGTCACGATGGCCGAAATGTTCAAAGCCGCCGGCTACGCCACCGCCCAGATCGGCAAATGGCATCTCGGCTACACGCCGGAGACCCATCCGCTGAAACAGGGCTTCGACCATTCCTTCGGCCACATGGGCGGCTGCATCGACAACCGCTCGCACTTCTTCTACTGGAGCGGCCCGAACATCCACGACCTTTGGCGCAACGGCGAGGAGGTCTTCCACGACGGCGAGTTCTTCCCCGATCTCATGGTGAAGGAGGTGTCCCGTTTCATCGAAACGAACCGATCGAAACCCTTCTTCATCTATTACGCGCTCAATTCCCCGCATTACCCCTACCAAGGCGACGCGAAGTGGCTCGAGCGCTTCAAAGACCTGCCCTACCCGCGCAATCTCTACGCCGCCTTCGTTGCAGCGCAGGATGAGCGGCTTGGACTCCTCTTTGCGAAACTCGACGAGCTCGGTCTCCGTGAAAACACCATCATCGTCTTCCAGAGTGACAACGGCCATTCCACCGAAGAGCGCGCCCATTTCGGTGGCGGCAATGCGGGAACCTATCGCGGAGCGAAGTTCAGTCTCCTCGAGGGCGGATTGCGTTTGCCCGCGATCCTTTCGTGGCCCGGCAAGATCCCGCAAGGCGAGGTGCGTGATCAACTTGCCCACGCCTGTGACTGGATGCCCACGCTTGCGGAATTCTGCGAAGTGCCGCTCCCTGACAAAACACTCGATGGACTCAGGCTCGTGAACGTTCTCACCGATGGATCTGCGCCTTCTCCGCACGACGGGAAGTCCCTCCACTGGCAGGTCGGCGAGGGGCCCAAGGCCGACTGGGCCGTGCGCGAGGGCGACTGGAAGCTGATCGGCCGCTCCCGCGACACCACCGACGGGCAGTCGAAGGAGATTCTCGAGAATTTCCTCGTGAACCTCGCCGACGATCCCGGCGAAACCACCAACCGAGCCCCGGAGAATCCGGAGGTGGTGGAGCGCTTGAAGAAGCGGCACGAGGCACACTTGAAATGAAATCTGCTGCCGGCCTCTTGACGTCTCCCTTGCAAAACCCTTTGATCATGACCATGAAACTCCCCCGTATCCTCCTCGCCCTGTCCATCGGACTCGCCGCGACCGTCACCCGTGGCGCCGACTCGCCGCCGAACATCATCTACCTGATTTCCGACGATCACGCCTGGACCGACTACGGTTTCATGGGGCATCCCCAGGTGGAGACTCCGAACCTTGACAAGCTCGCCTCGCGCAGTGCACTCTTCTCCCGGGGGTACGTGCCGACCGCACTCTGCCGTCCTGCCCTCGCGACGTTTGCGAACGGTCTCTATGCCCACCAGCACGGCGTGACCGGGAATGATCCGGCGGTCATCGGTGGGGCGGAAAAGGGGAAAGGCAAGGGAAAAGGCAAGGGCCAGCCCGAGTCGCCCGAATACGCCGCCCTCCGCGAGAAGCTCATCGCGAAGATGGACGTGCAACCGACGATCATGGATCTCCTCGGAGAAAAGGGGTATGTCAGCTTTCAATCCGGCAAATGGTGGGAAGGTACGACCGTCCGGGGTGGTTTCACCGAGGGCATGACCCGCGGCTTTCCGAATCCGGGCGGACGGCACGGCGATGACGGGCTCAAGATCGGCCGCGAAGGCATGGAGCCCGTCTTCGACTTCATCGACCGCTCCGTCGCCGCGGAGAAACCATTCTTCGTCTGGTATTTCCCCTTCATGCCGCACACGCCGCACACCCCGCCGCAACAGCTTTTCGACAAATACAAAGCCAAGGGCATCGAGTCCGATCACGTCGCCCGATATTACGCGATGATCGAGTGGTTCGACGAGACCGTCGGCCAGCTCCTCGACAAGCTCGAGGAAAAGGGCCTCACCGAAAAAACCCTCATCGTTTATTCTTCCGACAACGGCTGGATCCAGGATCCCGACAGCCAGGGCTACGCGCCGAAGTCGAAACAGTCCGCGAACGAAGGCGGGACACGGCAGCCGCTGCTCTTCTCCTTGCCGGGCACGATCGTTCCGGGTGATCGCAAGGAACAGCTTTGCTCCACGGTCGACTTCGTGCCCACCTGCCTCGCGGCGGCGGGAGCCAAGATTCCGGAGAATCTCCCCGGACTCAATCTCCTGCCCATCCTCAAATCGGGCGAGCCGACTCCGCGCAAGGAAGTCTTTGGCGAGACCTTCGCCCATGACGTCGCCGACATCGACGATCCCGAGGCGAGCCTGCTCTACCGATGGGTGATCGATGGCAAATGGAAGCTGCTCCTCACCTACGATGGCAAGCTCGGCCGCTACGCGAGCTCCCATCCGCGCACCGAGAAACGTCCCCAGCTCTACGACCTGCTTGCCGATCCTCACGAAAACACCAATCTCGCGGCGCAGAATCCCGAGGTTGTCGCCCGCCTCGCCGCCCATCTCCAGGAGTGGTGGCCGGTGACGAAGCGACAGGTGTTGACCGAATGGACGGAGTCGCCCGGCGTTTGGAAATGAATTCGGAAAGCGTTGGATCATGAAAGTTTCCTCGATCTTCGCCTTCGCCGCATCCACGATGATGGCGGTGGCCGCCACCCCCGCGCCGCGTCCCAATCTCGTCGTGCTCCTTGCCGACGACCTCGGCTGGCAGGACATCGGCTGCTACGGAGGGCCGGTGAAAACGCCGGTGCTCGACGCCCTTGCCGCGGGAGGGACGCGCTTCACCGACTTTTATTCGGGCTGCGCGGTCTGCTCGCCCTCGCGGGCCACGCTCTTAACGGGACGTCACCACATCCGCACCGGCGTTTATTCGTGGATCAGCGACGCGGGGCAGCGTTCCCATCTTCTCGAGCGCGAGGTCACCCTCGCCGAGTTGCTCAAGGCGCAGGGCTATGCCACCGCCCACGTCGGCAAATGGCATCTCGGATTGCCTACGGAGAAATTCACCAAACCGACGCCCGCCCAGCACGGCTTCGACCACTGGTTCGCCACCTGGAACAACGCCGAGCCGAGCCATCGCAATCCGGCGACCTTCATCCGCAACGGCGAACCCGTCGGGGAGATCGAGGGTTATTCCTGCCAGATCGTCGTCGACGAGGCGATCGCCTGGCTCGACGCGGGAAGAGAGAAAGACCAACCCTTCTTCCTCAATGTCTGGTTCCACGAACCCCACGCCCCTATCGCCGCGCCGGATGAAATCGTTGCAGAATACGGCGAGGTGAAAAACAAAAACGCGATTTACTCCGGCACGATAGACAACACCGACCGCGCCATCGCCCGGCTCCTCGCCAAGCTCAGGGAAGTCGCTCCGGCCGAAGACACGCTTGTCGTCTATTTTTCCGACAACGGCAGCTACCTGCGCGACCGGGTCGGGAATCTGCGAGGTGCGAAGGGCACGAACTGGGACGGCGGCATCCGTGTGCCGGGCATTTTTTCGTGGCCGGGCAAAGTCGCGGCCGGAAAGGTCGAGGCCACGCCCGCGGGCCACGCCGATTTGCTGCCGACGGTGTGCGGGCTCTTCGGTTTCGAGCCGCCCGCCGGAGTCCACCTCGACGGCTCGGACCTGACGCCCTTGCTCGATCCGAAATCCGGGCGGGAATTCGTCCGCCATCAGCCTCTCTACTGGCATCTCCAGAAGTCGCGTCCCATCGTCGCGCTTCGCGACGGTCGTTGGTCCCTCACCGCGGATCCGGACTACGAACTTTCCACCGACAATCTGTTCCGGGAAGAGTGGATTCCCGCGATCAAACGCGGAGGTTATACGAACTGGCAGCTTTTCGACCTCGAGGCCGATCCCTCGCAGGAAAACAATCTGGCCGACTCGAATCCTGAGATCCTGACAAAACTTCAAACGAAGCTGCTCGGGATCAACGCGAGTGTCATGGCGGACGGGGCCGACTGGCATCTGCCTCCCAATCCCTGACTTTCCCACCGACATGAAATCCCCGCTGTTCGCTTTCGCATTCGCCGCGCTCTTCGGCATCACGGCCCCCGCCCGATCCGCCGAAAAGCCGAACATCGTTTTCGTGATGGCCGACGACATGGGTTGGGGCCAGACCGGCTATCGGGGACATCCTTTGCTGAAAACGCCGAACCTCGACGCGATGGCGGCGAATGGACTGCGTTTCGAGCGTTTCTATGCCGGTGGTCCGGTCTGTTCACCGACGCGGGCCTCGGTGTTGACGGGGCGCTCGCATGTCCGCACCGGCGTCCAAAGCCACGGCTACGCCCTGCGACTTCAGGAAAAGACCATCGCCCAGGCTCTCCGCTCGACGGGATACGTGACCGGACATTTCGGCAAATGGCACCTCAACGGGCTCCGTGGTCCGGGCGCTCCCGTCCTCGCCGGTGATCCTCGCAGTCCCGGTGCCTTCGGCTTTGATGAATGGGTCTCGGCGACGAACTTTTTCGACCAGGATCCGCTGCTCGGGCGGCTCGGCGAGATCGAGTCGTTCACCGGCGATTCCTCCGAGATCGCCGTGGACGAGGCGGTGAAGTTTCTCGACCAACATCGCGGTGGAGGAAAGCCGATGTTCTCGGTGATCTGGTATGGCTCGCCTCACAGTCCGTTCAGAGCCTCGGACGCGGACCGCGCGCCTTTCGACCATCTCGATGACGAGTCGGCCGACCATTACGGCGAGCTGGTCGCGATGGACCGCAGCATCGGCACCCTTCGCGCGAAGCTGCGCGAGTTCGGTCTGGAAGAGAACACCCTGCTCGTTTTCTGTAGCGATAACGGAGGACTGCCGAAAATCACGCCCGAGACCGTGGGCGGATTGCGCGGGTTCAAGGGCAGTGTCTACGAGGGCGGCCTGCGCGTTCCAGGCATCTTCGAATGGCCCGGCACGATCGCGCCTCGCGTCACGGAGTATCCCGCCTGCGTCATGGACCTGTTTCCCACCGTGGTGGATGTGTCAGGATTGCCCGGGGATTCGATGATCCAGCCGGTCGATGGCCAAAGCCTGCGTCCGCTTTTTGCGGGTGGTCCGGAGGCTCCGGAGAATCGCGGCGCTCCGATCGGTTTCCGCTACAACAAGACACGCGCCCTGATCGACGACCGCTACAAGGTGCTGACGACCGATCTGGAGAAAGGTGCCTTCGAACTCTACGATCTCGGCGCCGATCCCGCGGAGTCGAAGGACCTCGCTACCACCGAGCCGGAAATCTTTAACAAGATGAAAGAGCAACTCCTCGCCTGGGACGCGACGATGGATGCGAGTTTCGCCGGGAAGGATTATCCGGAGGGCACTGTCTCGCCACCGGATCCGAAACCCGTCAATTGGTTCGAGACGGAGCCTTATCGTGCCTTCGAGTCCGAGTGGAAGACGCGTCCGGAGTATCGGCGCTACTACGAGGGCTCTGCGGCGTTCAAGCGGAAAAAGGAGAAGGCGGGAAAGAAGCGGGGGGAATGAAGAGACCCGAATTCGTCCTCTTGTTCGTTTTCGTTCTCTTTTTCAACGGGAGTGAAGCGTTCGCTCAATCCGCGCCGCTCGTTTTTTACAGCAACGACACGACGCACATCACCTCCTGCGAGAGCCCCTATCACACCGCCAGGGAAGGTTTCTCCGACGAACGGCTGCGCGCCTCCATTCGCGAAGCCACGGGAGTGGACGCCCACCTCCTGCAACCCGGGCTCGGCTGGATTCCCTGGTGGAAATCAACGCTTTATTCGCCGGCGGATCATTACCGGACCTTTCTCGGGGAGTTTGGCATCGACAAGCCGAACTCCTACGGCCGCTACCTGCTCGCCGGCGGTGATCTCGTCGCGACCTTCATCGACGAGTGCCGCGCGACCGGGGTCAAGGCGATCGTCTCCTACCGTCTCAACGACGGCCACCATGTCCGCGATCTGGCAAAGGCCTTGGAAGAGAAAAAGCCCTCGCAGGGCATGTCGCGATTCTATTGGGAGAACTACGAACGATTCCGGCTCGGATCCGACACCGCGGATTGGAGCCAGGGAGTTTTCGACTGGACCCATCCCGAGGTGCCGGCGGAAAAGCTCGCACTCATTCGCGAACTTTGTGAGAACTATCCGCTCGACGGCATCGAACTCGACTTCCTGCGCCATTGGGTCCGCTTCCGACCCGAAGAGACGAGCCTTGAACAACGCCGCTCGATCACGACGGATTTTGTCCGTGCGGTCCGGGTCGCCCTCGACAAAGCCGAGGCCGCGGATGGGCGCGAGCGGTCCCTCTGCATCCGTGTCCCCGCCCAACTTGCGCTTCACGACGAGCAGGGGATCCATCTGCCGGATCTCGCCACCGCTGGTGTCGATGTGGTGACCCTCTCGTGGTCTTACTTCACGCTGCAGGATGACTCGGTCCGGGCGGTGAAGGCGCTCATCCCGGATACTCCCGTGCTCGTCGAGATGACCCACACGACCCTGACCGGAAAAGCCCTCGGCGGCAGCGGCACCCAGCCCTACCTGCGCACGACGGACGAGCAATTCTACACCACCGCGCATCTCGCCTACGAACAAGGCGCGGCCGGGGTCGGCATCTTCAACTTTCCCTACTACCGCGCCCACGTCACTCCGGAGATCGGGCCCTTCGACGAGCCGCCTTTTCATGTCCTGCCCAAGCTGCGCGATCGTGAATTTCTTGCGAAGCAACCGCACTGGTATTTCCTCACTGCCGCGAGGAAGGATGTCGCGCTGCGTGATCTGCCCTTGCCGGCCTTGTTGCAACGCAATCAACCGCAGGAGTTCGTCATGGAAATGGCTCCGGTCGAGGGAGTGCATCGCGATGGCATCCTGCGTTTGCGGTCCGACGAGTCCATCGCTGATCGCGGGATCGAGGTGAAGCTCAATGGCGTCGTTCTCGCCGCGGCTCCCTTCGTCGCGAAACCCATTCCGCATCCCTACGAGGCCTGGCTCGGAACCGATGATGACACCCGTTGTTTCCATTGTCCCGTCGCGGCAGTCGCGAGAGGAAAGAACAAGATCACGGTGACCTTGAAGGAAGGCATCCGCGTCCGGGTCATCTATGTCGAGGTGGTCTTGCCAAACGCAGGGTGACCTATGTTTCGGCCGGGTATCCCTTGTCTTGACATTCCGGGGTCCACACGTTCCGATGGTGCGATGTCGTTGACTATGAAACATCCCTCATCACCCCGGCTGGCGCTGATCACCGCGTTCCTATTGCTGACCGGATTTTGCGAGGCGACTTTCGCGCAGGATCGCAGGCCGAACTTTCTCCTCATTATCGCGGACGACTGCACCTACCGTGACCTCGAACTCCATGGCGGCCAGGCGAAGACGCCGCATCTCCTCGAACTCGCCGCGGAAGGCATGACCTTCGAGCGCTGTTTCCAGGCCGCCCCGATGTGTTCGCCGACGCGGCACTGTCTTTACACCGGTCTCTATCCGGTGAAGTCCGGAGCCTATCCGAATCACACGTTCGCCCACGACTGGGTGAAGAGCATCGCGGGTTATTTACAGGAAGCCGGGTACACGACCCACCTTTCCGGCAAGACCCACATCAACCCGAAGACTGTCTTTCCCTTCGAATACAGCTCGAGAGAGGGCGACCACAATCCGGATTCCGCGGTCTTCTCCGAAGTCCTCGCGTCGAGCACTGCCAGCGGAAAACCCTTCCTCTTCATCGCCGCCTCGCACGAACCCCATGCGCCCTGGAACAAGGGCGACGCTTCCGCCTATCCTCCCGGATCGCTCGAGCTGCCACCCATCCTTGTCGACAGTCCCGACACCCGCGAGGGATATTCGAAATACCTCGCCGAGATCACCTATTTCGACTCGCAGGTGGGTGAACTGATCGATCTGCTCGACGCCTCGCCGCATCGGGTCGACACCTTCGTCATCGTCGTGAGCGAGCAGGGGAATAGTTTTCCCTTCGCGAAATGGACCTGCTACGACGCCGGATTGCAGAGCGCCTGCGTCGTCCGCTGGCCCGGGCGGGTGATACCGGCGTCGCGGAGCAAGGCACTCATCGAGTATGTCGATGTCGTGCCCACCTTCCTTGAGGCCGCCGGATTGGAGCGACCCGCGGTTCTTGACGGGCGCAGTTTCCTTCCCGTTCTCGAAGGGAGGGCCGATACACACAAGACCCATGTCTTCGGCCTGCAAACGACGCGAGGGATCAACAAGGGGAGCGACCATTACGGCATTCGCAGCGTCCGCGATGATAACTACCGTTATGTCGTGAACTTCACGCCGGAGGCGGCCTTTGAAAATGCGGCGACCACAGACCCGACCTTTCGGACCTGGAAAATGATGGCTGAAGCCGGCGATGAGAACGCCAAACGACTCGTCCACGACTACCAGCATCGCTCCGCCGAGGAACTCTACTACGTCGAGGCCGATCCGTGGAACCGCACCAATCTCATCGCCGATCCCGCGCTAGCGGGCGTGCGAGACGAACTCCGCGCCGCTCTCGATGTGTGGATGAAGCAGCAGGGCGACGAGGGCCAAGTCACCGAGATGAAGGCCCTCGAGCGCATGCCCAGAGCCGCGAAGGGAGAGGAAGGGAAGAAGGGCAAGAAGAAAGGGACGAAGAAGTAGCGGCCGGCTTTTTCTCATGACCCGCCTCCGCTTCACCGCCGCGTCTTCGCGACGTAGACGGTGCTTTCGGAATCCCGGTCCAGGAAGGGATTGGGAAACGCGACGATCTCGGCGCGGACCTCCGCAAAGACGGCGCGCAGATCGGCGAGGAAGGGATCGTCGGGCGGATCATCGGACCAGAGCGCGAAGACTCCGCCCGGATGCAGGTGCTCCGCGAGACGCGTCAAGCCTTCCCGCGAATAGAAAGCGCCGTGGCTGCCGTGGAGCAGCTTGCGCGGCGAGTGGTCGATGTCCAGCAGCACCGCGTCAAAACGCCGACCCGCCGAGGTGGGATCGAAGCCGCCCGTAGGATCGGCGGCGAGGACGAAGAAGTCACCCTCGACCAGACGACAGCGGGGATCGGCAGCGAGTTCGCGACCCAGCGGCACAAGACCGTCGCGATGCCAGCCGATCACCGCGGGCATGCGGTCCACCACGAGCAGTTCGCGAACCCGCGTTTCCCGCAGGGCCGCCGCCGCGGTGTAGCCCAGGCCGAGACCGCCGACGACGACGTCGAGTTTGTCGCCCTCCGTCTCGGCGAGTCCGAGATCGGCGAGTGCCTCTTCGACGACGTGAAAGAGGCTCGACATGAGGAATTCGTCGCCCAGCTTCACCTCCAGAACTTCGAGGTCGTCGAGTGAGGCGATCTGGCGGCGGCGCAGCATCAGTTCGCCCAGCGGGGTGGGCTGGCTGTCGAGAATCTCGAAGGGAAGGGGCATTGCCGTGGACCTACGTCGAGGAGTCCGCCCTCCGCCATCGTTATTCCCGCCGATGTGGAAACGATCCTCGTCCGTTATCCCTCAAATGCGTTTCGGGCACCTTCGAGGCTTGACGTTTCTCCGGAGATTTCTACCCTTCACGGGATGCCCCCGAAACGTCCCCGAGTTTCTTCATTGCAAGTCCGCCTCTTCCTTGCCGCGTTTCTGGGGACCGGATGCCTCGTCCTGGCTTTTCCGGCCGCCGCGGAGGAGAAGCCCAATCTCATCCTCATCATGGCCGACGACTTCGGCTACGAGTGCGTCGGGGCGAATGGCGGGGAATCCTATCAAACACCCCACCTCGACCGCCTTGCCGCAGGCGGTGTCCGCTTCGAGAACGCGCATTCCTACCCGCTCTGCACGCCGACCCGCGTTGCGCTGATGACGGGAAAACACAACGTCCGCAATTATCTCAACTTCGGCACACTCCCGCGATCCGAGACGACCTTCGCCCACCTCCTGAAAAAGGCCGGTTACGCCACCGGGATCTGTGGCAAGTGGCAGCTCGGCAAGGAAGTCGATTCACCACGGCATTTTGGCTTTGATGAATCGCTCCTCTGGCAACAGACCCGCCGCCCGGCGCGCTATGCGAATCCGGGACTGGAACTCAACGGTGTCGAGAAGGATTACCCTGAGGGCAGCTACGGACCCACCCTCATCAACGATTTCGCCCTCGATTTTGTGACGCGGCACCGCGACCAGCCCTTCTTTCTCTACTATCCGATGATCCTCACCCACGATCCTTTCCAGCCGACGCCCGACAGCGCCAACTGGGATCCGAAGGCCGTCGGCGAGAAGGTCCACCGAGACGTGAAACGCTTCGCCGACATGACCGCCTACCTCGACAAAATGATCGGCCGTCTCGACGCGAAACTCGGGGAACTCGGCATCCGCGACAACACCCTGCTGATCTTCCTCGGCGACAACGGCACGCATTCGAGCGTCACGAGCCGCTTCGATGGATTGGACTATCCCGGAGGCAAGGGGACGACGGCAAGGCGCGGCACCCACGTGCCCCTCATCGCGAGCTGGCCGGCCGCGATGAGGGAAGGGCGGGTTTGTCAGGATCTCGTCGGCGCGGTCGATTTTCTGCCCACGCTCTGCGAAGCCGCCGGGGTCGATGTGCCCGACAGCGTCGACGGCGTCAGCTTCCTGCAGCAGCTGAAGGGGGAACGTGGATCTCCGCGCGAGTCGCTTTATCTCTGGTATTCGCCTCGTCAGAAGGCCGATCTATCGATGAAAGAATGGGCCTTCGACCGCACCCACAAATTGTACCGCGACGGGCGATTCTACGATCTCGCGAGCGACCCCTTCGAGGCTTCCCCTCTCGATCCTGCCACCGCCCCCGGGGCAAGGGCGAAGCTCCAAGACGTCCTCGATCGCTACGCCGGCACCCGGCCCGCGGAACTTGATCGCGCCTTTCTTGAGACAAATCCCGGCGCAACTTCGAACCCGAAACAGGGTAAAAAGAAACGCCCCGCGAACTGACCCGACCCTCTTTGATGAAACACCCGACCCTCTTCACTCTCGCCCTTTCCTTCTGCCTCACCGCCGCGTCGGCAGCGGAGAAGAAGCCGAACATCCTCTTCCTCTTCGCCGACGACTGGGGTCGCTACGCCTCCATCCTGCGAGAGACCGAAGGACCGGGGACGATCAACGACGTCGTCGAGACGCCCAATTTCGACCGCATCGCCAAGGAAGGTGTCTTTTTCCGCAACGCCCACGTCAGCGCCCCGTCTTGCACCCCCTGCCGCAGCGCACTCCTGACAGGACAACATTTCTGGCGCACCAATACCGGAGCGATCCTCCGCGGCGCGGTCTGGGATGCCTCGATCCCGAGTTATCCGCTCCTGCTCCAGGACGCGGGTTATTTCATCGGCTACACCCACAAGGTATGGGGCCCGGGCACGCCGTCGAATTCGCCCTTCACCAAGGAACAGGCCTACACGAAGCGTGGCGGCAAGTTCAACCAGTTCTCCCAGAACGCCACGAAGGCCGTCGCCGAGGGCAAATCAATCGAGGAGGCCAAGGCGGAGTTGATCGAGGAATCGCGCGGCAATTTTGAGGACTTCCTCGCGGCGCGCGAGGGTGACAAGCCGTGGTGTTATTGGTTCGGACCGACGAACGTGCACCGCAAATGGATCAAGGGTAGCGGCAAGGCGCTCTGGGGGATCGATCCCGATACGCTCAAGGGAAAGATGCCACCCTTCCTTCCCGACGTCCCCGAGGTGCGCGAGGATCTCGCGGATTACTTCGGCGAGATCAAAGCCTGGGATGCCGGGATCGGTGCGCTCCTCGCCGAACTCGAAAAGCGTGGCGAAAAGGAGAATACCCTCGTTGTCATCAGCGGGGATCACGGCGCACCGGGCTTTCCCCACGGGAAATGCAATCTCTATGGCTTTGGCACGAACGTCTGTCTCTCCATCACCGGCCCCGGCGTGAAGGGCGGACGCATCGTCGATGACTTTGCTTCGCTCACCGACCTCGCCCCGACCTTCCTCGAGGCAGCCGGCTTGAAGGCTCCCGAGGTGATGACCGGGCGGAGCCTCTGGAAGGTGCTGAAGTCCGAGAAGAGCGGACTCGTCGACGAAACCCGCACCCGCGTTTTCACCGGACGCGAGCGTCACGTCGAGAGCGCGCGTTCGGACTACACGCCCTATCCGCAGCGTGCCATTCGCACCGCCGATCACGTGTTGATCATCAATTTCCGACCGGATCGTTATCCCATGGGTGATCCCTACCTCCTCGACAGCAGCGGGACACCCTCCGTCGATGAACTGGAAAACGAAACCCGAGTGACCTTGCCCGACGAAGATTCCGGCCCGACCAAGGCATGGCTCGTCGGCGTGAGGAACACGCCGGAGTGGAAGGATCACTACGAATGGGTCTACGGCAAAAGACCGAAGTACGAGCTCTACGACCTGAAGAAAGACCCACACGAAACCACCAATCTCGCCGATGACCCCGCCCATGCGGAGGTGAAGGCGGAGCTGGAGAAGGAGTTGCTCGCCGAACTCACCCGCACCGGGGATCCGCGTCTCATCGACGATGGCAAGTTCTTCGAAACGCCGCCCATGGCCGGGCCGCTGCCGGACGCGGAGGAGTTCTGGAAAGAGAAGGGGCCGAAAGGGAAGGGCAAGGGGAAGGCGAAGGAAAAGGCTAAGTAAGTTCCTTGCGCAACTTGGTTTTGAGTTGAATCGGGCGAGTGTTTGTTCGCCCCGCCGGTGACGGCGTGTTAGCCTTTGGCAAGCACGCGCGGCCCTTGAATGGCAGTATCGCCCCGGCCGCGCTTCACGGCGCGAGAGGATGATGACTCGGGATTCACGGCAATGGTTGCTCGTCACGGATGTGGACGACACCCTTGCTGGTGACTGGTCGTCTCTCCGAGAATTCGCAGAGTCCTGTGCGTCGGTGCTGCTGGTGCTGAACTCGAGTCGGCCCCGCAGCAGCCTCGCTGTGACGATCGCGGAGTTTCCCGATGAGCTTCGGATCGACGGGGTGGTGTCCGCCCTTGGGACGGAAATCGAAGTCGGAGGAAAGTTCTGCTGCAAATGGCAGGAGCGATTTGCGGATTGGGATCGGTCGCTGGTGGACAGGATCCTCGCCGAAGAAGGTTGCGAGCCGCATCCGCACGAGATGCAAACCGCCTTCAAGGCGAGCTTCGCCGTGCCGGCATCACGGTGGTCAGCGGTGGCGGAGAAAATTTTCCAAACGGTTCCAGGATCCCGGGTCATCACGTCGGGAAAGAGCGATTTTGATGTGATCCCCGCAAGGGCGGACAAGGGCGCGGCGGCGCTCCACGTCGCGGCGCTTCTCGGAATTCCGCGAGCTCGGATGATCGTGGCGGGAGATTCGGGAAACGATCTTTCGATGTTCCAGGTCGCGGATCGCGCCATCGCCGTCGGGAATGCCCGTCGCGAATTGATCGACGCTGCCGATCCCGCGCGCACCTATTTCGCCCGCGCTCCTCGGGCTGCGGGTCTGATCGAGGGGCTGCTCCATTGGGGCGCGCTCACCCCCACCCATTTTTCTTATGGCTAACAAAAACCACCCCCACGGAAACCTGCTCCTTATCTCGATCCACGGCTACGTCGCCGCGGAGCCCGAGTTGGGAAAGCCCGACACCGGAGGCCAGGTCGTGTTCGTCCTCGAACTCGCCAAACGTTTCGCCCGCCTCGGCTACAAGGTCGATCTGGTGACCCGTCGTTTCGGGCGCCAGCCCGAGTTCGACAAGATCAACCCGAACCTGCGTGTCTGGCGCATTCCCTTCGGAGGAAAGGACTTCATCCGGAAGGAGGACATGCATGGCCATCTCCGCGATTTCGTGACGAATTTTCTCGCCGAGGTCAACCGCCGCGGTCTCCGCTACGACGTCGTCAACAGCCACTACTGGGACGCGGGCTGGGCGGGACAACGCATCGCCGAGGAGATGCGCATCCCCCACGTCCACACGCCGCATTCCCTCGGATCGTGGAAGCGCAAGGACATGAAGGGCGCGGGACGGGATGGGGAAAAGATCTATCGTTTTACCGAACGCATCGAGAAGGAGTTTCTCATCTACCGCAACTGCGATCACATCATCGCGACGACGGAACAGCAGGCCGAACTCATCCGCAAGGATTACGGCATCCCCCTCGATCATGTCACGATGATCACCCCGGGCATCGATGAGCAGCGGTTCACCCCGGCGCAGCCCGACAGGATCGCGGAGGTCCGCGAGCGGCTTGGCTTCGCACCGACCGATGTCTATTGTGTGGGGCGGGCGGCGATGAACAAGGGCATCGACCTGCTCATCGCCTCCTTGCCGGCCCTGCACCGACTCGTTCCGAAGGCGCGGCTCCAGCTCGCGGTGGGCGCGGGATCCGAACGCGATCGCGAACGGGTCGAGGAATGGAAGAAGCTGGGCGCGGCCCTGGGGATTTCGCGACGGCTCCGCTGGCGGGGCTATGTCACCGACGAGGAGATGGCAGATCATTATCGGGCCGCCGGCGTCTTTGCTCTCTGCTCGCGATACGAGCCCTTCGGAATGACGGCGATCGAGGCGATGGCCTGCGGAACCCCGACGGTGGTGACGGTCCATGGGGGGCTGCACGAGGCGATCGAATTCGGCCAGCACGCCCTCTACGCGGATCCGAAGCGGCCGGAGGAATACGCCGCCATGCTTGCGCTGCCGATGCGTTATCCGCAACTCCGCGAACGGCTTTCGGTGGAGGGAGCACGCTTCGCGAGACGCCAGTTCGGTTGGACGGGGATCGCGCGCCGCACCCTGGCACTCTTTGATCGATTCAAGGGAGTCTACGCCGATCTGGCGGACCCGATCGAGTCAGCGGTGTGAAATCCTGACAGAACGCTCAAAAAGCCATGGCCAAAATCCACTTTCGTCCCGAAGAATACCGTTCCCTGAATCAGGAGGAACGCGAATTGCTCGCCGAGGGCTACCTTCGCGCCATCGAGGCGGTGCGGAAAAACGTCACCCCGAGCGGCTTCAGCGCGTGCTCGCTGACGGATAATGTCGTCTACGGGACCGACGCGAACTACCGGTCGGTGTGGGCGCGCGACGGTGCCATCACCGCGCTCTGGACGCTCGATCTCGAGGACGAGGACATCCGTCGTGCCCAGGTCGCGACTTTCGAG
>Ga0209573_1002197_pt1 | contig 26072 bp, 31 predicted proteins | sample TNRBio252014_DNA_FD_185870 | JGI IMG/M metagenome (GOLD analysis project Ga0209573, IMG submission 185870) | Wastewater treatment Type I Accumulibacter community from EBPR Bioreactor in Madison, WI, USA - TNR Reactor_6/25/2014_ DNA (SPAdes)... | ecosystem: Engineered > Bioreactor > EBPR >... | reverse complement strand
TGAAGGCCGAGGCGGCGCACTGGCGCGCCCGGGCCGAGGCGGCCGAGGCCCTGGCCGAGCGCGATGTCCTGACCCCGGCTCTGAACCGGCGCGGCTTCGTGCGCGAACTCAGCCGGGCCATGGCCTTCTGTCGGCGTCACGGCACCGAAGCGGTGCTGCTGTATCTGGACCTGGACGGGTTCAAGGCGGTCAATGACGCCCTCGGCCATCAGGCCGGCGACCGGGCCCTGGTCGCCTGTGCCGAAATCCTGAACCGGAACCTGCGCGAATCCGATGCGGTCGGGCGGCTGGGCGGCGATGAATTCGCCGTCCTGCTGCTGGGCACCGACGCCGGCGGCGGCAAGGGCAAGGCCGAATCCCTGATTCAGGCCCTGCGCGACGAGGGCTTTGACTGGCAGGACACGCGCCATCCGATCGCGGCCTCGGTGGGGGTCCGGGTCTTCTCAGGCCAGACCGATCCCGAAGACTGGTTGGCCGAAGCCGATGCGGCCATGTGGGTCAGGAAGCGGGGGCGGTAGATGGCGCGGGGCTGGTCGGTCGCGCTGCTCGGAAGCCTCATCGCGGGCCAAAGCCCGACATCGGCCAAGCCCGAAGTTGCGCCTGCGCCAAGTGAGCCCACGGGGGATGATCTGATTGGCCGTACGGTCCTGGTCGGGCTCACCTATGTGCGATCCGACGGATCATTTTCGCATCAGGTTCAGATGTTCGGGGAAATCGAGATCGCCGACGAACGCGGCGTCCTGATCCGACTGGAGGGTGAGAGATCGGGCGAAGAGTACTGGCTTCCGCCTGACTTTGGGGCATTCCAGCCGGCCCCACCGGGAGATTACCGGCTGCGATCAACCGGCATAACGGTACGCGATCCCGATTTCACCTCGACCTGGACGGTTGACATGCCGCCCGAGCCTGATGTCACGCAATGATGTCCGGCAGGATCATCGCCTCGATCCGCAGAATCTCGTCCTTGAGGGCAAGCTTCTTGCGCTTGAGCCGTGCGATCAGCAACTGATCCGGCTGCGGCGACACCGACAGGGCCTCGATCGACGCCGACAGGTCGGCGTGTTCCTGACGCAAGAGGGCGACCTGCTTGCGCAGCCGGGTGTCGGACAGATCACCGTCGTCGTCATTGATTGGGCCGCTGGAGTCCGGCATCGCCACCCCGTTTCAGAATCGCCACTCATCATACATCGGTCTGGCCCGGCTCCGGTAGCCGTCCCGCCAGGGTCTTGAGCGCCTCGCGCGGGGTCCGGTCCGACCACAGGCGCGCCGCGGCGGCCAGGGCGGTTACGACATCGAAGGCTCGCCCGTCCGGCGGCCCGGAAATGGACTCCAGTTCCTCCAGCAGACCCCGCTCGGCCGACAGTTCGACCCGCTTGATCTCTTCGCGCAGGGCGAGGCGCCGCGTATCGTCCATGTCGGGCACCGGCTTCTTGAGGGTGCGACGGACGCCGCGTACCGGCTCGATGGCCGTCCGGTGCCAGCTTCGCGCCGTCTCGACCGCCGCCTCCAGGTCGTCGGGATCAACCGGACCTCGCCAGGCCGCCCACAGCAACAGGCACACCGACTGGCCGTCGTCGTCCTGAAGCGACAGGCAGATGTCCTGAACGCCCTCCCGGCCATAGGCCCGCACGGCCCAGGTCCACAGGCTCATGCCTCGTCGGCTCCGCCGGCCGCCAGACCCGACCAGCGCCGAGTGCGTTCCCAGTCCAGTCCGAACAGATCCAGCACCCGCCCGACCGACTGATCCACCATCTCCTCGACGGTGCGCGGCCCGGCATAGAGCGCCGGCAGGGGCGGGGCGATCGTCGCCCCCATCTCGGCCAGGGCCGTCATCGCGCGCAGGTGGCCCAGGTGCAGGGGCGTCTCGCGCACCATCAGCACCAGCGGTCGACGCTCCTTCAGGGTCACATCCGCCGCCCGCGTCAGCAGCGACGACGTCACGCCGGTGGCGATCTCGCTCATGGTCCTGACCGAACAGGGCGCGACCAGCATCCCCATCGTCCTGAATGAGCCAGAGGCGATGGCCGCCCCGATGTCCTGCACGCGATAGGTTTCAGTGGCGCGCACCGCCAGGTCCGCCGGCGTCAGGCCCAGTTCAGACGAGAGGGTCAGGGCCGCGGCCCGGCTGATCACCAGATGGGTCTCGATACCGAGCTCGTTCAGGGCGTCCAGCGCGCGCACGCCATAGGCCGCGCCCGAGGCCCCCGAGATGCCGACAACCAGCCTTTTCGTTGCGGCCTTCTCGGCCATGAGACCTCCTGACACGCCCGGCTCGCGATTTCGTGATTCCACATCTCGCGCCTTTGGGTGTGGAATTGATGGTCCCTTCACAGAGGAGGCGCAAGCCATGGCGATTGACGCTCGCATCCGCGAACTCGGGAACCGGCACCGTGATCTGGATCACCGGATCCAGGAGGAGCTGAGGCACCCGAGCACGGATACCCTGAAGGTCAGAGACCTCAAGCGTCGAAAACTGCGAATCAAGGAAGAGATCCAAGTCCTGGAAACCCAGGTCTAGATCCTCCCCGCCCGCCGGTCGGACCTAGTCGTCCGACCGACCGAACACATCCTCGACCGTCGGCTCGGCACGGCGGGCGTTGTCGGCTTCGTCTGCCTGCCAGGTATCGGCTTCGACCTCGACGACCGCCTCGGCCTCGCCGGCCGGCTGCAGGGTCGCGCCGCCATTCTTGGCCAGGTCCCGAGCCTTCTTCTCGGCGGCCTTCTTGACCACATCATCCAGCTCCAGCTGACCGACCAGGCCCAGCGTCACCGGATCGACCGGCTTGATGTTGGCCGTGTTCCAGTGCGAGCGATTGCGGACGCTTTCGATGGTGGCCTTGGTCGTGCCCAGCAGCTTGGAGATCTGGGCATCGGTGACCTCGGGGTGGTTGCGGACGAACCAGGCGATGGCGTCGGGACGATCCTGGCGACGCGACACCGGAGTATAGCGCGGGGCCTTCTTGGTGGTCTTCAGCAGCTCGGCATGGCGGCTGACCTCGGCCTGCAGACGATAGGTCGAATCCGCCTCGGCCCGGGCCAGTTCCTCGCGGGTCAGCTGGCCGTTGCCGATGGGGTCGGCCCCGCGAATGTCGCGCGCCACCTCGCCGTCGGCGATGCCCTTCACTTCAAGCGGGTGCAGGCCGCAAAAGGCGGCGATCTGTTCAAAGGTCAGGGAGGTGTTGTCGACCAGCCAGACGGCGGTGGCCTTGGGGTAGAGAATGTCGGTCATCGGCGGGAGTCCTGAACGATGGAAGGCCCGGTTGGCAGGGGCCGGAAACAGCGGCGCCCGGCCTTTCGGCCGGGCGCGTTATCAGACCTCTATAGCGACTTCCCTGAAAAAGGGAACGGAAACCGTCTGAAACCGAAAACGATGTCGTGCCGTCTCGAAAGCGACCCTGAGGCGCATTAGACTAGGGACGATGAAAACAGAAAACATGACCCCCATTGAGGCGATCGAGCGCCTCATCGCCCTTTACGATCAATCCATCGCCGCCCTGAAATCCGATCTTGCGGCCTTTATCATGGACGGCACTCGGCCCGACCCGGCGGCCCGGTCAGACGGCCGCTACGCCTATCCCGAACTGCGGATCAGCTGGAGCGGCGAGGTTCGTCCCTCCATCACCAATCGGGCCTTCGGCCGGATTTCCCAGCCCGGCTCCTATGTGACGACCATCACCCGCCCGGCGATGTTCCGCGACTATCTGGAGGAACAGCTGACCTATCTGGCCGACGACTACGGGGCCAGTTTCGATGTGGCCGTCTCGCGCCAGGAAGTCCCCTATCCCTATGTGCTGGACGGGCTGGATCAGGCACCCGATCCGTCTGTCGCCGAGGCCCTGGCCCGGCATTTCCCGATCACGGAACTGGCCTCCATCGGTGACGAAACCGCTGACGGCTTCTCGCTGGGCATGATGCCGGACCGCCCCTTGAGCCTGTTTGACGGCCTCAGGACCGACTATTCGCTGGCGCGGCTGCGCCACTACACCGGCACCCCGGTCGAATCCTGCCAGTCGTGGATCCTGTTCACCAACTACCATCGCTATGTCGATGAGTTCGTGCGCTGGGCCTGCGCCCAGCTGGCCGATCCCGACACCGCCTATGAGACCCTGGTGTGCGCCGGCGGGGTGACCATCACCCGCGACAACCCCGATCCCGAGCTGGCCATCGCCGACTCGGCGTGGCGCCGGCACCAGATGCCCGCCTATCACCTGACTGCGCCGGGCCATAACGGCGTCACCCTGGTCAACATCGGCGTCGGACCATCCAATGCCAAGACCATCTGCGACCACCTGGCGGTGCTGCGTCCCCACGCCTGGCTGATGATCGGCCATTGTGGCGGCCTGCGCGACAGTCAGAAGATGGGCGACTATGTCCTGGCCCACGCCTATCTGCGCGACGACCATGTCATGGACCCGGTGTTGCCGCCGGACATTCCGATCCCCTCCATCGCCGAGGTCCAGCGCGCGCTGTACGACGCCACCAAGTCGATCTCCGGCATGCCGGGCGATGAGGTCAAGATGCGGCTTCGCACCGGCACGGTGGCGACCACCGACGACCGGAACTGGGAACTGCGCTATTCCAAGTCGGCCCTACGCTTCAACCAGAGCCGGGCCGTCGCCGTCGATATGGAATCCGCCACCATCGCCGCCCAGGGCTATCGCTTCCGGGTGCCCTACGGGACGCTCCTGTGCGTGTCGGACAAGCCGCTGCACGGCGAGATCAAGATGCCGGGCCAGGCCAACCGCTTCTATGAGGGCGCGATTTCCGAGCACCTGACCATCGGCATTGCGGCCGTTGATCTGCTCAGGGCCGAAGGTGCGGGCCTGCACTCACGCAAGCTCAGAGCCTTCGACGAGCCGCCTTTCCGATAGGTCCGAGCCAGGCCTCGATCCGAGTGCCCGGCCCCGGATTCCGGTGCCGTGCGTCTTGATCCGCTAACCGGGCTCCCGCCTGTGGGGACGCGCGCTAGACCGAGACCTGCGTTCCCATCTCGACCACGCGCCCGGGCGGAATGTGGAAGAAGTCCGTCGGATTGGCGGCGTTTCGCATCAGGAAGATGTACAGCTTGTCCTGCCACAGCGGCATGCCGTGGTGCGACGACGGCACCACCGAGCGCCGGCCCAGGAAGAAGCTGGTCGACATGATGTCGAACTTCAGCCCCATGCGGCGACAGACGCTGAGCGCGCGTGGGATGTTCGGGCTCTCCATGAAGCCGTAGTGCAGGATGACCTTCTTGAAGTCCGGGCTGACCACCTGGATTTCGGCCCGCTGGCTTTCGGGCACGCGCGGCCGGTCGGCGGTCTGGACGGTCAGGATGATGTTCTTCTCGTGCAGCACCTTGTTGTGCTTGAGATTGTGCATCAGGGCGACCGGCGCGACCTCGGGATCCGACGTCAGGAAGATGGCCGTGCCGGCGGCCCGGTGTGGCGGCCGGGTCTGGAGCATGGCGATCAGGTCCGTCAGCGGCAGGGAATCCCGGCGGCTCTTCTCGGTCAGGATGCCGGTGCCGCGCGTCCAGGTCCACATCAGCACGACCAGTCCGCCGCCGAGCACGATAGGCATCCAGGCCCCTTGCGGGATCTTCAGCGCGTTTGATGACAGGAACACCAGGTCCAGGGCCGCCAACGGCACCAGGACGACGGCCGACAGGGCCCAGGACCACTTCCACAGCTTCCTGACGATGAACCAGGCCAGGAGGGTGTCGACGAACATCGCGCCGGTCACCGCGATGCCGTAGGCCGCCGCCAGGGCCGAGGACGTCTGGAAGAACAGCAGCAGGATCAGCACCCCGACCAGCAAGAGCGAATTCACCGATGGCACGAAGATCTGGCCGGCCTGGGTCTCGGAGGTGCGGCGGATGGTGATGCGCGGCAGCAGGCCCAGCTGCACCGCCTGTTGCGTCAGGGAGAAGGCCCCGGTGATCACCGCCTGACTGGCGATGATGGTCGCCACCGTCGCCAGGATCAGCACCGGCCAGTAGATCATCTCCGGGATCATGGCGAAGAACGGGTTTTCGCGGGCCTCGCGGTGCGCCAGCACCATGGCCCCCTGGCCGAGATAATTCAGGGTCAGGCAGGGCAGCACGAAGACCAGCCAGCCGGCCCGGATCGGGGCTTTGCCGAAATGGCCCATATCGGCGTACAGCGCCTCGGCACCGGTCACGGCCAGGAAGACGCTGCCCAGGATGACAAAGCCCAGAAAGCCGTTGTCGATCAGGAACAGCACGCCGTAATGCGGCGACAGGGCCCGCAGGATCGAGATGTCGTCAAAGATGTGAAACAGCCCCAGCCCCGCCAGGGTCAGGAACCAGACCGCGGTGATCGGGCCAAACCATTTCGCCACGCTGGCGGTGCCGCGCGACTGGATCATGAACAGGCCGATCAGGATGCCGGCGGCGATCGGCAGGACGAACGGATCCAGCCGCCCGTTCAGGCCGGGGGCGTCGCGCAGGCCCTCGACAGCCGACAGCACCGAAACGGCGGGGGTAATGATGCCGTCGCCGTAGAACAGGGCCGCCCCTGCCATGCCGAGAAACAGGATGATCGCCGACCTCTGGCCGACGGCGCGCTGGGCCAGGGCAGTCAGGGCCAGGGTGCCGCCTTCGCCCTTGTTGTCGACCTTCATCAGGAAGACGACATATTTGAGCGTGACGACCAGGATCAGGGCCCAGAACACCAGCGAAACGACGCCCAGCACCGCCAGCTCGGCGCTTCCGCCCGAGCGGGAATGATGCAGAGCCTCACGCATGGCGTAGAGTGGGCTGGTGCCGATGTCGCCGAAGACCACGCCGATGGCCCCGACGGCCAGCGCCAGGAACCCGGCCTTGCCGTGCCCGTGCCCGCCTTCGATGGCGGGGTGGACGGTCTCTGTGGAGTTGGGATCGGGCGCGCCGTTACAGGCGGCCGTCGAAGGGGTCTCGGGCTCCGGTGAGGGAGCCTTGGAGTCCGGGGTATCCCCAGCCATTCAATTCCTCCGGGTCGCCTGAACAGCCTGGACCCACGCGAAAGAAGCCGCGCGGCATACGCTCATTTCGAGTGCCGTTCAATATATTGCGTTGCACAACGGCGTGAAGCCGCCCCGCCTCGGGTCAGGCCGCCAGGCTTCGTAATTGTAAACACGACGCCATGCTTCTACCTATGGGTGGACATGTCCGATAGCCAGCAGTTCCCGGTTGCCGCTCACGCCCTGGCCTATTTGGCTCACAAGGGGGCCTATGCGGCTAACCAGGCGGTGTCGAGCACGCTTCTGGCCGCATCCATGCCGACCAATCCGGTGGTGGTGCGGCGGGTCACCGGGCAGCTGGCCCGCGCCGGCCTGATCGCGACGCGGCCGGGTGCCGGGGGCGGGGCCTGGCTGCTGAAACCGGCGGACCAGATCCGGCTCGATGAGGTTCTGCGCGCGGTCGACGGCTGCGCCAATCTGGGGCGGCCGCCCCCCGGTGCCCGCGGCTGTCCCATTGGCGAGAAGATTCCGCGCCAGGTCGCCAAGGCCCTGACCGCCGCCGATGCCGCCGCCGCCGAGCGGCTGAGCCGGATCAGTGTCGCGGACCTACTGGTCGAGGACGCTTGAACCCGCCGTCGCGTCGTGGTCGAACGCTTCCATGACCCCGACGGACCCCGCTGACCGCAGACTGGCCCTGATCACCGGGGCCTCGGCCGGTATCGGCCAGGCCCTGGCGCGGGTCTATGCCGAGCATGGCTGGGATCTGGTGCTGACCGCGCGTCGGGCCGACCGGCTGGAAGCGCTGGCCGATGAACTCAAGCTGCGGGCCGGTATCGAAGCCATCGTCATCCCCGAGGACCTGGCCGATCCGGCCGCGCCGGCGCGCCTGGTCGAGGCCATCGAGGCGCGCGGCCGTACGGTCGATGCCCTGATCAACAATGCCGGCTTCTCGCGCACCGAGGGGTTCCAGGCGGTGCCCTGGGAACAGCATCAGGCCATGCTCCAGGTCATGCTGATCGCGCCGGTTGAACTGGCCCACCGGCTCAGTCCGGGCATGGTCGATCGCCACTTCGGGCGGATCCTCAACGTCGCCTCGCTGGCCGGTTATGCGCCCGCGACCGGTGGCGACACCCTGTATGGCCCGATCAAGAGCTTTCTGATCAAGGCCTCGTGCGGCCTGCACCTTGAGATGTACGACCGCGACGTCCATGTCACGGCCCTGTGCCCTGGCTACACCTGGAGCGAGTTTCACGACGTCAACGGTCAGCGTCAGGCCGTTGCCCATTCCACCCCCGAGTGGATATGGATGGGCCCCGACGAGGTTGCCCGGGCCGGCTATGAGGCGTCTGAGGCCAATCGCGCCATCTGCGTTCCGGGGGCCCCCAACAAGGTGGTGTCGGCGGCCCTGAAGATCCTGCCCGACGACTGGACCCTGGCCCTGGCCGCGCGTCACGGCGAGCGTTTGGGGCGGCTCTAGTGTCCCGTCGGGGCCACGACCGCCTGTGAGAACATGCCCGGCAGGGCCTCGCCCAGTCCCCCCAGGACAAACTGGATTCCCAGCGCCACCAGGATCAGGCCCAGCACTCGCACGATGATCGACATGCCGACATCTCCCAGGATCCGGTTGATCGGGCCCGCCAGGGCGAAGCACAGGAAGGTCGCCAGTCCGGCCGCGACGATGGCGACCAACCCGGCAAAGGTCCCCGACGGTCCCAGATCCTCGGCCCGCGCCGCCTGGATGATGATGGTCGAGATCGCGCCGGGCCCGATGATCAGCGGCATGGCGAACGGCACCACCAGCCGCTGGAACCGCCGCCGGGCATAGCCGCGCACATCGCCGGCGTCGCTCAGGGCGTGGGGATCCTTGAAGCTGGCCAGGAAGTCCTCATTGACCATCTGCAGGCCCAGGAGGAACAACAGGATACCGCCGCCGATGCGGAAAGCCGCCAGCGAGATGCCGAAAAAGTCCAGCAAGGCCAGGCCGGTAAAGAAGAAGAAGGCCAGGAACGCCGCCACAAAGGCACACAGCATCGCATTGACGCTCAGACGCTGCTGAAACGTCGCTCCGGCCGTCGCCGCTGCAAAGATCGGGATGTTGCCGATGGGATCCAGCAGGGCGAACAGGGCCACGAAGACATTGACCCCGAACTCGATCGCGTTCATGTCGCCCCCTTAGCCGAAATTGAAACCCTGCCTCGCCGTGCGCCGCGCGCCCGGATACGGCTGGCCGTAACCCGGAGACGCGCCCCATGTCCACACCTGCCGACCCCCGCCTGATCGTCGGTCTTGACCTGCCGAGCGTCGCCCAGGCCGAGGCGATGGTCGATCACCTGGGCGATGCCGTCAGCTTCTACAAGGTTGGCCTGACGCTGCTGGCGACCGACGGCGGTGTCGCCTTTGCCCACCGCCTGCGTGCGACCGGCAAGCAGGTGTTTCAGGACTGGAAGCTGCACGACATCGGGGCCCAGGTCGAAGGGGCCGCCCGCTCGGTCGCCGACGGGGGGTGTGATCTCCTGACGGTGCATGCCCAGCCCCAGGTCATGCGGGCGGCGGTCAAGGGCCGGGCCGGCCACGACACCCGCATCCTGGCGGTCACCGTCCTGACCAGCCTGTCGGACGCCGACCTGGCCGACATCGGCTATGGCGACACGGCCGCCGCCCTGGTGGAGCGGCGGGTCCGCCAGGCGCTCGACTGCGGCGTCGACGGCGTTGTCTCCAGCCCGCATGAGGCGGCCCGTGCGCGCCAGATCGCCGCCGAAGCCGGTCGACCGGACTTCCTGGTGGTCACGCCCGGCGTGCGCCCGGCCGGAGACGACGTCGGCGACCAGCAGCGGGTCGCCACCCCGGCCGATGCCCTCAGGGCCGGGGCCAGCCATCTGGTCGTCGCCCGACCCGTGGTCGCCGCCATGGAGCCGCGCGCGGCGGTGGCCCGCATCGTCGCGGAAATGGCCGGGGCCTGACGCGACGCAAGCGGGGTCCGAAGGCTTGCGCGAACCGGCTTCGTCGAACCCTGACACCGGCGCGCGTCGGGTTTCGTCAGTTTCGCGACGCTTGCCACAAGCGCAGGCTGTGTTTCCGGACAGGGAAACCTTCATGCGGCGACTGGCGCTTCTTGCCATCTTGCTGGGTCTGTCGGCTTGCCAGGCCGACAAGGCCGAACAGGAGCGCGCGCGCAGCCGGGACGCCGCCCTCACCGGCAATCCCATCGACTGTACCGGCGACCTGTCAGAGGCGGCCCAGGTGGTCTGCTCCGACGCTGATCTGCGGGCGCTCGACCGCCAGATCGCCGAGCGCTGGACCGAGGTCGAGGCCGTCACCGGACGTCCCAACACCCTGCGCCGGCGCCATGCCGACTGGCTGGCCGAACGCGAGGCCGGCGAACGCCTGTGGGATGCGGACGGTCGGCGCCCGCGCACCGTCGACGAACTGGAAGGGCTCCAGCAGGCCTATCTGGCGACTCTGGACGAGGAACTGCGTCTGGCCGCTGCGGTGCCGGCAACCTCGCCGGTGGCGTCCCTGGCCGGTGGCTGCATCGGCACGGCCCTGTCCGGCTGCACCGCGCCCTCGGCCGGCTATGTCAACGGCCCCGACGGCCAGCGCCTGGCCTGGCAGATCCAGCGTGGATCCACGGAAAATGCCGGAGTATCGGCGGGCCTGATCCTGTTCCGCATCGACGGCGATCTGCTGCGTCCGGTCGGCTGGAGCTTCGAGGCCGTCAGTTTCGAAGCCCCGGTGATCTTCGCCCATGCGGGTCACATTTACGTCGCCGCCGAGGGGCGTCAGGCCGGCACCGGCTCCCAGAACGCCGACCTGCTGTTGCGGCTGGACGGCGACACCTGGACCGAGATCGAGGTCGAAAGCTGGAAGGTGGCCCTGGCCGAAGCCCTGCCCGAGGGCCTAGGGGTGTGGAAGGGTGTTGACTATGACTGGCCCGAAATGGCGGCCTTTTCGTCGCTGTGGCGCACTGACGACGCCAACTGCTGCGCCACGGGCGGCGAGGTAACCGTCGATCTGGGGGTTGCGGGCACGGCGCTGCAACTTGTCGGCGTCACGCCCCGGCCGGCGGTCCCTAGTCCTGCGGGTCCAGGCGGTTCCTGAGCTGATCCAGGCCGGGGATCACCGGCATTTCGACATGGGCGCGTCCCACGATCCAGCCGACCGCAAAGACCAGAACCGCACTGACGATCAGGCTCCAGATCGGCTGGCTCATGCCCATCACGATGATGGTCGTCAGGGCGCAAACCAGGGTCACGACCGGCCCGGTCCAGGTGGCATGGGGCTCGTCCGACAGCCGCACCGCGACCGACGAACCGAGCCAGGCGGCAAACGTCCTGAGCAGGATCAGCCAGATGAGCCCGCCGGTCGTCATGTCGGTAAAGAAGTTGGCATCGCCGAATTGGGCCAGCGCCGGCCCGTGCAGATAACGATGCACGGTTCCCAGCACCACCAGGCACGCCAGGCAGACCAGGCTGCCGACCACCACGCCGACCACAACAGACCGCATTCGCCCGACCGCTCCCTGGCCAACCCCTCCGCCTCCTTGGAGGCGTCGGTTCAATAGGTCAACCGTGCTTCCGGTTCCCAAGCGCAGCCGTTAATGAGGTTCATGAGTTCGATTCTGTCGCTGGATGCCGTCTCCAAACGCTACGGTGCCTTCGAAGCGGTCAAGGACCTGTCCTTCTCGGTCCAGAAGGGGGCCATCGTCGGTTTCCTGGGTCCCAACGGGGCCGGCAAGACCTCCACCATCCGCATGATCCTGGGCCTGGCGGCTCCGACTACGGGCCGAATCGAGGTGCTGGGGGCCGATGACGGACGCAAGGTCCGTGACCGCATCGGCTTCCTGCCGGAGGAGCGCGGCCTCTATCGCAAGATGAACCCGGTCGACGCCGTCGCCTATATGGCGGCGCTCAAGGGCCTGCCCATGGCCGAGGGGCGTCGTCGCGCCCGTGCCCTGCTCGAGGAACAGGGGCTGGGTGAGGCCCTCAAACGCCCGATGAAGGCCCTGTCCAAGGGCATGGCCCAGAAGGTCCAGCTGGTTTCGGCCATCGCCCATCGACCCGAACTGGTCATTCTGGATGAGCCGTTCTCGGGCCTGGATCCGGTCAATCAGCAGGGGTTGGAGCGGATGATCCGCGACCTGGCCGACCAGGGTGCGACGGTGCTGTTCTCTACCCATGTCATGCAGCACGCCGAGCGCCTCTGTCAGAAGGTCGTGCTGATGGCGCGCGGAGCCAAGGTGTTCGAAGGGCCGGTGGCCGAGGCCCGCGCCGCTGCGCCGCGCTTCCTCGTTCTGGAGGGCGGACTGGATCAGGCGGCGATCCAGGCTCTGCCCGGCGTCGTCGAAATCGAGCCGACCGAGGCCGGCTTCCGGGCACGCCTGGCACCGGGAGCCCAGCCCCAGGCGGCGCTCAAGGCCGCCTTCGAGCGCGGCCTGGACGTCACCCGCTTCGAAGCGCCCGAGCCCAGCCTGCACGACGCCTTCATCGTCCTGACCGGAGACGACCGATGAGACGCCTTCTGCTGATCTCCCGGCGCGAATACCTGGCCTATGTCCGCACCGTCGGCTTCTGGTTGTCGCTGATCGCCCTGCCGCTGGTGGCGGTGGGGTCGGCCTTTTTCATGGCGACGATGGCGAACTCCAGCGAGGCGCGCGAAATGGCCGTGCTGGACCTCAGCGGGGCCGGCATTCAGGCCGACTTCATCGCCCGCCTCAATAGCCCGGGTCGGGTCGAGGTGGTGGCGACACCGCCCGACCTGGCCGGCCAGACCGAGGTTGCCGCTGCCGATGCCGTCGCCCGCGATCTGGTGGCCGAGGAGGGCGGCACGCTGGATGGCGTCGTCATCCTGACGCCGGCCGACCAGGGCCTGGCGGCGCGCTACTGGTCCTCGCGCACCACCGATGAGACGGGTCAGGCTGCGGTGACCGAGGCCCTGTCCGGGCTCAACCGGACCCGGGCGCTGGTGGCGCTGGGCGTCGATCCGGCGGCGGTCGACCAGATCGACGCGACCCCGCCCCAGGTGACCGTCCTGTCGCCGGCCTCGGCCTCAGGGGGCGAGGTCAGCCTGCAGGACCGGCTGCCCGGCCTGATCGGCTTCATCGTGGCGATGATGCTGTGGTCGCTGATCCTGACGGGGGCCTCGATCCTGTTGAACAGCGTCATGGAAGAGAAGGCCAACCGCGTGCTTGAGGTGCTGTTGTCCTCGGCCTCGGCGACCGAGCTTCTGGCCGGCAAGATCCTGGGCGTGGCCCTGGTGACCCTGACGGTGCTCCTGGTCTGGGGCGGATTCGGGGGAATGGCCCTGGCCTATGCGGCCCGACAGGGCGGCGACTTCGCCCCGGCCCTGTCGGGGGCCCTGGCCGGTCTGGGGCGCGACGGCCTGTGGTTCTGGCTCATGGCCTATTTCGTCGGCGGCTATCTGATGTACGCCTCGGTCTTTGCCGCCATCGGCTCCTTCTGCGAGACCCCGCGCGAGGCCCAGACCCTGATCGGCCCGATCATGATGGTGCTGGTGATCCCGGTCTTCGTGCTCCAGATGGCCATGCGCGACCCCGACCTGGCGATTGTCCGCAGCCTGTCCTGGGTGCCGTTCTTCACGCCCTTCCTGATGAGTGCACGCGCGCCGTCGGGGCCGCCGCTCTACGAACTGGCCGGCACCCTGGCGGTCATGGGGGCCTTCATCGTTCTGGTGGTGTGGCTGGCGGCCAAGGCCTTCCGCGCCGGTGCCCTGTCCACGACCAAGCTCGACTGGAAGGGCATCGTCAGCCTGGTGCGAGGCGGGGGCGCCTAGTCAGCACCGCTTCGTCATCGTGGCGAGCCGGAGACAAAGAAAAAGGGCCGTCCCATCGGGGCGGCCCTCAATCCAGATACCGAAAGGTCGGTCGGCTTAGCGCGTGCGCGGCTTGGGCGCAGGCAGCAGGCCTTCACGCTGGGCGCGCTTGCGGGCCAGCTTGCGGGCGCGGCGCACGGCTTCCGCCTGCTGGCGGGCGCGCTTTTCCGACGGCTTTTCGTAATGCACGTGACGCTTCATTTCGCGGAAGTTGCCTTCGCGCTGCATCTTCTTCTTCAGGGCCTTCAGCGCCTGATCGACATTGTTGTCACGTACGAAAATCTGAACCAGGGTCGTCTCTCCATCGCCTTGTCCGCCGCGCCCATCCGACCTCTTTCTCATGGGCGGGCAGGCAGGACATGAAAACCAAACGCGCCCGGAAGCGAGCCTCCGGGCGTAGGGGCGGGGCATTACACCAGCCTCGCGCATGAGTCCAGCGTGGCGCGGCGCGATTTCGCCCTGTAGTCTAGGGGAATGACCGCCTCTGCCGCCAAACCCGACTGGGCCGACCGCACCGAACAGAGGCTGCTGGACGCCGCGATTCCGCGTGCCGCCGATCTAGGGATCACCCCGGCCCTGTTGAAGGCCGCAGGCGAGGCCTGTGGCCTGTCCGAGGGCGATGTCGGCCTGCTGTTGCCCAATGGGCCCGCCGATCTGGTGGCCCTGTTGTCGCGCCGCCATGATGCGAAGGCGATGCAGACCCTGGCCCAGCTGGACGCCGGCACCCTCAAGATCCGTGAAAAGATCGCGCAAGGGCTCTCGGCCCGGCTGGAGGCCGCCGCCGCCGATCTGGAGGCGTCCCGGCGCGCCGTCGGCTTTCTGACCCTGCCCCCAAACCTGTCTCTGGCCGGGCGGCTGACCTGGGAGAGCGCCGACCTGATCTGGCGCTGGGCCGGCGATGTGGCGACCGACGAGAACCACTATTCCAAGCGCGCCATCCTGTCGGGCATCCTGGCCCCGGCCCTGACGATGCGCCTGTTCGACGGGCGCGAACCGGCCGAGGCCTTCGTCGCCGCCCGGATCGAGAACGTCATGGCTTTCGAGAAGTGGAAGGCGGGCCTGAAGGTCTCCGAACCGCTGAAAGCCGCCGCCGAAGCCCTGGCGAAGATGCGGTACCGTTGACGGTTGGGACTATCGCGGCGCGATTTCGCTCCCTAAATCCCCGACCATGACCGCTCAGACCTCCGACAAGATCCCCGTCACCGTCCTCACCGGCTACCTCGGGGCTGGCAAGACGACCCTGTTGAACCGCATCCTCACCGAGGACCACGGCAAGAAATACGCCGTCATCGTCAATGAGTTCGGCGAGATCGGCATCGACAACGACCTCGTCGTCGGGGCCGACGAGGAAGTGTTCGAGATGAACAACGGCTGCGTCTGTTGCACCGTGCGCGGTGACCTGATCCGGGTGCTCTCGGGCCTGATGAAGCGAAAGGGCGGCTTTGACGCCATCATCGTCGAGACCACCGGCCTGGCCGACCCCGGCCCGGTGGCCCAGACCTTCTTTATGGACGAGGATGTGGCGGCCCGCACCCGTCTGGATTCGGTCACCACCCTGGTCGATGCCAAACACGTTATGCAGCGGCTGGACGACAGCCATGAGGCGCGCGAGCAGGTCGCCTTCGCCGACCAGATCCTGTTGAACAAGACCGATCTGGTCGATGAGGCCGATCTGGAGGCCGTCGAGGCGCGGCTGCGCGGTCTCAATCCGCTGGCCCCGATCCGCCGCACCGAGCGCGCCCGCATCGCCCTGGATCAGATCCTGGGTCAGAACCGCTTTGATCTGGACCATATCGCCGACATTCGGCCCGAGTTCGTCAATCCGGCCCACGGAGAGGACGGTCATGTCCATGACGAGCACTGTGATCACGACCATCATCACCATGATCACGACCACGGCCCGCGCGGCCACGCCCATCAGGACGACATCTGCGGCATCAGCCTGTCGCTGGAGCGCCCCATCGACGGCCAGGCCTTCACCCGCTGGCTCGACAAGCTGCTGGCCGAGCAGGGGCCCGACATCCTGCGCGCCAAGGGCATCATCGACGTCGCCGGTGAGGATCGCCGCCTGGTGTTTCAGGCCGTCCACATGATCCTGGAGGGCGATCTTCAGCGCGAATGGGGGCCGAACGAGCGCCGCTGGAGCCGCGCCGTCTTCATTGGCCGCAACCTCGATGAGGCGGCGCTCAAGGCCGGGTTCGAGGCCTGCGCGGCCTGACAAATCCAGAATCTCCTTGCCGAGCGTCCCGTTCTAGGAGAGCGTCGATCATCAACTGGGAGGGGATTCTATGCTCAACTACGCCATGATGCCGCTGCAGAAATACGCGCAGTTCACGGGTCGATCCGGTCGTGCCGAATTCTGGTGGTATTTTCTCGCAACGATCATTGTCAGCCTCATCGCTCAAACCCTTGACGGTATGATCTTCGGCCAACCGGGCATTCTGACCGGGGTCGTGGCGCTCGGACTTCTGATTCCGGGGCTCGCCGTCCAGTTTCGCCGCCTGCATGATACCGACCGCAGCGCCTGGTGGTTGCTGATCGGTCTTATTCCGCTGGTCGGTGCCATTGTTCTGATCGTCTTCTACGCCTCGGCCGGGACGCCCGGACCCAATAAATTCGGCGAGCCGCCGGCCGGCGCTCCGACGGCCTGACGACGCCATCGCCCGTGATCTTTCGTCGGCCCGGATCTGGTTCAGGTCCGGGCCGATTTCGTTTCGGCGCGGCTTCCCGAAAACGCGAGCGGGGCTCGGATCGTTGCCGTCTGGACGCACCCTGCTCTAGAGAGGCGCGCATGACTGCCTATTCCTTCGACGCCCCCGTCACCGCCGTTCTGTTCGATGCCTCCGGCCAGGCCGCCTTTGCCCTGGGCGACGGCACCGTCCGCTTCGAAGACGGGACGGTCGCCGAGGTCCATGACGGGGCGGTGCTGTCGGCCTGCGCCCACCCGTCGGGCACCGGCATCATCACCGGCGGCGATGACGGCCGGGTGGTCTGGTCCCGGCCCGATCAGGCCCAGGAACTGGCCGACACGCCTGGCAGGTGGATTGATGCGGTGGCGTCCTCTTCGGCGTCGGGTCTTGTCGCCTTTTCGTCAGGCCGCACGGTCACGGTGCTGGATACCGCCGACCCGCATTTCCGGCGCGACTTCACCCATGAGCGGTCGGTTGCCGACATTGCCTTCGAGCCCAAGGGCCGCAAGCTGGCCTCAGCCACCTATGGCGGGGTGGCGACCTGGTTTGCCCGTATCGAACGCCAGAAGCCGACGATGCTGAAATGGGCCGGGTCGCACACGCGCGTCGCCTATTCGCCCGACGGGGCGTTTCTGATCTCGGCCATGCAGGAGAACCAGCTGCATGGCTGGCGGCTCAAGGATTCCAAGGATCTCAGGATGGGCGGCTATCCGTCCAAGATCCGCGACATGGCCTTCTTCGATCAGGGGCGTCTGATGGCGACCTCGGGGGCCAACGGAGCCGTTGTCTGGCCCTTCGTCGGGTCCAATGGTCCCATGGGCAAGGAAGCTTCCGAAATCGGCCATGAGGAAAGCGGCATGGTCGTGCGTGTCGCCGCCCCGTCGGCCGGTCCGGTGCTGGCGGCGGGTCTGGCCGATGGACGGGTCTGGGCCATGGATGTCCGCACCGGCCCGCACCGCTGGGTCCGGGCCGACAAGGGCCAGGCCGTCACGGCCCTGGCCATGCTCGCGGACGGCCGCCGCCTGGCCTGGGGCGACGAAGGCGGCGAGGCCGCAATCGTCGATCTGTGACCTCTTGAAAAAACGCCGCTCGCGCTAATCTTTTTGCAGTGCATCCGAATCCATGCTGCGATGCATAATTCGGCAGCGGGCGGCCTCAAAGGGATCCATGCTCTATTCGCTTCACGAATATGCGTACCATTCGGCGCTGCCTTGGCGCCTCGGGGCCCAGATGGCCCGGGATTTCTGGAACAATCCGGCCAATCCGATGGGGGACACTGCCATTGGCCGCACCCTCTATGCCTCGTCGGAGCTGGTCGCCGGCCTGACCCGGCGCTACGGCAAGCCGGCCTGGGATATCGATTCGGTCGAGATCGACGGCCATGACGTTCGCGTCGTCGAGGATGTGGCCTGGTCCTCGCCCTGGTGCCGCCTGCTGCATCTCGCGCGCCACCCCGCCGATCGCCGCAAGGCCGGCCGCAAGGGAGCCGATCCGGCCGTCCTGATCGTGGCACCGCTGTCGGGCCACTATGCCACCCTGCTGCGCGGCACGGTACGGACCTTCCTTGAGGACCATGAGGTCTATGTCACCGACTGGTCCAATGCGCGGCAGGTGCCGATGCTGGAAGGTCGCTTCGACTTCCACGACTATATCGACCACATCCGCCAGATGCTGACGGCCCTGGGGCCTGACGTCCATGTCGTAGCCGTGTGCCAGCCCGGACCGCCGGTCCTGGCCGCCGCGTCGCTGATGGCCGAGGATGAAGATCCGTTCCGCCCGGCCTCCATGACCTTCATGGGCTCGCCGATCGACGCGCGCCTGTCGCCGACCCAGACCAATCAGCTGGCTGAGGAAAAGCCCTTCGCCTGGTTCAAGTCGACGATGGTTCACACCGTGCCGCCGCCGTATCCGGGCATGGGCCGGCGCGTCTATCCGGGTTTCGTTCAGCTCTACAGCTTCATGTCCATGAACGAGGACCAGCATGTCGACGCCCATCGTCGCTACTTCGAACATCTGGTCGAGGGCGACGGCGACGCCGCCGAGAAGCACGAGGCCTTCTACGACGAATATCTGTCGGTGCTGGACCTGACCGAGGAATTCTATCTCCAGACCATCGACATCGTCTTCCAGCAGCATCTGTTGCCCAAGGGCGAGCTGCAGCACCGCGGCCGCAAGGTCGATCCGGCCAGGATCACCGACATCGGCCTGATGACGGTCGAGGGGGAAGAGGACGACATCTCCGGCGTCGGCCAGACCCAGGCGGCCCACGGCCTGACCCCGAATATCCCCGAAGAGAAGCGCGAACTTCTGGTGCAGCCCAAGGTCGGCCACTATGGCGTCTTCAATGGCCGCCGCTTCCGCGAACACATCTATCCGCGCGTCCGGGATTTCATTCGCCGGAATGGGCGCGGCTGACGCGCCCCTGGTCCTTCTCCGCAACGCGGGCGAGGGGGCACGGCTGAGAGCCGGGTCCACTCCGGGGACCACCGTGCCAACGGCGGCCCCCTCCATCGGCTGCGCCGGCCCCCCTCTCCCCTTCGCTGCGCTCATGGGGGAGGATCGGTGAAGCTCACGAACGGCACCCTTCTCGACGTCGACGGCATCCCCCTGCGGCTGTCGGTCAATCGGCGCGCCCGACGGGTCTCGATCCGCATCGACGCCGCGCGCGGCCAGGCGGTCGCCATCGCCCCGTCCGAGCGCCATCTGGGCGATGCCGTGGCCTTCGCCCGCACCAAGGCCGACTGGCTCGCCGAGCGTCTGGCCGCGCGCCCGGCCGGGGCCGGCGGCTTCATCCCCGGCGGCACGGTCCCGCTGGAAGGCGTCGAGATCCGACTGGAACAGACCGCCGGGGCCGGGGCCGCGCGCCTGGTCGACACGCCGGACGGCCTGGCCATCCGCTCGGGCGGCGAGGGCGAAGCCTATGCCCGCCGCATCGAAAATCTGCTCAAGCGCATGGCGCGTGACCGGCTGGCCCATCATACCGGCATCCACGCCCGAACCCTCGGCCTGAAGGTGCCCCGGGTCGGGATCGGCGATCCCAGGAGCCGCTGGGGGTCGTGCACGCCCGGTCGTGGCTCGATCCGGTATTCCTGGCGGCTGATCCTGGCCCCGCCCGAGGTGCTGGACTATGTCGCCGCCCATGAGGTCGCCCATCTGGTCCAGGCCGACCATTCCCCCGCCTTCTGGGCCGTGGTCGAGCGGCTGATCGGCGATCATCGCCCGCATCGGGCCTGGCTCAGGGCCCATGGCGCGCGGCTGCATGCGGTGGGCCGGGACTAGGTTCTAGGTTCGAGGTGCTAGGTTCCGGGGCCGGTCTGGGATAGACCCCTAGTCCCTGGAACCTAACCCCTGGCCCCTAGTCCCCCGCCATGACCGACACCTATTCCACGCTCCTGATTGAACGCCACGCTGACGGCTATGCCGTGGTGACGCTGAACCGGCCCGAGGCGCTGAATGCGCTGAACTCGACCCTGCTGGGTGAGCTGGCGGCCTTCCTCGATACGGTCGAGACCGATGACAGCGTCCGCTGCCTGATCCTGACCGGTTCGGGTGACAAGGCCTTTGCCGCCGGGGCCGACATCAAGGAGATGGCGTCCCAGTCCTATGCCGAGATGTATCGGTCGAACTTCTTCTCGGAAGGGGCCGACCGACTGGCCCGTTTCCGCAAGCCCGTCATCGCCGCCGTCAACGGCTTTGCGCTGGGCGGTGGCTGTGAGCTGGCCATGCTGTGCGACATCATCGTCGCGTCTGAAAAGGCCCGCTTCGGCCAGCCCGAGATCAATCTGGGCGTCGCCCCCGGCATCGGCGGCTCCCAGCGGCTGACCCGCCTGGTCGGCAAGTCCAAGGCCATGGACCTGATCCTGACCGGCCGGATGATGGACGCCGCCGAGGCCCTGGCCTCAAATCTCGCCGCCCGCGTCTATCCGCATGAGACGCTGATGGACGAGTGCCGGGCCATGGCGTCCAAGATGGCGTCCCAGTCCCTGCTGGCCCTGATGGCCAACAAGGAGATGGTCAATGCCGCCCTGGAGACGACCCTGACGCAGGGGGTCCAGTTCGAACGGCGCCTGTTCCACTCCCTGTTCGCCTTTGACGACCAGAAGGAGGGCATGGCCGCCTTCGTCGAAAAGCGGAAGCCGGAGTTCAGGCATCGGTGACCTCAGGCATCCCGCCCGCCGAGCAATGGCGCTATGACAGCGCGGAGTTTCTGCGCGGTCGAAGCTTCGAGCGAAAACCCTATCGCCTCTATCGCGAAGGCTGGGATCACGACCACTGCGCAGGCTGCACGGCCAAGTTTATGGTCGAGCCTGGCCCAGACATTCTGACGGAGGGCTGGGCCGTCGACGCCACCTATTCGCACGGCGCAGAGTACGAATGGGTCTGTCCCGACTGCTATGATCTGCTCAAGGACGCTCTGGACTGGACTCCGCGTTGACCCTCCCATCCCTTTCCGCTATAGGCCCCGCCTCTTGAGATTTCTCCGCGCCGCCGGATCGCCGGCGGCGTCTTCGTTCAAAGGTCCGATAGACACATGGCCAATAACCCCGGCGCCAAGAAAGCGATCCGCAAGATCGAGGCCCGTACCGAGGTCAACCGCAACCGCCGTTCGCGCGTGCGCACCTTCCTGCGCAAGTTCGAAGAGGCCGTCACCGGCGGTGACCAGGCCGCGGCCAAGACCGCTTTCAACGACGCGCAATCCGAGGTGATGTGCGCCGTTTCCAAGGGCGTCATTCACAAGAATACGGGCTCGCGCAAAGTGTCGCGCCTGGCCGCCCGCCTGAAGAAGATGGTTGCGGCTTAAACCGCGACGACCTTCTAAAAATCTAGGCATTTCAACGCCGTGTGGAGATTTCTCTGCGCGGCGTTTTGCTGTGTCCGGTGGGCCACGCCCCGTATTGGGGCGGTTGGTTACAATTTTTATGACGGCGATTTTGCAAGCGTCGGAGGGGGTTAGCAGAGTCAACAAAAGAATCGTTCGACAGGCGAACGAATCAGCGTTGACGCTCGCCTCTCGGGGGCTAGTTTGGAGATCGTCTTCGCCCCTCGGCACCAGCGGCTGAGGAGGGGGATCGCCGGTCAGACCCGGGATCCGGTGGGGATTCAAAAACGAGCGCAAGGCTGACGGACCGCAGGGGGGCTCTCCGCGGACGAGCGGATACTTGCGCCGATTTTCAAGTGCCTTCGGGCGTGGGTTTTGGGGAGTTTGGGCAGGATGCCGAACAAGTCGCCACAGGATGTCTGGGGTCAGGTCGCCAAGGCTCTCCGGGTCGAGATCGGTGAGGGGCCTTTTTCCTCCTACCTCGAACAGGCCCGGATCCGCGAAGGCGAAGGCGGGGCCCTGTATCTGGTGACGACGACGGCCTATGCCTGTGACTGGGTCGATCGCAATGCCCTGCGCCGGATCAATGAGCTGTGGTTGGCCGAGGACGTCGAACGTCGCTGCCTCAAGGCCCGTGCCCGTGCCGACTATGAGGCCGAGAACCCCGACGCCATCGAGATCGGCGTCACGCCCATGGTGGCCCAGCCGACCGTCGCGGTCGTCGCCGCCGACGGCCCGCGCGCGGTGCGCGCCGCCGGACTGCAGGAGCGCCTGACCTTCGACACCTTCGTTTCGGGCCGGGGCAATGAGTTCGCCCTGACCATCGCGCGCCAGGTCGCGTCGTGGAGCGAGGGGCCGTTCAACCCGGTCTTCTTCTGTGGCCCCTATGGCTACGGCAAAACCCATCTGCTGAACGCCATCGCCTGGGAGGCCCAGCGCCTGCGGCCCGATGCCAAGGTCGTCTATCTGACGGCCGAGCGTTTCCTGTCGGCCTTTCTGCGGGCGCTCAAGGACAAGTCCATCGTCGCCTTCAAGGACGAACTGCGCGGGGCCGATCTGCTGCTGTTGGATGACGTCCACTTCTTCGCCGGCAAACAGTCGACCCAGGAAGAGCTGTTCCACACCCTGACGGCCCTGATCGAGGACGGCCGCCGCGTCGTTCTGGCGGGCGACCGTCCGCCCTCGGCCCTGACCGATTTTGAGCCGCGCCTTCGCAGCCACCTGGCCGCCGGCCTGACCTGCCCGGTCGAGCCCGCCGATCGGGCCCTGCGCCTGGCCGTGGTCGAGAGAAAGCTGGAGGCCCTCCAGGGTATGAGCCTGGTGTCCGGCCCGGCCCGGCCCGAGCTGCTCAGCCATCTGGTTGATCGCACCCCCGGCTCGATCCGCGAACTGGAGGGCGGGCTGAACACCCTGGCCGCCGCCGCCGGCCAGCGCATGTCGGCACTGACGGTGGAAGAGGCCCAGAGCTATCTGTCGGCCGGCTATCGCCCGACCGAGCGCCGCATCACCGTCGACGAGATCCAGAAGGTGACGGCCGACTATTATGGTCTGAAGCAGACCGACCTGCTGTCGGCGCGGCGCACCCGCCAGGTCGCCCGCCCGCGCCAGGTCGCCATGTATCTGTGCAAGCAGCTGACGACCCGCTCCTATCCCGACATCGGGCGGCGCATGGGCGGCCGCGACCATACCACGGTGCTGCACGGCGTGCGCCGGATCGACGCCCTGATCGGCGAGGACGACCAGATCGCCCGCGACGTCGAGGCCCTGACCCGCAAGCTGCGCGGTTAAAGCCCCAGCTCTTCGATCAACGCCTCGCGCGTCAGGCCGGCCTCGCGCAAGGACGCCAGGCTGGTCGAGCCGTCGCGCTTGGCCAGCCGCTTGCCGTTCTCATCCAGCACCAGCGGATGGTGTCGATAGATCGGCGTCGGCAGCTCCAGCAGGGCCTGCAAGACCCGCTGCATCGAGGTCAGCTCAGCCAGGTCGGCTCCACGGATGACATGGCTGATGCCCTGGCGGGCGTCGTCGATCACCGAGGCGATGACATAGCCCGCGCCGATATCCTTGCGCCCCACCACCATGTCGCCCAGCGTCTCGGGCCGGGCCGATGTCAGGCCGGGAGCCAGCCCCTCCTCGATCCAGGTCAGCTGATCGAAATCGCCCAGGCGCGCCCGCGCCGCCTTGAGCGACAGCCGCCAGGCGAAGGGCTGGCCCTGGGCCAGGAACGCCGCCTCCTCGGATGGATCATGGGGCCCGCCCCGGAAGGCCTGGCCATCGACCGGATCGCCGGCGTTTGGGGCCACCCCGGCCAGGGCCAGCTGCGCCTTGCGGGTACGAAAACACCGGTACAGCACGCCCATCGCGCCCAGCCGGGTGATCGCCGCCTCATAGTCGGAGCGGTGCTCGGACTGGCGCAGCACCGGTGTCTCCCAGTCCAGCCCCAGCCAGGCCAGGTCCTCATGGATGGAGGCCTCGTGCTCGGGCCGACAGCGGGTGAAGTCAGTGTCCTCGATCCTGAGCAGGAACCGGCCTCCCGCCGCCTTCGCGGCGCGCCAGGCCGTCAGGGCCGAATAGGCATGGCCCTTGTGCAGGGGGCCGGTCGGCGAGGGGGCGAAACGGGTGACGAAGGTCATCGGTCAGTCTTCGTCGAGGATGGCCGCCCAGTCTCGGGCCCCGTGCAGAATCCGGACGACTTCAACGTGATCGGTAACACGATAGAAGATCAGATAGCTTCCAACGGGCCGCCGCCGCGTTCCGACCTGTTGATCGACGGCGAAGCGCAGGGGGAACTCGGACAGGCCCCTGATCGCGGCAAGGATACGATGGACGACCGCCTCAGCTGCCGCAGGGTTGTCTGCGGCAATCGCGGTCTCGATCTCGACCAGGTCGAGCCGCGCCCCCTGGGCGACCCGAACGATCAAGCTGCGTCCCGCTTGCGGCGGCGTTCAGCGAACTCTGCCTCTAGTTCATCCAGGGTCACAAATCGTCCGGCCTCCAGATCATCGATCCCTTCCTGCAGCTTGGCCCGCAGTTCCGCCAGCCGGGTCTCGTGTTCCTCGACCAGACGCACGCCGGCGCGCAGCACCTCGCTCTTGGAGCCGTAACGACCCTCTTTCACCAGCCGCTCAACGACGGCCTCCAGGGTGCCGAGTTCCACCGTCATCGTCATGGCCAGGCCTCCGATCCGACCTAATAATAGATATTATCCCGTCGCCCGGCAATCCGACCCTTGGGCCGGCGGTGGTCTGGCGCTAAGGCCTCGCCATGCCTGTCCCGCCCACCGATGAGGTCCTGGCCGCCCTTCGGGCCGAGCTGGCCGCGCGCGACCCGGCCCTGGCCCGCGCCCATGCCGAGGCCCCGGCCCTGTCCTGGCGCGTTCGACCAGGGGGCTTTGAAGGTCTGGTCTGGATGATCGTGGGCCAGCAGGTCTCGACCGCCTCGGCGGCGGCGATCTGGGCACGGCTCAAGGCGGGGCTGGGGACCGTCACGCCCGAAACGGTCCGGCTCCACGACATCGAGAGCCTGCGGTCGCTGGGCCTTAGCCTGCCCAAGGCCCGCTATGTCCATGCCCTGGCCGGGGCCGGCTTTGACGGGGCGCATCTGTCGGGCCTCGACGATGCCCTCGCCACCGAGGCCCTGACGACGCTCAAGGGGATCGGTCGCTGGACCGCCGAGGTCTATCTGATGTTCTGCGAGGCCCGGTCCGACATCTTCCCGTCCGGCGACATCGCCTTGCAGGAGGCCGTCCGCTGGGCCGATGGCCTCACCGAGCGGCCCGGCCCGGATCAGGTCGCGGCCCGCGCCCGGGCCTGGGGGCCGCATCGTTCGACGGCGGCGCATCTGTTGTGGGCGTGGTATGGCGCGGTCAGACGCGGCGAGGTTCCGCCCCCCTTGAGGCCCGACAGATGATCCCTGATCCGACCCCGCTCATCGGCCCGACCCTGGTCTTTCTCGACTTCGTCGGCATGGCGGTCTTTGCCGCGACCGGTGCGCTGGCCGGCGCGCGCCTGCGGCAGGATCTGGTGACCATCATCTTTTTCGCCGCGGTGACGGGTGTCGGGGGCGGGACGCTGCGCGATCTCCTGATCGGGGCCCCGGTCTTCTGGGTCCATGACTGGCGCTATGTCGCGGTGGCCACCGCCGTGGCGGTGGTGGTGTGGTTCGTGGGCGGCAAGGGCTGGCGCATGACGGCCCTGCTCTGGCTGGATGCCGCAGGTCTGGCCGCCTATGGGGTGATCGGAGCCGCCAAGGCCATGGCCTACGGCGTGCCGCCGCTGATCTGTATCGTCATGGGGGCGCTGACGGCCTGTTTCGGCGGGGTGGTGCGCGATCTTCTGGCCGGGCAGCCGTCGATCCTGCTCCAGCGCGAGATCACCGTGACGGCCGCGCTGGTGGCGGCGTCGACCTTCGTCGGCTTGCGGATGCTGGACCTCACCACCTTCGGCGCGGCCACGATGGCGGTGACCCTGGGCTTTGGGATTCGGGCCGGGGCTCTTCATTTCGGCTGGAGTCTGCCGGCCTTCTCGCCGGGTCAGGCGGAAGGTCCCGAAACACCGTCATAGGTGCTTCAAGGTTCTCGGCCTACACTGTGATTCGCGCGGGACCCGGCGTCCCGCAGGGGATCGTGTGTGACGGGGGCGTGTCTTCAGTCGTAACGGCGTGACCATTGAGGAGCGGGGCCGATGCAGGTCCTGACCCAGCCGCCCTCGGGCTGGCCGGCGCTCGTGCTGAACGCCGACTTCCGGCCGCTGTCCTACTATCCGCTGTCGCTGTGGTCCTGGCAGGACGTCATCAAG
>Ga0209573_1002196_pt1 | contig 26093 bp, 22 predicted proteins | sample TNRBio252014_DNA_FD_185870 | JGI IMG/M metagenome (GOLD analysis project Ga0209573, IMG submission 185870) | Wastewater treatment Type I Accumulibacter community from EBPR Bioreactor in Madison, WI, USA - TNR Reactor_6/25/2014_ DNA (SPAdes)... | ecosystem: Engineered > Bioreactor > EBPR >... | reverse complement strand
CGCCGCCCCGAGCACGACGGGCGACCACGCCAATATCAGGGCGAGACGAGGTGTTTCCGCGGCCTCGATCCCGCCGATGCGGGCCACGGCGGCGAGTCCGAGGTGAAACAGCCCTGATGCCGCGACGCGGCTGGCCCCGGGATATTGGCTGCCCACATCCCAGCGCAGGAGACGGGGAAAATGCTCCACGACTCCCTCGGTCTGATGCAGATGAAACCACGGATCGTTGCCGAGCAGCACGACCTCGCCCGGGGCCGGGGCCACCTCGGGCAGGGCGGGCGCGAGACGCAGTGCCGCCCAGACCAGCACGAGCAGGACCAGCGCGGTCGCTTCCAGAAGGCGGAGAGGCATGCAGGCTCTCTTCCCGCGATTTCGTGGAAGTCAATCAGGGAACACGCAGGAGCACCCCCGCCACATCTTTGGAAAGGGTGTCGACATTCTCGACTTTCACCTCGACGACGCTGGAAGCAGCGGCGGAACCCTTCGGAGTGATGTGCTGGCGCAGCGAAGTCTCGGCATCGGTCGCGATGTTGAGGACGTAATGCCCCCGTGCCACCTTGGCCGTCACGTTGCCACCCTTTTCGCTGAAGTAAGAGATGTCAAAACGGCTGTCCGATTTATCCCCGCCGACCTCGAAGAGAGAGTAAGGCACCGCCATCAACCCCCGCGAATCGTTCTGGATCCGGAAATAATTGGTGACGCCGCGCGAAGCGACCCGGCTGAGACGCTGCTTCGAGCTCAGCTTCGAGCTGTAGATGCCGTCCCCCTTGAACTTGCCACCTTTGCGAAGGCCCACGAGGAGATCCGGTTGATCCGCCTCCGGAGCGGCTTTGGGAGCCGAGAGAAGCGGGGAATCGGTGGCCGAGAGCGACGAGGTTGCGGCCAGAGACGCAAAGACAAGGACCAAAAACAGAACGGATTTCATTGTGGGAATTTATCAAAATGACAAATAATTGCAAACGCAATCCTCGTTTCGCGGAGCTTCCAAAGCGACAAAGTGCCAAAAAGAAATTGCCCGTTCGTGCCGTCCTCGATACCCTCGAAGGACCGCTCCCTGGGACCTTCTGAGCCGTCCATGGGCCCACGCAATATGCCCTTCCCTGCTGTTTCCTTACCTGCCAAAGCAACATTTTCGATTCTTCTAGTGATTCTCGGACTTGGTGGCCTTTTGCTTGCCCGTTGGCTTCCGGACTTCCGTTCTTGGACCCGCCCGGACGACCTCGCCGCCCTGCGTATCCCGGTGGAAGCATCTCTCACTCTGGCCCCGGAGGAATCACTCGATTTCGCGGTGATCCGATCGGCCCGAAATCTGGCCTCGGACGAGGAGGCATCGGCCCTGTCGGAACTCCTCGCCGAACGCCAAGTCCGCAAGGTCTGGATTCAATGCAAACAGGACGAGACGGATGAAAACGAAGGTGGGTATCTCTATTTCCCGGGAGACTCCGCTCCGGTCGTCCCGGGTTTCGAAAACGGCCGTCTCCTGAATTTCGCCAAGGCCTTGAAAGACCGCGGCATCTCCGTCTACGCCTGGGTGCCGTCCTTCAACGACCCGCATGCTTGGAACGAACATCCGGGATGGCGCTCGCACATGGCCGACGAAGAGGGTGACAATGTCGAACAACAAGGATGGCTTTGCCCGCGCCACCCCGGAGCCCTCGCATACGAGGCCGGAATCCTCGCCGAGGCGGTCGCCCATTTCGGGGATTCGATCGACGGAGTCTACACCGACTTCATCCGCTTCGACAACGACCACTCCTGCGTCTGCGAACGCTGTCTTTCGGAGTTTTCCAAACGCACGGGAGGCGGAATGGTCGTGTCCGCCGACATCCGCACGGCGGAATCAGAGATGGGCGAAGCGTGGGAAATCTGGTCCGCGTGTCGGGGCGACGCGATCCGCGAAGCCCTCGATCGGATGCGCGACCGGCTCGAAGAAGTCAGGCCCGGCATCTGATTCGGCGCGAGTGTGCTCCCCTTCTCGGCGGTCGATTATTCGATGAACACCCAGTCCGGGCAGGATCTCGAAAAGATGTGCCTCGCCGGCGTCGATGAGATCGTGCTGATGGGCTATTGGGACGATTGGGGCAAGTCGACCACGTGGCTCGCCGAGAGCATCGCGATGGCACGCGAGAAGGTGGAGGGGGAAGCCCGCCTCAGTGTCCTCCTCGATGCCGACATGTCGCGTCGCGCCACTGCCGCGACCCTCGCGGCGATCGACGGGGAGGAAACGGAGTGTGGCTGGTTTCTCTACGATCAATGGACCCGAGGGAGACTCGATCTGCTGCACCGGGCGAAGCGCGGTCGTTCCTCCATGGATGCGGCACAAACATCGCACACGACCGTGACCATCCGGATCGACACCGAGCCCGACTACGAGAAAAACTACGACGAGGTCGATCCTGACATGATCACCAAACTGCTCGATCTTTTCCGGGAGGAAGGAATCCACGCGACCTTCGTCACCTGCGCCCGTCTCGCCGAGCAGCAGACCGACGTGTTGCGACAGGCCGAGCGCGAAGGACACGAAATCGCGGTCCATGCCTACGATCACGAGCAGATCGATGCCCTCTCCGAGGAGGAGCAGATCGCCGTGATCGATCGCGCCACCGATGTGATGCGCGGGCTCGGCTTTCACCCCACCGGATTTGGCGCGCCGCGCAACAGCATCACCGACGCGGCGCGCGACCGGCTCATCGAGCGCGGTTATTTCTACGACGGATCCGCCGCCTTCGACCCGCTCGAAACCTACCTCGAGCCCTTTCTCGATCTCCATGATTCCGGCGACGGACGCGCCATCGTCGTGGTGCCCTTCGTGATCCCGAACGATTGGGACGCGCGTTTCCTCAACGGTCTCGATCCCGCCGCCACCCTCACGGAATGGTCGAAGCGCCTCGAGAAAATGGCTTCGGAGAAACAGCCCTGCTTCGTCCTCGACATCCACCAGTGGTCGGCTTCGCGAGACGAGGATCTCGAGGTGCTGCGTCAATTCATCCGCATCGCCAAATCGCGGCCGGACTGCCGTTTCGCCACCCTGCACGAGGCCGCCGAGCACGCCCTCGCCTATCTCCGCGAAGGAGAGGCTCCCGCTCTCCGCCCCTGATGGACTGGACCACTGTCATCACTTGGTGGGTCGTCGGCTATCCTTCCGTGCTGTGTCTCTACGTGATGGTGGCGGCATCCATCCAGGTGATCTCGCGGGAACGCGCCAAGGACGAGGGGAGTGGTGCGAGGCTTTCCGTCGCGGTCCTCGTGCCCGCCCGGAACGAGGCCGCAGTGATCGAGGAATGCCTCCTATCTTTGCTCGCGAGCCATCATCCCCGGGTGGTCATTCATGTCATCTCCGACGGCAGTAGCGATGCCACGGCGGAGATTGCCAGGGCCCACGCCTCGGAGACGCTGATCGTCCACGAGCATCTTTCGAATCTCGGAAAGAGCCGGGCCCTCGAGAGTGCGCTCGCCCTCGTCACGGAGGATCTCGTGATGGTCGTCGATGCCGACACCCGTCTCGACCCCGCGGCGATCCCGCGACTTGCCGATGCCTTCTCCGATGACCGTGTCGCGGGCGCGACGGCGAACATCCGGGTGAAGAGAGCCGATTCCCTCCTCGCCAAAATGCAGATGGTGGAATTCGCGAGCATCATCGGCCTCCTGAAGCGGGCGAACTCCGTCTGGGGCGGCCTCTTCACCGTCAGCGGCGCGGCTTGCTGTTTCCGCACCTCCGTGGTCCGCGCGATGGGAGGATTCGCCTCGCCCTCCATCACCGAGGACATCGAACTGAGTTGGAGACTCCAGACCGCCGGACATCGCCTCGTTTATGTCCCTGGAGGCGTCGCCCATGTCGAGGTGCCCGACCGACTCCCCGGACTCTGGAAACAACGTCGCCGCTGGAGCCAGGGGATGACCGAGGTGCTCCGCCTTCATGGCGCGGTCTGGCGCTCGGCCACTCCCGCGCTCATCGTCTTCGCGCTCGAGTGCCTCTTCAGCATCCTCTGGGCAATCACCCTCACGGTGACCCTGATCACGAGCGTGGTCTTTCCGCTCTTCGACGGAAAACCCGGCTATGCACTGCCGATGCCGGAGTTCTGGCACTACCTCAGTGCCGGTCTCTTCGCCGCCCAGACCGCGATGGCGATGCTCTACGACAATCACTACGCACCGATCCCGTGGCGCTTTTACCCGCTCTGCCTCCTTTACCCGATTTATTTCATCCTCGTCATCCTCCCCACCAGTCTGCTCGGCTGGCCCGCTGGTCTCTTTTCCTCCAACACCTCGACATGGGAACGTTCCGAAAGACATTCCTGATCGTCCTCGCCTCGGCGCTGGCATTGGCCGCGCGGGGTCCGCTGTGTGCGGGTGGCCTGGGAGAATCCGCCGATCCCGCGACTGCCTTCTCCTGGGGCACGGGTGGGGCCTTCGACCTGCACTACTCGACCGCCGCCAAGTCCTGGCAGGAGAATCTCGATGCCTCGATGTGGGTCGAAGCCGATCTCGGCACGCTCCTCGGCCTTCACGATTTCTACCTCTACGCGAATCCCTCCGTCACCTGGGGCACGGGGGAGGAGTGGGCCTGGACGGTGCGCTTCTACCAATGGTGGCTCGCGTGGGACGCGCGCGACGATCTCAATCTGATGGTCGGCGGTCTCGATCCAGGGTGGCACTTCCACTCGATGCCATCGGCAGGAAACTTCGTGCGCATGGCCTCGCGTCTCCCCGGCGAATTCTCCCCCGGTTCCCTGAATCTCCCCGAGCCCGATCCCATCTCCCCTCTCGCCGCCCGCATCGAATGGAAGCCGTTTTCCAACTGGGTCACCCAGGCGGCTGTCTTCGCCATGAATCAGGGAGACGAGATCGATTCGCAACCCGTCGAAGACACCTTCCCTGCCCTCGCCATCGCCGAAATCGCCTGGCGGGATGAAGGCGAGGAAGCGAGCGGATGGAAACAACGCGTCTTCGGCCTCGGTGCGTGGACCGCGCCACACGGTCCGACCGGAGCCTATCTCTTCGGCGATGCCAAACTGCTCACCGAATCCCCGACGAGCTGGCAGGGCCTCTCCGCCTTCTTCTCCCTGGGCGGCAGGACGGGGGATGTGGAGCCATGGAAAACCTCCGGGACCGCCGGTCTGACCTGGGAGGGACTCATCCCGGGCCGGGACGAAGACATCACCTCGCTCGCCCTCATCGCCGATGAACGCCCCGACCGGGCCGAACTCTCATGGGAACTGCTCCATCGTTTCCCTCTCAGCGAACACACCTGGGCGCAAATGGAGGTGCAATCCCGAAACGCGGGCAGTCACATCGACGCGTCGGACGACTGGAAACTCGGCCTCCGCGTCGGTTGGGACTGGTGAACGGCTCCGCGTCTCACGGACACGGATTCGGGATCGCGCGATGCACCGCCTCGATAGCCGCGAGGACGTCCGGGGAAAGCTCGAGGTCGGCGCTGTCGATGTTCGACTTCAACTGCGCCATCGTCGTCGCGCCGATCAGGTTGCTCGCGACGTGGAAGCGGCCGTTGATCCAGGCGAGGCTCATTTGGGCAAAGTCGAGACCCGCCTCGCCGGCGATGCGGGCATACTCCTCGACGGCCGCGTCGGAGTTCGCCCCATTGTAACGGGCGAAGCGTTCCCAGATCGAAAGGCGCGCCCCTTTGGGTTTCGCGCCTCCGCGATACTTTCCTGACAAACGCCCAAAGGCGAGCGGCGAATAGGCGAGAAGTCGCATCCCCTCCTCGTGGCAGATCTCGGCGAGACCTCCGTCGAAGGTGCGGTTGAGCAGGTTGTAGGAATTCTGGATCGTGACCACGCGCGGCAGGTCCCCGCTCCGCGCCAGTTCGAGAAAGCGCATCGTGCCCCACGGCGTCTCGTTCGAGAGACCGATGTGACGCACCTTGCCCGAAGCAACGAAGTCGGCGAGCACGGAGAGGGTCTCCTCGATCGGGATCGAGTCCTTGGATGCGGGCGGATTGAAATCGCGACCACCGAAGAGAGGCACGGGACGGTCGGGCCAGTGGAGTTGATACAGGTCGATGTGATCCGTATGGAGCCGGCGCAGACTGCCCTCAAGCGCGGCGGTGAGATTCTTCCGATCGTGGCTGTTGCCGTCGCGCACGTGGGTGACGTGCGGTCCGGGCCCGACCGCCTTCGTTGCGAGGATGACCTGGTCGCGCGTGCCGCGCGAGGCGAACCAAGTGCCGATGATGCGTTCAGTCTCGTGGCAGGTCTCGGCGCGCGGTGGCACCGGATACATCTCGGCCGTGTCGAAGAGATTGATGCCCCGCTCGAGGGCGTAGTCCATCTGCTCGTGCCCTTCGGCCTCGATATTCTGCTCGCCCCAGGTCATCGTGCCGAGGCCGATGAGACTGACGCGGAGGTCGGTGTGGGGGATTTCGCGGTAGTTCATGTTGCGTGAGCCGGTGAGAAATCAGCCGTTGCGGATAACGAGCTGGTTTTCACCGCCCTTGCCACGCTCCTCCGCCCAGACCTTGCGGACGTGGTCGTAGATCTGCGAAACCGTCGCCTTGTTCTTGACCCGGTATTCGCTGGTTTTGGCGTGCGTGGTGTCCGGATAGTGTTTCGTCACGATCGTATCGAGGTCGCCGGCGCCCGCTTTGGTGGTGACCTGGTTGGCAATGCTCTTGATCCGCTCGACCGTGGCGCTGCCCGTCGTGATCGACGATCCCTCGGTGACGGGCTCGATGTAATAGAACCGCGCCGTCTGCCCACCGTCCGTATCGACGGTGCATTCAAAAACACGCACCGCTCCGTCGATGAGGTATTCCTGCTCGCTCACCGAAGCGATCTGATCAAGTCGGGCGACAAAACGGCCGCCGGCCGTGACCACTTCCCAAAAGCCGTTGATGCCCGGCTGCACCCCGTCGGGCGTCTGCGTCTGGGCGCGCACGGAGGGAACAAGGGAAAGCGAGGCTAGGGCGAGAACGGAAAGGAACGCGGGTTTCATTGCGGGAGTATCGCGCATTAGCGCGGCGGAGTGCAAGCGAATCACATGCGGGCGCACGCTGGAGTGCTATTTTTCCAGCCCTGACGATTCTTCGCCCTTCACCACGATGCCTTCAGACCACTTCTCTTCGCAGTCCGCCGCCTATGCCCTATTCCGGCCGAGGTATCCGCAGGAATGGTTCGATTGGCTGTTGCAGCAAGTGCCTGAAAAGGCCCTGGCCTGGGATTGCGCGTGCGGAAGTGGCCAGGCTACGGTGAGTCTGGCCGGCCACTTCGATCAAGTCGTGGGCACGGACTTGAGCTCCTCCCAGCTGTCCCACGCGCCTGCCCTGCCCAACATCGAATGGCGCACGGCGACGGCGGAAGAGAGTGGCTTGGAGAACTCGTCGGTCGACCTCATCACGGTGGCCCAGGCCCTGCATTGGTTCGACCTGCCCCGGTTCTGGGAGGAATGCAGACGGGTCCTGAAACCGCAAGGCGTCCTTGCGGTCTGGAGCTACGGGATCTTTCGAGTGGGATCCGATCCTATCACGGCGATCTGCGACGACTTCTACCGACATCAGCTGGAGGACTTCTGGCCACCGGAGCGCCGCATCGTCGAGGCCGGGTACGGTTCGCTCGATTTTCCCTTCGCCGAAATCGACGCCCCCGAATTCCAACTCCGGGAGACCTGGTCCCTCGATGAACTCACCGGATACTTCGCGAGTTGGTCCGCGACGGAACGGTTTCGGATCGCCACGGGGACCAATCCGATCCCGGAACTGCGCGAGCGGCTGGCTCCATTTTTCACCGAGGAGAAAATCGAGGTGTGCTGGCCTCTGTCGATTCGGGTGGGTCGCCAGTCCTAGAACCGGACCTGGCGCGTAACGGGGGAACCATGTCCCACCTCACTTTCATCCGTTCCTGCGAAATCGACGCCCCCGTCGAGGCGCTGCGAGCGTGGCATTTTTCTCCCGGAGCCTTTGCCCGGCTCACCCCGCCTTGGGAAAAGGCCAGGGTCCTTTCCTTGGCCGAACCCCTCACGGACGGAGACCGCGCCATCATCGAAGTCGGCATCGGCCCCCTGCGAAAGCGCTGGGTCGCCGAACACGAGATCACTCCGACCGGCTTCATCGACCGGCAGATCGAGGGGCCTTTCGCCTTTTGGGAGCACGACCACCGATTTGAGCCGATCACCGCGTCGACGAGCCGCCTCACCGACTCGATCCGTTATCGCCTGCCGCTAGGAGGGCTCGGCCGTCTCTTTGGAAAACCCTTCGTCGAACGCAAACTCGACCGCCTTTTCCGCTACCGTCACGCCGTCACCACCGCAGATCTGGCCGCCGCTCCATGACTTCTGAATCCGTCGAATCCCTTGTCATCGGGGCCGGACTCTCCGGTCTGGCCGCCGCCGTCCGGCTTCACGAAGCGGGCCGCGAGGTCCTCGTGCTCGAGGCCTCCGATGCCGTCGGTGGACGTGTCCGCACCGATCGGGTCGATGGGTTTCTCCTCGACCGCGGCTTCCAGGTCTATCTCGACGCCTACCCTGAAAGCGGAGCCTTCCTCGACCTCGCCGCGCTCGATCTCAAGCCCTTCGAACCCGGGGCCCTCGTCTGGAGAAACGGGAAACTGCGGCGACTCATGGACGTCTTCCGACGTCCCGCCTCCCTCTTTGAAAGCGCCCTCGCCCCCATAGGCACGCCGCTCGACAAGCTGCGGGTCGCCCGGCTCCGTGCGCGACTCCTCCGCAAACCGATCGAAGCGATCTGGTCCGAGCGGCCGCGCGCGACGATCGACCTGCTCCGCGCCGAAGGATTCTCCGAGGACATGATCGATCATTTCTTCCGTGGCTTCTACGGTGGCATTTTTCTCGAGGATCTCCTCGTCACCTCGAGCCGGATGTTCGAATTCACTTTTGCGATGTTCTCGCGCGGCTCCGCGACGCTCCCCGCTGCGGGGATGCAGGCGATTCCAGATCAACTCGCCGCCAGACTCCCCGCGTCCGGCTTGCGACTCCAGTGCCCGGTCCGCTCGGTCCAGGAAGGACGCGTCGAGACCGACTCCGGATTGATCACGACTAAAAATCTCATCCTCGCGACCGACGCAACCGATGCCGCTACCCTCATCCCCGGCCGAACCGCCCCGCGTTGGAATCGCACCACCTGCTTCTATTTTTCCGTCCCCGAGGCGCCTTATCCGGATCGTCTCATCGCCCTGCGCGGCGACCGCGACGGACTCATTCACCACCTCTGCGTGCCCTCGAATGTCAGCCCCACTTATGCACCGGACGGACGTGCTCTCGTTTCGGTCTCCGTTATCGGTGGAAGCTGCGACGAGCCGGACCTCGAGAGCCGGGTCCGCCGGGAACTGATCGACTGGTTTGGCCCCGTGACAAGCGCGTGGGAATGCCTGGAGACTTACTCGATCTCCCGCGCTCTGCCCGGGGATTTCCCGGGTCACAGCTCATCTCCGGTGAGATTCGGAAAGACGCTTCTTTGCGGTGACCACACCCGCAGTGCCTCGATCGAGGGGGCGATCGGCTCGGGGTGGCGGACAGCGGGAGCCGTTCTCGAATTGTGACCAAACGGTCCGAATAACCGGCACAAAACCGACCCTTTTCCGCCTTGCTTAAATATGGTTTTTGTTGTATTTATGATTTGTGAAATCAAAGGAACGTGCTTTTTCGCTGGCTGAAGCCCTCATCACCGTCGCGGTGATCGGGGTGCTCGCGACCATTGCCTCGATTGGTTTTTCTGGCCTCTTCTCTTCCACCACTTCACGGAAGCTCTCATCTGACATCGATACCCTGAATCGCAGCGTCGCAGCCTATATCGGTTCGGGAGGAGATCTCTCCGAGGCGGAGACGGCCCATGACGTCCTCAAGGCATTGAAGCAGAGCTTCAGCAATGCCTCGCGGATTCCCGGATTCAGCGGAGCGAAAATCGACGAGCGGCTCACGTTCGACTATCAGAATGATACCGAAGCCCAGGGGAAAAGTTGGCGGGCCTACTGGAGTCAGGAGGAAAGTCGATTTGTCCTCTCCCAGTCCGGCAAGGGCGGAGGAATCAAGGCATTCGGCTACGATGCCGCTACTGCCGTCGATGCGAGCGGGACTCACGATCCCAAGACTCCGCTGCTCTATGCGGAGAACGGCACCTGGATCTGGGACTACAAGGATGCGGCTCCATCCGTCGCTCCCGGGCCTTCGAGTCTACCCCTCACTGAAGTGGCCGACACGACTCCGGCCGCTCCGCCATTACCTCCCGGTGGAGGCCCTTCCGGCTCGTCCACGACTCCGCTCTCCGCGCCAACCTTCTCGATTCCCGCCGGGAATTTCCCCGTCACTTCCTTCAACTTGCCCCTGATCTTGTCAAACCCCAACCCGGCCGGGTCCTCCGACGTTTATTATTCGATTGATTTCGGAAACTGGAAGCCCTACACGGGAACCATCCAAGTACCTCCGGGAGCGGTCGTGGCAGCGCAAGCCATCGCCGTCAGCAGTCTCTATTCGAACAGCACGCGTGTCGATCAAACCTATCTGGCACTGCCGGCCAATCTTCTGCCTCCGGTGATTTTCCCAAGCCGGTCCGATTTCGGCATCTTCACGGACCGTTCCATCTCCGTTTCGATCAGCGATCTCAATCCGAACTCGATCTCCAAAATCCAATACCGCATCGGCGGGGATCCTTGGCTCGATTACACCGGCCCCTTCTCCCTCGTCCGGGATGGTTATCCCTCCGGAGTGCTGGTGCAGGCCCGGGCCGTCCCCACCGACCCGAACTATATCGCCAGCACCGCCACCTTGAGGACTTTGGGTGTCGAGACGGCGTCCATCAGCGGGACATCGGTGGGCACCTTCTCCAACCCCATCGGAGACAAACAGATGGAAACGAATCTCGTCAACGGACTCACCTCGGACTATTTCGAGTGGGGGAAGGACACCTCGGAGAACTCCAATACCAAACTTTCGAAGAGCTGGCTCGATTACGATGGTCTGAGCTTCGCGAACATCAACACCGGCCAGCGTTTCCAGATCGGAATGTTGGACTACTTCAATGGAGCCATTCTCGGCAACACCGGCGCCACCGAGGTTTCCTTCGCGGTAGATCTCAGCCTCGCCCTGAACGGCGTCGCCGTGAAATCTTCCTTCGATTTCGACCTAGAACTCGTCAACGTCGAAAACAAAGGTGCCAACGAGTGGGAAGATGCGGACTTCGTCCGGCTCGCCGACCCCATCGCCAGTCAAATCATTACCTTTAACGGCATTCAGTTCCAGCTGCAGTTGGAATTCGGCGAGACATCCTCCAGCGGCATCTCATATTTCAACGAATTCCACGTGATCGAAAACGAGCAGGCCTCGACGCGCATCTACGGTACTCTCGTCGAGGTCGGGACCGTTAGCTTCAACCGCTGAGCGATCCCTACTTGCGTGAATCCTTGCAGGCGACAAATTCCGGCATGCCTCTTTCCTGGAAAGCCGACATCATCGCCCTCACCGAAGGGCCGCAGGCCCGCGCCGCGAAGATCGATGCCTCCTTCTTCCCTCCCGTCTCCACGGATCGGCTCGCCTCGTGGGAGCAGGAACACGGACTAGTCATCCCCGACGAAATCCGCTCTTACCTCGCCCAATCCGACGGACTTGAGGCGGCGCGCGGACTGACCTGGCCGGTCCTGCCCCTCGCCCGCTGGGAGGTGATCGACGATCCCTGCGCCTCGGCCCATCCCTGGATCCGCTTTGGCGAAAGCACGACCCATCGCTACCTCCTCTCGCTCGGTCACAGCCCGTCGATCTACCGGCACGAGACCTACGGGACGGACGAAGAGTTCTTTGCAGCGGGATTCCGCCCTTATCTTCAAAAGGTCTTCCGCGGCGAGGCGTGATGCGGGAAGCGAAAAAGTCTGGCGGATTCCGTCGGGATTTGCCACGATCCCGCGCCCCCATGAAACGATTTTCTTTTCTCCTCCTTCTCTCCGTCCTCGCCCTGCTCCCCGCCTGCGAACGGGCGCCCGAGACGCCCGGCAAACCCGAGGTGGCCCTCATCATGAAGTCGCTCGCGAACGAGTTCTTCAAGACCATGGCCGACGGCGCCGAAGCCTATCAAAAGCAGAATGCGGGGACCTTCAATCTCATTTCCAACGGCATCCGCAACGAGACCGACCTCGCCCAGCAGGTCGCCCTCGTCGAGCAGATGATCGCCCGCGGCGTCGCCGCCATCGTGATCGCCCCGGCCGACTCGAAGGCCCTCGTCCCCGTTCTCACGCGCGCCCAGGAGGCCGGCATCGTCGTCGTCAACATCGACAACCGTCTCGACCGCGGAGTGCTCGCCGAAGCCGGAGCGGTCATTCCCTTCGTGGGCCCTGATAACCGTGAGGGAGCCCGCCTTGTCGGCGAGGAACTCGCCAAACAACTGAAGCGCGGTGACCAGGTCGCCATCCTCGAAGGTGTGCCCACCGCTTTTAACGCCCAGCAGCGCCGCGCGGGCTTTGAGGAGGCGATGCAGACCGCCGGAGCCGCCGTCGTCGCCGTGCAGAGCGCCTCGTGGGAAATGGAAAAAGCCAACGCCGTCACCGCCTCGCTCCTCACCGCCCATCCCGGCCTCGCCGCGATCCTCGCGAGCAATGACAGTATGGCCCTCGGCACCGCCGCCGCGGTGAAGGCCGCCGGAAAAGAAGGACAAGTCCGCGTCGTCGGCTTCGACAACATCAGCGCGGTGCAGGCCCTCATCCGCGAAGGACGCATCCTCGCCACCGCCGACCAACACGGCGGCCAACTCGCAGTCTACGGAATCGAGGTCGCCCTTTCCATCCTCAAAGGCGAAGCCGCCCCGGCCGACAAGAAAACACCCGTCGATCTCATCACCAAGGCGCAGTTGCCTTGATTCTCTCCTCCGTGTTTCTCCGTGCCCTCTGTGGTAGAGCTGGTTTCACCACGGAGGGCACGGAGGGACACAGACAATCAGCATTCCAAAACCCCTGCGGTTGAAACGATGTCCCACGAAGTCCGCCCATCCCGCCTCCGCCTCGGAGAATCCCTCGGGCTGATCGGCGTGCTGGGAGCGATCATCCTCCTTTTCGGATTCACCGGTCGCCATTTCTTCAGCGCCGCGACCTTTCAACAGATCGCGAACCAGGTGCCCGCCCTCACCGTACTCGCCGTCGGAATGACCTTCGTCATCCTCACTGGTGGCATCGACCTCTCCGTCGGATCGGTCATGGCCTTCTCCGGATCCATCCTCGGTCTCGCCATGGTCGATGCGGGACTCCCCCTCGCCGCCGCCCTGCCCCTCGCCATGATCACCGGGGCCGCTTGCGGCTGGGTCAATGGATTTGTCTCCGTGCGTTTCCGCGTCGCCAGCTTCATCGTCACCCTCGGCATGATGCAGATCGCCCGCGGCCTCGCCTTTCTCGCGACCGATTCCGAGACCCGCTACATCGGCAAACCCGTCGAAGCCCTCGGCGCGCCGCTCGGTGGACTCGGCCTCTCCCCTGCCATCCTTCTCGCCCTGCTCCTCGTCGTCGCCGGACAAATCGTCCTGCGCCGCACCGTCTTCGGACGTCGCGTCCTCGTTGTCGGCGCCAATGAAGAAGCCGCGATCTACTCCGGCATCCGCACCCGTCCCGTCCGCATCGCCGTCTTTGTCCTCGCCGGAGCTCTCGCCGGACTCGCCGCCGCCTTCGACTGTGCCAAACTTGGCTCTGTCGATCCAAACGCCGGAACCGGCATCGAGCTCTCCGCGATCGCCGCCGTCGTCGTCGGTGGCACGAGTCTCATGGGAGGACGCGGCTCCGTCTTCGGCAGTTTCCTCGGCGTCCTCATCATCTCCACCCTCGGCGCCGGACTCGCCAACCTCGGCGCCTCCGATCCCGTGAAACTCCTCGTCACCGGACTCGTCATCGTCCTCGCGGCGGTGGCGGATGTTTGGCGGGGACGCAAATCTCCCCGCTTGTAGCCGCGGTCACTGACCGCGGGCCGAGTGCCCCACGACACCCTCCCGCGGTCAATGACCGCGGCTACAGGAAACGCTATCCCGCCCTTGGCAATCCCACCAAAACACCCCATCCTCACCGACCCACCCCTCTTCAATCATGCGTCATACCCTATTGACTCTCATCGCCCTCGCCTTACTCACGCCCGCATCTTCCCGCGCCGAGACCAAGGCACCAGTGAAGATGATCTTCGACACGGACATGGGCAACGACATCGACGACGCCATGGCCCTCGCAATGATCCACCAGCTCGCGCGGCGCGGGGCGGTCGAGCTGCTCGCGGTGACCTCGACGAAGGATCATCCGAAGTCGGTCGCCTACATCGACGCGCTCAACACCTGGTACGGCTTCCCCGACATCCCGCTCGGTGCGGTGCGGGACGGGGCGGCGAAGGAAGAGGGCAAATACAACGGTCAGGTCGATCGCAAAGGAGCCGACGGCAAGCCCTTCTTTCCCAATGATCTCGACGGAACCAAAGCGCCCGAAGCCGTCTCGCTGATCCGCAAAACCCTCGCGGCGCAGCCGGACGGCTCGGTCATGCTCGTGCAGGTCGGATTCTTCACGAACTTCGCCCGGCTCCTCGATTCGAAGGGTGACGAGTTTTCCCCGCTTGATGGTCCAGCCCTCATCAAGGCCAAGGTGAAGGAACTCGTGATCATGGCGGGGGCCTTCCAGACGATCGGATTCAACACGAAACACATCGAATACAACGTGAAGCTCGACATCCCCTCGGCCAAACGCATTGCCGCCGACTGGCCCTCGCCGGTGATCTGGAGCGGTTTTGAAATCGGCATCGCCGCCGCTTATCCCTGGAAGAGCATCGTCGAGGATTACTCCTACACCGAACCGCACCTCATCAAAGACAGCTACCTTGCCTACGTACCCCAGCAGCCGCACGACCGTCCCACCTGGGATCTCACCGCCGCGCTCTACGCGATCTATCCGGACCGGGGTTACTTCGATCTCTCGCCGAAGGGACACGTCCACGTCGATGACGAAGGACGCACCGACTTCCGCGAGAAAGGCGATGGCAACGATCGCTATCTCCTCATGAATACCGTCCAGACCGAGAAGGTCCGCGAGGCATTCGTCCAGCTCTGCTCCGAACCTCCTGTCCGTTGATGAAAGGCTTCTTCCTCCTCCTCGCCATTGCTCTCCTTGTCGGCAAGATCGAGGCCGCGCCGGTGAAGGTGATCTTCGACACCGACATGGCGAACGACTGCGACGACGCGGGCGCCCTCGCCGTGCTCCACGCCCTCGCCGACCTCGGCGAAGCCGAGATCCTCGCCATCGTCACGAATCGCAAGGATCCCTCGAACGCCTCGGCGGCCGCCTCGGATGCGATCAACACCTGGTATGGTCGCGGCGGCATTCCTATCGGCACAGACAAAGACGGCGCGACCGGCTCCGCGAAGAAGGGCGGCCCCAGCGCCTACTGCGCCGCTCTGCGCGATGAATTCCCTCACAATGCCAAACCCGACGACGCGATGCCCGATGCCCTCGCCGTTTATCGCGAGGTGCTTTCGAAAGAGAAAGACGGCACCGTCGTGATTTGCAGTGTGGGCGCGCTGAGCAATCTCGAGGACCTTCTCCGCGCCGAGCCCGATCTCGTGAAGAAAAAAGTGAAAACGCTCTACGTGATGGGCGGAGGTTTTCCGCGCACCGCGCGTCCGGAAACAAATATCCGGCTCGATCCCGCCGCCGCCGTCACCGTCACGAACGAATGGCCAACGCCCGTCGTCTGGCAGGGCTACGAAGTCGGCGCGGCGATGAACAACGGTCCCGAACTGCTCCCGACTCCGAAGGAAAATCCCGTTCGTCGCGCCTACGAACTGCGTCTCCACCACGGGCGTCCATCGCTCGAGATCGGCAAACCGAACCACGATCTCGCCACCGTCCTGCTCGCCGTGCGCGGCCCGCAGGAGGAATTCTGGAGCGTCGTCGAGGGCGGTCGTGTCGTCTTCGACTCCGACGGGCATTGCGAGTGGTGGACCGATCAGAAGAAGTCGCACGAGTATGTCCGCATCAAGGACAATCCCCGCGTGCTCGAGGGGGTTCTCGGCGAATGGCTCGCGGCACCGCCCGCGTTGAGGAAATAGACCGCGGGATTTCCTCACAAACTTTGAATCGAATTGCCGCTCGTCCGTCTATCGGGTATCCTTTCGCGCGTCGGAAACGCGCCAACCCGAACCGGAAACGATCGTGATCACGCCTGACCCCCAGCTCTCCGAGCACGCCCCGGCCATTGAGAGGGCTCTCGCCAACGCCGCCGCCGGAATCTCTCCGGAGGATTTTCGAGGCCTCATCGGTGACGCGGGTGAAACCACTCTCCGCATGGTGATGGAGAGCCTTTCCGCCGACTCCATCAGTGTCTGGATTGCGGACGTCGGCGACCAATTCCTCACCGTTACCCATTCCGAGCCCGATCCCGCCTTTGTCGGCTGGACCCAACCGCTCACCGAAGGGCTCATCAGTCTGGTCTACGCCTCCGAGCAACCCCTCTGCGAAAACCAGGTCTACCTAAACGCGCGACACTCGAAGCGGGTCGACGAGGCGATGAAACAGGTCACGACAGCCCTCGTCGCAACCCCCTTCTACTTCGGCGGCAAGGTGCAGGGCGTGATCAGTTGCGTGCAATTGAAGCAGTCCCTCGATGCCCCGGATCCTTCCGGATTCACCGCGCGCGGACTGAACCGGGTCAGGCGTCTTTCCACCGTTCTGGAGCGGCTCGTGAATTACCGGCTCCTCACCCGGATTTTGAACCTCGAGATCTGATGGATGCCGTGATGACAGAACCTTCGCGTGCTTCGGCCTGGCCGACGATCGACGAAGTGCGCGAAGCCGCCCGTAGCGGCACCGGCGAAGGCGTGCGCGTCGCCGTGATCGACTCGGGGATCGAGGCCACCCACCCGCGCCTGAGCCAATTGCGCTTGCGCGACTCTGTCGGCTTCGAGGAGGAACGCGGCTACATCCGCGTCCTCGAAGGAGAAGGGCACGACATCTACGGCCACGGCACCGCCGTCGCCGGGATCTTGCATGAAGTCGCTCCGCTCGCCGAAGTGGGCAGCTTCCGCGTCATCGACGCCCAGTGCTCATCGCGCACCCATCTCATCTGCGCCGGAGTTCAGGAGGCGCTGAAACGGGGCTATCAGGTCCTCAATTGCAGTTTCGGCTGCCGGGGACTCGCCAAGTTCATCCTTCCCCACAAGGAATGGGCTGATGAAGCCTGGCTTCGCGGTTCCCACGTCGTCGCCGCGTGCAGCAATCTCGACAGCCGGGAAACCGAATGGCCTTCGCACTTCGCCTCGGTCATCGGAGTCGATCTCGCCGAGACGGATTCCGAATCGCTCTTTCACCGCCCCGACCACCTCGTCGGATATGCCGCGCGAGGGGAGAACATCGAAGTGCCCTGGCTCGGCGGAGGGGTGCAGTTCCAGACCGGCACCAGTTTTGCGGCCCCCCGGGTCGCCGGCATCATCGCGCGGATCCTCTCGGTTTACCCGGGAATCCGGCCCGCGATGATGCACGAGATTCTCTCCAACATCGCCGAGCCCTGGCATCCCGGCCTAAGCTCGGACTGGTGATCTTTTGCTTCCACACACTCCGATATCCGAAAACAACCACCTGACAAACACACCATGAGAACCGCAGCCACCTTCCTGGGCCCCGTCAACCAACTCCCCGCCGAGGGATCCGATCGCACGCCGACCGGCAAAAGTGAAGTCGAAGCCTGCGCCTCGATGTTCGCCGATTCTGAACTTTGGTTCGATGTCACCGTCGATGGCGTCACCCTCGTCGCGAATCCCCAGGAGACGGAACTCTTCCAGCTCTTCACGCTCGAAGTGAATGAAAATGATGGAGCGGTCGCACCCGCATGGGCCGATCAGGCCTACGAAATCTCGCTGCAGAGCCTCTTCCCGGACGCCTCGCCCTTTGAAGTTCTCACCGATGCCTCCGAGCCGGAGGATTTCGTTCGCCGCTTTCTCGAGGTGGTTTCCTCATCGCTGAAAAGTTCGGATCTCCAGACCGGAGGCTCGACCCTTCCCCTGATCCGCTGGCAGGCCGGTGACGACGGCAATTCCGCCCGGGTCCAGCTCCTAGGACTCCTCCTCGCCGACGACGACCAGTTCCAGGCTTTCTGCCGGAACAACTCGGGCGAATTCGGCTTCATCTTCGAAGACACCGAAGTGCAGGCGCACGGAGCACGCGAGGTTATGACCGTGCTCGCCCTCCTGGGCATCACCCTTGGCTCGGTGACGAGTTCCGAGGCCGGCATCTTCAAGAATGCCGGACAAAAGAAGGAGATGCGCATCCAGCAGGTCGCCTATCAAAGCAGCGTCAAGAAGGCCCCGGCTCCGATCCAGAAACAGCAATCGGGCTGGATGGACGTGCATCAGGATGCCTACATCAACCAGGCGCTCCTCGATCTCGGTAAGTCGGGCAACAGCACCAAGAAGATCGTCGTCGATGTCTCGAAGCAGCGCGCCTATCTCCTCGTCGACGGCCAGATCGCGATCGACACCGCCGTTTCGACGGCGCGGTCCGGCAAATACACGCCGCGCGGAGAGTTCAAGATCACCGAAAGGGTCCAGTCGGGCAAGACCTCAACGATCTACGGATGCTCGCTCCCCTACTGGCAGCGCCTCGGCGACAGCGCCGTGGGCATGCACATCGGCGACCTCCCCGGATACCCTGCCTCGGCCGGCTGTATCCGCCTCCCCCACTCGGTCGCGCCGGTGATCTTCGCGAACACCGCCAGCGGCGTGACCGTGCAGATCGTCGACTCCTGGGACGGCCCCGCTCCCCAGGCGGCTCCGAGCATCATTGTTGCCCAGGTCGTCCAACAGTGAAGAAGCGGAGCTTCTTCACTGTTGCTCCTACTCTTACTCTTACCTCCTACTCCTACTCAAAACCGGACGTCTTGGACGCGCCCGGATGAGTATGAGTATGAGTATGAGTATGAGTATGAGTATGAGTATGAGGTAGGGCGATCACATCGCCGCCGCACCCACGATCTCCTCGAGCCGTTTCTTGAGCTTCACGGCGAGTTCTGGCTTATACTCGAGCAAATCCTTCGTCTCGCCCGGATCAGCTTCGAGATCGAAAAGTTGGAATTTCGGCACGTCCGTGTTCGCGAGCAGGCTCTCGACGACGACATTGCGGGATTTGCCTTTGTCATGGCGCACGAGCTTCCAATTGCCGGAGCGGAAACCGAAGTTGCCGGAGGATCCGTTGTCCTGCTGCACGAGCTCTTCACGCCCCTTCGCGTCCGGAAGACCTAACAAAGCTCCCAAGACATCTTCGGAATCCACCGCGGCACCATCGACCGGCTTGGCTCCGGTGAGCGCGGCCAGACTCGCGTAAAGGTCGATCGTCGCAACGATCTCATCGGAAACACCCGGCGCGATCGTTCCCTTCCACCTCGTAAGGAAGGGAGTCCGCGTCCCACCCTCGTAGACGCTGTATTTTCCTCCCTTGAAGTGACCCGCGGCCCGATGATCGCCGACTTTTTCCAGCGCGCCGTCCGCATACCCGTCGTCCATCACCGGACCGTTGTCCGAGCAGAAGACCACGAGCGTGTTCTCCGCGATCCCGAGGCGATCCAACGCGGCCATCAGCTCGCCCGCGGACCAGTCGAGCTCAAGAATACTGTCGGTGCGGTAGCCGTGGGGGGTCCTGCCCTGGAAACGCTCGTGCGGCATGCGCGGCACGTGCGGCTCGTGGGCGGCGTAGAAGAGGAAGAACGGAGAATCCTTTTTCGACTCGATCCACGCGATGCTGCGTTTCACCCATTCGTCGGCGAGGTCCTCGTCACGGAAGCGCGCCTTCTCCCCGCCGGTGTAGAAGCCGATCCGGCTGATACCATTGTGGATCGTGTTGTTGTGACCATGGGTCCAGTCCATCTTCAGCGTGTCGCGATGGCTGATGCCGGTGGGATGGTCTTCGGAGGGAATCTTCTGGAAAACCCGGATCGGATCGGCCGGATCGAGGTTGAGGACACGGCGATCCTGCAGATAGACCTGGGGAACGCGGTCATTCGTCGTCGGCAGGAGAAAACAATGGCCGAAACCGATGTCGAGCGGACCGGGAGTGATCTCCGCATTCCAATCGGGCCCGTCGGGACCTCCCAGACCGAGGTGCCACTTGCCGATCACGGCCGTTTCGTAGCCGACCGATTGCAGCATCGCGGGCAAGGTCGCGGCCCCTGGCGGAATGATGGCCGGAGCGCTCGGCGGCGCGATTCCCGTGCCCTTTGTGCGGAAAGCGTAAGTGCCGGTGAGCAGCGAATAGCGCGTCGGCGTGCAGGTCGAGGCGGTGGAGTAGCCGCTCGTGAAACGCAGCCCCTCCCCCGCGAGCCGGTCGATGTGGGGAGTTTGATAGGTTTTCGCGCCCTGGCAGGAAATGTCTCCAAAGCCGAGGTCGTCGGCCATGATGACGATGATGTTGGGGTGCCGGGGTTCCGCGGCGTCCAGGAACGAAATCGAAAGGAGAAAAGCGAACGAGAAGATCCTCATGGACACCGATCCTACCGCGTCGGGAGGCCGGATGGCAACCGAATCGCGTCAGAGATTCACGTCCCACCTCACTTCCGCACCCCGAGCATCTGGATCGAATCCTCGTCGCGCATGCGGTAGCCGGTACCGAAGGGCAAGGGCCTCGCCACACCGGAAGCGTAAACCTGCCGCAGGTAGGGCTGGTCGAACTCCTTGAACATGTCGATCGGTCCCGCGTACTTGCCGAAGTAGGTCACGTTGAAATAGGTCGCGAAGAACTCGGCCGGAACGCCCGACTCGTCCTGGAGGATAAACTGGCAGTCACCGACCAGGTAATTGCGGATGTTGGTGAATCCGTTCTGGTGCATCAGGTAGGACGCCGCCTTGAGATACCCCATCCCGCCGGGACGCTGATCGAGGAATTTCTTCATCGTGCTGCTCGCCTTGAAGCCGCTGTCGGAAAGGTCGTATTTGAAGTAGTAGAGGCTCGAGGTCGGCGGAAAGTCGGGAAGCCGGTCATTCGCCCGGATCTCGAGACGGATCCCGTCGGCATTGGCCCCGTCGGAGACGACCGGATTGCCCGCGCCGTCGAGCTTCACGAACTGACCGTTGATGACCTCGTGATTCGTCATCGCGGCGAAGTAGAGCAGCACGGGATAAACCCCGTCGACACCTTGCTTGCCGAAGTCTTCGCGCATCTCCGTGGTGATGAAGAAATTCCGCTGCGAGATGCTGCGCAGGGTTGAATTCAAGTGCGAAAGATACGAGCCGAGCTGGGGATCGCTCATCGCAAGGAAATCCGGGAGGGATCCGAGCGGTTCGAGACCGACAAGGATGTATTCATCCGCCCCCGGAAAGATCGTCGCGGCATGGACGAAGTCCGGCCCGCCGAACGGGTATTTCACCACCTTGGGACGGATGATGCGGGGGTGGACCTCAGCCTTGGCCCAATCGCGCAGCGTGTTCAGGCGGCGATCGTGCCAGGTCTTCGTCAGGGTGGACGTCGCGGCGGTGTGCTGGCGCACCGAAGGCAGGGCCTCGAGACGGCGTAGAGGACTCCCCGGGCTGAGCGACTGACCGGCGACAAAGCGGGCCAGGTCGTTGAAGGTCGCCTGGGCGCGAAGCGAGCCGGGCACCACCGCGGAGACGAGGAAGAGAAAGGCAATCAGTCGGGTCATAGGATCTCGGTAACTATCGACTCTAATACGAACGAGGCATCCCTCTCTTTCAAGATTTTCGTGACTCGATCTGGCTACTTCCCATTGGTAGCCATGACTTCGTCGGCGATCTTCGCGAACTCCCCTTCCCGCTCCGTCCCGATCGCGGCGTAGGCGTGCCAGCCGAGCTTGCGTGTGCCATGTTCGTCGAGGATCCCGAGCCGCAGGCCTCCCTCGCCATCGGGCATGTCCTGGTAGCGATGCAGATGCCAGGCTTCGACCGTCGGCATCTGCGGCAGTTTGCGAAAGGTGTAGATCAATCCGGCGACCTGGCGACGCTGGTCCTCCTCGCTCAGGGTCGGCGTGTTGAAGCCCTGCTCGGAAAAGAGGATCGCGCGCGGCGTTTTACCCTGATACAAAAAGCGCAGCTGGGCGAGGTAGGCGGGCAGCACCTCGAGATTCTTCGGGGTGATGTAGGGAGTCTCGAAATCCGTCGTGACGTCCCGGTCGCTCCACGTGTCGGGATTGCGGAGATCCTGTGGATAAGGATGATAGGCGACGCCCCATTCAAAGTCCCCTTCTCCCGCCGCCATTTCCGCGAAGAGATCAAGGAGCGGCCTCACCGTGTAGGCACCCGAACCGAAGCTCGGTTTGGTCCAGTGATGCGTCAGGGAAATGAAAGTGCGGGCATGCGGATCACGCAGCCGCATCGTGTGGTAAACCAGGCGCGTCGAGCGCAGGTAACTCTCGAGATACCGCGCGAGCGGCTGGTCGCCCATGTTCGTCCACACGCCGGCCTGATCGATCTCGTTGTGGAGGATCCAGTTGATGATGCGGCAATCGGGCCGGGTGAAGCGCTCCGCGAGGAGATGGATCGCGGCGCGGTAATGGGCGGTCCCTTCGGCTTCGGCGAGATTCGGCATCGCGTAGATACCCCGCGGTTCGGCCTCGGGATGGGTCATCGGTTTTCCCGCCTGATTTGGCACGAGAAGGATGCCACTGACGAGCACCTCCTTCGCCGTGAGATGACGCACCGTCGTCTCAAGTCCGTGCAGCATGGGTTCGTTTGCAAACCACTCGCGTCCATCGACGGTGAAGGGCGTGAATCCCGGCTTCGGCGAAGCGGAGATCATCGGAGACAAGACCAGATTGATCGTGGCGTGGCGGATGCCGAGTTCGAAGAGGACGTGGTCGGGCTGCGGCATCGCGGGGATGCCTCCGAGCCCTTTCTGATGGGGCGCAGTCAGTTTCGGCAGATCCGCGGCGACCCCGGGATCGGTCGCATCGAACCACCGTGCCCCAGAGACCGGCCTGCCGTCGGGTCCATCGAGCCGCCAACGCGAGAGGGCCCGGTCGCGCCCTTCGACGAAGCGCGGCAGTTCGATCGCGAAGGCACCCGCGAGGCCTTCCTTGACCGGAGCTCTTGAAATGAGGGAATGCGAGGGTTCGTGAGTCAGGATTTCCTTCAAGACCGCCCCCCCGTCGGCGTTTCCTGACACACGCACCAGTTCCGGGGTTACCGTGACTTCGCCGATCTCCGCCGGCCGCTTCGCCCGCAGGTGCGAGAGGATAGACGCGGCATCGTCCTCGCGCTGACGGAGAATCTCCCCGCGCCGTGCCTTCGCCGCGAGCTCGGCTTCGTTCGGCGCCCGCACCACGAAATTCCGGATCCGCAAGGAACTGCCCGGCTTGAAGGCGAAGGCGAGATGAAAGCGGAACTGCGGATCGCCCTTCGGCGCGGGAGGTTTCACATCGGAAAAATCGATCGCAAAGGGCTGCCAGGTTTCCGCGATGGGCATCGCCGATTCCCCCGCATAGGTCATGCTCCCGTCGCTCTGTCGGTAGCGGAGGTGGACAGCCTCCATCCCCGAGGGCGAAAAATACTCGAAGGCGATCACGGTGTGTTTGGCAGGATCAAAGGCCGCGTCCACCGGCGCGGTCCAGAAATGCGGCACCGGACCACTCGCCGCGATCTCGGAGATTCCCTCGGGCTGCGGCGTGATCGTGACGTCGCGATGTGGACCGGTGCGCAGCGGGACAGAGTCCGCCGCCGATCCGGTGATGGCGCAGCAGGCGAGACAGCAAAGCAAGACGGAGAGAACCCTCATTCGACGGAACCTCGGCTCCATCCGGCCCCTTTGCCAAGAAATAGCACGGCATCCCCTGATCCCGCCGGACCGCGGGCTTGCCACATCGGTGTCCAAGGAGGCACTCTTGGCAACGCATCGAATGCCTTGGAAATTCCGTCCTCCTGTCGCCATGCTGGCAGCCCTGTCGCTGTCCTGCCTCCCGGCGTCAGCCGCAACGGACCCGGGCACGGCCCTGTTCGAATCTTCGATCCGTCCGCTCCTGCTCGAACACTGTCAGAAATGCCACGGTGAAAAGAAACAGGAGAGCGGCCTGCGCCTCGATTCGAAATCCGGTTGGGAACTTGGCGGCGAAAACGGTCCGGCCCTCGTCCCGGGAGATCCGGGGACGAGCCTGCTGCTGAAAAAACTTCGCGAGACCGATCCGGAGGCGCGCATGCCGCCGAAGCATCCCCTCGGCGTCGCGGAGATCGCGGCCTTCGAGCAATGGATCCGCCTCGGGGCACCTGATCCCCGCAACGGTGTCGTGGCATCCAAGACGGTGGACTGGGACGAGGCCGGGAAGCATTGGGCGTTTCAGCCACTGAAGATCTCGCCGCCTCCGACCCAAGAGGGTCAAAGCGGAGACCCGACCCTCTTGGATGCGTTTGTCAGGACCGATCTGACCAAGCAGGGCCTCCGTCCCAATCCTCCCGCCGACCGGACCACACTCGTCCGCCGCGTCACCTTCGACCTCACCGGACTCCCCCCGACGCCGGAGGAGATCGCGACCTTCCTCGACGATCCCGCCCCGGATGACGCGGTCTTTGCCTCCCTCGTCGAACGCCTCCTCGCCAGTCCCGCCTACGGCGAACGCTGGGGCCGCCACTGGCTCGATGTGGCGCGCTACGCCGACACTGCCGGAGACGGGGCCGACTATCCCGTGCGCGAGGCCAGCCTTTACCGCGACTGGGTCGTTCGGGCTTTCAACGCCGACCAGCCCTATGATGAGTTTCTCCGCGAACAGATCGCGGGCGACCTCCTCGCGAAGGAAGGACCGCCGGAGCGCTTCGCGGACCGTGTCACCGCGACCGGCTTCCTCGCGATCGGCAAACGCTACGGTTACAAACCCTCGCCCGCCTACCAACACCTCGACTTCGCCGATGCGATCGATTCGGTGGGGCGATCCGTGCTCGGTCTCTCCCTTGGCTGCGCGCGTTGCCACGATCACAAATACGATCCGGTCAGTGCGGCCGATTATTACGCGCTCTACGGCATTTTCCAGAGCACGAAGTGGGCCTTTCCCGGAGGCGAGGAACAGAAACGCCCCTCCGATTTCCCCGCGCTGATCGCTCAGGAGGAAGCGGCCCGCCTCGATGCGGAGAAAGCCGCGAAACTCGTGACGCTCGATGCCGGAATCGCTGAGCTGAAGACCCAACGCGCCTCCCTCGACGGCCACGCCTTCGCCGGCGGAATCGATCTCGGCTTCGAGGCGCAGGCAATCGGCAAAGCTCTCGCGGCGCCCTGGCTCGCCTCCGGCCCGAACACGGTGCTGGCCGAGGCGCAAAGTCCCTTCACCCACGTCCATCCCACGGGCACGCGCGGCATCCGCATCGGCACAGGGAAGGCGAACGACGGCATCCGCCACGTTTTCGCCGCTCCCTTGAAAGCGACTCCGGGAGGCCAGATCCATTTCACGATCGACTTCCGCACCGTGGCACCGGCGACGGAGAAAGGGGCCTACCGCTTTTTCCTCGGACGCGGCGTCGTGCAATCGATCGCGGCCGAGTTCAGCATCACCGCCACGGAAATCGCGATCCGCAACGGCGCGGCCTGGGACGTGATCCGCACGCTCGAGCCGGGCACTTGGTCGACCCTGCGCTTCACGCTCGATCCTGACAGAAAAACCATCTCCGGCGTGGTCGGATCGCCCGGCGACCTCACGACCTTTGAAAACAAGCCGCTCGGCGCGGGGTGGGACGGAATCATCGACACCTTCATCTGCGACGCGATCGGCCATGTCGCGGGTCCCGCTCCCTCGCGCGATCTCGATCATCTCGGCCTGCAGACGACCGCCTTCGGCGCGCCCGGAAGTGGTCCGGTCACCGCCCCGAAACCTCCCGCGGACCTGACGACGCGGGTGAAACAACTCGACGAGGCCATTGCCGCCGCGACCAAGGCCCGCGAAGCCGAGGCGGTGAAGTCGTATTACCCCGTGGCCTACGGAGTCGGCGAAGGCCAGCCGGTAAATGCGAAGATCCAGCTCCGCGGCGAGCCGGACAAGCCGGGCGAGGAAGTGCCGCGGCGATTCCTCACCATCCTCGGAGGCGACCCGCTCCCGTCCGGCTCCAGTGGCAGCGGACGCCGGGAACTGGCCGACTGGCTCACCCGTCCCTCGAATCCGCTCACTGCGCGCGTCTTCGTGAACCGCGTCTGGGCATGGCATTTCGGGGAAGG
>Ga0209573_1002195_pt1 | contig 26093 bp, 19 predicted proteins | sample TNRBio252014_DNA_FD_185870 | JGI IMG/M metagenome (GOLD analysis project Ga0209573, IMG submission 185870) | Wastewater treatment Type I Accumulibacter community from EBPR Bioreactor in Madison, WI, USA - TNR Reactor_6/25/2014_ DNA (SPAdes)... | ecosystem: Engineered > Bioreactor > EBPR >... | reverse complement strand
CCAGCCGGACGCCGGTGAAAGCCTCCTGGTTGCGAAGGATCTTGCGAAAGACCTCCTTGTCGCGGGCCTCAAAGACCCTGCGTTTGTCGACGACGCGAGAAACCACGTGATAGAAGGATCGGCCTTGTCCAAGAAGTCGTGCGGTTCTCATGGTCGGGGAAGGATAGCAAATGGAAGCGAGACAAACCATAATCTTCACGCTACGTTCGGCAACTACTAATTGTTTATTTGTCTGTCCCTTAATTCATTAATTTAATTAAAATGGTGCATGGGGTGCATGGGGTGTAACGGCGTGGGGTAACGGAGACGCAGCGGGGGAGAGCGAGGATCAAAACTTCCGCTTCGGTGTTCATGATTGTGGGACAACGTGGATGCCGATATCCGAGAAAGAAAGTTTTTGCCTCGCAGCGGACCATTTCCTAAACTCGGCTCATGACTCGTCGTCGATCTGCCGGTTGTCTCGCGATGTTGATCTTCCTGTTGGTCGGCGGGATCCTCGGCGGGGTGGGATATTTCGCGATCCTTCGCCCGGAAACGGAGGTGGATCGATCTTTCGTGGAAGGGCGGTGTGAGATACTCGGCAAGAACCTGATCGAGGAGGAGAAGCGCACCCGGAGTTCCCGGAAATCAGGGGGCTCGCGGACGCGGACGCACTATCGTCCCGAGTTCCACATTGCCTACGAGGTCGAGGGGAAATCGCTCGAGGCGCGGACCTGGCGCATCGTGCAGTCTTCGAGTACCTCCGAGTCAGCGGAGCAGAAGGTGCTCGATCGCTTCGAGGTGGGGAAGAGTTATCCCTGTTGGTATGATCCGGCGAACCCTTCGCGAGTCGTAGTGGAGAAGGGTGTGTCCATGGGAGGGATCATCCTCGTGGCGCTCGGTGGTCTGTTTGCGCTGATCGGCGGAGTCGGCCTGGTGCTCGCACCCCTGCGGGCGGTTCGATCCTTCGCGAATTGAGGGACCGAAGAGGGTTGGGCGGCCGACCCAAGAGAGTGTGGTCAGCGGAAACGTTTCCAGAAATCGATCCCGAGACGCTGGTGTTCCGCGACGGGCGTGTAGCCCAGCGAGGTGAGGCGGCGTTCGAGATCGGGGAGGTGGGCGGCACCCCATGGGATGAAGACTTCGGCATAGTCGCTCTCATGCTCGGCGAAAACTTCCATGAGGTGCGCGTTCCGCTTTTTCACGAGCCCCTCGACCATGAGGTCTTCGAGCTCTTTCGCGGTCATGTCGCCGGGCATGGAGAGAAAGCTCTCGAGATTGAGATTTCCCATTGCTTCAAGCAGGGCGACGAGGCGGTCGCGGTAGGCGGGATCGAGCTCGCTCACATCGATGTCGGCCCGGCGGAAGTCGACCCCGCGTTCTGCCCACGTGGCGAGGGTGTCCTCCTTGCTCCCTGATTTGTCCGACTGCATTGCGAAGCCAAGCGCCTGTTCGGCGAGACCGAGTTTTTCCGCTATGTCACGGTAGGTTTCACCCGAGGCGAAAGATTGCGGGAGGATCTTCTCCTGGTCGGAGACTCCCTCGAGGAGTACGAGCCGACGTCCCTCGAGCGGTTCGGCAAGAGTGCCGTTGAGGGTTTCGCAAAAGCCTCCGTCGGCGATATGTGCCATGCCGATGAGGTGGACGCGGCGACCGTTTTTTTCAAAAATCCGTTCGGTGAGCTGAATGCCTCCGGGAGTGAGCCGCACGAATCCGGCGGAGGTGTCCTCGATCACTTTGGCGATGCCAAAAAGACCGGCAGGGAGGGAAAGGATCGAGGCCGCGAGGGTGGCCACCCCCATCGCGAGCGAATGTTGCCAGCGGAACCAAGGTCGTCGGTGCATCGACGTGCTCTTGACGGAGGCGACGAGGTAGACGAGTCCAAGCAGGACGAGGAATTCGTCGAGAAGGAGCGAAGCCATACGGAGATCGAGCCAGATGGTGAGCGGCCACGCGAAGGAAAGCCGCAGGGTCACGAGCGTGATGGCGGGGAGGAGGTAGCGTTTCGGAAATCCCGCGTAGACGATCGCGGCGATCGCCCAGCCCATCACAAAGAGTCCAAGAAAAAGGGAACTGAAGGAGGGCTGCAGCACGAAGTGCGCGTCGTGGGTGAGATCGGCGAAGAGGGTCCAGCCGGAGAAGAAAAGGAGGCCGAAGGCGGCGAGGACATTCCAGGAGCGGCTCGTGTGTCGAGGGGCGGTGGGATCGGCGGGAAAAGTCATGGCGGGAGGATGGTGCGGGCCAGAGGGATCGTCCTTTATATTTTGCTAGGGGATTTGTAGCGGATCGCGCGTCGGAACGCCCGAAAAATCGAAGGTGTCTCCACCGGGGCTGGCGCATCCGAGTAAGCTCCGTGCGCGAATGCGTCCGGTTTCCATCTCGACCGGGGCGCTCCGATCCGTTTTGATGCAGGATCATGACGACTCGCCGCAAATTTCTCCAGGGAGGTGCCGCCGCCTCTTTTCTCGCCGCTGCTCCCGCGATTGTCCGCGGGCAGAATCTGAATTCCAAGCTCCAACTCGCCTCGATCGGATCGGACGGGAAGGGCCTCAGCGACATCAAGGCGATGTCGACGCACGACAAGCAGCAATACGTGGCCTACTGCGACATCGATCTGAACCGTACCCTCAACGTGAAGCAGCTCAGCCCCGAGACGCCGGTCTACCAGGACTTCCGCGAGATGTTCGCCGAGCTGGGCGACAAGATCGATGCGGTGACCGTGTCGACGCCTGATCACATGCACGCCTATTGCTCGATCAGTGCGATGAAGCTGGGCAAACACGTCTATTGCCAGAAGCCGCTCACCCACAATGTTTGGGAGGCCCGCGAAGTGGCGAAGATGGCGAAAAAGACCGGACTCATCACTCGAATGGGCAACCAGATCCACTCGCACCAGTTTTACCGCACCGCGGTGCAGATCGTGCAATCGGGACGCATCGGCAAGATCGTGCAGGTCCACTCCTGGGTGGGGACGCCGGGTCATTGCCGCAGCGGCTACATCAGCCGCCCGAAACACACCGACCCTGTCCCTGAGACGCTCAATTGGGACAAATGGATCGGCGTCGCTCCGGTGCGTCCATACGTCGGAGGCAAGTGCTATGCCCCGTGGGGTTGGCGCGACTGGCAGGATTTCGGTGGTGGCGCGATTGGTGACTTCGGCTGTCACATCCTCGACCCGGTCTACACGGCGCTGAACATCACCGGCCCGTCCGATGATTTCATCGCGGAGCATTCGGGGATGAACGACGAGGTCTGGCCCGCGCAGACGACCTACAGTTTCACCGTGCCCGGCACCGAATACACGGCGGTGGAGCGGCTGAAGATCACCTGGTACAACGGAGGCCTGATGCCCTCGATCAAAGGATCGCACCTTCCTGAGCGCGAAGCCCTGCCACCGAGTGGATCGATGCTGATCGGCGAGAGCGGTACCTTGATCGTGCCTCACGTCGCCGCGCCGATGCTCTATTTCGAAGGCAAGGAAGCGAGCACCGAATACGAGATGGCCGACGACCGAGATCACTACCACGGCTGGATCGACGGGTGTTTGTCAGGGAAGCAGCCCTCGGACGATTTCGAATACGGTGCGCGCCTCACCGAGACGATCCTGCTCGGCAACATCGCGGTGCGTTACCGGAACACGAAACTGCAGTGGGACGCCGCCAACATGCGCTTCTCGAACAATGAGGACGCGAACCGCTGGCTTACCCGCGACTACCGCGAGGGCTGGGATCTCAAGGCCCTCATCGGCTGATCGCCAATCGCCAATCGCCAATCGCCATTCCGGAACTGGCCGGCTCAGCGTGTCGACGGCCGCACCTCGGAGACGACGATGCGGTTCTTTCCGGCTGTGTTGAGCCGGGTCGTCGACTGGCGCGGTTCGAGATTGGGCGACACCCAAACTTGATCAAGTCGCAGCAGGGGATAGTCCGAAGGATAGGTGTTGCCCCATCCTGTCCCGACTTCGGCGTAGGTGTCGAGCATGCCACTATTTTCGAGCGGGCGGTAGACATCGTCGCCCGGAGGGGTGCCGAAGCCCCCGCCGATGACGCGGCCAATGCTCTGGCGGTTGATGGGATGTTCGCCGAGGTGAGTGCGGACGAGGCGGCGGTTTTCGATCCGCGCCGTGATCAACTCGCTCCACACCGCGGGTCGCCACATCTCGAGACTCGGGGCGCAGCCGGGGAGGTCGAGATTCGAAATATCAAGGACGACTCCGTCGGGCCGTTTCAGACGTACATGGAGGGCCGTCGAATTGGGATCACCGATCACGGCCAGGGCCTCCCCACGACCGAGGACGGCTTTGTTCCCGACTAGGGTGACGGAACGCTCGACGCCGTAGAGTTGGTCGGCGACGGCCTCGAGAATGGTTTTGTCGGGGGCCTCCTGCACGATGAGGACGTCGGGACTCGACTCGGCCGCCTTTCGCAGGGAGGCCTCTTCACCGCCGCAGCGGACGTTCACGATGCGCAGGATCTTCTCTGCTGGCGCCTCGACAGGTGTTTTCTTCAGGGAAGAAATGAGTTCGCGGACGATCCCGACCGCTTCCTCCGAGAAGCCGATGCCGGTGATGAGGAAAAGGCAGAAGAGCACCCCTGGCACGACCCCACGGCAGATGATCCAGCAGACCAGGGCAATGAGCGCGCCGACGCCAGCCCAGAGCCAGACCGGCACGAGGGTGACCGCGACCATGGCATCCCAGCGGTTCAGCAGGCAGATGGCCACGGCGAGGTAGCCGAGGAGAAGCAGCGGGGGGACCGTGGTCGCGAGAGTCTTTTGGATGGTTCGCCACATGGGAGGCCGTGGTCCCGTCGCGGGACGCCCTCAGGGTAGCCCAGATCGGGCGTTTTTCCCCCGGAAATCTTCCCTTGCGGGGGACGCGTTCGGGGTTTCGTTCCGGGCATGTTGCGTGATTTGAAAGAAGAGGTGCTCGAGGCGAATCTCTTGCTCGTGAAGGAAGGGCTGGTGCGGCTCACCTGGGGAAATGTCTCGGGGATCGATCGGGCGAGCGGGCTCTTTGTGATCAAGCCTAGCGGCGTCGCCTACGAGGATCTCACGGTAGATTCGCTCGTCGTCCTCGATCTCGATGGCAAGATCGTCGAGGGATCGCTGCGGCCCTCTTCGGACACGCCGACGCACCGCATCCTCTACCGCGAATTCCCGGAGATCGGAGGAGTCACGCACACGCATTCGGTGAAGGCGACGATGTTTTCGCAGGCGGGTGTCGAGCTACCCTGCTTCGGCACGACCCATGCCGACCACTTTTATGGGACGGTCCCGGTGGTGCGCGAGCTCAACTCGGAGGAGGTCGCCGAGGATTACGAGACCAACACGGGCCTGGCCATCGTGGAATGTTTTCGCGAGCGCGGCCTCGATCCGATCGCGATGCCGGCTTGTTTTCAGAAATTTCATGCTCCTTTCACTTGGGGCAAAAGCGCCCTCGATTCGGTGAAAAATAGTGTCGCCCTCGAGGTGTGTGCCGAAATGGCGATGGGAACCCGGCAGCTGGGTCCAGAGGCGGCGTCCTTACCCGCCCATCTTCTCGACAAGCACTACCTCCGCAAGCACGGCCCTGGCGCTTACTACGGCCAAGGTGAGATCTGACTGGTTTCCGCGGTAGCTTGGCGAGACGTTTGAGCCTCAGGCGGAGAGGCTCTCCTTCGCTGTTTTTAAGAGCTAAGGGGAATTTTGTAATATTATCTTGATAATTATCAGTAATTACTATAAATTCAGGAGTCCGAATGATTTTCGGGATCTTAAGTCTAAAAAACAATGAAAATATCAAAAATCTTCATTCCCGTCCTTCTCGCCTTGTTTGCCAAATCAGGCCAGGCTGGTGACTGGGCTCCCTCCAAGAATCCGGCCCCCGTGGCGGCGCCGATGGAAGACTGCTTCTCCTATGATTTCGTGGATCTCTCGTATGGGATTTACGATTTCGGCACCCCTTACCTGTTCGACGGTGATTACTACGAGATCGGTTTTTCAAAGTCGATCTCCGAAAACTGGTATGTGACCGGTAACTTCGCGGATGGAAACTACCTGTTTGATTGCAGCTGCGCGATCAACAAAGTCAGCACCCAGCGATATCGGCTCGGTCTGGGTGTCCGGAAAAAACTCGCCTCGTGCGTCGACCTCACGTTTGAAGGCGGCGCCCAGCACACGGATGCCGAGTACAACCCGTATCCCGAGCGCGAGTATGATTCGTGGGGATATTACGTCGGTCCCGGGATCCGGGCTCGATGGGGGAGGTTGGAAGCCTTTGCCAAGGCCCTCTACACCGGTCGCGAAGGAGATAAGAGCCAGGAGTATCTCGCCTGGCGGACGTCCGACGCCCTGAGCCCCGACGAAGACGGCTGGCTTCTCACTCCCGGCGTCCTGTTCCACTTCACGGACAACCTTTCCCTAAAGATTGCCGCTGAATTCGGCGAACTCGACAACGGCTACACCTTTGGCGCGCGCTATGAGTTCTGAGGAACCGCACCTCAAGATCGGCAAGGGACTTCACAAGTGATGCCGAGCGCGGGGGGAAGAGGTGGAGTTTGCTAACTCCATGAAAAGAATCCCCCTCTCTCTTCTCGCCCTTCCCTTCCTTGCCGCTATTCTTTTGCCCGACGATGTTTCCGCGATCGATCCGGGGCTGGAGCGCCGGGTTCTGCGCCGGGCCTCGGGTCTCTATGGGCCGGCGATCCCGGGCGTCGGCATCCCGACCGGCTTTTTCGAAGGCAAGGTCGGATACGACTATCACGAGCACTCCATGATGAAGCTCACATTGAAGGGAGGCCATGGTGAAAGCAGTGCCGTCTTGAATGTGTGGGCGGGATCTTCCCACATCGTGCGTCTCGACCGCATCACGGCGAAGGTGAGGCCGAACGGACGTTCGGTGGTGCTCTCAGGCGGCCGGCTCAAGGGAGCGGGGCTCCTTCCCTACGGAGTCCAGCTCAATCGCGCCGCGGTCAACTCGGCGACGGTGAAGTTGACCGGCGCAAAGGAATCGCTCGAAGCGACCTTGGGATTCGGAGGAATCGACCTGAGCAACCTGAACGCCGCCGTTTCGGGCTCGTGTGTGTTCACCGGAGAACAGTGAAATCAGGCTCTCCGGCAGTAGCCTAACAAACGCTCATAAACCTCTGTGGCGGAGAGAGTGGTTCCGTTCTCGAGATCAGAAAAGTTTCCGATGAGGACGGGGTGATCCCCACGATCCTTCGGGATGCAGCCGTGCGATCCCTTCACGAGCGAGGCGTCGAGCGGAATCACGTCCATGAGCATGCGGAAGCCGAGCATCTTTTTGGCGAGTCGCCAAGCAACCGCGAGTTTCGGAAACCAGATCTTCGGATTCACGAAGAGTTCGACGGGATCGTAGCCGGGCTTGCGGTGGATGTCGACGCAGCGGGCGTAGTCGGGGGCCTTGCGATCCTTCTTCCACCAGTAGTAGGTGAACCAGCTCCGCTCGTCGCAGACCGCGACGAGATCGCCGCCCCGTTCGTGGGCGAGTCCGAGCGCTTCCTGGTCATCGCGGTCGAGGACGTCGGTGACGCCATCGACTTTGCGCAAGGTCTCCGCGACTTCCTCGAGAATCGCGGGATCATTCACGTAGACGTGCGCGACCTGATGGTCGGGCACGGCGAAGGCCTGGCAGTTGCCGATGTCGATCATTTCCCGACCGAGTTCGTCGCGCCAGGTGATCCAGCCCTTCTCGCGGAAGACGCGGTTCAAATGGATCGCCCGGTCGACCTGGGTGATTCCGTATTCACTGAGAATGACGACGCGCACGCCGCGTGATTCGAGGTGGGTGACGAGATCGGCGACGACCCGGTCGATCGCCTGGAGGTCGTCACTGATGGCGAGGGCATCGGGGCCGATCCGTTGGAGATTGTAGTCGAGGTGCGGCAGGTAGACGAGATTCAGGTTCGGTGAAAACTGATCCTCGAACCACTTCGCCGACTGCGCGATCCATTCGCTCGATCCGATCCCGGCGGCGGGCCCCCAGAAAGCGGGGAAAGGGAACTTGCCGAGCTTGCGCGTCACCTTCTTCCGCAGATCCATCGGCCAGGTCTGCACGTCGAAGAGCTTCTTGCCATCGGCGCGGTAGATCGGTCGCGGGGTGATCTGGTAGTCGGCGGAGGAATAGAGATTGTTCCACCAGAAGACTTTCGCGCAGGTGAACCCGGGATCTTCCTCGCGGAGTTGCTCCCAGAGCTTGCGTCCTTTCACGAGGTGGTTCGATTGCTTCCAGCAGCGGTGTTCGGCGTAGTCGCGGTCGTACCACATGTTGCCGACGATGCCATGTTCGCCGGGCGTTTTGCCGGTGAGGTAGGTCGCCTGCATCGTCGAGGTGACGGCGGGCAGCAGCGGCGTGACATGGGCGAGTTTCATGCCCTCGCGCGCGAGAAACTGGCGCAGAAAGGGCATGTCCGGTCCAATGTGGCGCGGGGTGAGGCCCACGACATTCAGGATCGCGGTACGCGGCAGGGTGGAGGCGGGTGAAGAGGGTTTGCTCACGGACTCGACAGGGTAGGGTAGCCGAAGCTAAGGCCGAACCTGCCGTGGCTCAAGCGGTGCTCTTCGCCTCGCCTCGCGAGACGAGCAGGCCCACGCCTACGGTGAGGAGGGCACCAAAGAGGCTGAACCAGATGAAGGAGACGAGTTGCGCGGGCTTTTCGGGAGTGAAAAGGCCGATCTGATAAAAGTAGAGCGAGAGGAGAGCGAGGAAACCGGCGAGGCAACCAGTGAGGGCGCCGCGGGTGTCGGCGCGCTTCGTGAACATGCCGAGGAAAAAGAGCCCGAGAAGCGGTCCTCCGACGATGGCGATGACGGTGTTGACGGACTCGACGAGATTGCCGGGCATTTTCGAAACGGCGAAAGCGAGGAGCATCACGAGGAGGCCGTAGGCGACGGTGATCCAACGGGCGTTGGTTACCTGGGCCGCGTCGGTCGCTCCGGAGGATTTCGAGAGACGTTGTTTGAAATCGACGACCGTGGCCGAGGAGAGCGAGTTGAGGCCCGCGGAGATCGTCGACATGCTCGCGGCGTAGATCGCGGCGATGAGGAGACCGGGGAGCCCGGCGGGGAGCTGGGTGACGACGAAGTAGGGGAGAATCTGATCCTCCTTCTGAATGAGGCCGGCGGCGAGGGGATCACCGTGGATTTTGTAAAAGGCATAAAGGACGAGACCGGTGCCATAGAAGAGAACGATGACGGGAAGGATGAACCAGAGTTTGATCCAGAGCGATCGTTTCGCCTCGGCGAGGCTCCCGGCGGTGAGGTAGCGCTGCACGGAGACCTGGTCGGTCGCCATCTGCACGAGGTGGAGGAAGGCGGCGGCGATGAGTACGGATCCAAGATTGACGCGTTCGGAGAAGGCGAAGGAGAGGCTCAGATCCATACGGCCGTCGGCGAGGGCGGTTTCCCAAACGCCACCGAGGCCTCCGGGGATCTTGCTCGCCGCGACGAGGGCGATGACGAGCTGCCCGCCGAAGAGGACGACGAGCTGGATCACGTCCGTCCAGATCACCGCGCGCATCCCGCCGAGGGCGGTGTAGAGGGTGGTGAGGGTGCCGGAGGCGATGATCGTGATCCAGAGGGGAATGCCGGTGACTTTTTCCAGGGCCAGGGCCGGGGCGTAGGTCGCGGCGGCGAGCCAGAGCGAGACGCGGAAGATGAAGAGGCCGGAGGCGAGGAGGCGGACGGAAAGGGCGAAGCGTTCCTCGAGGAACTGGTAGGCGGTGTAGAAGCGGGATTGGTAGAACTTTGGCAGTATCCAGATCGTCGTGATCGGCGTGGCGATGAAGAAGGCGAGGATGGCGTAGGCGAATCCGAAGCCGTTTTTATAGACGTCGGCCGGTCCGGCGAGGTAGCTGATGCCGGAGAAGAGGGCCGCGAGGATCGACATCGCGACGAGGAGGCTGTTCATCCCGCGTCCGGCGAGGAAGTAATCGCCAAGGTTGCGCGACTTTTTCCTCGCCGAGTAGAGACCGACACCGACCGAGGCCGCGAGGTAGAGAACGAAGAGGGCGTAGTCGAGTGGGGAAAAATGCGTCATGGGTCACGGGTCACGGAATTGGGAAGAATCCCATTCCACCACCTTGACCGATGGGAAACAACAGGCTTCATCAAGTATTCCACCCCCGACCCGTGACCCTCACACCTCGAGCTGGATTCCCAACTCGATCACCTGCCTTGGCGGGAGATCAAAATAACCGGTCGCGGGACGCGAGAGGCGCGAGAGCGTGACAAAGAGCTTTTTGCGCCACGCCGCCATTTTGCCAGGACCTGTCGTGAGAAGGACTTCGCGGCTCTGGTAGAAGGTGATGCCGGCGGGTTTGACCTTGCCCTTCTCGGCGAGGGCGGCACAGAGATCCTTGAAGACATTCGGCGATTCGGCAAAGCCGTAGCGGAGGAGGACGCGGTAGAAGTTGTCGTGGAATTCCTCGATCTCGTTGCGCCGTTCCGCCGGCACGTGGGGCGCGCTTTCGAAGACGACAGTGAGGAGGACGACCTGCTTGTGCAGGGCCTTGTTGTGTTTCAGGTGATGGAGCAGGGCGAGGGGTAGCCCGTCGGCGGTGGCGGACATGAAGACGGCGGTGCCGGGCACGCGGATGATACGGTCGGCCTTGATGTCGTCGATGAGATGTTTCACGGGGAGACGACCGCGTTGCATCGCCTGAAAGAGAACGGCGCGACCATCGGTCCAGGTTTTCATCACGGTCCAGATCCCGGCGGCGACGGCGAGAGGGAACCAGGCCCCTTGGGCGAATTTCACGAGACTGCCGGCGACGTAGCCGAACTCGATGCAGAGGAAGAGAGCTACGGGGAGTCCTGCTTTCCACAGGGGCCACGCCCAATTGTGGCGGGCCACGAAAAAGAAGAGCACGCTTGTCAGGAGCATCTCTAGCGATACGGAGAGTCCGTAGGCCGAAGCGAGGTTGCTCGATGTCTGAAAGCCGATCACGAGCGTGACGCATGAGATCATGAGCAGGAAATTCACCTGCGGCATGTAGATCTGGCCCCGGATGTCGGGATTGGTGTGGATGATCTTGAGTCGTGGCAGGTAGCCGAGCTGCACGGCCTGCTGGGTGAGGGAAAAGACACCCGTGATCATGGCCTGCGAGGCGATGATGGTGGCGGCGGTGGCGAGGATGACGATGGGGATTAGGAGCGTGCCAGGAACCAGGTGGAAGAAAGGATGCTCGATCGCGGTGGGATCGTGGATGACGAGGGAACCCTGGCCAAGGTAATTCAGGACGAGGGCGGGATAGACGAGAGGAAACCAGGCGCGTTGGAGCGGCTTCGGCCCGAAATGGCCGATGTCGGCGTAGAGGGCTTCGCACCCGGTGACGGCGAGCAGGACCATGCCCATGATGACGATTCCGTGGCTGCCGTGGTGGATGAGGTAGCTGATCCCCCAGTGCGGCGAGAGGGAAACGATCACCTCGGGATGCTCGAGGAAACGGTAGATGCCGAGTCCGGCGAGAGTGAGGAACCACACGATCATGATCGGCCCGAAGGCAACCCCGATGCGGGCGGTGCCATGGCGCTGCACCAAAAAGAGACTGACGAGGATGCCGACGGAGACGCCGATGACGATGTTCTGGGAAATGCCCTCGCGGATCTGCTTCAGGCCCTCGACGGCGGAAAGCACGGAGATCGCCGGTGTGATCATGCCGTCTCCGTAGAGCAGGGCGGCCCCGAAAAGCACGACGAGAACGACGAAGGAGGTTTTGCGGGTGCGTCCCTGTTTATCGGGAGCGCGGAGGAGAGAGAGCAGGGCGAACATGCCGCCTTCGCCCTGGGCGGTGGCGCGGCTGAGGATGGTCAAGTACTTGAACGAGACCATGATCGTGAGCGACCAGAACATCAGGGAAATCGGTCCGTAGACCATCTCCACGCCATCGACGCCGGCCTTGTAGCCCGAGTGGGCGAGACATTCCCGCAGGGCATAAAGGGGACTGGTGCCGATGTCGCCGAAGACGACGCCGAGCGCCATCAGGGCAAGAGGCCAGAGCGAAGTGGAATGCGGTTTCTCCATGAAGCCGGTCGCCGGACCGGACGGAGACCCTTCCTCACCGTAGCGGCCAAAGCAAGGGGACAAGCGGCAAAACCACCAACATGAGAATAAACGTGAGGAGGCCTCCCACCCTCACGAAATCCATGAACCGGTAACGCCCCGGGCCGTAGACGATCACGCAAGAGGGTTCCAATGGCGCGATAAAGGAAATCGAGGCCGCGAGCATCACGCCGATCGCGAAGGTGCGGGGCTCCGCTCCGATTTCGGTGGCGGCGCTCATGGCCACGGGTAGCACGACGAGGGCGGCGGCCGCATTCGACATCGGTTGGGTGAGGAGGATGGTCAGGACAAAGAAACCGGCGAGAATGGCGAGATCGCCCATCGGCTTCAGGGCATAGACGACCCACTCCGCGAGCCACGCTGCCGTGCCGGTCTTCTCCATCGCGGTGCCAAAGGCGGTCATGCCCCCGATGAGGATGAGCATGCGCCAGTCGATCACTTCGCGGACCTGGTCGCCTGGCAGCGCCCCTGCGAGGACGATGAGCACCGCAGCGCAGAGGAAGGCGATCGAGAGCGGGATCCAGCCGACCGATCCAACGATGATGGCGATGAGAAAGACTCCGGCGGTGAAAAGCCCTTGGCGCCAGCGCAGGATGGGAGGCTCGTATTCATCGAGGACGGCGAAGCCGCTGCCGCGGCGGACCGCGGCGAGTTTTTCGGCCTTGGATTGGACGAGGAGGACATCGCCGGTGCGGAGCACGATGCCGCCCATGTCCTTCAATCGCGATTGCCCATGGCGGCTGATCGCGAGGACCATCAAATCGTGGGTACGACGGAGGTCGGCCTCGCGCAGGGTGAGCCCGGCGAGGTCGGAGTCGGGGAGGATCACCATCTCGGCGACGAGGAGATCGCCGTGTCTGCCGCCCACTTCATCAGGCTCGAGCGAGGCCCTGAATTCGAGTCCCTCGATCTTCTTGATGCGGAGCAGGTCGGTGACCTTGCCCTGGATGAGGAGCAGGTCGCCTTCCTCGATGCAGAGCTCGGGAGCGGGGAGGAGTTCCTGTCCCTCGCGCTCGATCCGGACGAGGCGAAAGCCGATCAGGTTGAGATCCCAGCAAAAGCTCGATTGGCCGATGAGCGGGGATTTCGGCATCACGACGACCTCGCTGTGGTAATCGCGGATCGTGTCCGCGTTCAGGGTGGTGTCGCCCTTCACGTTTGGCAGGAGCCTCCCGCCGAACATGAGGAAATAGAGAATGCCGATCGCCACGATGATGAGTCCGATCGGAGCGAGTTCGAAAAGTCCCACCGGCTTCATTCCCGCGTTCTCGATGTAACCGCTGACGGCGACATTTGTCGAAGTGCCGATGAGGGTGCAGGTGCCGCCGAGGATGGAGGCGAAGGCGAGCGGCATGAGCAAGCGCGAGGGACTGAGTCCCGCGGATTGGGCGAGACCAGCGGCGGGTGAGACGAAGAGCGCCGTGACCGTGGTGTTGTTCATGAAGGCCGAGAAGGCGGCGGCCACGGACATCAGGAGCAGGGTCAGCTTCTTTTCCCCCGAGCTGGAGAATCGCAGAAGCGCCGCCGCCCCTGCCTCAAGCAGCCCGCTGCGCTGGAGAGCCGCCCCGATCACGAAGATCGAGCCGAGGATGATGATGATGTCGTTGCTGAACCCCGCGAAGGCTTCCTTGGGCGTGAGGATGCCGGTCACCGTGAGCGCCGCGAGGAGCAACAGCGTGATGATGTCGACGGAGATTTTTTCGGTCGCGAAGAGGGCCACCGCAGCGACCAGCAAGGCGAGAAGAAAGGCGGTTTCCATGGGGTGCTCCGCTCGTGCGGTTGCTACCCGGGACTTTTGGACGGGTTGTCCTGGAAATCAAGCGTAGAAAAATCGAATCTACACTATTTTGGAATAGATTACGCCCGGATCTTCTGTCCGACCCGCTCCTGGAGACGGCGTGCGAAGGGCAGGGGTATGTGGGGCGGCAGGGTGTGGTGTTCCTTGCGGAAGGTGAGGAAGAGCCAACGGTGCTCGAAAATATTGAGTGCGGCACTGAGATCCCAAAGCGGGGGAACGACGAGGGTGACGTGTTTCGAAACGCGCTGCATCTCCGCGAAAAAGGCCCCGGGATCCTCGACGTGTTCGATCGTGTGCGAACAGAGGGTGTGTTCGAATTGGTTCGCGGAGAAAGGGAGTTGGTAGATGTCATCGACGACGACGAGATTCGGGATCTCGGCGTGTTTGACGATGTCGACGTTGACGCCGCCTCCGTCGGTCTTGCCGCAGCAGATGTTGAGGTCCCAGATTTCGCGACGCCTCCGGATGATGCCGCCCATGACGCGGTAGCTGAGCCAGTTCAGGGCAGGAAGGAGGATGACGAGGATGCCAGCGGTGCAGAGCAGGGTGAAGAGCATGGTTGGTGGAGGCGGTTGCTTAAAAAGTCTTAAGCAATTCCGGCGATCGACCGCTGGCAAGGTCGGCTCTTTGACGATTTTGTCAGGGAGCGGTCCGCCGGGAACGTTGGCGGATCACCTCGCGGGTGGCGGCGGTGAGGCGGCGGCCGGTGAGCTGCTCCTCGTCGACGGTGACGGTGGCTCCGGCTTCGACGAGTTCGTCGGTAAAGGCATGGTAACGGGCACGTGCGATGATCGCGATCTCATCGCCGAGGTGCCGGATGGATCCGACAAGACGCACGACGGTGCGATGGTCGGGCACGGTAATGACGACGGCGGAGGCTCGGTGAATGCCGTGGTGGAGGAGGAACTCGAGATGCGTCGCGTCGCCGAGGACGGCATTCAATCCCATCGATTTCGCGAGATCGATGTTCGCGGGGCGGAGGTCCACGACGAGGCACGTGACATGATCGAGCGGAGCGAGGTCGGCGGCGACGCGCTGACCGGATGGACCGAATCCGATGACAAAAACGAGATGAGTTTCGTCGGACGGTCGGGTGTCGGGCTCGCCGGGCGAGGTGGAAGCCGCATTCCGCCCGAGCCACGAATCGAGCCGCCGGCCCGTGGGTCGTGCGATGCGGACGAGGAGTGGCGTGGCAAATAGTGTCAGGAGCGTCGCGGAGACGAGGAGGCGGAAGGGCCCTTCGTCGAGCAGGCCTCCCGACTCGGCGATGCCGGCGATGACGACCCCGAATTCCCCGACCTGGGCGAGGGCGAGCCCCGTCGCCAGTGCATAGCGTGCGGGAAGCCGGAAGGCGCGGGCGATCAGGGTGATGACGAGCGTTTTTCCCGCGATGATGAGCAGCGTCGCGCCGATCACGGACGGGAAGTGGGCGGCGATCCATGCCGGATCTCCGAGCATCCCGACCGAGGCGAAAAAGAGCGTGATGAAGAGGATGCGAAGACCGCCGACATCGGCCCGGATCTGCGTGGCGAAAGGAGATTCGGCCAGCATCATGCCGGCGATGAAGGCGCCGAGCGCCGGAGAAAGGGCCAGTGAATGCGCGGCGAGGGCCGATCCAATCGCGAGGACGACGGCGAGGAGCACGAGCAACTCGCGGTCGCGCGAGAGACTGAGCTGTTTCATCAAAGGCGGGATCACCCAGCGGGCGAGCACCCGGAAACCCGCGACGAGGGCGACAATCAGACCGAGAGCCTTGGCGAGGCCAATCATCATCGCGGAAGCGCCGCCTCCATCGGTCAACATCGTCACGAAAAGGACGAGCGGCACCACCGCGATATCCTGGAGAAGCAGGATGCCCAATGCGGCCCGGCCGTGCACCGAATCGAGTTCCGCGCGATCAGTGAGGAGCCGCAGGACACAGGCGGTCGAGGAAAGGGCCACGGCAGCGCCGAGACAGAGCGAGGCTTTGAGGTCGAGCCCGAAAAGCAATCCCGTGCCGGTCGCGAGCGCAAGAGTGACGACGACTTGGAGCGAACCGCCCGCTCCGGCGATGGGTCCGAGCCGGATGAGACGTCGCGCTGAAAACTCGAGACCGATCGCAAAGAGCAGGAGCGAGACCCCGAGTTCGGCGATCACCGGGACACCGGAGTCATTCGAAACGACGCCCGCTCCCTGCGGACCGAGGATCATTCCCGCGATCAGATACCCGAGAATGGCCGATTGCCCGAACCGCTCGAACAGCATCCCGATGACGAGCGCCGCCGCGAGCAGGGCGAGGAGTTGGAAGAGCACCTCCCAGACTCCCGATTCGGTGGCGGCGGCAGCGAGGACGGGCATGGCGGGTCGATCGCTGCGGCCCTCAGTCTTTGGCCTTCGCCGACTTGGCCCGGGATGCGCCCTCGGCCTCCCGGATCTGTTGCATGATTTCCCGCAGGGTCGCGAGGACGGCGGGCGGAGTTGAAGGGAGGGGAAGGTCGATTTTGAGTTCGGGTTTCAGCCCGAAGGAGCGCAAGGCATCCCAGAGCGCCTCGCGCACGCAGCCCGCCAACACGACGGGTGCCTCGGCACAGGGATCGCCGGGCAGGGCACCCGGATCCCCGAGGGGACGAAGACGATCGGTCACGACCTGGAAGGGAGCGTCGGCGAATCCGGGCACCCCTTCGGCGACGTGGCAGGTCGAGGGCTCGTCGCTTTCGGGATAGGGAACGCTCTCCGAGAGAAGCCAACCCGAGCCCAGGGTGAAAGCGCGCATCAGTTGCGCGAAGTCGCGTTCACCCTGATCGGGTGAAGGCGATCCTTCGTGGGCGAAGTCGACCCGAAGGATCTGCACCTCGCCGGTGAAAGCATCGATCTGCACCTCGGCGACGGCGGCGGCGTAGGTGAAGGCCGAGAAAGGCCAGCCCGCTCCGAGTTCGTGGTCCCACCAGAGGTTCGGAGTCCGGTGGTAACCCGTTTCGACGAGATTGACGCGTTTTCTCCAGGCTCCCTCGATCACTTCGCGGAAGTGGAGCGGGTTGTTCGGCGAGATGTCGGGTCCGACGAGACCATCGATGAAGCGGATCGCCTCGATCTCGATCTCGGTCTGGCCGCGGGCCGCGAAGAGTTGCAGGGCGACCTCGCGAAGACGGCTTTGGAGACGCTTGCAGGCATCGGCGATGGCGCGCAGGACGAGACCGCAGGCGTCCGCCCCGATCACCGGAGTGGAGCGGGGGAGCACGTCGAAATCATTCAGGATCACCCGGATCGCCTCTTCTTCGAGTCCGAGGCGGGTCGCCACCTCTTCCCGGATCTGGCCGCGGAAGCCGTCGTTCACATCGACGAGCCCGACCCGCACCAACACCGAGCCATCAGCGAGGATCTGCACGAGGACGGCCGCCGCATCCCGTTCGGGACGCGGATCGCCGAGTCCGAATTTGGTCGTCACCACGGCGATGCCGCGCTTGTGGCTGTGATTGCGGCGATTCCATTTTTCAATCGCGGCGACGCGGGTGTCGTAGTCGCTGCGGCGCAGCACCTGATTCCAGACCCGTGCGATCGAGGCGGCTTGCACGGGTTGGCCGTAGGGCGCGGTCTTGGGTTCGGCTCCCTCGGAGTAGAAATTTTTCTCGCGCACCTCGCGCGGGGTTTTGCCAATGACGGCGGCGACGCGGCGGATGATGTCTTCCATCGCCCAGGCTCCCTGGGCAGATCCTTCGGCGGGCAACGAAGATGAGGTGATGCGGTGGGTCCGGCAAAGCTGAGAGGTGATGCGGAAATTCGTGATTCCGTAGACCGAGTCGGCATGGAGCGCGGCCCGGTCCATCACCGTGGTGGAGTCGGTCGCGTAGAAACCTCCATCGACGTGCAGCTTCAGATCGAGCGCGGAGATTTTGCCCTCGGCGTCGTGGGCGGCATTGAAATCCACCTTCACGGGATGGCGCTGACCGCGCACGAGGGGCGAGTCGGGGCTCGAGACTTTCAGCACCACCGCCGTGCCGCAGGCCATCGCCGCGCGGGTCGCGAGCATGGCGAGGCGCACCGGTTCGAGCTCGAGGGCATCGGTCACGCCGGCAAGGCCGACCGGCTCGAGTTGCACCTCCGACTCCGGAATGTCCGCGGTCCTCGCCACCGCCGTGCGGATGAGGGCGGGGGAAAGGGCGCGCGCCTTCACGGAATAACCGCGTCCTCCGCGCACCGGCGTCACCCGGACCTCGGTCGAGCCCGTGAGCGGGGCCTGCTGCGGCGGGATGAGAAACGAACCCGAGCTGAGCAATCCGTCGGCCGCGAGAGCGGGTGTCACCTTGCCGCGTTCGCAGACGCGGGGCGCTTCGTGAAAGCTCATCATCGCGAGGGCGTGATCGATCGACAGGATCCCCGGAGAGACGTGGTATTCGATCTCGAGTTTCGCCGCCGCTTCACGGCAGACTGCTTCATCGCGTCCGATCACCAGCGCGACCGGCTGGCCCCGGTAATGAACCTCGTCTTCGGCGAGGAGCGGTTCCCCCGAAAATTCGTGACCGAGCGAGTTGCGGAAGGGCGGGATGTCGTCGGCGAAGAGGATCGCCTCGACCCCTGCGAGACGACGTGCGTCACCCGCTTGGCAGCGCACGATCGAGGCGCGCGGATGCGGGCTCTCCACGACGAGGGCGGTGAGGACACGCGCGCGGGCCTGCCAGGAGGAAAGCGTTTTGATCTCGTCCCCTTGCGCGAGTTGCTCCCGTCGGCGGCGCAGGCGTTCTCCGAACGTCTCCCGGGGTTGCTTCACCGGATTCGCCGAAGGGAGGCGGAAAGGGCTGAAAGGATCTTCGGGTTCGCTCATGGAGAAAACGCGACGCGGCGGGCCGGGGGCGTCGACGGTCAGGCGCGGGACGTGTTGAAAAAGGGTTCGTCGAGTTTGGCGAACTCGCCCGTGGCTGTCAACGACTCGGGGCGCACCGCGTCGGGCCGGGGATGTTGGTGATAAAACTTCTGGAAGAGCGTGCCCACGAGCTGTTTGAGATAGCCGGGAGTCGCGCCCCCGACGCCGGGTACGGTCACCTCGACGCTGCGATTGAGGATCCCGAGGGTTTCGATCATCGTTCCCTCATCCCAGCTCTTGCCGGAAAGGAAGTCCTCCGCCTCGCGCGCCCGCACCGGGGCATCGGCGATCCCAGAATAGGCGATCCACGCTTTCGTGATGCGTTTGTCGCGGAATTCGAGGGCGAATCCGCCCGTCGCGTAGGGCTCGCAGCCAGTGCGACGCGGGGCCACGGTGTAGACATCGCAGAGGCGCGAGGTGGTGCCTCGGGTCGAGAGGGCGTGTTCGGTGGTACGCGGGATCACGATGCCGCGGATGATTTCGCCCGGCTGGAGGATGGTACGCCCCTTGCCCGCGTAGAACTGCGAGACCGGGGCGTCGCGCTCGCCGTCGGCCGAGAAGAGGCGGACGCGGGCGTTCAGAGCCATCAGGAGTGGCGCGAGCTGTCCCGAGGCCCAGGCCGTGGCGAGATAGCCGCCGAGCGTGGCGCGGTTCCGCACCGGACGGGAGGCAAAGCGACGCAGGACCTTGTTGAAGGGGAGGCATTCGCGGCCGATGTGCTCCGCGGTCTGGGTCAGCGAGACCGCCGCTCCGATTTCCCACTGGTCCTCGGTGGTGGCGACACTGTTCAGTTCCTTTACCGCTTCGAGCGAGATCAGGTCACTCCCGTTGTCCTCGCCGGCGGTGAAGCGACCAAGTCCCGTGCCTCCCGCGATAAAGGCGGCCGTCGGATACTCGCGCTTCAGCTTGATCAGCTCCACGAGGGTCTCGGGACGAAAGAAGCGGCGCTTTTGTCCATCCACATATTGGAGAGACCGGCTCTCGGGAAGTCGGAAGAGCTGCCGGGTGAAGCGGTCGCCGAAGATGTCCTTCTTTCCCGTCCAGACCGTGCTCTCGTCGCCCGCTCGTTCCGCCTTGCGGGCGGCTTCGTGGCGGAGTTGCTCGGTGGAAGCGAAGACCTGCACCGCCGCCTCGCGGATCGCGGGGACGTGGGCCGTGCGTGTCACAATGGCGTCGTATTGATCATTCACCTGGCCCTGGCGCCGCAGGTCGGGGCGGTAATAACCCTCAAAGGTCAGGGCGATGATCGTGTCGAGGCGTTCCCCCGAGCATTCAAAAGAACCTTCCTGAAAAGCGAGATTCACCGGATGCTCGGGCTCCGCGTTGCGGATCCCTTCGGGCGTCCAGATCTGACGGTCCGCCAGCATCGGCATCAGCACGAGACCCGCATCGACGATGCGGAACCGGTGACGGTCGCCCTCGAGCGTTCCAAGCACGACGAGGCGCGGGGCGAGCAGGGCATCGTGCTCCGCGAAGTGTGCGAAGCAGGGATCGAGACGGGCAAGGTACGAGGCCAGTGTCCCATGGGTGGACTCGCGCTCCACCCGGCACACTTCGCCGTCCAGTTCAAAGGTAAACCAACTCTGCATTTCGCCCGTATTGCCACGCCCCCACGACCAGTTCCTCGGATTCGGCGGGGGCGAAAATTCACAAAGAGGGGATTTTACCACAAATCCCCGGATCTGGCACCGTTTTTCCGTGCTCAATCCCGGCATTTTCCGGGAGTTGCGACGGAAGGGGCTACCGGTCCGCCCCCTTCAAATGCCGGTCGAGAAATTCGAAGGTCCCGACGCCGTGGATCGAGTGCCCGCCGTGGAAGAACTCGATCCCGGTGAGATCGGGCAGTCCGAAACGGGCGTAAAGGTGCCTCACCCGAGCATACTCGTGCGCGACCCAGGCGTCGGTCGAGACGAGATCGTGATGACCGCGCTCCACGAAAAAGGGACGCGGAAAAATCAGGGCTGCCATTTCCCCGTAGTCGTAGGTGTTGCCGAGATTCCAGTAGGGCATCTCCCACTCGATGCTCTTCATGAAGCCGCCCGGGAAATCCGGATCGGCGACCTTGCGGGTCCAATGATTGAAGTCGCCCGAGCAGATCGAGAGGCAGTAGTCCGGGATCACCGCAGGCACGCGTACCGCCGTTTCGCCACCGTAGCTCAGCCCGTAGAAAGCGATCCGCTTTGGATCGACTTCCGGGAGGGTTTTCAACCAGTCGAGCTGCTGGCGATGGGAGGCGACGATGAAGGTGAAGAGCGTCCCGCCGATCAGGTTCGCCTTTCGATCGAGCCAGCGATAACGATCCTCGTGGCGATAAAGATTGTGGGGCGAAAAGGTAATGTAGCCGCGCTCCGCGAGCCTTGCCGCGAAGTCGTTATAGGCCGACTTGCCCGCGTCGATCCCATCGCGCGGCACGCCGTGGCGACCATGCTGGCAGACCACCACGGGACGACGCTCGCCTTGCGCGATCCCCTTCGGCATCAACAAAACACCCCACGATTCGAATCTGGGAAAGACCTCGATCCCCACCTCCCACATCGTCCACGCGTCGGTCTCCTTGAGTCGGCGGGTGCGCGGGTTCAGCGGGAGCCGTTCCTCCTCGAAGGTGCCGAGGATATCCTCCTCGAAACGCGTCCGCCATTCCTCCGCCCTCGTCACGAAGTTCGCCGGATCGAGGGTGGGGTGCGCTTTCTCCGTCGACCATTTGCCCGGGCGCAGACCCGGCTCGGCCGCAAAGTAGAAAAATTCCTCGCGCGTCCGCTCCGACGCGTCGACGAGACTCTGGACGTGCGCCTGCATCCCGAGGAAGACACGACGATGCCGCTCGGTAGGATCAAACCCGCTCCGTTCATCAATCACCAGTCCGAGCGGCGGAGTCCGGTCCACCTCGGGATCACGACCCATCGCCTGGAGAAATCCCGCTACCGAAGGGTAATCACCTCGTGACCCGTCGTTCGCCTCGGTCAGAAAAAAGGAAGGCGGCGGTGCAAAGGCCGTGAGCACCTTCTCGATCCGTTTCCACTCCCGCTCCACCTCGTCGAAAGGCGGGGTCGTGAGATCGCCCTTTTGATCCTTCACCTCGGGAAAGGTCGTGTGTTCGACGAGGAGCACCCGCGGAGCGATCAGGGCCGCGACCGAGGCATCGCCATGGTCGGGGAGGAGGTTGAAGAGATTCCGATGGATCGGCTCGGCCCACGCCGCCTCGCGCGGACCAAAGGCTCCGCACACGAAGGCATGGTCGATCCGCGGATCGAGCGCGGCGGCGTAGAGCGCGGCGCGTCCACCTTCGCCATAGCCCGCCGCGGTCACCTCGCTGCCGGGAAAGGTCAACTCGAGCCAATCGATTGCGGCTAGGAGGCTCTGCACCTCGTAGCCGAGCGGATGCCGTCCCATTTGGAACGCCTGGCGATAGATCCATTCGCGATGGCTCTGGGCCGTCTTCACGATGGCTTCGTCCTCGCCTGACAAGCCAACAAAAGGCGAGCGGTTCACCGGCGAGGGAATGAGGATCCGGAAGCCGGTCATCGCGAAACGCAGTCCGATCTGCTCCTTCGGTTCGAGGCGAGGGGTCATGCCGAGGAGGTCCTCCGGCGTCTCGTCCGCGTCGGGCATCAGCACCATCAGGGGTGGCGAGGAGATTTCGCCTTCCTCCGGCACCGGATTCACATAGAGACCCTCGGCCGTGTATCCGGGCAGCACCTCCCACCGCACCGCATGGACCCGGAAGCCGGGCCCCTCCGCCACCGTCGCCGTGCCCGGCTCGCCCTCGAACGAAACCGGATCGGTCGAGACAAATTCCAACTTTGGCGCGAGCCGTTCATCCACCACTCCGAGCTTCTTCGCGAGCGCTTCACGCGATTGCCGGACGAACGTCTCGCGCGCCGTCGCGTCGAGGGGAAAAGCCGGCGCCTTCGCCGCGACCTCGGCGATCTCTCGCTCGATAAAAGCATGCGCCCCATCCATGACCCGCACCGAGGGATCTTCCTCCGTCCAGTCGAGCAGGGCCGTGCCGGGAAGGGTGGGGGATTGGGAAAAGGCCGATGAGGCCAGGAAAACGATCGCTACGATCACCGGAACGGGATTCGCTTTCATTCGCGTTTCATTCCTCTTCATTCGCGTTGGAATCGTTCCCCGATCCGCGCAGATCCGCGTAGAAATCCTCGCCCAAAGGGACCAGCAGAAAACGAGAGGAACGCGAATGACCGCAAATATCCGCGAATGACGCGAATGTTCCGCCCTCCTCATCACTCCTCCCCCTTCTTCCAAGTCATCTCGCTGATCCGCGTCTTCATCTCCCCGGTCGCGCGGATCACCAGCACGATGCCCGGATCCGGTTCTCCGCCTTCCACCTGGCGGGTCACCGTGTAGATATCCGTCAGGCGCACCTCCAGATTTTGCAGCGACACCTCCATGCCCTCGGGCAGATTGGCCTCCGCGATGGCCTTCTGCACCTCCTCGTCGAGCTCCGCCTTGTAGTCGTTCAGATCCACCCGCAGCTGGGCCTCGAGCCCTTTCACGAGCAGACCTTCCAGCAGCCAGGTGGCAGCCGTCGTCAATTGGTCGCGCGTTTCCACCGTCAGTTCTACTCCGGTGAAGCCGAGCGTCTGCTTCTCGTAGTCGATCACCGGACGACCTCGCACCCAGATCGTGCCCGCGACGCCGCGTCCGAGACGCGAGCGATCCGCCTCCAGTTCCAGTTTCAAATTCAGATAGCCCCCTTGGCCGACCTCGGCCGCCAGACCGCTCACCTGGATCTTCGTTCCGATGCCCGTGTCGATTTCGAAATCCTCTTTCGCGAGCAGTTCGTTCAATTCTGCCATACGGATCACCAGAGGGAGGCGCAGGTCGGTGCCCGTCGCGCCGGCGAGTGGTGCCATCTCCGGCAGTGGCTCGACCGCGGGCACTTCGGGAGCGCGGTTCAGCACAAAGGTCTCCGACTCGATCGCCACCGCGAGTCCGATCTGGTCCGATTGCGAGTAGTCGATCGGCCCCAGCAGGATTCGCCGCGGCTGCACGCTCACCCAGAGTGGAGGATCTTTCGAGACCTGCTCCACCACGTGCGCCTCGTTCCAGAACTTCGTCACCTCGCGGCGCAGGTTCAGGCTCTTGCGCAGGGCCAGCGTGATCTTGCGGGTCTCCTTTTGCAGGTATTGACCGAGACTGCCGCCGAGGAATTCACCAATGTCGATCCGCCCCAGCTGGCCCAGTTGCAGTACTGCCTTGTCGAGCTGCAGCTCGGGTACCAGATTCGGATTCACATTCCAGTCGGGCAGCACCTCCGGCGTGATCGTGCCGCCCGCCTTGCCGCCGAGGGCCGCGTTGCCATTGAGCGGCACCGTCAGGATCGCCGCATCAAGCTCGCCCTCGAGTTTCGCGGTGCCTTCGAAGGGTACCGAAAAGGCCAAGGCGCTCCCCGTGTTGCGGAAGGCGATCGGGCCCCTTGTCACGTCCCAGGCATAGGCTCCCTTTTTGATCCGTTTGTGAAAGTTCTTCGTCTCGCTCCCTTGGAAGGTCGGAGGCACCTCCGCGTTGGCGATCTCGGCGAGCAGGCTCACCGGCACCGCGATCCCGAGACCCAGCAGCGAGGTCTCCGGCTTCGGCAGATCGTATTCGCCGATCGGTGTGCCGCTCGGAGCCGCCACCGAGATCAATTTCGGACCGAGGATGCGCGCGCCAACGAAGACGGCGAGCAGCGCCAGCACCAAGAGCAGCGCGAGGATGAGCAGGACTTTTTTCATGACTCCAATTCAGAAATGGATGCTTCCCAGTTTTAACGCGTACGGGGGAAGCGTCGCAGACTCTTCCGGATGGCACAAACAGGCAATACCTGATGCCGCCCTTTCTTTCAAAACCTTCCGGTGGGAAACTTCACCTCGTAAAGGAGGAGACGCACCATGCTGGCACGACAAGACATCATCGATTGGGGAGCGCGGCTCTTTGGCGCGCCGGCCCGCTCGCGCCTGCGCTGCGGCCACCTCCTCGTTGAGTTCAGCCGGGGCGAGAATGAAGTCTGCCTCGCCTCCAAGCGCCTCAGCGACGAAGAGGCCGATGCCTCCCTCGATCGTGACGAACCCGTCTCCTGGACCAGTTGGGCCGTCTGCACCGGGGCCAAGGGTGTCAAGGTCCTGCCCGGACTCCCCGATCTGCCCGTTCTCGCGCGTCAAAATCCTCCCTTTTTCCTCGCTCCTGGTGAGGAAACACGCGTCTACCTCCGCATTCCCGTCTCCGTCCAAGTTTGCCTCGGTGAGCGCGATGACGAGCTCCTCGCCGAATTCCCCAGCGAGACAATGCCCCGTGTTTGGTTCGGCGAAGCCCCCGCCTCCGAGGAGTGTTACCAGCTCGGTGCCGCGTCCAGCCGCGCCATCTTCACCGATCTCGAGGGCTCCGAGGTGCAGGCCCCCGTCTTGATCCGGAATGAATCCCGCGAAGTCCTCGAGGTCACCCAGATCTGTCTTCGCGTCGCCCGCCTTTCCGTCTACCGGTTAGGCTCCACCCTCTGGACCAATGAGACCATCGCCCGATACCAGGGCGGAATGAATCCCAGCCGCCTCAGCATCAAGAACGGACCGCCCCTTGAGGCCCCTCACGCCAAACTCCTCGCCCCACCCCGCGCGACCGGTCCCGAGACCATCGTGGGGAGGACCTTCCGCTCGTTCCGGAGGTGGGCGGAGTGGAGGTGATGTTGACCGCGGGGAAGGCGTGCGAGCGTGATATCGCTGCTATTTGCCTGGTCGGACCTGCCATCAAGAGTGTCGACACCCTTGATCAGTGGCCAGTTTACCGTTGAGGCCAGCTCAATTCTCGTTCACCCGGAAGCACTTCCAGGCGCGGAGGTCGAAGAGGAGGGCGCAGTCGCCTGAGTGGGTCCAGACGGGGGCGGGGAGATTCCAGAAGAAGCGGTGGACGGGCGTGCCGTCCTCCATCGCGTCGGTGGTGTTTTTGCCGCGTTTGGTCCAGAGCGAGACGTAGTCGCCGGCATTGATCTCGGTATCGGGGAACCAATAGGTCTGACAGACGCGGGTGGTGTCGGCGAGGTCGGGACCGCGGCGTCCGTCGGCGAGCAGAAAGTGGCCGAGTGAGCAATGGGCGGTGGCTTTGAGGAGGATGTGTTCCATTTCCGGGTCTCCCTGGTCGAGGACGGAGACAATTTCGAGTGTCATGGTTGGTTGGATACGGTTCGGGATGTGGTTGCGTTAGGATACCGACGGCAGTCCTCCGAAGATCGGCGGTTGTGTCGGCGAAGGGATTGTAGGAAACCCGGGGGGGAAGGCCAAGCAAGATTGGGCAAGCAATCCGCATTGCGCCAAATAGAATGACACCGGGAGAGATTTTCGGCGAAGGGCCTTGAAGGTCGTTGCGCCAGAAAGAATGACACCGGGATGAAACAGCCCGAGAGTGTCATGAGCAAGCGAAGCAAGGAG
>Ga0209573_1002194_pt1 | contig 26104 bp, 21 predicted proteins | sample TNRBio252014_DNA_FD_185870 | JGI IMG/M metagenome (GOLD analysis project Ga0209573, IMG submission 185870) | Wastewater treatment Type I Accumulibacter community from EBPR Bioreactor in Madison, WI, USA - TNR Reactor_6/25/2014_ DNA (SPAdes)... | ecosystem: Engineered > Bioreactor > EBPR >... | reverse complement strand
GAAGTTTTCGATGAGATGGCGCTTGGCGTAGTTCTGACGGTCGAAGGGTTGGGGCTGCTCATCAAGAGTTTGATAGCCTTTGCGCGGGATCGTGCTGTCAACGGCCCCATGCTCGGTTAGTTCCTGGCGGAAAGCCTGGCTGTCGAACCCTTTGTCACCCACCAAATGCGTGCCACGGAAGGACTCGAGCATCAGACGTGCGGCGGTGAGGTCATGGAAGTTGCCTGCGCACAGCACAAAGTCACAGAGCAGGCCGTCCTCACCGACGGCGGCCAGCAGCTTGGTGGTCATCCCGCCGCGCGAGAGACCGATGGCTTGCTTCTCACGCTTGAGCTTCGAGCCCTGGAGACCGTGTTGATGGAGCTTGATGTAACTGCCATCGACATGTCGCAGCACGCCCCTGGCCTGCTTGCCAAACCAGACCACCAACGCATCCCACACCCCGCAGAAGCACCATCGCCTGAACTGCGAGTAGTCCGTGCTCCAGAGCCCATAATGCGCGGGCAGCTCCCGCCACGGAGAACCGGTGCGCAGGATGTAGAAGAAGGCTTCCAAATGCAGAGGCACAATTTTGGGCCTGCGACCTCTTCGGCCAGCCCGCCTTTGTTGCACTACAGAATGAATGAAGAAGCCCTGTCACGCAGGGCGGTTTCCAGACTCCGGGTCAGTTTGTTGAACATGGCACCTTCTTAACTTCTGCCCAGGGGCACCCCTTGCCAAAAATGCGTTTTATTTGCGAAGACACCGCCTAACATGCGACGGGGGCTCTGTTGAAGGCGACGAAAGTCCCAACAATGACGCAGATACTCATGCAGAGACATGGCGAAAGACCTCAAGATAATTACGCACCATGGATGCAAGGGAGAAGTTTGTGCGGGCGGATTTGCGAGCATTTTTTGACACTAGGCTGAGTAGTTCGGGCTGCGCGATCAAGCTCCTAATGCGGTCGGACAATTCTGCCGCACTGTTAATTTCGGCCAGAAAACCGCTGCCGTCGTTTTGAATGACTTCTCCCGCGCCACAGGCTGCATGGGCTAGAACAGGTACACCACTGGCCATGGCTTCCAGTAGGGCGTTGGCTAGTCCTTCGTGGGAAGATGGCATGACGAGAATATCCATAGCCTGGTAGAATGGCGCAGGTTCCGCCTGATGGCCCTGAGCGTGAATGCGAGCCGCAAAAGGGCTTCGCAGGATTCGCTCTTTCACACATTTACTTTCGGTGCCTCCGTCCCCAAGAATCATCAGATGACAATCGGGATAAGCGGGTGCTAGTATTTCGAATGCCTCTATTAACAGGGGATATCGTTTAGTGGCGATGAAGCGTCCGACGGCACCTATCACAAAGGCATTTTTTGGAAGACCTGCATTCCGGCGGGCTTCCTGCATGTCCGACGTGGGGCTGAATCGATCGCAGTCCACTCCGTTGAGGATGCTGACCAATTTCCCGGCAGGCATACCGTGAGAAATCAACTCTTGCCGCAAGCCTTCAGAAACCGTATGAACGATTCGGCATCGTTGAAAGAGACGACGGCGTTGGCGCAGGCGGCGCGGCAACAGCCCTTCGCCCTGGAGAACTCCGTGTTCGCCGTGCAGGATGGGGGTGCGCCACAAGGAAGGGAACATGAGGCGGGCGGTGGTGGCATAGATCAAGGGGCCGAGATTGTGGGTGTGAATGACATCAGGCTGTAAATGGTGCAGTGCCCACCCCAGCCTCCAGCAAGCCCGCCAATCCCAACCTGGGCGGCGGCCCAAAGTTTGCACGATGACTCCAGGTTTCAGTCGTTCGGCAAACGCGCCAGCCTCCTCCAGGCAGAGGAAGGATATCAAAGCCTTCGACTCGGACATGTGATTGGCCAGATTCACCACGCCATTCTCCATGCCCCCCGGCTGAAGAGAAAAGACCACCTGAGCAATTTTCAATGGCTGCGAGGAACGATGCATTTGATGGGAAAAACCACCCTGTTCAGGGCTGTCAAGGAAAGTCAGGCCTGTAGTCGTTGACGAATCCATAAAAGGCGACTTCGTACAAGACGAAGGTTTGAGACGATTAGTGAAAATCATGCTCGCGTTGATAACACACGTCAAGTCTCCGCTTGGTGGCAAACAAGTCGGCAAGGCGGATTGACATTCCAGATTCGCGAGACACGGTCGATAAAAGTAGTTTAGCCGCAACACCACTTTTGCCATGAGAGAAACCCTGCTTCGCTTTATTAACATCCAGCCGCTGAATGACCATGAAATCATCTCTTGGGCTATGGCGTTAATTTGGCTGTTATTGATTCTCAACTGCGTGGCCAGCCTTAGGCAGCAGCCGATCACTTCCACGGCAAGACTTGTTTGGGCTGTGGCGATTATTTGTGTGCCCATCCTTGGTATGGCTTCTTACCTAGTAAATTCTTTGTTTAATGCGGACTATTCATTTTTGAAGTTCTTGCTGGGCTCGTCGAATCACCTGGACACAAAAAATCACGCTAAACTGCAACTTCCCTCCAATAATCCAACAAAATCCGTCTAAGATGAGCAGTATTAGCAACAAGAGCTTTGATGTGACCGCCTTCGTCTCGAATGCGTTGAGATATGTGCATCATGGTCGACTGATGACGGTCATGGGGTGTCTCGGCATTCTGGCAGGACTGGTATACTATGTCTATGCGACCCCCATATATGAGTCAAAGGCATTGGTTTATGTTCGAGGTCACGGAAGCCCCGTGCAATTGTCTACGGTCCCCGAAACCATTGAAGCCAGCGGACTTAACCGGGCCATCATTCAGGAATTCAGCTCCAGGCGCAACATCATTGAAACAGCCAAGCGACTGGGACTGGTGGGCGTGGCCGCTACCTGGGAGAACGTGGTCGAAATTGTTCCTTTTATCAGTGTGGCCGAGTCGAACAGCAGTCACCTGGAAGTCACGGTGCAGGCCCGTAGTCCTGAAGTCGTCCGTGTCTTTGCCGCTGCTCTCGTGGAAGAGTTCCGCCGACAGCAGGATTTGACATGGCAGCAATACCGAGATGAGGCGCTTGACCGCTATGCTCGCGAGCTAAAGGCGCTGCAGGAGAAAGCCAACGCTAATCTCAAGCAACTCGCTACGCTCGAACGGGAAGAAAAGATGGCGGAATCAGCGATTGAGCAGACTCGGCTCAACGAGCTGCCGAAGGATTTGATTGTAACTCGGGAAGTGCTTCAGCGCATGGATGAGGTTAATACCACGCTGGCCGCTCTTGCCCCTGGTCGCGAAGGTGAACGGGAACTCCCGGACGTGCTCCAGGAACTGTCTTTGCTGACAACATTCGAGAAGGAACGTGAGATCAAGATCGGGGACGTGGTGCGTCGTGCGGTGAGCGGCGCAGGCGCTCCACTGGTGTCAGCCCCGCCGGCCAATGTTGCGGCCGAGGTGATTGTGCAACCCAACATGGTTGAGTCTCTGCAACCCTGGCAAAAGCTCGAGAAAGAACGGCGAATATTGGAGGACAGAAAGATTGAGCTGGCCAAGCAATATCTGCCGGGGCACAGCATTATGAAGAAAGTCGCCGAGGAATTGGAGGCGAATGAGCGCGGATTGCGCTCAGAACTGACAGTACTTCGTCAGCGCTTCCATCTGGAACGGGAGCATTATCGAATGAAGTTGGCGACGTTGCAAGGACGGCTTGTTGATTATCACAAGGTCAATGAGGAATTCACCCAAAACACACAAACCTATTCGGACATTGAAAAGGAGAAAACGCTCTGGGACAAGGCTCGTGATCATCTTGCGGAGAAGCTGGCGGTGGTTACGTTCTCCGAGGACCGGAATTGGGTGGAAATGCACTTCAAGGGGCATACAGCCATGCGTGATGAAGTCCCAGTTTCTCCCAACAAGAGCAAGCTGCTGATTTTCTCGGTTGTACTGGCTCTTGGGGGGGCCTTCGGGGCACCGACGCTTGTCAATTTGATGGACAGCAGCGCAAGCACTCTTCAGCAATTGGAGAACGTCACCGGTCTGAAAGGCATAGGAGTGGTGCCACACACCTCGAAGGAGATGCTTGAAGATGTTTGTCGCTCTCCGGCACTGGGGGCCAAAGTGCCCAATTTTTTGCTGGAAAACTTCCGTTTGGTGCGAAGTCATATCACGCTTTCACCAGGACGCTCTGGAAGCACTCAGGTGGTGATGGTCACCAGTGCGCGTGCTTCAGAGGGTAAGACCAGCCAAGCCGCCAATCTGGCGTGGGCCTTTCAGTCGATGGGTGCCCGGACTCTGCTGATTGACTGCGACCTCCGCCGGGGGCGTGTTCATAACTTTACCAAGGTTTTAAACGATTTGGGCATGACTCATCTGCTGCAAGGGCATTGTTCGATTGAAGAAGCGATACAAAAAACAGCAGTGCCTTTACTGGATGTCATTCCACGCGGTCCCATCACCGTTGGAACAACTGATTTGATGGCTCAGCCAGTGTTTTTCAATCTGGTTCAGAAGCTGAGAGGGCAGTATGATCAAATTGTGATCGACTCTCCGCCGGTGCTGGGCCTCAGCGAAACATCAAGTTTTCAGCGCACGATAGATGGGGTGGTGTTTGTTGTCCGGGCTGAAAAAACCTCGTTGAAGGATGTCGTGGATGCGGTGACTTTGTTGCGGAAGGCCGGAGCTCATATATTCGGACTCGTCCTGAACGACCTAGATTTGAGCAGGGTAAGTAATTACTACAATTATTATTACTACTCAGCGACTTATTATGATGACATGGAAAGTGCGGCGACTGAATACATCGAAACTAAAAGTGGAAAATTTAAGCATTGCGCTTAGGTTTTGAATGATGGATTCGCGAGTTGAGTGTGCTGTTAAATGTTGCTGCACGGATAATCGAAGCTGGGAGAGGATGGTGGCGTTCAATCTTGGTGACAGGATCGCAATAAATATCACGTTTTAACAATTGCGGGCTCATACATATTTGTTAAATAAGGGAACGCTTAAACAGCATATTAAATTGGTATTCTTAATGCTCTACATCGTCCTCAGTTGTAACTCCAAATGTATCCTCGGAAAATTTTGATGCTTATCTTGTGCGTGTTGGGTTTGCCCTGCGCATCTGTTGCTCAGCAGGACAGACCGGCTGGCACACCTGACGGTCAAACTGCATTAACTGGAGCAAAAAAAGGCGGCGTGATTAAGGACGCGGACTTGTCTAGTTCCAAGGACTCCCTTGTCATGCCGACATGGGAAAACACATTGGTGCGCAGCGATGTCCAACTCTTGCCAGCGATGTCTCAGTGCGAGAGGGAAGGCTTTTTTCCTACCCAAAGTGACTTTGCCCTGCTTGGTGATAGAGATTATCCACGGCGTGCAGGTTACGGGGATCAGGGGCCGGATGCAGTCCTTCAAAATGCCACGGGTATTTTCCCATACCATTCTGGAGAGGATAACTTCTACACTCGCAATGCAAATTCGTTCCGCCCCGTCAACCATGTTCTAGGACTGTTCGCCTCGCAGCAAGCGCTCACCTATGAACCTGAGATTTTCCCAGGACTCGCGGTCTCGATGGATGGATCCCTGCCGAATATTTTCACACGTACTTTTGAGCCATCCAAGGCGCATTTGAAAGCAGGGCCGCTGGCGTTAGACCTGCTTTGGATCGGTGGTGGAGCGATTTGGAGCGATTACAAGGGGCTCAACAATTTTCCGGTCGGGAAGGGGGATGGCTGGGTAGGCTACATTGATTTTGCGCTGAGAGGTTACTTGCGGCTCACTGATTCTCTGCATTTCTCATGGGCGGCCAACCTGATTTACCTGCCTGGGTCGAACGAACTCGGCTTCCGCACAATGAGCGGCGGCTGGCCCCAGTTGGGAATCGATTTCTACTACCAGAAGCGGATCAAAGGCTGGGATATCTACCTCGCAGACACATTTTTCGCACGGCCAGGTATCGATATGTTTGCAGATCTCGAACTGCGCGGGCAAGATCAAGCTGGACGATATATGTTTGGTAATTACGGGCGCCAGAACCGCACCGGTTTCTATGACTCAAAAAATGTTTTTTTTGTGAATCAATCCACGGTCCAGGCCACCACGATGGCTGGGGCGTCAAACTGGAGGTTTTGGGCTGATTATCAGCATACGGATTTCTGGCACACCTTTGGTTTTGAGGACTACCAGATGCGCGACACTTGGGGGGCTGCGCTAGCCTACGAGGGCAATGCGATTCCTTTTGCTCCCCGGCTGTCTTATCAACTGACGGCGTTTGACGGTTACAATAGTCTATTTCACCAGATCCAATGCCAATTTCGTGGCAGGCTGACTGAAAATGTGACGCTCCAGACAATGATCGGTTATCTCTGGACCGGCTCCATCCGTCCTTCACGCGATGATCTTTTGTGGTCAGTGAATCTCGAGCATCGCTTCTCGAATAAAGGTACTCATGGGTTTCAGGTCGGTCAACAACTCCTGACAGATTCTTACACGCCGGATTCCGTTTTTGCAGCCTACTACCGTTACCATGTCAATTATCAGTTGTTGAAAAGGTTGAACTTGTCCGCTTTCGCCCAGTATTCTAATGGTGACCGCATCAACTCGGCAAACAACACAACCGTAGCATTCTCACGCAACGATGTGGATAACTACTTGGTGGGGACGTCCTTGGAACTGAAACTCTTTGATTTCACGCGCATCGTGGGCATGTCTGCCTTTGAGCAAGCGGACGGTGATGCTGGATTTCCCAAGACGGACCGTTGGATTCAACGCGTTCAACTCTTGCAGCAACTTTCATCCAGGCTCACCATGGAATGCTTCTATCAACACGAAAGATTCAATGCCAATGCTGGATTCAGCGAGCACATCATAAACTTTGGCATTCGCCGCTATTTTTGACACCGCCCCCCCCCCTCTCCCGTTCTCCTAAATTATGAAAACCACGACGCAACCTATAGGTATTGCATGCATGGGCTTCCTGCTTGCCTTCTCATCACACATACTGCTGCCTACCGTGGCCTGTGCGCAACTTACGCAGGCCAAGCAGCCGAGGGAAACTGTCCAACCCTTTGCCGTAGAAACCGAAATGGACTTGCCAAACAGCTTCCACAAATATTATGGCCAACGTATCAACAACTGGCGTGACACCGAGCGTGCCATTGCCAAGATTGATATGGACGCTGACGTGAACTATGATGGCGTCATCAACAACAACGACCCCCAGGATGGTGGCGCTTTTGAGGCCACGCCTCCTGGACTCCAAATTGGGGTTGGAGAGATGAGTAAGGTGATCCTTCGGGTGATACCTTATCGCGTCGACTTCGACGGGGAAGTAGTGGTCACTTTGGAACTGGCTGGAATCAATCGCTCCAGCCCCAAGGGAGAGTTTGCCTCTTTCGATGAGGAGAAAGCGAACACCGGGAGGATTCGTGTTTGGCGGGAGCCCACTCGCAAAAACCTGCTGCTCGATTCGGCCGACCCTCGGCGTCGGCATGTCGAGTTTACATCTCAGTATCGTGTTTATCCTTACAATCTACCCAATGAGATTCCACGGGTGGTTTATGTCGAGGGTGTGAAAGCATCGAGTCCATACATTGGGGATCTTCGTCTCCTCTTGACCTGCTCTCACAGAGCTCCTGGCACTACCCCCCAGAGCTTCGCCGAAAGCCGCAAAACTTTGTTGAAGAGTTTCCGGTCAACTTTTGACCACATCCTTTTGACCATCCTTCCGCAACCTTTGCGTAAGGAGCTAATCAATAACAACGCGGAGCATAACTGGATCAAAGTTGGCGTAGCCCAATGAAATTTGGCCGACTAGTTTAGTTTAAATTAGCTTCCCCGAAGCATGTCTGTTATCACTGATTTCTAATGGTGTTGTCCTTTTATTCGCTTTCACGCACGTTGCTCTTAATCACCAGCTTGATGTTGCAAGTTGCCTGTAGTGTTTTCAATGATGAGGGCCAAGGTATTCCTCCGCCTCGTATACCAAAGTTTGCATCCTCAGCTTCTACGGGGGCTTCTGAGCCACTTTTCAAGAGCGGGGATTTTGTGGAGTTGTTGGTCGAGGAGGATGTGTCATTCAACGGGGTTTTTCAAGTGCGCGCGGGTGGTTATGTCTTGATCCCCAAGGTTGGGCGTGTGGAGGTTGTCGGCCTGAACCGTGATGCTGCGGAAAAGCGCATTCGGGAGAGCTTGCAGAAACAGCAGTTGAAAACGGCCACGGTTTTTGTCGAGCACACTCCCGGACCACCTCGGAGCAACACAATTTTAGAAACTACTTCATTCGAACCCAGTGTTACCATTTTTTTGACTGGGGCAGTGGCTCGGCCAGGCCAGCACAGGATTCATTTGCAATCCGATGGTGGCACTCCTGGCGTTTTTGAAACCCTTTTGATCGCAGGCGGGTTGGCAAAATTTGGCGATGATACAAAAATTCGAATTATGCGTCTGAACGAGAGAGGCATGAGAAATTCTATTCTGGTTGATGCCCGCAAGATCCGGGACGGATTGTCTTCGGATGTCCCCATCGGGGATGGAGACATTATCCAGGTTCCCGAAAAAGTTTTTGGATTCTGAACCCAGGTCAACTTCATGCCTGCTTCTTCCGCCGTTGGTCGCCATCTGGTTCTCACAGGTTTCCGATTCATTTTTGACGGATTGCTTGTTCCACTGAGTGTTATAGCGGGTGCGTCGTGGCGTTTTGGTACTCTTTTCCCTTCTAAATTGGAGGCATATGCTCCCGCGATGATGTGTGCAGCCTTGGTGCTTCCTAGCTTATCATACATAGGTGGACTTTATTCCCCTACTTTGACGCACTGCGATTCTTGGGCGCGCGTGCGCTGGTTCTTTTTCAGCCTGGCCGCCACAGTGATGGTGTTGATGGGCATGGGTTCGGTCAGTCTGGAGGCTAGGGTGGGCCGCGGAGTCCTCGTTTACGGTCTCATTGTCCTGACCTTTTGTTATGCGGCACACCACTTCCTTCTTTCAAAGCGACTGCGGATGAGAAGGCTGCGCACGGCGTGCTTGGTCTCTGGTCCAGACGATGAGATGGCAGCCGAGATCCTTGCCCGCAGTAGTCCTCAGATCGAGGTGGTCGGATTGATCGCCATAGGTGATAGCTGCCCACTTTCAGGGCACCTTCCTTTTTTGGGAAAAATCGACGGACTCGAGTCGATGGAACTGCCCATAATGGTAAACACAATTCTTGTGCGTGACCGGCACCTTGTAATGCCCCAGCTCACGACGGTTCTACGACGCTGGCGTTACCAAGGAATTGAGATCATGTCACTCGCAGACGCCTGTGAAATGATGCTCCAGGCAGTTCCGTTGCCCTTGGTCACTGAAAGCTGGCTTTTCCGTGCGTCCAGCCAGTCAGGGTTGCTATATATTAAAAAACTCAAGCGCTTGTTTGACATCACTACCGCCCTTCTGTGCCTAATCACTCTTTGGCCGGTTCTTTTGGCTGGTATTTTTCTTGTGCGGCTAACTTCTCCGGGACCGGTTTTTTTCCGTCAGATCCGCCTTGGGCGTCTCGGTAGGCAGTTTTCGATCCTCAAACTGCGCACGATGCGTTTGGATGCGGAAAAAGATGGACCTCAGTGGTCCTCTGGCAAGGATGATCGAGTTTTTCCCGCTGGTGTGATTTTGCGCCGTTACCGCATTGATGAGATCCCCCAGCTTTTCAATATTCTACGGGGGGACATGTCTTTTGTCGGCCCGAGACCTGAGCGGCCTGAGTTTATTGATCAGTTGGAGCAACAGGTGCCCTTTTATCGGGAGCGACTTCTCGTTCAACCCGGCCTGACAGGCTGGGCGCAGGTTAGATATCCCTATGGCTCGAATTTAGAAGACGCTTGGCGCAAGCATGAGTTGGATTTGTATTATATCAAGCACATGAGCATACTGCTTGATTTTTTTGTGCTGCTGGAGACCACTCGCACGGTCTTGATTGGCGGAAACTCAAAGTCTGACGCACACACTAAAGCGATGCATCAATGGAACAAGCTTGTTCCCGGTTCCGATAAATCTGACAATCTGTCTTTTCAGCCTCTGGTGCCTGCGTTACCGAAACTATGAACACACCTGTTCCTGAACAACCAGCGAACCGAAAGGATACCTCATTTGACGATTTTGCCTCCAGTTATGACGAGGCTATCAACCATGGGCTGAGGTTCACCGGGGAGGGAAAGGACTATTTTGCGCATGGGCGTGTTCATTGGTTGCGGAGGTGTCTGGAGGTATTGCAATCACAACCGTGGACATGCCTCGATTTTGGTTGCGGGATCGGCAGCGGCTGTGGGCCCCTGGTGCGTGAATTCCATCTAAATGCCTATCTAGGGTATGATCCGTCGCTCGAATCGATCAACCTAGCGCGCCAATCTGCGAAAGAGCCTGTGGCTCGTTTTGAGTCTGATGAGAATGCCGTTCCTCAAAATGCTTTTGACCTCGCCTTTACCAATGGTGTCTTCCATCATATCCCGCGTAATGAGCACCAGAAGTGTGTCAATTTGGTGTGGCGTGCGCTAAAACCGGGCGGATGGTTCGCCTTTTGGGAAAACAATCGCTGGAATCCCTTGGTGCATTTTCTCATGAGCCGGGTGCCTTTTGATTGCGATGCGGAGATGCTTTTTCCACATCAGGCACGGCGTTTGTTAGTGCATGCTGGTTTCGAAGTAGTGTGTACGGACTTCTTGTTCGTTTTCCCGGCGATGCTAAAGGCTCTCCGACCGCTGGAAGCGATGCTCTGCAAATTGCCACTGGGCGGACAGTATATGGTTCTAGCCCGAAAGCCTGCTGAGATTGCCTAGTTTTCCTCCTCATGAGCACACCTCCCGTTCTTAGCTTTGTCTTTCCATGTTTGAATGAGGAGCAAACCCTCGGCGCCTGCATTGAGGCTGTGCGACATTCTCTGGACTCGTCAGGTATGGTCTATGAGATTGTCGTTGCTGATAACGGCAGCACAGATCGTTCACAGGGGATTGCCGCCCAACGGGGCTGTCGCGTGGTTCCCGTGGCCGCTCGTGGTTATGGGGCTGCCCTCAAAGGCGGCATTGAGGCCTCAGATGGTGCTTATGTGATGTTTGCGGACTCTGACAGCACTTATCTTTACGAGGATGCAGCAGCACTGTGCCAGGAGGCGATGAGGCACGACGCAGGCATGGCCATAGCCTCGCGCATGATCGGCAAGATTGAGCCAGGAGCCATGCCGGCTTTGCATCGTTATCTTGGAACTCCGGTGCTCACCTGGCTGATCAACCGCTTGTTCGGCGGCAGGCTCACCGATTGCAACTCGGGTTTCCGCTGTGTGAGAAAGTCCGATTTTCAACGATGGGATATCCGTTCGAACGGCATGGAATTCGCTTCAGAACTTCTGATCAAGGCTCTCAAGGCAGGCACCAAGACAGTGGAGATCTCTTCGGGGCTGCGTTGCGGGCCGCCTGGCAGGGTGGCGCATCTGCGCACTTGGCGTGATGGCATGCGCCATCTTCTGTTCATTTTATCTGAAAAGCCGTCCCTGTTCGAAAAAGTGGGGCTGCTCCTTGCTGGTGTGGCAACGTTCCTGCAACTGGCCGCGCGCCTCACCGGACCGGTGGGCGTCGGTCCTTTTCATATCTTCGATCTGCACAGCCAGGCGCTGCTTTTGCTGGGCGGTATTCTTGGAGCCCAACTTTATCTTTTCAGCTGCAGCCTCTTCCTGCGAACCGCGGACCGTCCGCTAAGAGTTACTCGGCAATTGATAATGATGGACGAAGGGAACCTGTTCTTTGTTTTGCTAACGGTCGTGGCAGCCTGCATGGGTCTTGGAGGAAGCCTTGTCATCACTTGGATGAGATCGGGTTTTGCCGGGTTGCACCAGGCGAATCATCTTCTTGCCGCAGTGCATTTTCTTGGAGTTGCGGCCACCCTTTCGGTGGGGCTTCTTGCAATTCACACGCTGAAAAAGGCGGCGAGGACCGATGGTTGAGCATTCACGTCATACTCTCCCATGATATTGTCATGCATACTCCTCTGTCTGGTTCTCATGGTCTATTCGTTTGCCGGTTATCCAGCTTTGATGGCGCTTATGGCTCGTCTGCGACCCAAGCCATGGCAAGCACGGGTGCAAAGCTCCGCCCATGAAGGTCTGAGTGTGGTTCTCTGCGTGCATAACGCGGCCACACTCATCCGCCCGCGCCTCCAAAATTTGCAGGAATGCACATGGGATGGTCCGTTGGATATTGTGGTGGTCTGTGACGGCTGCATTGACGGTACAGTGTTGGAGATTCGTGAGTTTGCCTCCTCCCAGGTACGTGTGTTGGAAAGAGATCAACGAGGGGGCAAGCCCGCAGGCTTGAACCTGGCGATTCCCCAGTGCCATCATCAGGTCGTCGTGCTGGCGGATGCACGTCAGAGCTTTGACGTGGATGCCCTGCAAAAACTAGCGGCACCATTCGCCGACCCCAACGTGGATGCAGTTAGCGGATTGTTGGAGATTGCGAGCTCCGAGGCTGGCGGCGGTCAAGGGGTTGATCTTTATTGGCAGTTGGAGACGAAGCTTCGGGCCTGGGAAGGGCAGTATGACTCGGTTATCGGCTGCACAGGGGCCATTTGCGCCATTCGCAGGGACCAATACACGCCTCTACCAGAAGACACACTTTTGGATGATGTGGTCATTCCCATGCGGCTTGCCGTGAACGGAGCCAGGATCATCTACGAGCCGTCAGCTCGCGCCTTTGATCCGCAGAAACTGGAGCCTGGGCGGGAGAAAAACAGGAAACTGCGCACATTGGTGGGCAATTTCCAGATGATGGAGCGTTATCCCGACTGGTTGCTACCGTGGCGAAATCGGCTGTGGTGGCAGTTGCTCTCTCACAAGTGTCTGCGCCTAATGGTGCCGTGGCTCATGATCGCTCTTGCTGTTTTGTCTTTTTTGGCTGCAGACGCGTTGTTTGGCCGTCTCTTGCTCGCCGCGCAGGGAGCCTGCTATGGCGCGGCCATGCTTGGCCTGGCTCTGCCGAAGTTGAAATTGAGGTTCTTGACCATTCCGGCAGGTTTTTTCATGCTTCAGTTAAGCTGCTTCACGGCGTTATTTTCATATTTGTGGCATCGAAGGAATTTGCTGGCGCTATGGCAGCCAGCTTCGTCATCCCCGTCTTCTGTCGCATGATTCGCGCTTTTGACCGCTGGCTTCCCGCCTACCTGATGCGTTCGCACAAGCGCCCAGCAGCGTTTCCGGAATTTCCGTGTCATTTCTTCATCGCTGTATGTGATCACTTCGAGCCGTTCCACCATACGGACAAGGCAGGTGCCTTGCGAGCCATGGATGACTGGCGCTCTGCCTGGCCGGGCATGGTCAAAGACTTTCATGACAGCTCGGGACGCGGCCCACGGCACACTTTTTTCTTTCCTATCGAGCAATACGACCGGGACATCCTGGAAAGGCTCGCCACACTTTGTGCCCTCACCGGCAGTGAGGTGGAGGTGCATCTCCACCACCGCAACGACACAGCCGCTTCGCTGAAAGACAAGCTCATCACTGGCATACATCATCTGGCTGGTCACGGCTTGCTGCCGAGAACGACCGATGGATCACCTCGCTATGCTTTCATTCATGGCGATTGGGCGCTTGATCATTCGCATCCAGCCGGGCTGCATTGTGGTGTGCCGGATGAGCTCTCTGTGCTCAAAGCCACGGGTTGCTACGCCGACTTCACCTTTCCTTCCGCTCCCGATCCTTCCCAACCTCCGGTCATCAATTCCATCTACTACGCACAGGAAGACGGACTGCCGTGCTCGCATCATCGGGGTATGGCAGCGAGTGTTGGCACGGCGGGTTCGCCGGATCAACTGCTCATGGTGCAAGGCCCGCTGGGTCTTGCATGGAGACGCCGCAAGTTGGGGATCTTTCCACGACTGGAAAACGCCGATCTCACCGGGGCGAATCCACCGACCCTTGAGCGTTTTCGTCTTTGGACGAGTTTGGCCCCATGGGTAAGGGGCGGCCCGCCTTGGGTATTCATCAAGCTGCACACGCATGGTGGCATTCCTCGAAACTACCGGACGCTGCTGGGAGACCCCGCTCGCCAATTCCACGCGTCGCTCGCCCAAGAGGCATGGCTGAACCCCGCCATGCGCTATCATTACGTCACCGCTCGTGAAATGGTAAACCTGATCCACGCCGCTGAAGGTGGTGTTGATCCTGGTGTTGATCCCTCGATATTTCTTGATCAAACACTGCCGCCACCGCCTGCGATCAAATCCTAGCTGCGGTAGAACCCCAAGGTCTGGCTGAGCCCTTCTTTCCAGCCCACGGCTGGCGCGTAGCCGAAGGCCTCGACGGCGGCACTGATGTCGGCGAGCGAGGAACGCACGTCACCCATGCGGCCGGGGCCGAATTCCGGATCAATGGATTGTCCGGTGAGTTCATTGAGATCCGCGATCAGTTGCAGCAGGGTCACGGACTGACCGCAGGCCACATTGAAGGCGCGGCCGGCCACATTTTCAGATGGAGCCTCCGCAGCGGAAAGATTGGCCGCGACAGCGTTGGCCACAAAGGTGAAGTCACGTGATTGCAACCCGTCTCCTTGAATCACAGGGCGCTCCCCCTTGAGCATGGCGGTGCAAAACTTCGCGATCACTCCGGAGTAAGGGGAATCAAAAGCCTGACGCGGGCCGAAAATATTGAAATACCTCAGGGCGACGAAAGGAAAGCCGTAGAGGTGATGGAAGAGCAGTCCGTACTTTTCACCCGTGTATTTTTGCAGCGCGTAGGGCGACAGTGGGTTGGGTGGCAATGACTCATGTTTGCTTGGTGCGTCCACATCACCGTAGATCGAAGAAGAGGAGGCAAAGAGGAAGCGCTTTACGCCCGCATCACGGGACGCGAGGAGCATTTTCAGCGTTCCGTCGATGTTGGGAACATGGCTGCCCCAGGGATCTTGAACGGAACGCGGCACTGAGGGCAACGCCCCTTGGTGAAACACCCAGTCGCAGCCGGCCAACAGTTTCCGGATGAGTGGCTCGTCGTTGATGTCGCCTTCCACAAAGTCGAGATGGTCGCCAGAACTCTTCCACGCGAGATTTTCGACCTTGCCGAGGCATAGGTTGTCCAAAACGATCACTTCAGCCCCCCGGGCACAAAGTTCCTGCGCGATTTGGGAGCCGATGAATCCGGCGCCGCCGGTGACGAGAGCTTTCATGCAAAAATCAGGCTTTGAAGTAGTGGGGCTGCCCTTTCAAGAGAGACGCCAGGGCGTTGCGGGTGTCCACCACGAGGCGAGAGTGGGAGGCTAGCAGAGGCCAGTCAACCGCCGTGTGATGCGTGGCCACCAGGACGAGGTTCCAGGAGGCAATGGACAGGGGGGTTAGGTCTTCACTGCGCCGTCCGGCCAGACGCGCATGCTCACGGGATGGGCGGATCACAGGCACATGTGGATCATGGTAGCCGATGCGGACACCATGCTCCTCCAACTTCTCCCACAACACATAGCTGGGGCTTTCGCGGTCATCATCCACGTTCGATTTGTAGGCGATGCCGATGAGAAGAACGCTGGCCTCGGATGGATTGATGCCGGTGCTTTTGAGGACTTCGATCACGCGTCCAACAACCCTGGCAGGCATTGAGCTGTTCACCTCTCCGGCGAGTTCGATGAAACGTGTTTCCTGGCCGTGCTGGCGCGCTTTCCAGCTCAGGTAGAAAGGATCGATCGGGATACAATGTCCTCCGAGGCCGGGACCTGGATAGAAGGGCATGAAGCCGAAGGGTTTCGTCTTCGCCGCTTCGATGACGTCCCACACATCAATATCCATGGCCTCGTAAACAACTTTGAGCTCGTTCACCATGGCGATGTTGACGGCTCGGAAGATGTTCTCCGTCAGTTTCACTGCTTCCGCCACCCGGCAATTGGCCACCGGCACCAGTGTGCGGATCGCACGGCTGTAGAGATCCTTGGCTCTTTCCAGGCATTGGGGAGTCAAACCACCAACGACCTTGGGAATGTCACGCACGCGACTGTCTGGATTGCCCGGGTCTTCGCGTTCGGGAGAAAAGGCGAGATGAAAATCCACCCCTGCCTTCAGGCTGGAGCCTTCTTCTAGTGCTTGGCGTAGTTCGGTGTCCGTGGTACCGGGGTAGGTGGTGGACTCCAGCACCACGAGCATCCCTTTCTGCAGATGAGGGGCAATGCTGCGGCCGGTGGCTAGCACATAGCTGAGGTCAGGATCGCGTCCTTCGCCTAGCGGAGTGGGCACACAGATGATCACCGCCTGGCAGTTCGATGAACGCGCAAAATCCGTTGTGGCCTCAAACCGGCCGGCATCCCGTTGCTCCTGAACGTGAGCGGCGGGGATGTGCAGAATGTAACTTTCTCCTGCGTTGAGCTTGTTCACCTTGGTGGTGTCCACGTCCAGTCCCAAAACGTGGGCACCTGACCGCGCAAACTGCATTGCCAGCGGCAGTCCGACGTACCCCATGCCTACGATGCCTATGTGAAGTGTTGAATCTGTCATGCGCTGCGGGCGCGATGGTAAGGCAGAGATGCCTTCCGTCAAACGCTTCACCGATTGACAGCACTTTAGTTTGTCGGTAACGCCAAGGGTGGCTGTTTTTGCTTTCCTGACAGATCGTCGCCGACTCACGGCTGCAATCGGGCTCCTGCTTTTGTTTTTTGTTCTAAGCCTGTGCCAGACATGGCGGCTTGGCGGCTTTCATTCAGACCTCGGCGGCGATCCTGACGAGGGGGCGCACGCGGTGACGGCACTGATGATAAGCGATTACTTCACCAAGGGGCTGCCGCAAGGGGGGGGGGCGCTGGCTTTTGCGGAGCATTATTACCAGACTTTTCCCAAGGTCGCACTGGGTCACTATCCGCCCGGCTATTACCTGCCTGCCGCTGCGGCGCTCACGCTTTGGTGCGATTCGCGGAGCTTGATCTTGCTCCAATGCCTGCTGGTGGCATTTCTCGGTTTGGCAACTTTTTTAATCGTGAGCTATGCATGGGCAGGGCAGGGCAGGGTAATGGTGTCGATTCTAACCGCTTTGACCGTGATATTGCATGGCGAGGTGGCGCGTGTGTCCGTGCATGTGCTGGCGGATCTGATGCTTATTCTCCTCGTTTTGACTGCGGCTTTTTGTTGGATGGCATGGATGGAAAAGCCAGCGTGGAAAAAATCGCTGCTTTTCGGTTTTGTGGCCGCGGCGGCGATCCTCACGAAGGGCTCCGCGCTCGGCCTTGCGGGCATTCCGGTGTTCTCGGTGCTGCTCACACGTCGCTGGAAGGATCTCAAAACACTCTCGTGGTGGGGCGCTGGCATCCCGGTGGCCTTGTTTGCCGCGCCGTGGATGCTGTGGTCGGTCCGTTTCACGCAGGAAGGCTTCACCGGTGACTCGCCCGCGGCTTTCTTCATCAAAGCGGTGGGCGAATACGCCAAGATGGCACCGTGGTTCTTTGGCTGGCCGTTGCTGCTCGGGATCGCGGTCGTGGCTGTGAGAGCCTTGATGGGGCGTGTGGATGCTTTTCGTGCCTCGTTGATAGCCACATGCCTTGGCATGCAGGGCATCGCGATGGTCGTCCCGGCGGGCTTTTCGCCGCGTTACCTGCTTCCGAGCCTCATTCCGGTACTGGTGCTTGTCGTGCTTGAAGTGCCCCGCTGGCTTCATGAAGGTCGCGCGAAGGTCTTCGCATCCATTTTGCTTATCGTGACAACGGCATTGCTCTGGCGCGATAAGACGAAGGACGTGCATGGCTTCGCCAAGGCCATTGAAGCCGCCACTGCGGAGGGGCAGCGGGCGTGGCTGGTGTCATCGGATGGCCGTGGTGAGGGCGCGATGATTGCCGCGGCGGCGTTTCGCACGCCGGACCGCATCGCCACCACGCGGCGCATCCTGCGTGGCAGCAAGGAGATCGCGGAGACGGACTGGGTGGGCTCGCACTACGAGACGAAGTTTGCCACCGATGCCGCGTTGCTGGCGCATCTCGACAAGGCGGAGGTGGATGTCGTGTTCGTGGACCTCTCGATGCCGGCCGATCAGCAGAAGCCGCATGAAACGAAGCTCAAGCAGGCGCTCGCCACCGCGCCGCAGGTGTGGGAAAAGCTGCCCGACCAGCCGGTGACACGCCTCGCGGAGGCTCCGGCGGGAACGCTCGAGATTTACCGCCGCATCCGCCCTGTGCCATGAAGCGTCTGCTCTTCATCTCGAACCTCTTTCCTGACGAAAGCGAGCCTTACCGCGGCCTCGATAATGTCACGGCGCTGCATGCGCTGCGTGAGCGCGGCTGGGATATTCGCGTGCTGGCTCCGCGGCCATGGTTTCCGCTGCTGAAGGGCGCGAAAGCATTCAAACCCAGGGCACAGGATGTGCCGCTGCAGCCGCGCTATGTGCCGACGCTGTATCTCCCCAAAATAGGCGGCGTGGCGAATCATCACCTGATGGCCTCGGCGCTGCGGCGTGCCGCGTTGAAGGACTGCACGCCCGATGTAACGCTGACGAGCTGGCTCTTTCCCGATGGTTGGGCGGCCTGGAAAGCCATGCGTGGGCCGATGGTGCTGCTGGCGCAAGGCAGTGATGTGCATCGCTATTTGAAGTCACCACCGCGTCGGCGTGCCATCCTCGATGCGCTCGCGGGCACGCAGGGCTGCATCTGCCGCAGCAAGAGCCTCGCCACCATGCTGTCGGCCGCGGGTGCGGAGGCGGCGAAGCTGCACTCGGTACACAATGGCATCGACACGACTGTCTTTCGTCCCGATGGCGAACTGCCGGAAAACTCTCACGTGCCCGTGGAGGCACCCGTGCTGCTGTTTGTGGGGAATCTGCTGCCGGTCAAAGATCCCGAGTTTTTGCTCAAGGCCTTCGCAGCTCTCAGCGGACGCGTTTCAGGCCCAGCGCCGCATCTCGTGCTGGCAGGGAAGGGGCCGATGCGGGAGTCGCTGGAGGCCTTGGCATCGAGTTTGGGCATTCGTGACCGCACGCACTTCCTCGGGCCGCAGACCGCGCCGCAAATCGCCGCATGGATGCGGCGTGCCAGCCTGCTCGTGATGACAAGCCGCAATGAAGGCCTGCCGAACGTGATCCTCGAATCGCAGGCCTGCGGCCTTCCCGCCGTGGCCACCGATGTCGGCGGCATCCACGAGGTGGTGGATGAAGCCTGGAAAGGCCGGCTCACACCACTCGATGACATGCCAGCCTGGATCGAAGCCGTGCTCGCGATGCTGCCAAACCTACCCTCGCGTGCCTCGCTCGCTGAAATCGGTATGGCCCGCACGTGGCCGGCGACAGCGCTGGCTTATGAGCAAGTGCTCGAGGCGGCGATCAAGGCTTCTCGATCACAGTGACCTGATCTTGGTAGAGGCCGACGTCGTGGCGGGTGGGGCCGTCCTGCCATTCGCTGAACTGCTCGGCGACGCGGAGGCCTTTGCTGGCGATGAGGGCGTTCAATTCGGCGGTGGTGGCATCGCTGCGCCAGCCGCCGCCGTGGCCTGCGGTGGTGCCGTGATGAATGATGGCACGGCCACCGGGGCGTAGCACGCGTTTGAACTCTTCGAGGTAGGTGCCGATGTCCACGAGGTTGATGTGCACAAACACATCGAAGGACCAGATGATGTCGATGGAGCCGTCGGCGACGCCGGGGAGGTTGTTGCCCTCGTTCACGCGGAAGGCCGCCTTGGCTGCATCGGAGGCGAAACGCTTGCCGCAGACCTCGACGCAGGTTTTGGAGATGTCGATGCCGGTGTAGTTCGAGGCAATGGGGATGAGATGCTCCGTCCAGCGGCCGGCACCGGGGCCGATTTCGACGACGACGCTGCCGGCAGGCACGCGAGGCTTCAGCACGTTGGCGACGAGCGAGGTTTTCCATTCGCTGGAGGGCGTCCATTCGTCACCACCGGCCTGCCAGTCCCAGTTGTCCCAGATTTCGGCGTTGAGGCCGCGGCTGTTGAGGCCGGGGAGGCCGCTGCTCTTGCGCAGGCGCTGCATGGCGGCAAAGGCACGGTCTGCCACGCTGCTGCCGCCGTAGTAAATGCCGAGCAGCATGGTGTAGAGCAGGCCGTTTTCCTTCAACGTGAGGCCGAGCACACGGAGCTTCGTGCCGAGGGTCATGCGCTTGCGATTATCGACGAGGTCTTTCATGCGGCCTCCCCCTTGGCATGAGGCGGGCGTGAGCGCAAACACGAGTGTCTCAAAAGCTGCTGGCCTGATCCGCCCGAGGCGCTACTCATGCGGCTCTCATGCGCATTCTCTGGGTCAAATATGGCACGCTCTTCCCACCGGACACCGGTGGCCGCAAACGCACCTGGGCGATGCTGCGTGAAATCGTCCGCGCCGGGCACGAACTGCATTACCTGGCCCTCAAAACGCCGGACGTGACCATCACGGATGAGGAAAAGAATGACCGCTATGCCACGCGGAAGACGTGGATCGATCATCGCGAGGCCGCGAAAGGCAGCCCGGCCTTCTTTTTGGACCTGCTGGGCAATTTTGCCCTCTCGCGGCGGCCGTATGTGCTCGACCGCTACCGCTGCGATGCCTGGCGGGAGGCGATCCAGCAGCACGCCAAGGACGCGGATGTCGTCGTGTGCGACTTCCTGACGCCAGCGCCGAATTTTGAAGGTTTGAGGCTTTCATGCCCGGTGGTGCTGTTTCAGCACAACATCGAATCGCAGATCTGGAAGCGTCTGGCGGACACGGCGGGCAATGCGGTGAAGCGGGCCTATCTAGCCTCGCAATACCGCCGCATGTGGCGGGCGGAAAAAGAGCTCTCGGAAGGCTTTGAAGGCATCATCACGGTGTCACCGGAGGACAGCGCGTTTTGTCGCGAGCAGTATCAACTGCGTCGCGTGCTCGGTGACGTGCCGACGGGCGTGGACGTGGAGGCTTTCCAGCCTCCTGCGAAGCCTGCGGCGGCTCCGGTGATCGGCTTTCTCGGTTCGATGGACTGGATGCCGAACATCGACGGCGTGCTGTGGTTTGCCCGCGAGGTGCTGCCGAAGGTGCGCGAGCAGATGCCGGACGTGCGGGTGAAGATCATCGGTCGGAATCCACCGGCCTCGATCCGTGCTCTGGCATCCGATCCGGCCATCGAGGTCACGGGCACGGTGCCGGAGGTGCAGCCGCATGTGCACGAGTGCCGCGTGATCGCCGTGCCGCTGCTGGCCGGTGGTGGCACGCGGATCAAAATCTTTGAGGCGATGGCCATGGGCGTGCCGGTGATCTCCACCACGATCGGCGCGGAAGGCCTGCCGGTGCGTCATGGCGAGGAAATCGAGATCGCCGATGACGCGGAGAGCTTTGCCAAGGGCACGCTGAAGCTGCTGGCGGATGCTGGTGCGGCCTCACGCATGGCCTCGAATGCCCGGGAGCTGATGGAGCAGCGCTTTAGCTGGCGCTTCGCGGCGTCGAAGTTCGTCGAGCTGTGCCAGCTGGCGATGGATCACCAGCAGAGGCCTTCGTAACGGCAGGGCAGGGACTTCAGCGGTGCCCAGCCATTCACATCGATGATGATCTGCTCGGCACGCACGCAGGCCTGGAAGACCTCCACGGGCACGCACTTCTGCGAGACGACGAGCACGTCGCTGCTCTCGATGACCTCTTTGGCATCCTGTTTGAGCAACTGGGCCAGATGCGGCATGCGGGCCTGGATCTGCTGCTCGTTTGAGCCGATGAGGCGGGAAAGATTGATCTGCGGATCGTAGATGCTGACGGCATGGCCGCGGCCGATGAGCGTCTCCGCCGCGGCCACGAGCGGGCTGCCGCGGAGATCGTCCGTGTCCGCCTTGAACGCGAGACCGATGAAGCCGATGCGGCGCTTGCCGCTCTTTTCGATGAGCTGAACAAACTGCTGCTGGTGCGCGTCGTTCGTGGCCTGGGTGTTTTCGAGCAGCGGGAGGTTGATTCCCTGCTGCCGGGCAAAGGACCGCAGCGCGGAGACATCTTTTGGCAGGCAGGAGCCGCCAAACGGTGTGCCGGGGCGCATGTAGTAGCGGGAGATGTTCAGCCGCGTGTCCTGGCAGACGACATCCATGACGCGCAGGGCATCCTCGTTGAGGTGCTTGGCGAGGCGGCCGATCTCGTTGGCAAAGCCCACCTTCAACGCGTGGAAGTAATTGCAGGAGTATTTGATCATCTCCGCGCCTTCCCAGCGCAGCACGGCAGGCGTGCCGCCGAAGAGGCTCATGACCTCGTCGCTGGCGGGAGCATCGCCATCCTCGGTGCCGACGACGGCGAGCGAGGGCTCGCGGAAGTCCGCCACGGCCGTGCCTTCGCGGAGGAACTCGGGGCAGTAGAACACCTGAAGGCTGCCGTTTTGCAAAAGGTCGGCAAACTGCTCCGCGACCATCTTTCGAGTGCTGCCGGGCAGCATGGTGCTGCGGAAGATGACGATGTGCTTCTTCCCCTGCTGGCGCAGGGCCGCGGCGATCTGCTGCGTGACGTGCGTGACGTAGCCGAGATCGAGGCTGCCGGAGGGCAGCGAGGGCGTGCCCACACAGATGATGCTGATGGCAGAGGCGGCGACGGCTTCCGCGGCATCGGTGGTGGCACGCAGGCGGCCTTCACGGCAGGCGCTTTGCAGCATGTCATCGAGCTCAGGCTCCACGATGGGCGAGCGGCCTTCGTTGAAGGCACGCACCTTGGGCTCATGCACATCGACGCCGATGATTTGATGCCCGATTTGAGAGAGGCAGCCGGAGGTGACGGCGCCCACATAGCCAAGTCCGAATACTGAGATGGTCACGAGAGGAAAAGAGTGCGAAAACGACCGCCAGACTGGCACGATCCGCCCCGACGACAAAATGAAAAGCAGGCTAATTCTTGGTCACAGGAAGCAAACGGGCCTCATTCAGCCTCAAGCGTGCCTCGGGGCCAGCGGAGCCCAAAAACAGCACGAGCTTCTTCACAGGGGAAAGACGTGCGTTTTCCGGCCAAGGCACGAGAACCCGGTTTGAACCCGGTTGAAACGTCACCCCGGCCTGCACGCGATTTGGGAGTCCGGCGTCAATGTCTAGCCGGATGCCGAGCTCCAACGGGCCAGCGGATTCGAGCGTGCCTTCGAGTTCGAGGGCCTGAAAAGCATTCCAATCGGGATACGGCACTTCGACGCGGATGCTGGAGCCGCGGTGAAGGATCAATCCATTCTCTGAACGCTCCGCTCCCGGCGAAAGCACCCACAGCAGGGTGGCATGGCCGCCCATGAGCAAGGGGAATTGCCTTTCGGCCTCGTTTTGAGCCTTGGCGACCTGCGCCCACCAGATGCCTGGCGGTGCCAGGGACATGGAGAGGGCGACCAAACGAAACGCGATGCGTCCTCTTTGCCACAGCGTGGCAGCCACGGCTCCCAGCGCACCCCAGCCCAGATCGGTCAGGCTGGCCGAGCGTCCAAACCATGGCTGCACGATCTCCGCCACCGCTGCGGCGGCGATGACGATGCCGAGTGTCATCCATGTCTTGCGGAAAGGCATGAGCATGCCGAACGCCGCGAAGAGCGGTGCATGCAGACGGTTGAGCAGCTCTCCACGCCAGCCGACGGACCATTCACGCGGCAGCGGGAGGAGCAGGGCGGCCACCATGAGGGTGATGGGGATCAGAAGACGCGTCATGATTTCACGGCGAGCATCGAACAAGTTGCTTGGAAAAGCCAGAAGCGGCTGCTAACGGCAGTGTGTCACTTTGACGATGAACATCCGAATCTTGACGCGCTATTTGGCGGGCCGGTCGCAGGCCGTCCACCAAGGGCGGCAGCTTGGCGGGATGTTCGTTGTGAGCCTCGTTTTTTCCCAAGTCAAATGAGCCAGCCCCGCAGCCTCGAACGTTTGCGCCACCACTATGAGGTGGAGAAGGAACTCGCCGCCCGCCTGCGGGCGAGCACGCGGGAGGAGCGGCCGGTTTTGTTTCAAAAGCTCTATCAGGAGCTGTTTGACCGAGTGCCGGATCATCCTCGGCTCACGCGGCGTGAATCGCCGGAGGAAAGCCAGCGGAAGGTGGAAGGTCAGATGCGCCTGCTGCGGCCGTTTTTGAAGTCGGGCGGCACGCTGGTGGAGGTGGCGCCCGGTGACTGCCGCCTCGGCTATGCGGCGTGCGCCGCCGGTGCGGGCCGTGTGATCGGCGTGGACATCTCCGACCAGCGTCTGGAGGCTGACAAAGCCCGTGCGCCATCCGCTTTCGAGCTTGTCGTGTATGACGGCTACCATCTCGACCTGCCCGCGGGCATCGCGGATGTGGCGTTCAGCTATCAATTCCTCGAGCACCTGCATCCCGATGATGTGCGGCCGCATTTCGACATCGTTCACCGCCTGCTGAAACCGGGCGGCTGGTATGTCTTTGACACGCCGCATCGTTTTTCGGGTCCGCATGACATCTCGGTGGTGTTCGGCTCGGAGCTGGTGGGTTTTCATTTCCAGGAATGGACCCTCGGAGACATGAGCCGGCATCTGCGGCAGTGCGGCTTTTCGACCATGCAGGCGATCAAAGGCGGCCGCCGCTGCGGCGCGGTGATGACCGCCGCGTGGCTGCTGGTGGAGTCCATCACCGGCCTGCTGCCACGACCGCTGCGCAAGCGCATCGCGGACCGTCTTTTCCAATCTGTCACCGTGGCGGCGCAAAAGCCGCTGTGATGTTTTTTAATCAACAACCATGGGAACAACGAAGATCAAAGTGATGTGCGTGGTGGGCACGCGACCGGAGGCCATCAAGCTGGCGCCGGTGATCCGTGCGCTGCGTGAACGCGAGGACGTGGCCTGCGAGGTGTGCTTCTCCGGCCAGCATCTGGACATGGGGCTGCGCACGCTGCGGCTGTTTGAGATCGAGCCGGATCATGTGCTCGAAACGATGCGCCCCGGCCAGACGCTCGCGTGGCTGAACGCACGCCTGCTCGGCGAGCTGGACAATCTCTACGAGGCGCGAAAGCCGGATTGGGTGGTGGTGCAGGGCGATACGACGACGGCCTTCGCCGCGGCGCAGGCGGCCTTTTACCGCCGCATCCGCGTGGCGCATGTGGAGGCCGGTCTGCGCACGCATGACCGCTTCTCGCCCTTCCCGGAGGAGATCAATCGCGTCTTCATCAGCCGCATCGCCGATCTGCACTTCCCGCCCACGGCTGCCTCGGCCGAGAATCTGCGCCGCGAAGGTGCGAAGGAAGAGACGAATATCATCACCGGCAACACGGTGGTGGACGCCGTGGTGTGGATGAAGGACCGCCTGCCCGCCGAGCCTCCCGCACCGCTGCCTGCGGAGCTGAATGACGGCTTGCGCCTGGCGCTGGTGACCTGCCACCGCCGTGAGTCCTTCGGAACGCCACTCGAATCCATCTGCGAGGGGCTGTTGCGCCTCGTGAACCAGGTTGAGGACCTGCGCCTCGTGCTTCCCGTGCATCCGAATCCGATGGTGCAGCAGGTCGTGAAGAGCCGTCTGGCCGGTCATCCGCGCATCGTGCTGCTGGAGCCTCTCGATTATGTGCCGCTGCTATGGTGCATGCATCGTAGCGCCCTTATTTTGACGGACTCCGGCGGCATCCAGGAGGAGGCGCCATCATTTGGAAAGCCGGTGCTCATCCTCCGTGAGACCACCGAAAGGCCCGAGGCGGTTCACGCAGGCTTCGCCGAGCTCATCGGCACGGACGCTGACCGCATCTTTGATCGCGGCATGCACTTTTTGAGCACACCAGCCGCCGCCGCGAGCCTGGCGAGCCGTCCGAGCCCGTTTGGCGATGGCTCCGCCGGGCGTCTCATCGCTGAAAGCATCGTGAAAGCCTCCGCATGACCTTTTCTCCGCCCCAGATTCAATGGCCGGAGGGCAAGAAATTCGCCTTCACGATCTTTGACGACACCGATGCCTCGACGGTGGCGAATTCGTCGCCGGTGTATGCCTTGCTGCGTGATCTGGGTTTTCGCACCACGAAGTCGGTTTGGGCTCTGGAAGCCGAGCAGCCGCCCGTCGTTGTCGGTGGAGCCTCGTGTGCCGAGCCGGACTACCGGGCGTGGGCGCTGCAATTGCAGGCCGAGGGCTTCGAGATCGGTTTTCACAATGTGTGCTGCCATCATTCGAAGCGTGAACGCACGCTGGAAGGGCTGCGGCGCTTTGAGGAGATCTTTGGTCACCTTGGTGCGGATCTGGCCGCCCACGAGATTCACGAGGCTCGGGTCGCCCGCCCGGGTCTGCTCGATTTTGAGCGTGGTGTCGGGGCCGATGTTCATCTGGGTCT
>Ga0209573_1002193_pt1 | contig 26107 bp, 18 predicted proteins | sample TNRBio252014_DNA_FD_185870 | JGI IMG/M metagenome (GOLD analysis project Ga0209573, IMG submission 185870) | Wastewater treatment Type I Accumulibacter community from EBPR Bioreactor in Madison, WI, USA - TNR Reactor_6/25/2014_ DNA (SPAdes)... | ecosystem: Engineered > Bioreactor > EBPR >... | reverse complement strand
CCGACGACCGCCGCCATGTCCTCGACACCGACCGGCTCCGCGAAATGCTCGTCCAGCCATTCCTCGATACGCCGGAGTTGCGTCAGGGCGATATCCTCCGGGCGTTGGGCGGCGAAGACCGGGTCGGTCTCCAGACAGTCCATGAACAGCGTCAACAGCGATCGCTCCAGGCTGGCGATCACGCGCGGGGAGTTGAGGAGCGGCGTCTCCGGACGATCGAGTTCACGCCCCATCCACCGACACAGCGACCTCAGGGTCGCTGCCGGGGGGCGTCCGAGGTCGATCGCTCTCGGCCAGAGGGCCATGGGAGGAACGCAACCGAACCTGCGCGCCGCGGCCTCGCCGACGAGGGTTCCGTTCAGGCTAAGGAGCAGCGCGCGGAATGGTTCAATCTGCAATCGCAGGTTTTGCCCGGCTGCATACAGCACACCGTCGTGGGGTGTCGATTCCGCCGTGACGCCGTCGATCTGATGCCGGGTGCAGCCGTCCTCCGGCATCGAGAACCGGAACACCGGGGTGAGCGTGCCACATCGCAGATCGATCGCGCTGGCGCTGTCGATATAGCTGAGCGTGGTCCGCCCGAGCGTCGCCTGATGCCATCGCAGGCCGTAGGTTCGACCGCGCCGCAGATGCGATTCGTGCTGCTCCCACATATGCCCGACATGCTCGCGTGCCTGATCCAGATCGGTCGTGACGAGGCGGCAGTGGGAGAGCAGGTAGGTTTCGGTCACGGTCGCGGCAAACCATCTTCCGGGGAGGCGCTTCCGGCCGAAAGCGCACGCGCTCCCGCCAGAGTGTCCGATGGTTTCTCGCCGAACGCGCGTGCATAGCTCCGGGCGAACCGCCCCAGATGCTGAAATCCGCAGTCGAGCGCCACCTGCGTCACGCTGGTCGCTCCGTGTTTGGCCGGAGATGCCAGCGCACGGCGCGCTTCTTCCAGCCGATGGCGCAACAGCGCTTCCTTCGGTGAGCAGTCGCGCTGGCGGCGAAAGCCGTTCTGCGGCGCCTTGATACTCACGCCGGCAGCCGCGGCGATGTCTTTCACCCCGATCTGCTCCTGCGCGTGCTCGGCGATCCACACGTCGATCCGCTCGAGCTGCGCCGGGGTGAGGTCGCGCGGGGCCGGTGGCGCGGCGGGCGCGGCGGTCGACAGGCAGTCGAGAAACAACGCGAGCAGCGTGTGCTCCAGCGAGGCCATGAAAACCCCCGAGAACACCGCGCTTCGATCGGGACGCTCGAGTTCCTGCGCCACCCAGCGGGTGAACGAGTGGATGGCAGCCACCGGAGCCGATTCGAGCGGCAGTTCCAGCCGCTCTCCCGGACAATGCCGGCGTCGGTCGCCGGTGCGCGCCAACGCCCGTTCGACCATCTCGGCGGCAAAGCCGAGGCAAACTCGGCGGCCATGCCCCGGCGACGGCACCGCCGCCGCGGCATGCAGGATGATCTGCGCGAAAGGCGTCGCCCCGTGGCGGCCGTGCTCCGCGCGCTCGTCCGTATCCGGGTCGGGCATCGTGATCCAGCACGTGGCCGCCTCGCGCGGGATCGAAAGGAAGGTGACGACCGCCCCCTCCATGTATCCGAGCGTGGTGTGGGTAAACTCCGGTCGAGGCAGCGGAGGCGAGACTGCCGCGGGAGGGAGGGTGCCGGGCCCCCTGCCGCGCCGGGAATCGCCTTCACGCTCCTGGATCTCCGCGAAAGCACAGGTCGCGTGGGCGGGCCGTACCTTCGGACACTCGGAACTCATGGCCTTTCCGTGGCATCTTCTCGCCTGCCGTCCGGACTGGGCGAGTTGGAAGCTATGGTAGCCGAGACTCGGCGGAGCGAACAACCCGGCTGCGCGCCGTCGTCGGTGTCCATGGACGGTGTCGCGTGCCGGCGATTTGGCCGAGACCCGCGCATTTCCCGCGGCCCGATCATACTGCGGATTTCAACTCGCATAACTCGTATTTTCGTGATACTTTACTCATTCGTACCCGGTGGGGGTGCGTGCTTGCCCTCGTCGAATTTATCGGGTGGAGGGTATCGACATGGCGACATTCGAGTCTCTGATCCGCGACATTGCGGAAAAGTTCGGTCTCGGGCCGCAGGCCGCGGCGCTCACGAAAAACCTGTCGAGCTTCATCACCGACGGACCCGGAGGGATCGCAGGATTCCTCGATCGTTTCCGCAACGCGGGCCTCGGCGACCGTGTGGCGTCCTGGATCGGCAAGTCCGACAACCCGTCGATCACCACGGGCCAGCTGGAGAGCGCCCTCGGGGCCGCCGCCATCGACACCCTCGCCCGGAAGTCGGGGCTGTCGATCACGCAGGCCGCGCCGGCGCTGGCCTTCCTCGTCCCCAAAGTCATCGATATGCTGACGCCGGACGGCGTGGTGCCGGCCACCGTTCCGGGCGACGTCCGTGCCTTCGTCGGCACCGGCGGCGGCACGACCGCCGCGGCACCGGTCGCCGAGCCGAGATCGGCACACAGGTGGTGGCCGCTGTTGCTGTTGGCGCTCGCCGCCGCGCTCGCATGGTGGTTCTTCGGTCGCCCGGCCGAGCACGTCGCCACCGCGCCACAGGTGACGCAGCCGGCCTCGTCGTCGCCGGCCAAACTGGCGCTGACCAACACGGACGGCAAGGTGCAGGTCGGCGGTGTCGTCGGCGACGAGCAGACACGCACCGGCATCCTCGGCACGCTGCAGAAGGTCTTCGGAGCGGAGAATGTCTCCGGCACCATCGCCGTCGATCCCAAGGTCGGCCCCGCGAGCTGGATCGCCAACCTCGAGGCCGCGCTCGCCAAGCTGAAGATTCCGGGACTCGAGGCACTGTTCGAGGGCAACAGCATCAGCATCGGCGGACTGGTTCCGCAAGCGGACCTGGACAGCGCGAAACTGCAACTGCAATCGCTGTTCGGCAGCGGCTTCACCGTCACCTCGTTCACCGACCGGGCGGCGGCGCTGTTCACCCAGGCGAAGGGTCGGGCACTCTCCGCGCTGGCCGAATTGAAGGCCGGGTACACCGGGAGTGATCTGGTACGGGCCCTCAACCTCGCGATCATCAACTTCGACTCCGCGAGCGCCGGCATCTCCGCCGACAGCCGCGAAATCCTGGAGAGGGCGGCGGCAGCCCTGAAAGCGGCACCCGCCGGGACGAAGATCGAAGTGGGCGGGCACACGGATTCCACCGGTGACGCACAATCGAACCTGCTGCTGTCGCAACAGCGCGCGGAGACCGTTCGAACGACGCTGATCGAGTTCGGCGTCGACCCTTCGATGCTGACCGCCAAAGGCTTCGGCGCCAGCAAACCCGTGGCCAGCAACGACTCACCGGACGGCCGCTTCCAGAACCGCCGGATCGAATTCGTGGTCATCCAGTAGCCTGGGCGCCGGCACCCCGGCGATCGTGACATCAGCTCTCCGGCCGGTCCTTCGGCCGGGGAGCCTCCTCGTCGACGTCGTCGAACAGGATGCGGTTGGCGGCGCCGTCGAGATCGTCGAACTGTCCGGACTTCAGCGCCCAGAGGAATCCCGCCAGGCCGCACAGGCCGAGCCCGAGGGCGATCGGGATCAGCCAGACGAGGACGTCCATCAGGCGCGCATCCGGTTCAGCCGCAGCGCGTTGGCGATCACCAGGATCGACGAGGTGGACATGACGATCGCAGCGACCAGGGGCGTGACCTGGCCTCCGACCGCCAGCGGCACCGCCAGAAGATTGTAGCCGAGCGACAACGCGAGGTTCTGCCGAACGAGACCGCGCGCCCGCCTTGCGACCCCGAGCGCCTCGCGAACGGGTGCCAGCTTCGCACCCTGGAAGACGACATCCGCCGCCGTCTGGCTGATATCGATCGCGGTCGACGGCGACATCGACGCGTGTGCAGCGGCGAGCGCCGGCGCGTCGTTGAGACCGTCGCCGACCATCAGCACCCGCTGCCCGGCCTCCGCCATCGCCCGCAGCCGTTGCAGCTTCTCGCTCGGGCGCAACTCCGCATCCCAGCGCTCGATGTCGAGCGCCCGGGCGCAATTCAGCACCGGCCGGCGGCGGTCCCCGGACAGCAGGACGATCGGCAGACCGCGTCGCCGCAGGTCATCGGCCACCGCCTGAGCATCCGCGCGCAGTACGTCCTCGAAGGCGAAGCGGATGGCGGGGGCCCCGGCGCGGGAGAACCACATTTCCGCCCGCCCGTCGTCCGGCCCGTCAGCCACGCCGCAAAATTGTGCGCTGCCGAGGCGGACCATTCCGTGCCCGGTATCCAGCTCCAGCCCCTGCCCGGGAAGTTCGCGAACGCCGGACGCCGTGCGAACGCCGATACCCGCTTCCTCACACGCCTGCACCAAAGCACGCGCGAGCGGGTGCCGGCTGGCACTGGCGAGCGCGGCGGCGGCGGCGAGGACGCCGCGATCGAATGTGCCGACCCCCAGCAGGCGCGGCCGCCCTTCGGTCAGCGTGCCGGTCTTGTCGAAGACGATCGCATCCACTTGCGCGAGCCGCTCCAGCGCCGTCGGCGACTTGATCAGGATGCCGCGGCGCAGCAGGCGGCCGCTGGCGACGACCTGCACCACCGGCACGGCCAGACCCAGCGCGCAGGGGCAGGTGATGATCAGCACGGCGACGGCGTTCATCATCGCCGGCTGCCAGTCGACGCCGATCACCGCCCACCAGAGGATGAAGGTGAGCAGCGCCGCGCTGTGCACCACCGGGGCGTACAACCGTGCGACCCGGTCCGCGAGGACGACGTAGCGGCCCCGGTGCTGGCCCGCGAGTTCGACCTGACGGCCGATCTCCGCCAGCAACGTGGCCTCGCCGGCGGCGGTCACTTCGATCGTCAGCGGCGCCGACTGGTTGATCGTCCCGGCGAACACCAACGTTCCGGGAAAGGCGGGCTTCGGCGTGCTCTCGCCGTCGATCAGGCTGGTGTCGATCGAACTGACCCCGGCCGTGATGCGGCCATCGACGGCGATCCGCTCGCCGGCCGCTGCCAGCACCCGCATGCCCGGCGATACGCGTGTGGGTGGGAGGACGCAGCGACCGCCGTCGTCAGCGAGCACGGTGACCGCCGTCGCCGACAGCGCCAGCAGGTGCTCGGCCGCCGAGCGGGCCTGGCCACGGGCGCGACGGTCCAGATAGCGGCCGATCAAAAGGAAAAACAACAGGCCGATCGCCGCGTCGAAGTACGCGTGCTCGCCGCCGACGATCGTCTGCTGCAGGCTCATCGCCGTCGTCAGCAGGACGCCGACCGCGATCGGCACGTCCATCGTCACGTGCCGCGCCGCCAGCGCCGCCCAGGCGGCGCGGAAGAACGGGCGGCCGGCCCAGGCGATCGCCGGCAGGGCGATCAGCGCCGAGATCCAGTGAAAGAAGGTCCGGGTGCCGGGCCCCATGCCCTCGGCGTGTCCAGCCCAGATGGAAACCGAGAACAGCATGACGTTGCCGGCGGCAAACCCGGCGACCGCCATCGCGCGCAGCAGCTCCGCCTCTTCCCGGTTGCCGCCGCGCTCCAGGCATCCGGCGTCGTAGGGAACCAGCCGATACCCCAGCCTGCTGACGACGGAAACCAGCCGCTCGGGCGCCGTCTCCGCGGGCCGCCACGCCAGACGCAAGCGGCGGCTGGTCATATTGACCCTCGCCGTGACGACGCCCGGCTGCCGCGCGAGGACGGATTCGATCAGCCAGACGCAAGCGGCACAGTGCAGCCCCTCGACCAGGAGGCTCGCCTCTGCGGTGTCGTCGCCGGCGTCGCGCACCCAACTCGCCCAATCGACCGCGGACTCCTCGGACTCCGGCCGGAGGAGGCGCTGGTCGGGATCGATGGTCCGGCGGCGGTAGTAGGCGTCCAGGCCGAGCCCGGAGACCAGATCCCAGGCCGCCTCGCAACCGGCACAGCAGAACGCCAGGCCGGGGGACGGTGCACCACAGTGGCGGCAGCGGCCGTTGGTCTCGAGGGCCGCCGAAGCGGCGGGAGAGAGAGGGGGCGCAGGCTGGGCAGAGGGGTCAGCCTGCGCGGGCGGCGAGCCGAGGTCCGTTTCCCCGGCGGTGGATACGGCGACGGGCGTTTGCCTCACGGCACATGGATCCGCCGCGTCGTCTGCCAAGTGTCGCCGCCGCCGCGTGCCCAGAGATGCGCGTCCCACTGCCCGGCCAGAGGCAGCGTCACGGCCGCGCCGTAGAGGCCTTCGCCGCGTTCCTCCAGCACGACATGCTGATCGACGCCGCCCTGCGTCGGCCGGATCAGTGCCGCCGTGACCGCCAAGCCGCGGAGCGGAAGGCCGTCGGCACCGGCGAGGCTGACGAGCAGGTCCCCGGCCTCGGCCGTACGGTCACGCGGCGCAAACCGCACGTCGGCGCGCCATCCCCGCTTCTCGACATCCCGGGCTTCCGACAAGGTCCGGTTGTAGGCGAGGCCCTTGCGGTAGGCGTCCTGCGTGTCCAGGCCGGGAAACGTATCGACGGCCAGCGTGATCAGGACCCCGTTGACGGCGACGACCAGCAACATTCCTGCGACGAAAATCCACGGATACCACCAGCCCCGTGCCCGTGCCCGTGCCCGCGCCATGGACTCAGCTCCCGGTCGCAGAGAACACGGGCGGGCGTGCACCGCCTTCGCGCGGGGCGGGGCCATTGAACACCGCGCGGTACTGGACGCTCTCTCGGGTGGCGGTGTCGATCAGGTAGAAGTCGAAGTTGGAAATCTTGTCGCTCACGCTCTCCGCCGGCGCCTTCACGAACAGCTTGAACGTTCCGATATCGTCCGGAGGGACCATGAGTTCGACGTACGGCCCCGCGTCGTAGTGCTTGCCGAGCACGCTGATCTCGGCGCCGACGAGGCCGTCCGTCGCGAGAATATAGCTCTTGGGCTCACGGCGCATGTTCAGGATCTTGAAGGTGTAGCCGTTGCGGATCGACCCGTCGGACAGCTTGACGAACAGCGGCTGCCGGTCGGGGATGACGTTGACCTCCAGGCGCGAGCGGGTCGAGAGACCGAACACCATGACGCCGGCGACGAGCGACAGCACCGCCATGTAGGCGATGGTCCGCGGGCGGATCAGACGGATGCGCGTCTTCTCGCCTTTGGACCGCGCGATCTGATTGTTGATCGAGTCGTAGGTGATCAGTTCGGGCGGCAGGCCGAACCGGCCCATGACGGTGTTGCAGGCGTCGATGCACAGGCCACAGCCGATGCACGCCATCTGCTGGCCTTTGCGAATGTCGACGCCGGTCGGGCAGACCTGCCAGCACATCCCGCAGTCGACGCAATGGCCGCGGCCTTCGAACGACTGGGTCTTGCGTGCGCCGCCGCGCGGTTCGCCGCGCCATTCCTCATAGGTGACGATCAGCGAGTCTTCGTCGAACATCGCGCCCTGGAACCGTGGCCAGGGACACATGTAGATACAAACCTGTTCGCGCGCCCAGCCGGCCAACAGGTACGTCGTGCCGGTGAACAGGAAGATGAAGCCGTAGGTCGCACCCGGCAGTTCGCCGGCGACAAAATCACGGACCAGTGTCGGTGCGTCGTTGAAGTACATGATCCACGCACCGCCGGTGGCGAGCGCGATCAGCAGCCAGGCGGCGTGCTTCAGGACCTTCTTCTTCGCCTTGTCGAAGGTCAGCGGCCCGCGGTCTAGGCGGATGCGGGCGTTGCGGTCGCCTTCGATCTTGCGTTCGACCCACATGAACAGATCGGTCCACACCGTCTGCGGGCAGGTGAAGCCACACCACACGCGACCGGCCCAGGCGGTGACCAGGAACAGGCCGATCGCGCCCAGGACCAGCAGGCCGGTGAGGTAGTAGACCTCCTGCGGCCATATCTCGACGAAGAAGAAGTAGGCACGTCGGCCGGGCATATCGATCAGCAGAGCCTGATCGGGAACGCCCGGGCCGCGATCCCAGCGTATCCACGGCGCCACATAGTAGAGACCGAGCAGCGTGGCGACCACCGCCCACTTGACCTTCCGCCAGAAGCCGGTCACCGCGCGTGAGTAGATCGTGACGTGGCTGGCGAACAACTTCTGTTGCTTCGGAGCGTCCGGCTCGCGCCGTGCCTCGGGTTGCCCGTCCTCGACCGGGGCCGCCCGCTCCGCCACCGCTGCCTCTGCTCTCGTCATCGTCTTTGCTCTGTCCGTTCGCCGTCGCCACGATGTCGCCGCCGCCGCGGGACGCGTATGTGCAAAGGGGAGACGAGGAGCCGCGCACGGCCCCGTCTCCCCCTGTTCTGGCCGGGCGACCTTGTGGTGGTCGCCTCGTTCTGTTCGACGCCGCTGCCGGGCGGCGCCGTCATGCAGCCCGCTTTCGTCTACTGGCCGCCGCCGAGCGAGTGCACGTAGACCGCCGCCTGCTTGATCTCGACATCCGACAGGCGGTTGCTCCATGGGGGCATCACGCCCAGTTTCGGCTTGGTGATCTGGCTGACGATCGCAGCCTTGCTGCTGCCGTACAGCGCGATCTGATCCGTGAGGTTCGGCGCTCCCAGGGCGACTTCGCCTTTACCGAGGTCGCCGTGACAGGCGACGCAGTTGTCGGCGTAGATTTGTGCCCCTTCGGGGTTGTCTTTCCCCTGGCCGGAAAGCGCCAGCACATGGTCGGCGACGGCGTCGATCTGTTGTGCGGTCAGGGTGCCGTCGGCGCCGAACGCGGGCATCACCGTGAGCCGGGCTTCCGGGTCGGCGGTATTGCGGATGCCGTGCCGAATGGTCGTGTAGATGTCGTCCAGGGTGCCGCCCCAGATCCAGTCGTCGTCGACCAGGGCCGGGAAACCACCCGGGCGCCCCGTGCCGCCGGTACCGTGGCAGGGAGCGCAGTTGTTTCCGAACACCACCTTGCCACCGACGGTCGCAATTTCCAGGAGCTCCGGATCGTCGCTGATCTGCTGCAGCGAGGCTGCGGCGAGGCGATCTTTCCACACGGCACGGCTGGCGTCCAACGCCGCCATGCGTTCGTCGAAGTCCTGGCGCGACGAGTAGCCGATGAAGCCACTCGTAAACCCGGACAGAGACGGCCAAGTCGGAAACAGGACGCCGTACACCATCGCCCAGGCGATCGAGATATAGAAAACCCAGAGCCACCACTTCGGCAGCGGCGTGTTCAGTTCCTTGATGCCATCCCACTCGTGACCGGTCGTTTCGATGCCGGTCAGGGTGTCGAGTTCCTTGCCTGCCATTTTTTTATCCTCAGCTCTCGTCCTTGAACGGGATTTGAGCATCTTCCTCGAACCGCCTCTTGTTCTTCGGCCGGTATGCCCACCAGACGATGAGCACAACCAGCAGGATCAGCCAGACGACCCACAGAGAACGCAACACCTGCATCAGCTCTGAAAAATCCATCGGACTGATCCTTTTCGTCAGCGATAGTCGGCTTCGGGACGGTAGTCCTTGAAGTCGACCAGCGTGCCGAGCACTTGCAGGTAGGCCACCAGCGCGTCCATCTCGGTGACGCGATCCGGATCGCCGTCGAAATCGCCGGCCACCGCTTTCGGATAGCGCTTCATCACCCCCTCGATGTCGGCGGCGTCCGGGCCCTTGGCCTGGGCTATGACGTCCGCCTTCGCTTCGGCGATCGCCTCGTCCGAATACGGCACGCCGGTGATCCGCAGCGTCTTCAGGTGCTCGCCGATGTCGTCGAACTGCAGGTCCTTCCGCGCCAGGAATTCGTAAGGCGGCATCACCGATTCCGGGACGACGCTGCGCGGGCTGATCAGGTGGGCGACATGCCACTCGTTGGAGTATTTGCCGCCGACCCGCGCCACATCGGGGCCGGTACGTTTGGAGCCCCACTGGAAGGGGTGGTCGTACATGCTCTCGGCGGCGAGGCTGTAGTGGCCGTATCGTTCCGCTTCGTCGCGGAACGGGCGGATCATCTGGCTGTGGCAGAGATAACAGCCTTCGCGAACGTAGATGTTGCGCCCGGCGAGTTCGAGCGGCGAGTACGGTCGCATGCCGTCGACCTTCTCGATGGTCTGCTCCATGGTGAACAGCGGCACGAGCTGTACCAAGCCGCCGATCGACACCGTGATCAGGATGCCGACGATCAGCAGGATGACGTTCTTCTCGAAGGGCGCGTGACTGAGCTGCATCGATCCGCCCTCCTACTCGGCCGCGCCGGAGACGATGCGCACCGGCTGCGGCTGCATGAATAAGGCCTCGGTCCGCAGTTCGCCGCGAATGGTCTTCCAGACGTTGTAGACCATGATCAGCGAGCCCAGCAGGAACAGCGTCCCGCCGCCGGCGCGGATCACGTAGTACGGATGCATCGCTTCCACCGTTTCGATGAAGGAGTACTGCAGGAACCCGAGGTGGTCGTAGGCCCGCCACATCAGCCCCTGCATGATCCCGGAGATCCACATCGCCGTGATGTAGAGAACGATGCCGATCGTCGCGATCCAGAAGTGGTAGGTGACCAGTCGCAGGCTGTAGAGACGCTCCCGTTTCCACAGCTTCGGGACGAGGTAGTAGATGGCGCCGAAGCTGACGAAGGCGACCCAGCCGAGGGCGCCGGAGTGCACGTGGCCGATTGTCCAGTCGGTGTAATGGCTCAGCGAGTTGACTGCCTTGATGGCCATCATCGGCCCTTCGAACGTGCTCATGCCGTAGAAGGCGACGGAGACCACCATGAAGCGCAGGACGGGGTCGGTCCGGAGTTTATCCCAGGCGCCTGAGAGGGTCATGATGCCGTTGATCATTCCGCCCCACGACGGCATCCACAGCATGACCGAGAAGATCATGCCCAGTGTCTGCGCCCAGTCCGGCAGTGCCGTGTAATGCAGATGGTGCGGGCCAGCCCAGATGTAGAGAAAGATCAGCGTCCAGAAGTGGACGATCGACAACCGGTAGGAGTAGACAGGCCGTTCGGCCTGCTTCGGGATGAAGTAGTACATGATCCCGAGGAAACCCGCGGTCAGGAAGAAGCCGACGGCATTGTGGCCGTACCACCACTGCGTCATCGCATCCTGGACGCCAGCCCAGATGATGTAGCTCTTCGTGCCGAAGATCGACACCGGAACCGATACGTTGTTGCCGATGTGCAGCATCGCGACGGTGACGATGAAGGCGAGATAGAACCAGTTGGCGACGTAGAGGTGCGGCTCCTGCCGGCGCATGACCGTGCCGACGAAGCAGACGAGATAGCTCACCCAGACGACCGTCAGCCACAGGTCGACGTACCACTCCGGCTCGGCGTACTCTTTGCCCTGGGTGATGCCGAGCACGTAACCGGACGCCGCCAGCACGATGAACAGCTGGTATCCCCAGAAAATGAAGTTCGCCAGCGCGGGACCGCCGAACAGGCGCGCCCGGCACGTTCGCTGCACGACGTAGAGCGACGTCCCCAGCAGCGCGTTGCCGCCGAACGCGAAGATCACCGCGGAGGTATGGACAGGGCGAAGCCGGCCGAACGTCGTCCACTCCAGGTCGAAGTTGAGCAGCGGAAACGCGAGTTGCCACGCGATCACCACGCCGACCAGGAAACCGGTGACTCCCCAGAAGACCATGGCGATCGTGAACTTCTTGACGACGTCCTCATCGTAGAGAACCGACGCTCGCATCGAGACGGCGGTTGCAGTTGCTGAGCTCATTACCCTCTCCGTACAAGATGCCGACGATACACCCGAAATGGCGGGACCGCCGAACCTTGGTCATTCATTGGCCGGCTTTATCGTACTTTGCGGCGAAGGTCCACCGCGCGAAGTTTGTACAACGACACTCAAATGAAACCGCCCGTCGGCGATCGCCTCGGACGAAGGGAGATGAAGATGCGAACGTCTCGCAACGCCTCAATCCATTAGCATTGTTGCATCCTAGAAGTGGCCGGCCTCGGCTGTCAACGTCTCCGGTCACTTGGAAAGGTTCGAAAAGGCGCCGTTACCCTTTGTCCCTGGCCGTGATCTCGGAGTTTGGCCGAGGGGACGGCCCCGGAACTCGTGTGTGAGACTTGATCTCATCATGGACATCCCATCGGGTTGCCCCACGCAAGGCGCGAGCCGGCTCGCCGGCGTCTTCCCGCGGGGCTGTCGCGCCGCCGGTACCGACGATAAAGTAGGCCTGCGAAAAAGAAGAAGGATCAGGAGTGGAGGACCGGCCCACGTCTCAGCGACCTTGTCGATCGAAGGCGAACCCCGGCGGACTGTCGAAGCCCGCCGCAGCCGCGCGGAAACCGGGACGCCCGGGCGGGCGAGCCACCGCCGTGCTGCTCATGCTGCACGTCGTCGGCCTCGCGGCGCTCGAAGGGTGCCACTCGGCACCGGCGGAACCAGCCTGGCACCGGCCCGCCGCACCGCGTCTCGCCTTCGATGGCCCGGGGTTCGACGGGGGGGTCGTCGCGACCTCCGAACGGCTGCCGGCGGAGGCGGCGGCGGCCGTGCTGCGGCAGGGCGGCAACGCCGTCGACGCCGCCGCGGTCGCCCAGTTCATGCTCAATGTCGTCGAGCCGCAATCGTCGGGGATCGGCGGCGGCGGGTTCATGATGATCCACCTCGCGGCCAGCGGCGAGACCGTGATCGTCGACTCCCGCGAGACGGCGCCGGCCGCGGCCTCCCCGGACATGTTTCTCGACGACGGCGGCGCTGCGGTGCCGTTCGCGTTGGCGTCGACCAGCGGCTACGCGGTGGGCGTCCCGGGGGCGCTGCGCGGCATCGAGACAGCGCTCGCCCGCTGGGGAACGATCTCCCTCGCCGACGCGCTGGCGCCGGCGATCCGCGCCGCCGAAGATGGCATCGTCGTCGGCCGGCATCTGGCGGAGATGACCGCGGAGCCTCGCCTGCAGACCGAGTGCGGCGCCCACTCGGGGCGCTCGCCCTGGGACGCGGCCCGCGCCGTATTCACCCACGGCAGCGGGACAGGCGATTGCGGGACCCCGCTGCTGCCGGGAGAGACGCTGCGCCAGCCCGACCTCGGGCGGACGTTCCGGCTGATCGCCGCGCGCGGCCCGGACGCCTTCTACGACTGCGCCGACCCCTCCGGCCTGGCTTCGGCGATCGTCGCGGCGCAAAGCGAGACACGTGCCGCTCTCGGTGCCCGCGGAGCCGGCCGGATGTCGTGCGCCGACCTCGCGGCCTATCGCCCGGTGCTGCGCGAGCCGGTCGTGGGCGAGTATCGCGGATTCATCGTCCGGTCGGCGCCGCCGCCTTCGTCCGGCGGCATCGCACTGCTGCAGATGCTGAAGATGCTGGCGCGCTTCCCGATGGGCGATCCGGCACGCGGCTTCGGCCCCGGTGGATCGGCGACGCTGAACGTGATGCAAGACGCGATGCGGCTGGCCTTCGCCGACCGGGCGATGTGGGTGGGCGATCCGGACCGGATGCCGGGCCTGCCGCTGCGCGGGTTGATCGACGACCGCTACATCCGGCTGCGCGCCGACTCTTGTCCGGCAGGCGACCCCGCTCGCGGCACGTACTGCATCACCGCCGGGGCGCGTCTCGATGACGTGCGCCCCGGCGATCCCCGGCCGTTCGAGGGCCCGTCCCCCTCCATGTCGTCCCGCACCGCCGGCCCGGACCGGGACGAAGGGCAGGAGACGACGCACCTGACGATCGTCGACCGCTGGGGCAACGTCGTCACCGCGACCACGACGGTGGAGGCGGGATGGGGGACCGGGCTGATGGTGCCGGGCTTCGGGTTCCTGCTGAACAACGAGTTGACCGACTTCAACTCGACACCGCGGCGCCACGGCGCTCCGGGCGACGCGGACTACGATCCCGGCGCCAACGATGTCGGGCCGCTGAAACGGCCGCGATCGAGCATGACGCCGACCATACTGTTCGTGCGCGACGGCGACGCGGAGCGACCGGTCGCCGCCTACGGTTCGCCCGGTGGATCGACCATCATCAACACGGTCCTCGCGCTCACCCTCGACCTCGTGGACGGCGGATTATCCGCCGAAGCTGCCGTCGCCCGCCCCCGCATCTCGTTGACGAGCGCCGCCGACGGCGCGACAACCCGGATGGAAGCCGGATTCGCCTCCGACGTCATCGAAAGCCTGCGGCGTCTCGGCTATCGGATCGCCGCCGCTTCGTCGATCGGCGCAGTGCAGGCGGCCGTCATCGATCCCGGCTCGGGCCGGGTCCAGGGCGCGGCGGACCCCCGTCGCGACGGTACCTCGATCGGCATTGTCGGCCCGTGATCGAGCCTCTCGACCGGACGCCCGGCGCGCCGGCGTTTCACCAGCAACCTGGACCATCCGTATGAGCGACACGCAGCATACTCTCCCCCGTGTCTTCCTGCAGACGGGGCACGACCGGCGCATCGCCGACGGCCACCCCTGGGCGTACTCCAACGAGATCCGCATGGATGCCGAGGCGAAGGCGTTGCCGCCCGGCACGCTGGCGACGCTGCGCCGCGTGGATGGCAAGCCGATGGGGGTCGGCTCCTTCAATCCGCACACGCTGATCGCCTTCCGCGTGTTCTCCCCCGATGCCCTGGAGACCGTCGATCAGGGCTTCTTCGCCAAACGGATCACCCGCGCCCTGGCGCTACGGCAGCGGCTGTACGCCGAGCCGTCGTACCGCCTGGTGCATGCCGAGGCGGATGGGCTGCCGGGGCTGATCTGCGATCGCTTCGGCGATGTCCTCGTGCTGCAGGTCAACACCGCCGGGATGCAGGCCCTGCTGCCGACGGTGTTGGCGGCCTTCGAGCGCGTGCTGGCTCCGCGGGCGATCGTTCTGCGCAACGACGCGCCGTCGCGGGCGATCGAAGGCCTGCCGGCGGAGGTGAGCCTGGCCAAAGGCGTCGTCGACGGGCCGATCCAAGTCCGTGAGGGTGGCAATACGTTTCTCGCCGACGTGCTGGCCGGGCAGAAGACCGGCTGGTTCTTCGATCAGCGGGACAGCCGCGCCTTCGTCGCCGCCCTGGCCGCGGGCGGGCACATGCTCGACGCCTACTGCTATTCGGGCGGCTTCGCCGTCGCCGCGGCGCACGCCGGCGCGCGCGGCGTCATCGCCATCGATTCGTCCGAAGCGGCGCTCGACCTCGCCCGGCGTTCGGCGGACGCCGCCGGCGTCGGTGCCGCCTGCGAGTTCCGCCGCACCGACGTGTTCGATGAACTGGCCCGGCTCGCCCAGTTCAGGGAGCGGTTCCGCGTGGTGGTCGCCGACCCGCCGGCGTTCGTGAAATCGCGGAAGGACCTCGGCAGCGGCCTGCGCGGCTACCGTAAACTGGCCCGGCTGTGCGCACCGCTGGTCGAGCCCGGCGGCTTTCTGTTCGTGGCTTCGTGCTCACACAATGTCGAGCCCGCCGCGCTGCTGAACGAAGTGGTGCACGGCGTGGCGACCGCCGACCGGCGCGGCCGAATCATCCGCGAAGCACGCGCCGGTGCCGACCACCCGGTGCATACGCATCTGCCGGAGACCGCCTACCTGAAATCCGTTCTGCTGCAGCTCGACTGACGCAGTATGATTCGCGGCGAACGAGCGGCGGATACTCCGACTATGGCGAGGATCTGTCGCCGAATGAGCACACAGCTGCGACGATCGGCGCTGCAAATCGAGGTTGAGGCTCGACTCGACCACTATATATAGCAGACTGGTGGCTATCCGGCGCAGGGGATTCATGATTTTTGTGTTGCACGGCCCCACTACTGCCGTTATCTGCATCGCAACTGCGAAGGCGGATCATGCTTTCGAAGTTTCAACTCGGCCGCGGCGTCCTCCTTACGAACGCTCTCGCGCCACCGCATAGATGTCGCATCGCGGGCTTTGCACCACGAAGACGCAGCCCGCGAATGCCCCTCACGAGCGCACAGGAGTACCATCCATGGCCTTGTCCAGCGCCGAGTTCCGTCCCGCGGATCGCCTTCGCCCGGAAACGCCTGCGACCGCGATCGTGGCGCAACGGCGTGCGCTGGTGTTCCCGGGCCAGGGATCGCAAGCCGTCGGCATGGGCCATGAACTCTCGCAACATTTCGATGTCGCGCGCCGCGTCTTCCTCGAGGTCGACGAGGCGCTCGGCCAGCACCTGTCGCGGCTGATGGTCGATGGCCCCGAGGCGGAGCTGACCCTGACGGAGAATGCACAGCCGGCGCTGATGGCCGTCAGCATGGCGGTGCTGGCGGTGCTTCGGCACGAGCACGGCATCGAGATCGAGGCCCTGGGCAGTTGCGTCGCCGGGCACTCGCTGGGCGAGTACACGGCCCTGACGGCCGCCGGCAGCTTCACCGTCGGCGAGGCGGCACGCCTGCTGCGGACCCGCGGGCTGGCGATGCAGACCGCCGTTCCCGTCGGCGAAGGCGCCATGGCGGCGCTGATGGGCCTCGACCTCGCGACCGCCCGCGAAGTCGCCGCCGAGGCGACGCACGACAGCTATGACGGCGCCGTCTGTGTCGCCGCCAACGACAACGCGCCAGGCCAGGTGGTCATCAGCGGCAGCCGCGCCGCCGTGATCCGCGCCACCGAGATCGCGGCGCTGCGCGGCGCCAAGCGCAGCATCATGCTGCCGGTCAGCGGTCCCTTCCATTGCCCGCTGATGGCGCCGGTCGCCGATGTGATGGACGCGGCGCTCGCTGCGGTCGACATCCGCTCCCCCGTCTTGCCGCTGATCTCCAACGTCACCGCCGAGGAAGTCAGCGAGCCCGCGGAGATTCGCACGCTGCTGGTCCGTCAGGTCACCGGCATGGTGCGCTGGCGGGAGAGCGTGCTGTGCATGAAGAGCCGTGGCGTGCGTGAACTCGTCGAGATCGGCACCGGCAAGGTGCTGTCCGGTCTGGCGCGGCGCATCGACCGGGAGCTTTCGGGCATCTCCGTCGGCACGCCGGCCGACATCGAGGCGTTCGTCCGCAGCGTCTGAGTCACCACCCAATCGAGGTCGGCTCCGCCGAACCCGACGCCGCCGGCGTCCTCGCGTCGGAAACTGACGCCGCCCCCTTGCGGAGGCGGCGAAACCGAGGCTTACGCGCCGTAGTCGTTCTTGACGATCTCTTCGGCGCGCCGGCAAATCTCCTTGCCGTAGTCGACCCAGACGCCCTGGCCCCAGTAGCGATAGCAACTGGTCTCCGCCGACATCACGTGGAACAGCGCGTTGCGGAACCGCTGGTCGTCGGTCTTCAGGCCCGGCTTGGTCAGCACCTTGTTGAACTCGACGCTCATCTGCTCCATCGGCCCGAGCAGGCTGTCGTAGCCTTGCACCCAGGAGATGTTGTTGGTCCAGGAGCCGCCTTCCATGTGGAAGCGGTGATCTTCCTTCTTGCACTCCTCGATCACTTTGGCGAGCTTCTCGGCACCGTCGCCCGGCTTCATCTTGTCCCAGATTTTCTTCTGGTGGATCGGCTGGATCACCGGCAGGTCGGCCGACGTGATGCCGAGCGCGAACAGGTACTCCAGGTACTCGGTGCCGTTCATGAAGACGACGTCGGAGTGGGACGCCTCGCCGACCGAGTCGAAGAACTTGCCGGGGAACTCGTTCATCATCACGCCGCCGTTCTCGCCGTCGGCGATCTGCGTCACCAGCGGCGGGACGCTCTTTCCGGCCAGTTCCCAGCGCGAGAGGCTCTTCGCCTCGTAGTAGGGCTGCATCTGCGCCACCAGCTTGGTGTCGGACCCCTGGGTCTTGACCAGCGCGATAATGTCGACGGTCTCGCCGTCCGAGTTGGTGACGACGAGGCGGTGCGGCAGGTGCTTCTTTTCCGGGCCGTGGCCGTTCGCCGGCTGCTCGACCGTGTGTTCCTGCACCAGCACCCAGGTGTAGCCGCACTCGCGCAGCGTCTTGACGAATTCGTAGGCGACGTCGGGATGGTTCGGCAGCGCCATCTCCGACGGCGAGAAGCCGCGGACGCGTTGCAGCGCCTCGACGCCGAAGATCGCCGCGAAGTGATGCTGCCACGCCTTGACGTGCCACTTGTAGTCCTGCACCGGCGTGGACGGAGCGACGGCATGTCCCCACGGGCAACCGAGCCACTCGACCCCGCGCCGGTAGCGCGGATCGCAGGTGGCGCGCTTCAGCGCATCGAACACGTCGTTCAGGCCCATCTGCCGCATGCCGTGGAACAGGGTGCCGGAGTACTCCAGCATCACCCGCGGCTCCTTGCCCTCGTCGATCATCTGCGGGACGAACTCGCCGATCCGCTTGTAGCACCAGATGAACGGCCCGGCGTTGTAGTTGTCGCCGATATGCTGGTTGTCCGCCATGTACTTGAGGTTGCTGATGATGGCGGCCGTGCGCAGGTCGTGGCCGCCGGCCGGGATCAGCGGCTGGTGCATGTGCAGGGCGATGGCACAGGCGGCCTTGATCCGGCCGAAGTCGATTTTGCCCTCTGGCCGGAAGACCTCGGTCTTGGCTGCGGCGGCGATGGCTTCGTCCAGCGCCGCTTCCTGACCGGCGATGTTGGGAATGCCATCCACATATTCTGGAAGCGCGATAGCCATGAGCTGACGATCCCTTGCAGAGCGTTTTAATGATACTTGGTAGCGCCGACTTCACGCGGTTGCGCCTTCGGATCCCGGCGCGTCTTCCGCGCGCACGGGTTGCCGGCAGCGCGGATTGAAGCAAGCCCGGCCGCCCGATGCAAGGCGTTAAACGGTAGAAAGCGAGGCATCCGACCTCGCCTACCTCCCCCCTTCGTCCATGAGATCGCCGAGCCATGCAGCGGAGCGGCTCGGGCGTTTCCGGCCGGCTATGCGGCGTCCGGTTCCCGGGGGACTCGTCGGCTCGTGACGTGCGAAGAACCGGGCGTCTGCTCACGGTTTGGTGGCAGGACGAAATTCCGCCGCGCCCACCACTGCCGCAAGGCGCGACGGCCCGGACTCGCCCAGACGGCTCGGCCTCGCCGCGGCGGCGAGGGCGAGAGGCGACCCCGAGCTTCTCGCTCACACGACGCGCTTCTCGCTCACACGAACAGTACGTCGCCGATCGCGTTCACGCCGACGAACTCGATCAGGTCGCCGTCGCCGGCGATCACCACCACCAGGTTGCCGTTCTCGATGAACCAGCCGGCGACCGACGCCGCGGCCGACGGCAGGTCGACGGTGTCGCCCTCGGCGGACGAATAATCGACGATCATATCGCCTTCGACGATGCCGTTGGTCAGTTGCGCCAGGAGATAGCGGAAGATGTCGGCTCCGGCGCCGCCCCACATCAGGTCCTCGCCATTGCCGCCTTGGACGATATCGGCGCCTTCTTCGCCGTTCAGCGAGTCGTCACCGACACCGCCGACCAGAATGTCGTCGCCGAAGCCGCCACCCATGTCGTCGTCGCCATAGTCGCCGTAGAGCGAATCGTTGCCGGCGTCGCCGTAGAGCGCGTCGTTGCCTTCCGCACCGTTCAGTGTGTCGCTGGCGAGGCCGCCCAGCATCGTATCGTCGTCGCTGCCTGCGTTGGCGTCCACGGCGCGGGTCGCTTGCGTCGCGTCCAGAATGTCCGCGCCCGCGCCGCCCGTGAACACGACGCGCCCGACGGCGGTGCCGACCAGGTCGCCCACGATCAACAGATCGTCGCCGCTGCCGCCGTCGATGGCGATGGTCTCCACTTGGCGCACGTCGAGGGTCGCGGCCGCCCCGGCGAGAACGTCGACGACGATGTCGGGTCCGTTCGCCAGCACCGTCCAGACGTCGTCGCCGGCCGAGCCGCCGATGGCGGCGGTATCCGCGTCCGCGCCGCCGATCATCGTGTCGTTGCCGTCGCCCGCGTTCCAGACGAGCCGGTCGGCGCCGGCGCCGCCGTCGAGCCGGTCGGCGCCGCGGCCGCCGGCGAGCGTGTCGTTGCCGGCGGCACCCGAGAGCGTGTCGGCGGCGACGCCGCCCGTGAAGCTGTCGGCGCCGTCGCCGCCGTCGCCGAGCAGGGCGATCGTCGCAGCGATACCGTCGAGCGTGTCGTTGCCCGCACCGCCCTCGAAATACAGGTTTCGCATGGCGGTGCCGGCGAGCGAGCCTACGACGAGGCGATCGTCGCCTCCCTGGCCGTAGACCTCCAGCGCCTCGATCTGCAACAAGCTGAGGATGAACGCGCCCGTGCCGACGCGCGAGAGCGTCACGTCGAGCCCGCCGGCGGCCACGCTGAAGACGTCGGCCCCGGCATTTGCGCCACTGACCACCGCGGTATCCGTGCCAGACCCGCCGGAGAAGGTGTCGGAGCCGTCGCCGTCGGTCCAGACCAGCAGGTCGTTGCCCGCCTGCCCCATCAACGTATCGCTGCCGGCGCCGCCGTAGATCGTGTCGTCGCCGTTTTCGCCGCTCAGGGAGTCGGCGCCCGCGCCGCCCGTGAGCCAGTCGTTGCCAGTGCCGGCGAGAACGGTGTCGTTGCCGTCGCCGCCGTCGACGATGTCGTTGCCGCCGAGCGCCAGGATATAGTCGCTGGCGGCGGTGCCGGTCAGCGTGTCGTTGCCATTCGTACCGATCCGGGTGGCCATTTTCGTACCCATACGTGATGCGTCGCGTCGCAGAACCCATATTCTGCAACCCGTATGGGGTAATGCCCTGCAGACATTGTGTCAAATGGCATTTTGTTGCTCACGTCGCTGCGTCGCCACCAGCGCCGCCGCCCCGGCACGGCGGATGGCGCGGGGCAGCCGGGGGGTGTAGTGTCCGCCCGCCGCGGGGCCGGGAACACAGAAAGGGCGACATGCCGAAGCGTACGGATCTCCATTCCATCCTGATCATTGGCGCAGGCCCGATCGTCATCGGCCAAGCCTGTGAATTCGACTACTCCGGCGCGCAGGCGTGCAAGGCTCTGCGAGAGGAGGGCTATCGGGTCGTCCTGGTCAACTCCAATCCGGCGACGATCATGACCGATCCCGACATGGCCGACGCCACCTACATCGAGCCGATCACTGCCGCCACCGTCGAGCGGATCATCGCCCGCGAGCGTCCGGACGCACTGCTGCCGACGATGGGCGGGCAGACGGCGCTCAACGTCGGCATGGACCTGTTCCACTCCGGCGTCCTCGCCCGCTGGGGCGTCGAGATGATCGGCGCCAAGGCCGAGTCCATCACCAAGGCCGAGGACCGGCAGCTTTTTCGCGACGCCATGACCGGCATCGGCCTGGCCTGTCCGAAGAGCCGCACGGTGCGCTCGGTCGACGAGGCGTGGGCGGTGCTGCATGAGATCGGCCTGCCGCTGATCGTCCGGCCGTCGTTCACCCTGGGCGGCACCGGCGGCGGTATCGCCTACAACGCCGCCGAGTTCGAGCGGATCGTCACCGGCGGGCTGGTGGCGTCGCCGACCCGCCAGGTGCTGATCGAGGAATCGGTGCTCGGCTGGAAGGAATTCGAGATGGAGGTGGTCCGCGATCACGCGGACAACTGCATCATCGTCTGCTCGATCGAGAACGTCGACCCGATGGGCGTCCACACCGGCGACTCCATCACCGTGGCGCCGTCGCTGACGCTGACCGACAAAGAGTATCAGATCATGCGCGACGCCTCGATCGCCGTGCTGCGCGAGATCGGCGTGGATACCGGCGGCTCGAACGTCCAGTTCGCCATCAACCCGGATGACGGGCGGATGGTGGTGATCGAGATGAACCCGCGCGTCTCCCGCTCGTCGGCGCTGGCCTCGAAGGCGACCGGCTTCCCGATCGCCAAGATCGCCGCCAAGCTCGCCGTCGGCTACACGCTGAACGAACTGAAGAACGACATCACCGGCATCACGCCCGCGTCGTTCGAGCCGACGATCGACTACGTCGTCGTCAAGATCCCGCGCTTCACCTTCGAGAAGTTTCCGGGTGCCGAGCCGATGCTGACGACCTCGATGAAGTCGGTGGGCGAGGCGATGGCGTTCGGCCGGTGTTTCGCCGAGGCGCTGCAGAAAGGCCTGCGCTCGATGGAGACCGGGCTGTCCGGCTTCAACGAGGTGGTGATCGAGGGCGGGCACGACGAGGTGCTGGCGGCACTGGCGCAGCCGCGGCCGGACCGGGTGCTGGTGATCGGCGAAGCCTTCCGCCGGGGACTCGGCATCGACGCCATCTACGCCGCCTGCCGCTACGACCGCTGGTTCCTGGAGCAGATCCGCGACATCGTCGAGATCGAGGCACAGATCCGCGCGGCAGGGCTACCGAGCGACGCCAACGGCCTGCTCTACCTGAAAGGGCTCGGCTTCTCCGACCAGCGCTTGTCCGAACTGACCGGGAAGACCCCGGCCGCGGTGGCGCACCGCCGCCGGCTGCTGGGCGTCACTCCGGTCTATAAGCGGGTGGACACCTGCGGCGCCGAGTTCCCCTCGCAGACGTCTTATATGTATTCGACCTACGAGACCGACCTCGGTTTCGCCCCCGAATGCGAGGCGGAGCCGACCGAGCGCACCAAGGTGGTGATCCTCGGCGGCGGGCCGAACCGCATCGGCCAGGGGATCGAGTTCGACTACTGCTGCGTGCACGCCGCGTACGCGCTGAAGGAGGCGGGCTTCGAGGCGATCATGGTCAACTGCAACCCGGAGACGGTCTCGACCGACTACGACACGTCGGATCGCCTCTACTTCGAGCCGCTGACCGAAGAGGATGTGCTGGAACTGCTGCACGTCGAGCAGCGCGCCGGCCGGCTGCTGGGCGTCATCGTGCAGTTCGGCGGGCAGACGCCGCTGAAGCTGGCGCACCCGCTGGCGGCGGCCGGCATTCCGATCCTCGGCACCTCGCCGGATGCCATCGACCTGGCCGAGGATCGCCAGCGCTTCCAGGCACTGCTGCATCGCCTCGGGCTGCGGCAGCCGGCCAACGGCACGGCGGTGGAGGCGGAAGGGGCGAAGCAAGTGGCGGCCGGGATCGGTTATCCGCTGGTCGTCCGCCCCTCGTATGTGCTCGGCGGTCGCGCCATGGACATCCTGCACGCGCCGGAGGATCTGGATCGCTACTTCGCCCGGCTGATCTACGAGAACACCGCCGGCATCGACAAGGGCGTGAAGATTTCCACGGACTATCCCGTGCTGCTCGACGAATACCTGGAGAGCGCCATCGAGGTCGACGTCGATGCGGTCGCCGACGGCACCGACGTCTACATCGCCGGCGTGATGCAGCATGTCGAGGAGGCCGGGGTGCACTCGGGCGACTCCGCGTGCTCCTTGCCGCCGCACACGCTCTCCGCCCGGACGGTCGCCGAACTGGAGCGGCAGGCGACCGAATTGGCGTTGGCGCTGCAGGTCATAGGCCTGATGAACGTGCAGTTCGCCATCCGCGACGGCGAGATCTTCGTTCTCGAGGTCAATCCACGGGCCAGCCGCACGGTGCCGTTCGTCGCCAAGGCCACCGGCGTCGCCGTCGCCAAGGTGGCCGCCCGCGTCATGGCCGGCGAGAAGCTGGCTTCGTTCGCGCTGGGCCGCCGGCCACAGCAAGATCACGTCTCGGTCAAGGAAGCGGTGTTCCCGTTCGCCCGCTTTCCCGGCGTCGATATCATCCTCGGCCCGGAGATGAAGTCGACCGGCGAGGTGATGGGCATCGCACCGAGCTTTCGCGAGGCGTTCGCCAAGTCGCAACTCGGAGCCGGCATCCGCCTGCCGACCTCCGGAACCGTCTTCATCTCCGTCAAGGACCGCGACAAGGAAGGAGCGGCCGTACTAGCCAGCCGTCTCGTCGAAATGGGTTTCGAGCTGATGGCGACCGACGGCACGGCTGCCGACCTGACGCGCCGCGGCCTGGCCGTCCGGCGGATCAACAAGGTGCTGCAGGGCCGCCCGCACTGCGAGGACGCGATCATCAACGGCGAGGTGCAGCTCGTCATCAACACCACCGAGGGCGGCCAGGCGATTCGCGACAGCCTGTCGATCCGCCGCTCGGCATTGACCAAGAACGTCCCGCACTACACGACGATCTCGGGCGCCGCCGCTGCCGTCGAGGCGATCGATGCGCTGGCGTCGGGCCACGCCCTTGAAGTGACGCCGTTACAGACTTATGGTACCCGTTCGTTCTGATGCTCCGGCGATACTCGTCGGTCCGCGTCTGCGGCCCGATCGAACGCTTATGACATAGCGCCGGGTCGCAGGACGGCTTCGGGGCGGGAGCGGAACACGAGGGGCGAGTATGGAAAAAATCCCCATGACCCAGGATGGGCTGGTGCGCCTGGAGGATGAACGTAAGCGGTTGCGATCGTCGGAACGACCGGCGGTGATCCGCGCGATCGCCGAAGCCCGCGAACACGGCGACCTTTCGGAGAACGCCGAGTATCATGCGGCGCGCGAGCGCCAGAGCTTCATCGAGGGGCGGCTGGCGGAACTCGAGGACATCATCAGCCGGGCGCAAGTGATCGACATCTCGCAGCTCTCGGGTGACGTCATCCGCTTCGGCGCCACCGTGCTGCTCGCCGACGAAGACACCGAGGAGGAGGCGAGCTACCAGCTCGTCGGCAGCCACGAGGCGGATGCCGGTGCCGGCCAGCTTTCGGTGACCTCGCCGCTCGGACGCGCGCTGATCGGCAAGACGCTGGGCGATGTCGTCGAGGTGAAGACGCCGCGCGGCTCGCGCTCCTACGAGATCGTCAAGATCGCCTACGGTTGAGCCGGCCGATGCCGGTACCCGCCGGCGCGCTCCGCCACGACCTGCGCGCCCGCATCGAAGCCGCTCTCGGCAGTGCCCTCGTCGAAACGGACATTCCCGGACACGCGTGCACGCTGCGCGGCAAGGTCCGCGACAACTACGACCTTCCGGACGGCCGCCGGCTGATCGTCGCCACCGACCGGCAGAGCGCGTTCGACAAGGTTCTGGCGGCGGTTCCGTTCAAGGGACAGGTGCTCACCGCGGTCGCCCGCTTCTGGTTCGAGGCGACCGCCGACCTCTGCCGCAACCACGTTCTCGCCTATCCGGACCCCAACGTGACGGCCGCGCGGCGGCTGGCGATGCTGCCGGTCGAGGTCGTGGTGCGCGACTACCTCGCCGGCACCACCGCGACCTCCATCTGGCCGATGTACCGCGACGGCGGGCGTGAGCTCTACGGCATCCGCTTCGCGGACGGGCTGCGCCGGAACGAGAAACTGCCGGAGACGATCGTCACGCCGACGACCAAGGGGGACGCCGGTGCGCACGACGCGCCGATCGCCGCCGCCGACGTCGTCGCTCGCGGCCTGCTGACCGCGGCGCAGTGGGACGAAGTGCGGACGCTGGCGTTGGCGCTGTTCGCCCGCGGCCGCGACATCGCGGCCGGCCGCGGCCTGATCCTGGTCGACACCAAGTACGAGTTCGGCCTCGACGAGGCGGGCCGGGTGACGCTGGCGGACGAGATTCATACGCCGGACTCCAGCCGGTGGTGGCTGGCCGCCAGCTATGCCGAGCGGTTCGCGCGCGACGAAGATCCGGAGGCGCTGGACAAGGACTTCCTGCGCCGCTGGATCGCCGCCCGCTGCGATCCCTACGCCGAGCCGATCCCCCCCATCCCGCCGGCGACGCTGGTCGAATTCGCGCTGCGCTACGTGGCGTTGTTCGAGACCATCACCGGGCAGCACTTCGAGCCGCCACCGCCCGCCCCGCCCGCCCGCGAGCGCATCCGCGAGGCGGTCGGCCGGTGGCTGCGCGAGGAGGCGGCGCATCCGGACGAGGGATAGGGAGTGCGATATGCTCGTTGGGGGCAAATTGATCTTCCCCCGGAAAAGTGGACACCGGGTTATGCGGCCTGAGAGGCCTCTCTGATTGGGGTTGTCGGGGTCGAGCTGTTCCTCTTGCCTCGCGCCATTCCCGTAGGTCACTCGCTTCTCTTCGCGGTCGGCGGATGGCCGCCGCAGGATGGGGTCAGGAGGGCGAGGCGTCTCAATCTGTCCCGCGACCTTCGGGGCAACGCTGCCCTCCGGCTCCGGACTCTCAGCGGGATCGCCTCGCCCATCGTCCCCACGGGAACGACGCGGCATCCGCCCTGGTCAGGCGGAAACTCGAACTCCTCTCGTCATGCAGCGGCTGTGGACGCCACGGCCTGCTTGCCCCAGCGGAACTCGCTGCCGTCAGCCCACATGCGATGCAGGATGACCGCCAGCTTGCGGGCCACGGCGACGCGAGCCCGCGCCATGCCGCGACGCTTGGCGACGTTGATGCCCCACGCCCGCAGCGCCGACCATTTCGTGCCGCGGATCAGCAGCGAATGGGCCGCCTCGTAAAGCGCGGTGCGGGCCAGCTCGTCGCCGCACCGGCTGATGCGGCCTTGCACGTCGGTCTCGCCGGACTGGTAGCGCCACGGCGTCAGGCCAAGATGCGCGCCGACATCGCGCGACCTCCGAAAGCGATCCGGCTGGTCGATCGTGGCGCGGAACGCCAG
>Ga0209573_1002192_pt1 | contig 26121 bp, 23 predicted proteins | sample TNRBio252014_DNA_FD_185870 | JGI IMG/M metagenome (GOLD analysis project Ga0209573, IMG submission 185870) | Wastewater treatment Type I Accumulibacter community from EBPR Bioreactor in Madison, WI, USA - TNR Reactor_6/25/2014_ DNA (SPAdes)... | ecosystem: Engineered > Bioreactor > EBPR >... | reverse complement strand
TTGTTGAACTGGAGGTCGCCGCTCATGCCGTAAAGCCGCCCTTGCCCTTGCTCTGGTTGCGTCGGCTCTCTTACACCGTATGGCCATAGGTGCAACCGGCCCTGTGCCGAAACCGGAGTTCAAGGGCGTGTCTTTCGCCATCGTCGTTATCCCCGCCCGCATGGCAGCACAGCGCCTGCCCGGAAAACCGCTGGCCGATATCGGTGGCCTGCCCATGATCGTAAGAGCCCTGCGCCAGGCCGAGGCGGCCGACATCGGCCCTGTGGTCGTGGCCGCCGGAGATGCCGAAATCGTCGAGGCGGTCGAATCACACGGCGGTCGTTCCATCCTGACCGATCCAGGCCTGCCGTCAGGCTCGGATCGGGTCCGCGCGGCCCTTCAGGCGGTTGATCCTGAAGGGCAATTTGAGGCGGTTATCAATCTTCAGGGCGACATGCCGTTCGTCGACCCGGCCACGATCGCCGCTGTGGCGCGGCTGATGGCCGAGGAACCGGACTGCGACATCGGCACGGCGGTTGCGATGGAGGCCTCGACCGGGGACCGGACCAATCCTGATGTGGTCAAGGCCGTGCTGGCCATGACGGCGGCGGACCGGGGGCGAGCCCTCTATTTCACCCGCTCGACCCTGTATGGCGACGCTCCCGTCTGGCGCCACATCGGCATCTATGGTTACCGGCGCGCCGCCCTGGACCGGTTCTGTGCGGCCCCGCCCTCGCCGCTGGAGCGCCGCGAAAAGCTGGAACAGCTGAGGGCCCTTGAGATGGGCCTGTCGATCTGGGCGGCTGTCGTCGATCAGGCCCCCATCTCGGTCGACAGTCCTTCCGACCTGGAGGCCGCCCGGGCGAGCCTGGCGTCATGAGTGCCTATGAGGCGCAAACCCACGGGGTCGTGGTTCGGGTCAGGCCAACCTATCTGGACGGCCAGTCCGACCCCACGGGCGGGCGCTGGGTCTGGGCCTATGAGGTCGAGATCAGGAATCAACGCGACACCGCCATTCAGCTTCTGACCCGGCATTGGGTGATCACCGACGCGCTCGGGCGGGTCGAGGAGGTCAACGGTCCGGGGGTTGTCGGCGAACAGCCGGTGATCGCACCAAACCAGACCCATCGCTACACCTCGGGCTGTCCGCTGGGCACGGCCTCGGGCTGCATGGCCGGCAGCTATGGCGTCGTCGACGCCGATGGTGAGATGCTGGAGGTGGAAATCCCGGCCTTTTCCCTGGACAGCCAGCCGCGCGGAGCCTTGAACTAGGTGAACCAGGCGGTACCCGAACGCGGCTGTGGCGAATGCGGCATGTGCTGCAAGCTCCTGTCAGCCCCGTCGCTGGGCAAGCCGCCGCGCAAATGGTGCGGGCATTTTCGCAGGCGTACCGGCTGCGACATCTATGCGGATCGACCTTCCGAATGCCGGGGTTTCAACTGCGGCTGGCTGCTGACGCCGAGCCTGGCCGACGACTGGCGACCGGACCGTTGCGGCTTTCTGCTGCATCAAGATGAGGGGCGGGTCATTGTTGAGGTGGATCCCTCAACGCCCCAGGCCTGGAAGAAACCGCCGTTCGAGGCGACGCTGAGAGCCTGGGCCGCCACCGGAACCGAGGTGGTTGTGCTGGTCGCCGACAAGGGCTTGCGGCTGGGCGAACCGGATCGCCCGGTCAAGGCGCGGCGGACCTAGAACGAGGGCCGAAAGTCCCGCGGAGACCAGCCGAGATCGCGCCGGGCCGCGTTGTCGTCAAAGACCAGGTCGCGGTCCATCCGCTCACCCATCTGGGCCGTCGCCCCCGGCAGCACCGGCGAAGCCAGGATCAGGCCCGCGCGCCAGAGCCCTGGCGGCAGAGACAGGATCCGAGGCCTGCGACCCAAGCCGTCGAAGATGCGTTCGCACATCTGGCGGTAGGACAGGGTCTCGCCGCCGGCCAGGGCATAGGTCTGATGGATCGAGGCCGGCGCCGTCAGGGCGCGGACGGCGGCGACAGCCAGGTCGTCGGCGTGGACGGGCTGTCGCCGTCCCTGGCCGGGCCCCGAAATCGGCAGGACCCCGAAGCGCCGGGCCAGCCCCGCCAGCCGGCTGACGTTGCCGTCCAGGCCTTCGGCATAGATCATCGTCGGCCGCAGGATCGTCCAGTCGACGCCCGAGGCCCGCACGGCATCCTCTCCGCGCGCCAGAGCGGCCACAACGTCCTGCTCATAGGCGTTGGACGACCCGGCCTTGGTCGCCACACTGGTGGAGGAAAAGGCGATCAGCCGCTTCAGGCCGCCGGCCTTCAGGGTGTCGATGGCCTCCGCCAGCAGCCAGATGGGCGAGAGCGACAGAACCGTCTCGGCCGGGGGCAGGGCGGCGCGCCCGTCGATGGTTTCGATATCGGCCTGAATCCAGCCGGGCTCGGCACAGCGCGACACCGGCGCATGATCGACCCCTGCCGCCGTCAGTCGGGGCAGGGCGAAGCGTCCGACCAGGCTGGTCGCGCCGAGGACGAGAACGGGGGCCTGGGTCACGCCCGAGCCTTCGGGCGTGCGAGCGTCCGGGTCAAGTCATCGTGTCGTCAGCCGCCGGTCGCAGCTCCGTCCGGCGTGATCTCCTTCATCGCCGACTGGATGTAGTTCTGTTCGCCCATCAGCTTGATCAGGCCGAGCTGGTTTTCCAGGAAGTCGATGTGCTCTTCGGTGTCGGACAGGATTTCGGCGAGGATCTGTCGGCTGACGAAATCGCCCTGGGCCTCGCACAGTTTGATGCCCGCGATCTGGTCGGCGCGGCCCGTGACCTCGACGTTCAGGTCTGCGGCCATACATTCCGGCACCGTCTCGCCGACCTTGAGCTTGCGGAGGTCCTGAAGGTTGGGCAGGCCCTCCAGGAAGAGGATGCGCTTGATCAGCTTGTCGGCGTGTTTCATCTCGCCGATCGATTCCTCATAGACCACCTGGCCCAGGTGGGTCAGGCCCCAGCTCTCGAACATGCGGGCGTGCAGGAAATACTGGTTCACCGCCGTCAGTTCGTTGGTCAGGACGGTGTTGAGCAGTTTGATGATCTGGGGATCGCCCTTCATGATCTGGCCCTCCTGTCGGCCACGCTGGGGGTGAACGGAATCGTCGGCGACAGCATACCATGCCAAAGCGCCGGCGGCTCAGATGAGATCGGTTCTCATCGCATTGATATTGCGAATGATTTTTGCTCTGACGAGCGGGGCCTATTCGGCAGCGATGGCCAGGATTTCGCGGGTGTCCTGGATCATCTGGCGCATGTCGCACACGCATTTGGCGCATTGGGCCTGGCACTGGTGGGCGGCGAAGATGTCGCGCGGGCGCTGGGCCCCGGCCTCAATAGCCGTGCGGACCTCACGTTCGCGAATGCCGTTGCAGTTACAGACGTACAAGGGGGCGACCCGTCCGATTGCGAATGACTCTGCATATCATGGGCCTGTGCGCGATTGCAAGGCGTTCGCAGCCCCGAGTTGGTCACAAATCCCCGCTCACTGTCCAGATTCAGGGGGGAAGGACGATGCTGAAGGCGGTGTTGGCCGGACTGGTGGGGCTGGCTCTGCTGGCGGGGCCGGCGGCGGCGCAGGATGAGGGTGGCCTGCCGGCCTTTGCCCCAACCGCCGAGATGACCGTCTGGCTCGCCGCTCAATCGACCCAGGACCCGCCGCCGGAAGAGGGCTGCCTGCCCGAATGGGAGGTCTGCCCCGGCCATGAAGGATCGGATGGCGACATAGAGGACATGGTCGTCGCCGGATCACGCATCCAGGCTCCGGCCATTTCCACAGGTCGGCGGACATGGGCTTCCTCGGCTGAGGAGACGATCCGCTCGCGTGGCCCGGCCAACTGAAGTCGCGCCATATCCGCGAACTCAGGCGGGTGAATTTCGCGACGGTTCTTCCCGACCATTGACCCGACAAGATGAGCGGCGCACCACGCCGGCCATGTCCGCACCTGAATGCCGCCTCTATCTACTGACCCCGCCGTCGATCCCTGACCTGGACGCCTTTGCCCGCGATCTGGAGGCCGCGCTGGCGTCGGTTCGGGTTGCAGGCGATGTGGCCTGCCTGCAAATCCGGCTGAAGCCGGCCCAAGAGGCTGAGATCCGGCGCGTGGCCGCAGTTCTGACCCCCATCTGCCATGCCCACGGCGTCGCCGTCATCCTCAACGACCGCCCTGATCTGGTGAAGCCGCTGGGCCTGGATGGCGTCCATATCGGCCAGTCCGACGGTTCCTATGCGGCGGCTCGGCGCGATGTCGGACCGCACGGCATCGTCGGGGTCACCTGTCACGACAGCCGCCACCTGGCCATGGAGGCCGCTGAGGCCGGGGCCGACTATGTCGCCTTCGGGGCGTTTTTCCCGAGTGCGACAAAGGACACCACGACCCGCGCCGACCCCGAAATTCTGACCATCTGGCAGGAGACCATGGAGGTGCCCTGCGTCGCCATCGGCGGCATCACGGTCGATACGGCCGAGGCCCTGGCGCAGGCGGGGGCGGATTTCCTGTGTGTCGGGGCGGGGGTCTGGGGTCACCCTGACGGCCCGGCAGAGGCGGTCCGGCAGATGACGGCGGCTATGCAGCGCGGCCTTCAGGGGGGCCTGTCGCACCTTTAAGGGATGTTAGGGAGCTTGCGGCTAGACTTGGGCTCAAGTCAGTCCTGAGACCCGTTGATGAGCCTGAGCCCGGTGCTAGATACGACCGCTGCCACGCGCCCGGCCCGCGCGCCATGGCTGCGGTTGCGCGCGGACGATGGCGGGGCCGCCCAGTTCGTCTCAAAGCCCCTTGAGCCCATCGCGACGGCCCTGGGCGTGATCGCCCTGATCATGGTGGCGGTCCTGTTCGCGCGTTCCGCCGGCCTGATCGCGGCGCTGTGGGCGGCCAGCGGCCTGGCGGTTGGGGTCTGGCTGCGCCAGGAACGGGCGCTGAGCTGGGACCTGTGCTTCGCCGGCCTGCTGACCATCGCCGTGGTCGTGGCCGAGATTCTGGTCGGCAACGGGCCACAGCTGACCCTGTTGTTCACCGTCGCCAACATGCTCGAAATTGTTCTGGCAGTGGTGATTGCGCGCCGATTTGGCGGTGGCCTGAACCTCACCACCATCAACGGCGTGACGCGGTTCCTGTTGACGGCCGTTCTGCTGGCCCCGATCCCGTCGGCCATCCTGACGGCCGCGGGCCTGTATGCCCTGCGCGGCTCGGACTTCGAGATCTCCTTCCTGACCTGGTGGTTCGGCCACGCCCTGTCGATTGCCGGGGTCGGCGGCCTGATTCTGGCCCTCGGCCAGCCCCAGGCGGCACGCCTAAGATCGCCGGCCCGTCTGGCCGAGGCGATTGTCATCCTGTTGCTGATCGGGCTTCTCTTCTTCTCGATCTTCTCATCCTGGGCGGCCCAGGTCGGCATCCTGACGACGTCGGTAGTGTTGCTGGCCGCCGTTCGCCTTCGCTTCGTCGGCATGTCGATGGCCGTCATCCTGATCACCGCCCTGGCGGTTGGGGGCAGCATGCAGGGCTTTGGCCCCTATGCCGAGGCCTTCGAGGGGCCGAGCCGGGTGGTGATGGCCCAGATGCTGGTCCTGATCGGCTATGTGCCCATGCTGGTCGTAGTGGGCCTGCTCGAAGAGCGCGACGGCCTGACCCGCCAGGCCCGTGCCGCCCAGCTGCGCGCCGAGCGCGCCTCGGACGGCAAGTCGCGTCTGCTCGCCAATGTCAGCCATGAGATCAAGAGCCCCATCGCCGGCGTCATCGGCATCGGCGAGCTGTGGCGGGACGGCAAGCTGGGCACGACCACCGAGCAGCAGGTCGAAATGGCCGAGATGCTGGTCAAAACGGCGCGTCAGATCGAAACCCTGGCCTATGACCTCCTGGATGTTTCAAGGGCCGAGGCCGGCGCGGTCTCGGTCGACCTCAAGCCGGTCGACGTCTGGGCGCTGATGGAAGAGATCCGCCGCGCCGCGCTGCTGCGGCCGGAATCCAGCGGCATGCGCCTGGAGGTTCAGCCGTCCCCGGACAAGCTGGTGGTGACCGCCGATTCCGTGCGCCTGTCGCAGGTATTGGCGAACTTCGTGTCCAACGCCCTCAAATATGGGCGCAGTGGCGGTCGTGTCCTGATCGCCGCCCAGCCGCGGCCGGACGGCTGGGTCCGGGTCAGTGTTCGGGACTACGGGCCGGGCCTGAGCGCGGCCAAACAGTCCGAACTGTTTGAGCCGTTCAATCGCCTGGGCATGGACCGCTCGTCGGTCGAGGGCCACGGCATCGGCCTGGCCCTGGCCAAGCGGCTTGTCGAACTTCAGGGCGGACGGATCGGCGTCGACAGCGTCGAAGGCCAGGGCGCGACCTTCTGGCTGGACCTGCCGACGGCCTGAACTTGCTCCCCGCAAACCGCACCGCCGCAGGTCGGCGCGACGCACGATCCCGGGATCGAGCACAGGGCCTCCCACGGGGGACCGGCTTGCCCTGAGACGCCTTCGGCTGTAGGGAGCGCGCTCGAAATTCCCCGGCGCGCCCGGCAGCGGCCCGCCCAGCTCCCTGAGACAGACATGGCGAAGATCAACGGCAACACCATCAAGCCCGGCATGGTGCTCCAGCACAACGGCGGCCTGTGGGTCGTGACCAAGGCGAACCACGTCAAGCCCGGCAAGGGCGGGGCCTTCGCCAACGTCGAGGCCAAGAACCTGGAAACCGGCAACAAGCTGAACGAGCGTTTCCGCTCGGAAGACAAGGTCGAGCGCGTCACCCTGGAACAGCGCGACTACAGCTATCTGTATGACGGCGGCGATACCCTGGTGTTCATGAACGACGAAAACTACGAGCAGATCGAACTCCAGAAGCAGTGGGTCGGCGAGGAGCGGATCCCCTATCTGCAAGAAGGCATGAAGGTGGTCATCGAGAGCCACGAAGACCGTCCGATCGGCCTGAGCCTGCCCGAGCAGGTCGTGCTGGAAGTGGTCGAGACCGAGCCGACGGTGAAGGGCCAGACGGCCTCGTCGTCCTACAAGCCGGCGACGGCGTCGAACGGCCTGCGCATCATGATCCCGCCCTATATGTCGGCCGGCGAAAAGATCATCGTCGACACCGAAACCGGCGAATACGTTCGCCGCGCCGATTAGGTTCTAGATTTTAGGTTCGAGGTGCTAGGGAGGGGTTCAGCCTCCGAACCGCCCTGGAACCTAACCCCTAAAACCTAGAACCTATTCAGATGGCTCACCTCTCTCCCGTCCTTTCTGTCATGGTCGATGCGGTCAAGAAGGCCGCGCGTCCGATGATGCGCGACTTCGGCGAGGTCGCGGCGCTGCAGGTTTCGCGTAAAGGTCCCGGCGACTTCGTCTCGGCCGCCGATCTCAAGGCCGAACAGACCCTGTTCGAAGCCCTGATGAAGGCGCGGCCGGGTTACGGCTTCCTGGGCGAGGAGCGTGGCCTGATCGAAGGCTCTGACAAGAGCCACACCTTCATCGTCGATCCGATCGACGGCACGACCAACTTCCTCCACGCCATGCCGCACTTTGCCGTGGCGGTGGCGCTGGAACGCGAGGGTGAGATCCAGGCCGGGGTCATCTATAACCCGATCATCAATGAGCTGTTCTGGGCCGAGAAGGGCAAGGGGGCCTTTCTCAATGATGCTCGCATCCGTGTGTCCGGTCGCCGCGAGCTCGCCGACAGCCTGATCGGCACCGGCCTGCCCTTCATCGGGCGCCCGGGCCATGGCCAGTCGATCAAGGAAATCCACGCCGTCGGCCAGAGGGTCGCCGGCATCCGGCGTCTCGGCTCGGCCGCGCTCGACCTCGCCTGGGTGGCGGCGGGTCGTTACGACGCCTTCTGGGAGCGGAACCTCAATCCGTGGGACGTCGCGGCGGGCTTGCTGCTCGTCACCGAGGCCGGCGGCACCGTCACCGGCATCGACAACGACCACGACCCGCGCTCGGGGGTGTCGGTCTGTGTCGGCGCGCCGGACATCCAGACCCAGCTTCTGAAGCATCTCAGGGCGGCGTAAACCTCTATTCTGCCCGGAATTGCAGTTCGGCGAGGCGCGCATAGAGGCCGCCCGCCCTGACCAGGCTGGCGTGGGTGCCTTCTTCCACAACGCGGCCTTCGTCCATGACGACAATCCGGTCGGCCCGTTTCACCGTGGCCAGACGATGGGCGATGACCAGGGTGGTTCGGGCATCCATCGCCCGGTCGAGCGCGGCCTGCACCAACCGCTCGTTCTCGGCATCGAGCGCCGAGGTCGCCTCGTCCAGCAAGAGCATCGGCGCGTGCCGGACCAGGGCGCGCGCGATGGCTAGCCGCTGACGCTGGCCGCCGGACAGGGAGCGCCCACGCTCGCCCAGCGGCTCATCCAGCCCGCGCGGCAGGGCCTCGACGAACTTCAGGGCCTGGGCTTCACCGAGGGCCTGGCGCACGGCATTGTCATCGGCATCGGCGCGGCCGAAGCGGACATTCTCGGCCGCAGAGCCGGAGAACAGCGGAGCCTCCTGCGACACCCAGGCCAGCCGGGCCCTGACTTCGGCCGGGTCGGCCTGACGGATATCGACCCCGTCGATCCGAACCACACCGGCATCCGGATCGTAGAACCGCAGCAACAGACGAAACACCGTCGACTTGCCGGCCCCGGACGGTCCGACCAGGGCCACGGTCTCGCCGGGCCGAACCCTGAGCGAGAAGCCCTTGAGGGCCGGCAGGTCGGGTCGGCCGGGATAGGCGAAATCAATGCCGTCCAGATCGGCCTCGCCGCGTGGCGGCCGCGGCAGGGCCAGCGGGGCGTTCGGTACGGCCACCTCCGGCGTCGCCTGCAACAAATCGCCGATTCGGGCCATGGCCCCCGAAGCCTTCTGGACGTCGCCCCAGCTCTCGCCCAGCGCCGCCACCGCCCCGGCGGCGAACACGGCCAGCAGCACGAACTGGATCAGCGCCCCCTCGCTCATCCGACCGTCGATGACGTCGCGCGCGCCCAGCCACAGCACCAGGGTGACCCCGCCGAACATCACCAGGACGATGGCGGCGGTCATGATGGCCCGGGCCGACATGCGCTTGAGGGAGGCCCCAAAGGCGCTGTCGACAGCGGCATCGAACCGGCCGGCGGCGGCCTGTTCTCGCCCGAAGGCCTGGACCGTCTCCAGCGCCTCGATGTTCTCACCGGCGAAGCCGACCGCCTCGGCGAACCGGTCCTGGGACTGAACCGTCAGGGCCCGAACCCGCCGACCATAGAAGAACAGGGGCATGATCAGGACCGGCACGATCAGGGCGACGAGACCGGTCAGTTTCAGACTCACCGCCGCCAGCATGATGATCGCGCCGATCAGCATCAGGATGTTGCGCAGGGCATAGGAGATGGAGGTCGTCAGCAGGGTGTCGACGATCTGGATGTCGGTGGTCAGGCGGCTCAGTACCTCGCCGGTGCGGATGCCTGACAGAAACTGCTGATCCAGGGACAGGACATGACCAAATACCGCCTGGCGCAGGTCTGCGACCATGCGCTCGCCGGTCTTGGTGACGTAGAAATAGCGGGCCGCCGTCACCCCCGCGAGGCCGAGCGCATTCAGACCCAGCCACAGGAACCAGCGATTGATGTCCTGACCGCCGTCGGCAAAGCCGTGGTCGATGGCCCCGCGCGCCGTCGCGGTCAGGCCGAGCGATGCCACCGTCGCCAGCAGCAGGAACACCAGCGACAGGCCAAGGTCCAGCTTGTGGCGCAGGGCGAACGGCCACAGCCGCATCAGCGGCTTGAGATCACGCCGGCGTTCACGCCTCCCGGCGGCGTCCGACATCTGCTCAGCCAGCAGGACACCGCCGGAGGGTCGGTCGGATCGCAACGATGGCGAATCAGCCTGGGACATCACTCTTGCCTCTTTGCGGGCCATCTTGTATGGACGCCGCCTCTTGCGCCGGACCCCGGCGGATTTTCATTTTTTGCCGCGCCTTCGGGTGCGCCCGCCGGACCAGACGCCATGAAGCAGGACATTCACCCCGACTATCACTTCATCACCGTGGTGATGACGGACGGGACGACCTACCAGACGCGTTCGACCTACGGCAAGGAAGGCGCGACCCTGAACCTGGATATCGATCCGACCACCCATCCGGCCTGGACGGGCGGCAACGCCCATCTGATGGACCGCGGCGGTCGCGTGTCGCGCTTCAACAACAAGTTCGGCGGCTTCATCAAGAAGTAGCCCGCTCGGCTACGGCCTAGCTGCAAACAGGTCACACAAGGCGTCGATCATCAGGTTCGGCGCCTTTCTGTTTGCGCGGAACCTCTCTAAGTTGGTGCTGGTTTTAAGGTCGTCCGACAGGACGGATCAGGGAACGGTACCCATGGGCTTGAATAGACGCGAACTGACCTTCTCGGCTTCTGTGGCTGCCATTGGTGGCGCTGCAGGGCTGCCGCAGGTCCCGCCCGTAGGGCCCGCCGACGGGTCGACCAGCCCCTTCTACCAGACCTTCAACGACCAGCTTCTGACCCAGCCTGAGGCGCTCCAGCCGCAGATCCGGGACTTCTACGAAGCCATGGGCTGGCAGCCGGCCTGGACACCGGATCGCGTTGAGATGCTCGGCCGTGTCATCGGCGAGGCGGACCGCCATGGCCTGGACCCGGCCCACTATCTTGACGGCGTGGCGGTGGTGTCCGACCCGCAACTGGCAGATATGCGCCTGACGACCGCAGCCCTGACCTATGCCAAGGTCCTGTCCGAGGGCACGGTCGATCCGTCGGACGTCGAAGAACTGTGGGAAATGGTCCCCAATCGCGTGCCGCTGGGCGCGCCGATGGCCGAGGCCTTGGTGGCCAACCGTCTGTCGGACTGGATGAACGCCCTGGCCCCGACCGACATCGGCTATTCCAACCTGTCGGCGGGTTATATCCGCTATCGGGACATCTCCCTGAACGGTGGCTGGCCGCGGTTCGGCTCCGGCGGTCCGATCCGGCCGGGCGACACCGATTCCCGGATTCCGGCCCTGATCCAGCGGCTGCGTGCCGAAGGCGACCTCAGCCGCGCCGACATGGCCGGGATCGACCCGGCCACCACCGTCTATAGCGATGCCATCCAGACGGCGGTGCGCCGGTTTCAGGTTCGTCACGGCCTGGTCTCGGACGGCATCATCGGCCAGGGCTCTTCCTCGGCCCTGTCGGCCAGTGCCGAGGACCGTGCCCGCCAGATCGCCCTGAACCTGGAACGCCGGCGCTGGCTGAACCGCGACCTCAATCCCGAACGGATTGAGGTCAATACGGCCGCAGCCATCATGGTCTATTGGCATGAAGGCCGACCGGTCCACTCCAACCGCGTCGTCGTCGGCACCCCGGCGAACCAGACGCCGAGCCTGGAAAAGCCCTTTGCCTCGGTCGTGGCCAATCCGCCGTGGAACGTCCCGGCCGGGATCGCCCGCAATGAGATCCTGCCGCGCGGGGCCGCCTATCTGCGCGCCAACAACATGTACGTCACCTCGGACGGGCGCGTCGTCCAGCGCGCCGGCCCGACGGCGGCGCTGGGCTATGTGAAGTTCGAGCTGCGCGACAGCTACGCCATCTTCCTGCACGACACGCCGGCGCGCGGCGTGTTCCGCAACGCCTATCGGCACCGGTCGCACGGCTGTGTCCGGGTCGAGAACGCCATCGACTTCGCCCGGCTGCTGCTCGATCCGAACCCCGAGCGTCTGGCCGAGTTCGACCGGGCCCTGGATGCCCGCACCACCACCCGGGTCCAGACCGGACGCGAAATCTCGGTGCGCCTGCTTTACTGGACCGCGTTCGTCACCGGCCAGGGGGCCGTGGCCTTCCGCGAGGACGTCTATCAGCGCGACGCCGCCCTGGCGCGGGCGCTGGGGATCGACATCACCCTGCCGCGTGCCATCGACGACGGCTCGGACGATCCGAACGACGTCGGGCCCTAGAGTCGACGGATCGGGCTGTAGGATCCAGGTCTTGAGAACTGGCGCGCGTCTCGCCACATAGCGGGCATGAACCACCTCAAGACCTTTGCCCTCATGGCGGCCCTGACCGCCCTGTTCGTCGGCCTCGGCTATCTGATCGGCGGCACCACCGGCATGTTGATTGCCCTGGCCTTTGCCGGCGGCATGAACCTGTTCAGCTACTGGAACGCCGACAAGATCGTGCTGCGCATGTATCGCGCCATTCCGGTCGATGAGAGCCATCCCGAGCCGCTGATCCGCAACTATGTCGCCGATATCGTCCAGATGTCGGCCGATGCCGGTCTGCCACGCCCCAAGATCGCGATCATTCCGACCGAACAGCCCAACGCCTTTGCCACCGGGCGTAATCCGGCGAATGCGGCCGTCTGCGCCACCGAGGGCCTGCTGCACGCCCTAACCCGCGAGGAAATCCGGGGCGTCATGGCCCACGAACTGGCCCATGTGAAGAACCGCGACACCCTGACGATGACGGTCACGGCGACGGTGGCCGGGGCCATCTCGGCCCTGGCCAACTTCGGCCTGTTCTTTGGCGGCGACCGGGATCGGCCCGGCGGCATGATCGGCACGATCGCCATGGCGTTGCTGGCACCGATGGCGGCCGCTCTCGTTCAGATGGCCATCAGCCGGGGGCGTGAATACGAGGCCGACCGCGTCGGGGCCGAAATCGCCGGCGACCCCCAGGCCCTGGCCTCGGCCCTGCAGAAGATCGAGGGCTGGTCCAGGCGCATCCACAATCCGACTGCTGAGCACAATCCGGCCTCGGCCCAGCTGTTCATCATCAACCCCCTGTCGGGTCAGGGGGCGGACAATCTGTTCTCGACCCACCCGGCCACCGCCAATCGGGTCAGGGCGCTGATGGAGATGGCCGGCCGCATGGGCGGGCGTCGCCCGACCCCGGCCCAGACCCCGGCGGCGGCTCCCCGCGCCGGAACCGGCGTGCCGCCCACACCGCGCGGGCCGTGGGGCTAGGCCGTCTCGCCTCCTCCCCAACGGCTTCGCCGTCAGGGAGGAGACAGGGCGGCGCACTCCTCATCCGACCTCGCTGGGCTCGGCCACCTTCTCCCACAAGGGGAGAAGGGATAAACTTGGCGAATGCCCGCCGTCGCCCGTCTCAAGCCCGGCCAGTTCTTTTCGCCTGAGGAATGGGCCGGTCTGTCGGCGCGGTCGTCGTGGAAGGGGCTGGCGCTGGTGGCCCATTGCTGGGGCGTGATCGCCCTGGCGATCGTGGCGGGCGTCTGGATTCCCTGGCTGATCCCGCTCTCGGTCATGGTCATCGGCACGCGCCAGCTGGGCCTGGCCATCCTGATGCACGAGGCGGCCCACGCGGGCCTGCACCCCAATCTCAAGGTCAATGACTGGGTCGGCCACTGGCTCTGCGCCGTGCCGGTGGGGGCCAGTCTGGACGCCTACCGCCCCTACCACCTAACCCACCACAAATATGCGCAACAGGCCGAGGACCCCGACCTGGTCCTCTCCGCGCCCTTCCCTGTCACCCGCGCGTCCCTGCGCCGCAAAATCGTCCGCGACCTGACCGGCCAGACCTTCTTCAAACAGAGGATCGCGCCGTTTTTCCGCGTCCTCGCCCCGGACGAAGACCTGCCCGAAGGCGCGCGGGTGACGGCACGCTCGGCCATCCCGTTCCTGACGGTGAATGCGGCCCTGTTGATCGCGGCGACCCTGGCGGGGGTCTGGTGGGCCTGGTTCGTCCTGTGGCTGGTGCCGCTGATGACCTGGTTTCCAATGGTCACGCGCCTTCGGAATATCGCCGAACACGCCTGTGTCGAGAACTCAGAGATCGACCCGCTGCGCCAGGCCCGCACCACCTGGGCCGTCTGGTGGGAACGCGCCTTCATCGCCCCCTACTGGGTCAATTTCCACGCCGAGCACCACATCTTCATGCACCTGCCCTGCTGGAGCCTGCCGAGGGCGCACCGGCTGCTGGCGAAGAAGGGGGTGACGGAGAAGATGGAGGTCGCGCCAGGTTACGGGGCGGTGCTGAGGGAGGCGTCGGGACGACAGCCGGCTGTATTGAGTGCCGGCTAAGGGTGGAAGGCGGAGAGGCCTAACACCTGCCGTGAGGACAAAGCCCAAGCTCGACCGAGCCGTCATCATCGACCACCGCCGCGTAGCCATCGAGGCAACCAGACGCCGTGCCAAATACGACCACCGTCGATCGGGGTCGACGCCATACTGCATAGACCCCCTCCATATCAGGGCAGCCGGTTTCAGAAATCATAGTCGTAAAGGCGAGAGAAGCGGACCGCCGGTCCTCGCTGGCTTCGAAGCTTGGCTGAACTATTGAACCATCCTCAGCACGCCATAAGGAGCGGTTACGTCGTTGAGCAAACTCCGCGTCCGCCATGAAGCGCGTTGACGGATCATCGAAGCCACCAATCGGAATGGCGTCGGTCCTTTGAGCGGGCACACAACCGGTCAGGGTAAACGTCACCGCGAGACGTGTGAGAAGTTTCAGCATCCTTGACCCTCCTCCTTTGCTACGCCCGCGCCAACCTTACTCACCGATGGAAAGCGTGCGCAACGAGGTGTGTGCTGATGGTCTGAAAGGGGTCGGGAGCCGACGGTCAGCAAAGGATCGAACGCCGCCTCTGCTTGAACGACCGGACGCTGACGCGATCGCCTCCCGCCTATCGCTCGACGCCTCAAAAGTGGCTGCGTCGGCAACGGAGTTCGGTCGGCGCAGATAGATGCGTCCACGCTCGCATCTGCGCAGCCCATGTTACTGGCCTTGCTCGTGAATCACGAATTCTTCTCTCGTTTCATCCCCGTCGCCCGTCGCCCGACTTAGGATCAGCACCGGTCTTTGACATCGTCCGTCCTCGCACGCCGCGCCTCCAGCGGCTCGCCCTAAGACGCACGGCGCTGTCACCCCTGTCATGTCTGTCAGGGTGTTTGCGGGGTGACACCGTGACAGGCGGCTCCGCCCAGCGCCGGGCGTTCGAAATGACGCTCGTGACGCTCCTGACGCCGCTGTTTCGGAGCGTCAGCGATGCGGTCGATGCGAACGCATCGCACGCTTCGCACGGTGTTTTTTCGGACCGACCGTCCGCACAGGTCGTTTAGGCGAGCGCCTTCGCGATCCGCTGGGCCAGCCGTTCCGCAACCTGCGCCTTCGACAGCGTCGGCCAGGCCTCTTCGCCGTCGGCGTCCAGCACGGTCACCGTATTGGCGTCGCCGCCCATGACGCCCGTGCCGCCGACGTCGTTGGCCACGATCCAGTCGCAGCCCTTCCTGGTCAGCTTGCCGCGCGCATGTTCGATCAGCTTCTCGGTCTCGGCGGCGAAGCCGATGACCAGCCTGGGCCGATCCGGTCCGGCCTTCGACAGCTCGGCCAGGATGTCCGGATTGGCGACCAGCTCGATCGCGGTCCGGGTCGCCTTGTCCTTCAGCTTCTCGGGTGCGGCCTCGGCCGGGCGCCAGTCCGCGACCGCCGCCGTCATGATCGCCACCTGGGCCGGCAGGGCCGCGCGGCAGGCCGCCAGCATCTCCTCGGCCGTGCCGACCTCGACCCGCGAAACCCCTGCAGGCGCCGGCAGGGCGGTCGGCCCCGACACCAGCGTCACCTCGGCCCCGCGCCGTTCCAGCGCCGCCGCGATCGCATAGCCCTGTTTCCCGCTCGACCGATTGGACAGGAACCGCACCGGGTCCAGCGGCTCTTCGGTCGGGCCGGCGGTGACCAGCACCCGCACGCCCTTGAGGCTCTCATCGCGCGCGATCCGCGCCCGGATGGCGTCGAGGATCACCGGCGGCTCGGCCAGGCGTCCGGCCCCGAACTCGCCGCAGGCCATCTCACCCTCGTCCGGCCCCACGAACGAAATGCCGTCTGCCTTCAGCTGGGCCAGATTGCGCCGGGTCGCTGGATGTTCCCACATCCGCACATTCATCGCCGGGGCCATCAGCACCGGCGTGTCGGTGGCCAGGAGCGTCGTCGTCGCCAGATCGGTCGCCAGACCATTGGCGGCCTTGGCCATCAGGTCGGCGGTGGCGGGGGCCACCACGATCAGGTCCGCCCAGCGCGACTGGACGATATGGCCCATCTCCTGTTCGGCCGTCAGGTCGAACAGGTCGCCGCCGACCGGGTTTTCGGTCAGGGACGCCAGCGACAGGGGCGTGACGAACTGCGATCCGCCCTCGGTCAGGATGGCGCGCACCTCCATCCCGTCCTTACGCATCAGTCGCACCAGCTCCAGCGCCTTATAGGCGGCGATGCCGCCCCCGACGATGAGCAGAACCTTGGGCATTGGCGTTAGATCAGGCCTTTGAGCGCCGCGCGCGCCGCGTCGCCCAGATCCGGCCGCTTCAGGGCCAGGGCGACATTGGCCCGGAGCAGGCCGATCTTGTCGCCGCAGTCATGGGTATCGCCCTCATACTGATAGGCGGTGAAACGCTGCTCACCCATCAGGGTGGCCATGGCGTCGGTCAGCTGGATCTCACCGCCGGCCCCGCGCGGCTGGGTTTCCAGAATGCCGAAGATCTCGGGCTGCAGGATATAGCGTCCGGCGATCGACAGATTGGACGGGGCCGTGCCCTGTTTCGGCTTCTCGACCATGCCCTTCATGGCGATCATCCGGCCTTCCTGGCGCTCGGGATCGACGATGCCGTATTTGTGGGTCTCGGTGACGGGCACCTCTTCGACGCCGACGATGTTGCCACCGACCAGATCATAGGCGCGCATCAGCTGACCCAGGGCCCCGGGGGCCGCATCCACGATGACATCGGGCAGCAGCACCGCGAAGGGTTCATTGCCGATGATGTCGCGGGCGCACCAGACGGCATGGCCCAGGCCCAGCGGGGCCATCTGACGGGTAAAGCTCATTTCCCCGGCCTTGGGCAGGTCGCGGCGGACGGCCTCCAGCACATCGAGCTTGCCCTTGGCCTCCAGCTGGGCCTCCAGCTCGACCTGATGGTCGAAATAGTCCTCGATCGCGCCTTTCGACCGACCGGTGACGAAAACGATGTGCTCGATCCCGGCCTCGCGGGCCTCCTCGACGATGTAGGACAGGATCGGCCGGTCGACGACGTTCAGCAGTTCCTTGGGCGTGGTCTTGGTGCCTGGAAGCACGCGGGTGCCCAGGCCCGCGACGGGGAGAACGGCTTTGCGGACAGCAGTCATCTGTGGATTTTCTCTCGATCACTAGAGCGCCGTTCTTCTAGGCGCTCCGTTCGAACATGGGAACCGGCCCGGCCTATTCGACGGTGACGGACTTGGCCAGATTGCGCGGCTGATCGACGTCGGTGCCCTTCTGCACCGCCGTATAGTAGGCCAGCAGTTGCATCGGCACGGCATAGACCAGGGGCGCGATCAGGGCCGGGCAGTCCGGTGCGTCGATGCGGCGGATGCCGAGACCCTCGGGGGCCGGGGCCTCTGCCGGGGTGATCATGATCACGGGCCCGCCGCGTGCGGCGACCTCCTGGAGGTTTGAGGCGGTCTTTTCGAAAACGTCATCCAGCGGTGCCAGGGCGACCGTCGGCGTGTCTTCGTCGATCAGGGCGATCGGCCCGTGCTTGAGTTCGCCGGCGGCATAGCCCTCGGCGTGGATATAGCTGATCTCCTTGAGCTTGAGCGCCCCTTCCATAGCCAGGGGGAACATCGAGCCGCGTCCCAGGAACAGCACATCGGTGGCCTTGGCCAGGTCGACGACGACATGGCGGATGTCGCCGTCCATCTTGAGAGCTTCGGCAATCAGCCGGGGGGCCTCGAACAGGGCCTTGACCAGTTCTGCCTCACGCGCCGCATCGATGCGGCCACGCGCAACGCCGGCCGCCACCGCCAGGGCCAGCAGTGCCGCCACCTGGGCGGTGAAGGCCTTGGTCGAGGCCACGCCGATTTCCGGCCCGGCATGGGTCGGCCACAGGATGTCGGCCTCGCGCGCCATCGACGAGCTGTGGACGTTGACCACGGCCGCCGTCTTGAGGCCCTGCGCCTTGCACCAGGTCAGGCCTGCCAGGGTATCGGCCGTCTCGCCCGACTGGCTGACGGCCACCGCCAGGGTCCGGGAGGTCATGGCCGGATCGCGATAGCGGAACTCCGAGGCGATCTCGACGTCACACGGCAGGCCGGCCAGGCGCTCAAAGGCATAGCGGCCGATCTGGCCGGCATAGAAGGCGGTGCCGCAGGCGATGATCTGGATCCGCTCGACCTGGGCGAAATCAATCAGCTGGGGCCGGGCGCGGGCCGAGACCAGGTCCAGATAGGCCGACAGGGTGTGCTGGACACTGTCGGGCTGCTCGTGGATCTCCTTTTCCATGAAGTGGCGATATTCGCCCTTTTCGACCATGGCCGAGGACGCCGAGACCTGGACGATCGCGCGCTCGACCCGTCGGCCCGAGGCGTCGAAGAACAGGGCACCACCGCGGTTCAGGACGACGTAGTCGCCCTCTTCCAGATAGGAGATCTGCTGGGTGAAGGGGCCGACTGCCAGGGCATCCGATCCCAGATACATCTCGTCTTCGCCCCAGCCCACGACCAGCGGGCTGCCGCGCCGCGCGCCCAGGATCTGCTCGCTTTCGCCGTCGATGAGGACCGCCAGGGCATAGGCCCCCGTCAGCCGGTCCAGCACACGCTTGAAGGCCTCGACGGCGTCATTGGACTTGTCCAGTTCGCGGTCCAGCAGATGGGCCACGACCTCCGTGTCGGTCTGGCTTTCAAAGACATGGCCCTCGGCGGCCAGCTCGGCCTTCAGCTCGGCGAAATTCTCGATGATGCCGTTATGGACCAGGGTGACGCGCCCGGCCTTGTGTGGGTGGGCGTTGGCGGTGGTGGGGGCACCATGGGTGGCCCAGCGCGTGTGGCCGATGCCGACGGTGGCGTTCAGCGGGGCCTCGGCCAGCACGGCCTCCAGATTGCGGATCTTGCCTTCGGCGCGACGGCGCTCGGTCACGCCCCCGACCAGCGCCGCGATCCCGGCGGAATCATAGCCGCGGTACTCGAGCCGCTTGAGGCTGTCGATCAGCCGCGGGGCCACCGCGCCGGTGCCGGTTACGCCGATAATGCCGCACATGGCCGTGCTCCTGCAGACAGAGGGGACTTCGCCGCGCCCATAGCATCCGGCGTGTCGCCAAGTTGTAAAACCCGATTGCACGAAGTTTCTCGACTTTCGTGCGCGGTCGCGGTTGAAACGACCCATGACTGAACGTGCCTATTTTGGAACCGATGGCATCCGCGGCAAGGCCAATGCCTTTCCCATGACGGCGGAGATCGCCCTGAAGGTCGGCCTGGCGGCCGGCAAGCTCTTCATGTCCAAGGACGACCGACGACATCTGGTGGTGATCGGCAAGGACACGCGCCTGTCCGGCTACATGATCGAGCCGGCCCTGGTGGCCGGCTTTGCCGCCATGGGCATGGACGTCCGCACCTTTGGCCCCGTGCCGACGCCGGGCGTCGCCATGATGACCCGCTCCATGCGGGCCGATCTGGGCGTGATGATCTCGGCCTCGCACAACGACTATGCCGACAACGGGATCAAGCTGTTCGGGCCGGACGGCTACAAGCTGTCCGACGAGATCGAGCTCGAGATCGAGCGGTTGATGCAGGACGACCTCAGCGACAGCCTGGCGGCCCCGTCCAGGCTGGGGCGGGTCAAGCGGATCGATGATGCCCGGCATCGCTATGTCGAGATCGTCAAGGCGGTCTTCCCCAAGCGGCTCAGTCTGAAAGGCCTGCGGATCGCCGTCGACTGCGCCAATGGGGCCGCCTACCAGGTGGCGCCGACGGCCCTGTACGAACTGGGTGCCGACGTCTTTGCCGTCGGCGTCGAACCCAACGGGATGAACATCAACGCCGAGTGTGGCTCGACCCATCCTGAAAACGTCTCGGCGGCCGTGCGCCGGCACGGGGCCGATATCGGCATCGCCCTGGACGGCGATGCGGACCGGGTGATCATCACCGACGAGACGGGCCATGTCGTCGACGGTGACCAGCTGATGGCGCTGATCGGTCTGGACTGGCATCGCCGCAACCGCCTGACCGGCGGCGGCATCGTGGCGACGGTCATGTCGAATCTGGGGCTGGAGCGGCGGCTGCAGAGCGAGGGCCTGACCCTGGAACGCACCAAGGTGGGCGACCGCTATGTCATGGAACGAATGCGCGAGGGCGGGTTCAACATCGGCGGTGAACAGTCCGGCCACATCATCCTGCACGACCATGCCACCACCGGCGACGGCATGATGGCGGCCCTGCAGGTGCTGGCGGTGCTGGCCGATTCCGGCAAGCCGATGAGCGAGCTGGCGCGCCAGTTCGAGCGGGTGCCGCAACTGCTGGAGAATGTCCGGCACAAGGGCGGCAAGCCCCTGAACGATGCGACGGTCAAGGCCGCCATTGCCGACGCCGAGGCCCGCCTGAACGGCTCGGGTCGGATCGTGGTCAGGGCCTCGGGCACCGAGCCGCTGATCCGCGTCATGGCCGAGGGCGACGACGCCAGCCTGGTCAAGCAGGTCGTGGCCGACATCAGCACGGCAGTCAGGGCGGTCGGGTAGCCTTGCAGGGCACCGGCGACAAAACGACCCTTTGGGCTTGGCTTGTCTACAATCGCCAGGTCTGGTCCAGACGGCTTCAGTCCGGCTGGGAACGGGCCTGGTTCTACGCCTTTCAAACTCAGGTGGCTCTGGTTAATTTCTCGCTCGGCGTTGCAGCCAATGTTGGCGACTTGCTTGATCCGTTCTCAGGCCTGTTCCCCCAGACTCCGTTCTGGATTGGACTGGGTTGGGCCTTTAGAGGCTTGGGATTTGCCCTGGCGGCGGTCGGTCTGATCGGCTTGGGGGCCAATGTTTGGCGGATGTTTCGTCCTAATGGCGACTATGAGCTGCGTGATGCCGAACCCGAACTTGGGCACGGCCTGAAGGGCCTCACCCAGACCAAAGATAAGATATTGGCGATTCGGGGCCACAACGGGGTGGTTGTCGTAAACGCGTCCGTCGATGCCCAGCTAGATCGAGGAAGCCATCGTATCAAGCTACGTAAGGATAGCTATGCGTGGCCGGAAGAACTGAAGTTAGCCGCCAAGCTGGCGCGCCGAGAGATGAACCGGTTGGCATTGAATGAGCACAAGCTGGGCCTTCGCTCCGAGATTGACAGTGAATTCGTCGCGGCGGACCGGTCGGTCGAATTTCAGAAGACACGTTATTTCTTTGATCGAACGACAAATTCGGTGCTGAACAGAGACGTCTGGTCGCGCTTGCGCGAGCAGAGGGTCGCGCGCGGACGCGACTACTTTATCTCTGAGGACAACCGGCTAATCCGATTAGAGCAAGCCGGGGCGTCCAATCAGTTGGGCGGCTCAACTCTTATGGTCGACCAGTCGCGTCAGGTACACCTGACGATGCAGACCTCTACCTCTGCTGAAAGCCCTGACCTCCTCGCGCCGTCGGGCTCAGGATCGTTCGACCTGTTTCGATACCAGACGCTCGTGGCCCGCCAGCCGAACCTGACCTTTCAAGAGTTCTGCCGATCCGAGATCGAACGCGAGCTGTTCGAGGAAACAGCGCTCGTGGCTAACACATTGGAATTGAAGACTTTTCTTATCGGATTTGGACGGTTTCTGTATCGGGGCGGCAAGCCTGAGATCTTCGCCGTTTCAGCCCTGCGGCGATCCACCGCCACTGCACGGGTCACCACCCAGGAACGGCTATGGACGGGCGGCCATGAGGTCGTGCCCCTTGACGATCTGTTGAGCTGGAAACCCGACAAACTCGCGACCGTTTCTGCTCCGCTTGCGGCGAACATCGAGCTCCTTCGACGCTACCTAGATTCGCCAGCTGGGGCTGCCTTCCAGGATTTCTTGGGAGGCAGAGACGCCGTTGCCCCAACCGAGAGCAACGGGTCCACAGCGGCCAAGTGTAATGTAGCTGCCGAGCCATGCCCGTCAGGCTCAATCTAAGCCACTGGCGACTTGCCGCCTCCAAGACGTTTCAGGAGCGGCGACATCGCACCACGTGCGAACGGACCGGGTCATCTGATGCGATCGTGAGCGAGACCGCCTAGATTTCCTGGTTATAGGCCCCGACCTCGGGGTGGCGAGCCAGGCGCGGCTTGACCTCTTCGCGGAACAGTCGGCGCATGTCGTCTTCGGACTGGGTGCTTTCGACGACCACGACCAGCTCCGGCTTGTTGGACGAGGCCCGCACCAGCACCCAGGACCCATCCTCCAGATGCACCCGCGCGCCGTTCACCGTGATCACCTCGGTGATCTTGCGGCCCAGGATCGAGCCGCCCTCGGCCCCCAGCTTTTCGTATTCGGCCACGACGCGCGCCAGCACATCGTACTTCACCTCATCGGCGCAGTGCGGGCTCATGGTCAGGGAGGTGTAGGCCACCGGCAGGGCCTTCCTCAGATCACTGAGCGCTTTGCCGGGATTGCGGTCCAGCATCTGCAGGATGGCGGCGGCTGCCACCAGACCGTCGTCATAGCCCCGGCCCAGCGGTGCATTGAAGAAGAAGTGGCCCGACTTTTCGAACCCGGCCAGGGCCTTCAGCTCGGCGGTCTTGCGCTTGATGTAGGAGTGACCCGTCTTCCAATAGACCGTCGTGGCCCCATTGGCGGCCAGGACATCGTCGGTGGAGTACAGACCTGTGGACTTCACATCGACCACGAAGGTGGCATTGGGATGAAGCGCAGACAGGTCGCGCGCCAGCATCAGGCCGATCTTGTCAGCAAAGATCTCCTCGCCTGTGTCATCGACCACGCCGCAGCGGTCGCCGTCGCCGTCAAAGCCCAGGCAGACATCCGCCCCTTGCGCCTTCACCGCCGCCGACATGGCGTGGAGCATTTCGGAATCTTCCGGGTTCGGATTGTATTTCGGGAAGGTCCAGTCGAGGTCGCAATCCATCTCGATGACCTCGGCCCCCATGGCGCGCAGGGCGTCCGGGGCGAAGGCTCCCGCGGTGCCGTTGCCGCAGGCGGCGATGACCTTGAGCGGCCGGCTCAGCTTCACCCCGGCCGACACCTCAGCGATGTAGCGATCCCGGAAGTTCTCGATCCGCACCAGCTTGCCGCCGTCGCGCGCGACGCCGGCGCCGCCCAGCACGATTTCTTTCAGGCGACCGATCTCGTCGGGGCCGAAGGTCAGCGGGGCCTGGGCCCCCATCTTCACGCCGGTCCAGCCGTTTTCGTTGTGGCTGGCGGTGACCATGGCCACGCAGGGGGCCTCCAGGGCGAATTGGGCGAAATAGGCCATGGGCGACAGGGCCAGGCCGATATCGAGGACCTCGCAGCCGCCCTGGATCAGCCCAAGGGTCAGGGCCTGTTTGACGCTGAGAGAATAGGCCCGAAAGTCGTGGCCGACGACGATGCGCGGCTGGACCCCGATCTCGTGGATATAGGTCGCTAGCCCCAGGCCCAACGCCTGGATGCCGAGAAGATTGATCTCGTCATTCAGCACCCAGCGGGCGTCGTATTCCCGAAAGCCGGTCGGCTTGACCAGGGGCAGGTTCTCGAAGGCGGCGGTGTTGGGCTTGAGGCCCGGCATCGGGGTCAGGGTCATGGTCTGCGTCTATAGGGTGAGTATGACAGGCGGGCTAGAGCGCCGTTTGCTCGGCCCTGAATAAACCCCGTAGCCTTTGCAGACGGACCCTTGCTAGGGTGACAGATCACCGTTGGGAGGCGGCCCGAATGAGCGACCTGGAGACCTTTCGCGCCGAGACCCGCGCGTGGCTGGAAGCCAACTGTCCGCCCGAGGTTCGCGGCCCGCCCGCAAGCGAGGACGATTCCATCTGGGGCGGCCGCAGGGCCGTCTTCAAGACGCCAGGGCACAGGCTCTGGCTGGAACGGATGGCCGCGCGCGGCTGGACGGCACCGGAATGGCCCCGCGAATACGGCGGCGGCGGACTGAGCCGTGAGGAGGCCAAGGTGCTGGCCTCGGAGTTGCGCCGGATCAAGGCGCAGCCCGCGCTTCTGAGCTTCGGCATCTGGATGCTGGGCCCGGCGCTGCTGGCCTTCGGCACCGAGGCGCAGAAAACGCGTTTCCTGCCCGAGATCGTGCGCGGCGAGATCCGCTGGTGCCAGGGCTATTCCGAGCCCGGCGCCGGCTCGGACCTGGCGGGGCTTCAGACCCGGGCAGAGGATCGGGGTGACCACTGGACCGTCAACGGCCAGAAGATCTGGACCTCCTATGCCGACAAGGCTGACTGGATCTTCTGTCTGGTCCGAACCGACCCTGACGCGCCCAAACATCTGGGTATTTCGTTCGTCTTGTTCGACATGGCGACGCCCGGCGTCACCACCCGGCCGATCACCCTGATCTCGGGCAAGAGCCCGTTCTGCGAGACCTTCTTCGACGACGTCCGGGTCGAAAAAGAGAACCTGGTCGGGACGCTCAATCGCGGCTGGGACGTCGCCAAATACCTCCTGGCGCATGAGCGCACCATGATCGGGGCCATGGGCGAGGTCGGGGCCGGTCGCCCCGCCGGCCAGGTGGCGGTCGATCACATCGGCGTCGATGACCGGGGACGTCTCGATGACCAGATGCTGCGGGCCCGGATCGCCGAGCTGGACGTCGACGCCATCGCCTTCCGCGCCGCGCTGGAACGGACGGGCGATCAGGTCAAGGCCGGCCAGGCCCACCCTGCGGTCGCCTCCCTGCTGAAATACTATGGGTCAGAGCTGAACAAGCGCCGCCACGAACTGGTGATGGCCGCCGGCGGTGCCGACGCCCTGGAGTGGGAGGGCGAGCGCTCGCACGGGGGTCAGTCGGCCCGCGACTGGCTCAGGACCAAGGCCAATTCCATCGAGGGTGGGACCAGCGAGATTCAGCTGAACATCCTGGCCAAACATATTCTCAAGCTGCCGGGAGCCTGATCGATGCCGCTGATCCTGAGCGAAGAGCAGGCCATGCTGGCCGAGGCCGCCGGTGGCTTCATCGCCGAACGCGGGCCGATCTCCCATCTGCGGCATCTGCGGGACACGCGCGATGCCGATGGCCTGTCGCGCGATCTGTGGCGCGACTTTGGAGAGATGGGCCTGTCGGGCGTCATCATTCCCGAGGTCTATGGCGGCTCGGGGCTGGGGGCCGTTGAGGCCGGCGTGGTGGCCGAGGCCATCGGGCGCAATCTGACACCCTCGCCCTTCCTGTCGAGCGGACTGCTGGCGGCGCGTGCCCTGATCGACGGCGGCCATGAGGCCCAGAAGGCCGACTGGATGCCGCGCCTGGCCGCCGGCGAGGCCATCATCGCGCTGGCCGTGGACGAAGGGGCCAAGCACCGGCCCGACCGGATACAGACCCGGGCGGAACGCGCCGGCAACGGCTATCGGATCAGCGGGACCAAGGCCCTGATCGTCGACGGCCATATCGCCGACGCCCTGATCGTGGCGGCGCGCACCGATGAGGGGCTGGGCCTGTTCCTGGTCGATCCCCGGGCAGACGGCGTCACCGTCGAGCGCACCCTGATGGTCGATGCCCATAACGCGGCCCGCATCGAGCTGAGCGATGTGATGGTCGATGCCGACGCCCTGCTGGGTGCGGCGGACGGCAGGCTGCTGGATCGGGTGCTGCTGTGGGGCCGGGGCGCGGTCGCGGCCGAGATGTCCGGGGCCGCCCAGGGGGCCTTTGACCAGACCCTGACCTATCTCAGGGACCGGACCCAGTTCGGCAAGGCAATCGGTGAGTTCCAGGCCCTGCAACACCGGGCCGCGCATCTGTATTCCGAGATCGAGATTACCCGCGCGATCGTCCTGAAAGCCTTGCAGGCGCTCGACGCCGGAGCCGATGACGCCGACCTTTTGATCTCGGTCGCCAAGGCGCGGGCCATCCGATCCGGCGAGCTGGCCGTCCAGGAGGCGGTTCAGATGCACGGTGGCGTCGGCATGACCGACGAGTTTGACGTCGGCCTCTATATGAAGCGCATGCGGGTGACGTCCGAACTGTTCGGTGACGCCGGCTTTCATGCCGACCGGGTGGCGCGAGCGGGGGGCTATTAGGCCGGGCGCACCCCCCGGGCGTCCGGTCGTCCAACCCCTGTCATCGCCGGGTTTTTGCCCGGCGATCCATCACCGCGCGGGTCGCAGTCCGGCCTGGCGGTCGCGGTGTGATGGCCCCCCGGAACAGGTCCGGGGGTGATGAAAACCATCAATCCAGGCCTAGCTGTTGTCTTCGACGGGGGCCCCCGGCCCGTTCTTCTTGATCGAGTCGATGGCGTTCTTGGCCGAGTCCTTGGAGCTGTAGCCCTCGGTCGAGAACATCACCTCGGAATTGTACTTGAAGCGGACCCGGAACTCGCCGGCCT
>Ga0209573_1002191_pt1 | contig 26122 bp, 22 predicted proteins | sample TNRBio252014_DNA_FD_185870 | JGI IMG/M metagenome (GOLD analysis project Ga0209573, IMG submission 185870) | Wastewater treatment Type I Accumulibacter community from EBPR Bioreactor in Madison, WI, USA - TNR Reactor_6/25/2014_ DNA (SPAdes)... | ecosystem: Engineered > Bioreactor > EBPR >... | reverse complement strand
GCCGCACCGATTCCGATGCCACAGCCTCATCCAGCATCAGCACCGAGAGCACATCCGCCCAGACCAGCCTTGCCTCCCACGCCTCCAACGTCTCTCGCACTCGAACCCCGCTGGGCCGATTGTCCGACGCCTCCCGAACCTCCCGGCCCGCAAGTCGACCGCGAAGCTCGTCCAGCAACGCGCCCCGAGTCATCGTCAGCCACTCGGGCCTCCACGACCCCGCCAATCGCACCGCTTCAAGATGCCGAAGGGCCAGCCCCGCCTTCTGCTCCGCGCTCAGGCCCGACGTCCTTCCCAGCACTTCCACCCACCACTTCTTGTTCACCTCCGACTTGGGATCGCGAAGCCGCCTCGCCCACCGAAGCTCTTCACCAGTCAAAGGCACCACACCGAGCTCGTCCGCGCACGCCAGAATCTCCGCCACAAACGGCTTTCCCGCCCCGCTCGCCCCGCCCGCAAACTCCCGCAGCATCCCAACTCGCTTCGTCCCAGACGGATCTTCTCGCGACAACACCGCCCACGCCGATATCCGATACGTCTCCTCGAGCTTCAAACGACGCGTCGCTTCCGTGTCCGCAGGCGGGTTCAGAAACACATCAAAAACCGTCGCCTCTACCGTCCGTTCCGGCCACAGCGTCGCCAGCGTCGCCCTCTCGACCCGCTCTGACTCCGAGAGACCGGGAATATCCCGGCCCCACGCCCGCACAATCGCCGACGTGTAATCCTTCCACCCTCGCTCAGCCGCCGCCTTGCACACCTCAACCACCACCTCGCGGCTCGTCTGATGCGGCAGATTCAGCCGCAACTCTTCGCGGATCTCTCCCACTGACCGCTCGCCCTTCTCCGCCAGCATCTCGCGAACGATCGCCGCCTTCACCTTCCCATCCGCCACATCCGACCAGATTTGTGGCGCTAGCTCCGTCCGAACCCCGATCCGATCAGACTCCTTGACCGCACGCGCAAACGCCTCTCGCACCGCCTCCGCTCGCCGATCCGCATTCTGCCTCGCGTCCAGCGCCACCAATATCGGATCATCCCGGTCCCGGCCCGGGTCATCCGTCCCGCATGACCACGTAAAAACCCCCCCCAGGGCCACACTCAGTACGACCAGTTGACGCGCAGTGACTCGGTTCATCGTGCGGCCAGTGTAGTTCTTCCGCTCCCGCCCCGAGCGTACCCTTCCCCATGACCGAGCAGACAAACGCCGACCCCGCAGACCTCCGCAGCAGAGTCGCGACCGTCCTCGACCTCATCAGGCCCGCCATCCAGTCCGACGGCGGCGACGTCGAACTCGTCGACATCACCCCGGATCGAACCGTCCGCATCCGCTTCCACGGCGCCTGCGTCGGCTGCCCTTCCAGCTCCATGACCCTCAAGGTCGGCATCGAGCGAAATCTCAAAGCCCACGTCCCTGAGATCAAGAAGCTCGAGGCTATCCCCTAACCTTCTCTTCAATACCCACAGCATTCGTAACCCATGCCTGTTTAGGGCGTCAAAATGGGCAATTTTGTCCCGTTTCTTCTAAAGTTCTCCACATTCGACCTTCCTTGTGGATAACCACCACAAGTCTCGATTCTCGTTGGTGTTACCTCCCAGCACCTCCGAGGAACTCCCGACCAGTCCATTCCGTATCAAAACAAACTCTGCACGTTTCGCACATAGGGCTTTTCCCCCGGTGGTCCGTGTGGTACAAATACATCGGTGGTGCCTCCCTACGGATTTGGGCGGCAGAGCAAGGTGGAGTCCGTTCATGCTCGTCATCACGCGTCGCGAAGGCGAAGAAGTCGTTATCGGTGATCCCAGGAACCCAATCGGGGTCGTTCGCATCGCTTCCGTCAAAGGTGAACGCGTCCGAATCGCTTTCGACTTCCCACGCGACGTCGAAATCCATCGACGCGAAATCGCTGACCAGATCGTCGTTCAAGGGCCCGAAATCGCAGGCACGATCAAGCCCGTCTCCGCCGCCGAATAATCGGCCTCGCACCTGACCGACCCTCGGTGTCACCCTCGACCCGATCCGCCTCGCACGAGGCTCATAGCTGCCGCAGAAACCGCACGTCGTTCTGGAACAGCATCCGAATGTCCGGTATCCCATACTTGCCCATCGCCAGGCGTTCAACGCCGAACCCGAATGCAAAGCCCGACCACGTCTCCGAATCAACGCCGCACGCCTCGAGCACATTTGGGTGCACCATCCCGCACCCGCCCAACTCGATCCACCTCAACGGCGAATCCGGAGTCAGCCGAGTGTGGATCTCAAACTGAGCACTCGGCTCCGTAAACGGGTAAAAAGTCGGCGTGAACCGTATCTTCGCCTCGTCCCCGAAATACGCCTTCACAAACTGGAACAACGTCGACTTCAGGTCCGCCATCGACAGCCGACGATCGACGCATAGACCTTCGATCTGATGGAACATGAACGAGTGCGTCGCGTCCACCGTGTCGGGCCGATACACACGCCCGGGAGACACCACCTTGATCGGGCACGAGAGCGTCCCGCCTCCCGCTGCCACCGCCGCCTCCATCACACGGATCTGAACCGTCGACGTCTGGCTCCGCAACATCCGCGGCGTCGCCGTCGTCATCGGATCGTCCACATAAAAATTATCGTTCGGATCCCGCGCCGGATGCGCCGGCGGGATGTTCAACTTGATGAAGTTGTGCGTGTCGTCCTCGAGCTCCGGGCCGTCCGCCACCGCAAAGCCCATGCGTGCAAAGACGTCCACCAGTTCGTCCCGAACCCGTGTCAGAATATGCCTCCGCCCCAAGGAACTCGTCTCGATCTGCCCGGGCTCGGTCACGTCGAGCCGCTCACCGGACTTGGGAGCCTCGCCCATTGACGCTTTCCGCTCCGCGTATGCCCCCTCCAGCGTCGCCCGCAGCGTGTTCAGCGACGCCCCCACCGCTGGCTTCTGCTCCCTGGGCACTTCCTTGAGCTTTCCCATCAGCTCCGCCAGCTTTCCAGACTTCCCCGTGTACGCCGACCGCCACGCCTCCAGAGCCTCCACATCTCCCAGGGCCGCGATCTCTGCCAACGCGTTCGTTCGAATGGTGTCAATCGTTTCGATCATGCCCTCAACGATAGCAAGCAAAAAAGACGCCGCCCGCTTCATGCGGACGGCGTCCAATCGTCTGTGTTCCTGACCGGTGGGTCCCGAGCGGGATCCACCGAGCCGGAGCGGCTTAGTTCTTTTTGCCGGTCATCGGGCAGGTCGAGCCCGAGCAGGACTTCTTCTCAGTGCCAACAGCGCCCATCGCGCCTTCTTTTTTCGCGCCATCCGTGCAGGTCTTGCCATCCGTGCAGGTGGACTCGGAGCAGGCCGCCTTGCAGTCAGCCTTGTTGCCCGTCGTCTTGCAGCACTTCTCGCCCTTCTCGCACGCGCCAACAGCGCCCGGAGCAGCAGAATTCGTCGACGTGTTGGCGCAGCCAACAGCGAACACAACGGCAGAGGCAGCAACGAGAGAGAGGAAACGCTTCATCGAAAACTCCTTGTACACGCCCACAGGCGCTGATTGACAGACCGACGCGTACGCGCGTCAGGGATACTGTACCCTTCGGACGCCCGCCGGTACGGATGGGTTACGCTCTTTTTCGTCTACCTAGCCAAACCGCCGCGATATTCGCGGCGGTTTGGTATGCATCAGGGTTATCCGACCTACGTCCCACCCATCCCTCGACACCCACGCCTAGGGATAACTTTAACCGGCCTTCTTCACCTTCGCGGCAAACGCTGTCCGCTTGTCGGCAATCCGACGACGCGTGCTTGGCTTTCCACCAATTTCGGGCCCTTCTTCGTTCCCGACGAACTGGATCACGCACAGTTCAGCGGCGTCGCCGATCCGGTGCTTGCCCAGCCGAACCACACGGGTGTACCCGCCGGCACGGTTGGCAAACTGCTTCGCCACGTTCTCCACGATGTGCGCCGTCAGCGATGGTGCCTTGCGGACCTCGCCGTAGCGATTCCGCTCAACCTTCGCCGAATCCGGGATGTCGAAGAATCCTTCGGCACGCTCACGAAGAGCCTGCACGGACGCCTTTTCCTTGTCCGAAGGGTTCTTCGGCAGGTAAATCCAGTCAAACGCCTTGCGGTCGCGGCCGAGCTTCGCCGCAATCAGCCGACGAACGTGCTGAGAATCTCCACGCTTGGCAAGGGTCACAATCTTCTCAACCATCGGCTTGACAGCCTTGGCCTTCTGCTCCGTCGTCACGATCTGTCCGTGCTGGAACAGCGCGATCGCGAGGTTGCGAAGGGTCGAAAGGCGGTGGGCAGTGGTCCGTCCCAAGCGGTAGCCGGCGCGGCGGTGTCGCATACAAGAACTCCAAACAAACCCCTACCGTTGCGGTGGGGTCAAGATTCTAGACCTCTCCCCGTCCCGTCACCACCCCAATCCCAAAGAAGGGACAAGCGGTTGGCGCGGGCCGGTCGGTCGGAAAACACAGAGCCAATCGCCGAGCCGGAGTATTCCTCCGGCTCGGCGTGAAATTCACTGCGCGGGGATCTCAGGCTTGGTCACCTGGTATCCCTCGGGGAGAGGCATCCCAAGATCAAGACCGATGTCGTTAAGCTTGCGCTTCACTTCACGCAAAGAGGTCTTCCCGAAGCTCCGGAGCTTGAGCAGCTCCGCCTCGGACTGCATCGCCAACTGCGCCACCGTGTCGATCCGTGCCGACTCCAGGCAGTTGCTCGAGCGAACGGACAGGTCCAGTTCGCCGATGGGCATGTTCAGCTTGCGGATCAGATCTTCATCAACGCTCGCCGCCGCCGCCGCTTCCTCGCTCACATGGTCATCACCGAGCTCGAAGTACTGCACGAACGGATTGAGGTGCTTGCGAAGGATCTTGGCCGCCTCAACCATCGCCATCTCGGGCGTCAGAGTCCCGTTCGTCCAGATCTCCAACGTCAGCTTGTCGTAGTTTGTACGCTGGCCCACTCGGGTCTCTTCGATCTTGTACCGCACGCGCTGCACCGGGGAATACTGCGCGTCCGTATGGACGAGCCCGATCTCCTGGTCCGCGTTCTCGTCGTACTGCTCCGACGCCGGCACATACCCACGGCCTTTGGCGACATGGATCTCCATCTCAAACTCGACCTTGTCCGTCAGCGTCGCGATCACAAGGTCCTTGTTCAGGATCGTGACCGCTGTGTCGGCCTGGATCATGTCCGCGGTCACTTCGCCCGGGCCTCGCGCCGCGAGCTTCATCACCTTTGGCTCATCGCTGTCCAGCTTGACGATCAGGTTCTTGATGTTCAGAACGATATCGGTCACGTCCTCCATCACACCCGGGATGGACTGGAACTCGTGGTCCGCGCCCTTGATCTTGACGCCGGTCACCGAAGCACCTTCAAGAGACGACAGCAGCACACGGCGGAGAGAGTTTCCGATCGTCGTGCCAAATCCGCGCTCGAATGGCTCAACCACAAACCGGCCATAAGTCTGGCCGCTAAAGCGGGAGTCATTCACCACGCGCGAGGGAAGTTCAAGTCCGCGCCAACGGTACCTCATGCGAATAGCCCTCTTGTTCGGCAGTGGCTGCGGGTGCCGCCCTCCGGTTGGCGAATGGTGCGGGCCTGCCGAGACGCCCGCCCCGTCTTCTATCCGGGGGCCCAATACTCTCTGATCAGAACGCGGTTGCCCGTCGCCGATCAGCTACATTCATCACACGCGGCGACGCTTCGACGGGCGGCAACCGTTGTGCGGGACCGGCGTGTGATCTTCCACAGCCGTCACACGCAAACCAGTCGACACCAGCCCGTTCACCGCCGACTCCCGACCGGCTCCAGCCCCTCGGATCCGGACCTCGATCTCGCTCATCCCGAGCTTCCGCGCCTTCTGCCCGCACGTTTCCGCCGCGCGAGTCGCCGCGAAAGGCGTGCTCTTGCGGCAACCCTTGAACCCGATCGTTCCCGCGGAATCCCACGAGATCGTCTCGCCGTTCATGTCCGTGATCGTCACGATCGTGTTGTTCGAACTCGCCCGAATGTGGGCGATCCCGCGGACGACGTTCTTGCGAATCTTGGCCTTCTTCGACATTCCAGTCTCCTCGGATCATCCGACCCGCTGGGTCGTACCCGATGTGCGTCTTGATCTTCCGGACAGTGCAAACGCCCCGCCGGCACACGGCGATTCCGAAGGGCTGTCGCGGGCTTCCCGCCCGCAACCACCCCACAAAACCGCGGATTACTTCGCCTTCACCGACTTCTTGCCCGCCACCGTCTTCTTCTTGCCCTTCCTCGTGCGAGCGTTGGACTGCGTCCGCTGGCCCCGTGTCGGCAGGCCCTTGCGGTGACGGTCCCCGCGATAGGACTTGATGTCCTTGAGCCGCTGAATGTTCTGCCCCACCTGCCGGCGAAGAGCACCCTCCACCAGAAAGTTCGTGTCGATGATCGTCGTGATCTGCGATAGTTCAGTCTCGCTCACCGCGTTCGCCAGCGTCTCGCCGTCGATCTTCGCTTCTTCCAGGATCTGCTTTGCCACCTTCGGGCCGATCCCGTGGATGTACTGCAGCGAAAAGAAAATCTTCTTCTTGTCCGGTACGTCGATACCCGCGATACGTGGCACGCAGATGCTCCCAATGCCGCCGACTCTCTCGCCAGCGGGGTGTGACTCGTTCCTATCCCAGCCCCTTCTCAACCATTCCCAGCTCAGACCCAATCTAAGGCCAATCTAAGGCCAATCCAAGGCCAACCCAAGGCCATCCCCCCAGGCTCTCGATCAGCCCTGGACCTGCTTGTGCTTGGGGTCCGTCTTGCAAATCACTCGGACCTTGCCCTTGCGGCGAACAATCTGACACGCCCCGCAAACCCGACGAACACTGGTCTTCACCTTCACGATGCACCTTCCCGTTCACTGTTCACGGCGTCGAAGATACCCCACCGCGCCGTCGCCGGCTTCCGATGTGGCCACCCCAACCTCAGAAGGGGGTAAGGGGTCACTATAGACCCGCATCCACTCTTTTTCTCAAATTTTTTCTTCTCCGACGCACGTTCCTTCGCTATTGAATGCCATACAAAATCCTATCAATCAGCCTCATACCAGCAGAGTCGCAGGCCTTTCGAGATATCCACGAACCGTCCCCAAATACCCAGCCGCCATCGCCCCGTCCACAACTCGGTGGTCGCTCGACATCGTCATCGACATCACCCAGCCCGCAACCACCTGCCCCGCGCGAACCACCGGCTTCTGGATCGCCGCCCCAACCGCCAAAATCGCCACGTTCGGCGGGTTGATGATCGCAGAGAAGTGATCCACCCCGAACATCCCAAGATTGCTGATCGTGAACGTCGAATCCCCCATCTCGTCGAGCGTCAGGCCCCGCGTCCGCGCTTTCTCCGACAACGCCTTGGACTGCCCCGAAATCGACCGCAAGCCGATCTGGTCCGCATGGCGGATCGTCGCCACCACCAAACCCCCGCCACGGCTTTCGTCAAGTGCGATCGCCACACCCACGTTCACGTCGCCCAGCAGCTCGATGTTCTCGCCGCCCGCCGGGCCCACCCACCGGCTGTTCACGTATGGATGCTTGTGCATCGCCAGCGCGCACGCCCGAACGATGAAGTCGTTCACCGACAACTTCACGCCCTGGTCGCCCAGCTGCTCGTTGAGCTGCTTGCGGAGGTCCATCAACGCATCCATCGCCACTTCGACCGTCACCTGGTAGTGCGGGATCGTCGTTTTCGACTCCACCAACCGGCGGGCAATCGTCCGACGCATCTGATTCAACGGCACCACCTCGCCCTTGAGTACCGACCCCATCGAGGGCAGCGACGAGCCAGATCCCGCCGGCGCGCGATTCTCAACACCCAAGACACCCATCCCGCGCGACCCCGACGATCCACCACCCACCGATACCGCCGCCTCAACGTCTTTCCGTACGATCCGCCCGCTCGGGCCCGTGCCCTGAATCCCCGCCAGGCTCACGCCGCTCTCGGCGGCAATCTTCTTCGCCAAAGGCGACGCAAAGATCCGCACGCCATTTGCTCCGTGTGGAGCCTCGAGAACCGCTGTCCCTGATGAAGCTCCCATCGCCCCAGCACGGCTCGCCCCCACCGTCGCAGTAACAGCACCCGCCGCCGGTTTCGCCAGCGACACTCCGCCGCCCGCGGCGTACTTCGCCTTGATCGCCCCCGCGTCCTCTCCCGCCGTCGCGATCACCGCGATCAACGTCCCCACAGGAACCTGCTTCCCCTCAGGGGCCGCCAGAAACGCCAGCACGCCCTCGTCATAGATGGGCAGTTCCATCGTCGCCTTGTCCGTCTCGATGTCCGCAACGACCTCGCCAGACTTGAGCTTCGCCCCCTCCTTCACCGCCCAACGCACAATCGTGCCGGCCTGCATCGTGTCGGACAAACGGGGCATCGTGACTTCAATCGACATTCCGATTCCCTTCAGAGTATGTGGCCGTATTAACACCAAGCCGTGACTCAATTCTGGCTACCGCGAGAGCGAGGTACATGAATAAACGAACCACTGCAACAACGTGGACCGCGATGAACATCGCTATCCCGAGACCGACTGCGGCACCGAGCGTCAGACCAAGCCATCTCGCCTCATTCTCATTCATGTACACTGAACCACTGCTTACAAAACTCAGAAATGAAGCGGTCAGTGTTCCACCCCACGCAAACCCGAACAAGGCACCTGTGGCCAAACCGCACACCCCTTGCCAAAGCACGTAAAGAGTTGCCAGCCGGTCGACTCTCGCTGCGTTCTGACGAAGAAGTGTTGCTGAATAGTGGTCCATCGCGGCTCCCTGTAACGCATTACCGTTTTTTCTTGCTCTTCTGGCCTTGGCCGTGCCCGTTTCCGTTCGCGCCCATCGGCTGCACTTCGGCGACCAACATCGCGTTCACCAGTTTCATCGTCGCCACACCTCCACCTTCAAACACGATAAACGACGTGCCCGCAACGACTTTCTTCCCGCTCAGCATCTCCTTGGGCGGGCCAAACGAGATGTAATCCCGGTGCGGAATCTCGTACCGTGTACCGTCGATCATCCGAATGAGCGTGCCCTCAGGGTGATCCTGCACAAACTTCCTGATCGCTTCCAGTTCCATCACGCAACTCCTCAAACCCCAAGCGTGCGCTTCACCGCCTTCACAATCTTCCCCTTATTCGGCAGATACTCCGACTCCAGCCCCTTCGCGTACGGCGTCGGCACGTCTTCCGTGTTCACCCGCAGCGGCTGATGGTCCAGATAATCAAACGCACGCTCGATCACCTGCGTCACCACCTCGCTCGCCACGCTCGCAAACGGCCAGCACTGGTCCACCACCACAATCCGCCCAGTTTTCTGCACGCTTTTGATGATCGAATCGATATCCAATGGCCGGATCGTCCTCATATCCAGCACGTCGCAGTAGATCCCCTCCGCCGCCAGTTCCCCCGCCGCCTCCAGGCAGAAATTCACAGGCCGTCCAAACGACACCAGCGTGCACGCGTCCCCCTCTCGCCGCAGATGCGCCTGACCGAACGGGATGTAGTACTCCTCAGCGGGCACATGGGCCTTGTCGCCCAGCATCCGCTCGCTCTCCAGGAAGAACACCGGGTCATAGTCCCGGATCGCCGTCTTCAGCAGCCCCTTCGCGTCGTACGGGTTGCTCGGGATCGCGATCTTCACGCCAGGCACGTTCGCGTACAGCCCCTCCACGCACCACGAGTGCGTCGAGCCGAGCTGCCCACCCGCCCCGTCGTTCCCGCGGAACACCACCGGGCAACCCCACTGGCCGCCGCTCATATACAGCATCTTCGGAACGTTGTTCAGGATCTGGTCCGCCGCCACCAGGCTGAACGACCAGCTCATAAACTCGATGATCGGCTTGAGCCCGTACATCGCTGCCCCCACCGCCAGCCCCGCAAACCCGTTCTCCGAAATCGGGCTATCGATGATCCGCTTGGGCCCAAACTCATCGAGCATCCCCTGGCTGATCTTGTACGCCCCGTTGTATTGCGCCACCTCTTCACCCAGCAGGAAGATCCGCTTGTCCCGACGCATCTCTTCGCTCATCGCCTCGCGCAACGCCTCGCGGTACTGAATGACCCGCTCGGTCCCCGGGGCAGGGTCAAAGGCCGGCAGCGGGACTGTAAAGTCCGGGAGGGGGAGTTTCAGACGCGGCAATATGGCGTCGGCGTGGGGGGAAAGAACGGCGGTTGCGCTGGCCATGCATGTCCTCAATAATCGAAGTTCGGAAAAAGGTAGGTCTTGCCGCCACCTCGCTTCCGTCGACTCATCATAGGTCGCTCGCTCGCTTTTGTTGACCAGCGCCGATCCCCTCTCTCCCCGATCGTCCGATCGCTCCTTCGCCGAACCTCCCGGTTCATCCGAAACGTTTCTTCGGAAATTTCCTCATCTCGCGCAAGGTTTCGCCTTCGTCTGCACACCCATGCGTCTCAACCGCCGCTCGTTTGCGGCTTCCTGGGACAAAGGAGTTTCCCATGCAGACGTTCACCTCGCGTTCCGTCCTCCTCGCCTCTCTCTTCGCCGCCGCTGGTTCCGCCAGCACCGCCTCGGCACAGTTGATCGCCTATGACGGCTTCAACTACCCAGCCGCTTCACCCCTCAACGTCACCGGCAATGGCGGCTTCGGCTGGGCAGCCCCCTGGAGCCCCTCCTACGGCTCCTCCTGGATGATCGATTCCGTCGGCTCCGGGTACGCCGCAGGCGGGTTCAGCCTTCAGCGCGTCGGCCGCCGAATCGTCGGCACGCACGGCGGCAGCCAACGGTCCATCGCTCTCGGCTCGCCCCTGGGCAACACCACCGAAACCGTCTGGGTCAGCTTCATCGCACAGCAATCCTCCGGCTCCACCAACCAAAACTGGCTCGGCGTCAAACTCCCCTGCACCCCGGGCTCCGGTGTCGACCAGTTCCTCTTCCTCGGAAAGCCCTACACACGCGCCGCTTGGGGGCTCGACCCAGGCGGGTTCTCCCGTCACCTCGTCGGCTCCAGTTCCGTCTTCAACAAGTCCTTCATCGTCGCAAAGATCGACCTCCGACCCGGGCTCGACGACGTCCGCGTCTGGGTCAACCCCGGGCTCAACGGAGTCCCCTCCAACGCCTCCGCGAGCGTCACCGCTCTCAACGTCGGTAACTTCCAGGGAATCACAAAGGCCATCGCCGAAGTCGGCTCAAACTCAGGCCTCACCGCCGGAAACATCGACGAGCTCCGCATCGGACGTTCCTTCGCCGATGTCGCCCCCAAAGTCGATGGCGTCTTATTCATGGGCCGCCAAGTCACCGCCTTGGGTGCCGCTCAGATCGCCCAAAACAACGGAGCACTCGCCGTCTTCGACCTCGGCGGCACCGGCAACGACGGCATCCGCATCGACATGAGTTCGCTCGGCAACGCCCTCCAGGTTGACACAGGCACCCTCGTCAACGGGCAGTCCTTCTCCCTCGCCCACTTCAACAGCAACAACCTCCGCATCGCCTCCAACACCGTCCAGCGCACCTCCGCGGGCCTTCTCCAGTTCCTTTCCGACTTCTCCGATAGCCCCGGCGCGCCAGTCGAGTCCGTCCAGATGACCGTCTACGACGACAACGGCAACATCACCAACCAGGCCACATTTCCAGGCACCACGGGCTCCATCAACCTCGATCCGCAGATGATGGACCTGCCCTGCCCGGGCGGCGGGTCACGTTACTGGTACCAAACGTTCGAATCTGTCCCCTCGCTTACTTTCCATCCGAACAACATCCGCCTCGTGTGGCGCTATGGATGCGGGGAGGGCGCCATCAACCAAGCACAGATCAAGAACTGCGTCGTCATCGACGCCGCCATCTCCAACAGCGGCGGCGGAGGGGGGACGGGTAACGTCGACGATAAAAACCCAACCCGCATCCAAGCCACGGGCGTCAACATCGACGACTTCACCATCCTCCGCGCCTCCAGCCTCTTGTCCGGCGCAGATGTCTCCGGCCTCGGAAACGCCTCACTCACCGAGGCCTGCCCCGACGGCTTCAACTGCTCGGACTCCGCCCAGCGCCGAATCGCCGCTCACCTCGGGAACAGTTCCGGAGAGGACGGCGTGTTCCTCAGGCCCGCAGACGGATCCCCGGTCGAAGAACTGAGCCTCGGCCTCGACCTCTCCGCTTCGCTCGCCGGAACCCTCACGGGCGAGATCACACACACACTCGACGTCACCACCACCGCAGGACAGCCCGCGCAGATCACCGCGAAAATGCAGCTCACCGACGACAACAGACTCAAGATCACGCTCGATGCCTCCCTCTCCGGTGAGCCCGCTCTCAATGTCGCCGTCAGCAACGGAGGCTCGACGGTCGGCTCTCACTCCGGCTCCGCAAGAACGATCGTCGTCTACGTCGACGGGTTCCCGGTCTATAGCTCCGAGTCCTGGTTCCTCGTCTGGCACTTCATCAACAACTTCCTTTCATTCAGCATCACCCCGCCGCCCGGGCCCTCAAATCCCACGTTCACCATCACCGACGACGCCGGCTTCTTCTCCCTCGCCGGAGACCACCTCAGCTTCTCGCTCGGCGGCGTCGCCCCAGTCTCCTCCGCGAGCGGGCTCGCCGTGACCGGAATCAACCTCGCCGGTCCTCTCACCCTGTCGGATGTCTCCTTCGGCCAGAGCACCCCCCCCTGCCCCGCCGACTTCAACCAGGACGGCTTCCTGGACGGCTTCGACTACGACGACTTCGTCGCCGCCTTCGAAGGTCAGGGGCCAGGAAACGCCGACTTCAACCAAGACGGGTTCACCGATGGATTCGACTATGACGAATTCGTCAACGCCTTCGAACTCGGCTGCTGAACCAGCCACAACTCTGCCCGATCACGCCGCATCCCAATGCCCCTCGGCCCGCGCCGGGGGGCTTATTGCATCGTGGTCGCATGCACTACGCTTTCCCTCCCATGTCTTCTCCGCATCGCGATCTCCCGAGGACTGTCCCGCCCGTTATGCGGCGCGGCCTGTTCTGGCTCTCGGGCCTCACCGCGTTCTTCGTCATCGCTGCCTTCGCCTGGGTGATCCTCCGCAAACCCCTCGGCATCCCACGAGGGTTCGCCTACCGATTTGGCACTCTCATCCTTGGCCTCGTGCCCCTGTTCATTCTTTGGCCCTGGTGGATGCTGCGGACGAGGCACATCCGACGTGCGATCCTCGACTCCCAAGGACGACTCTGCACGTACTGCGCCTACGACGTCTCCGCGCTCCTTCCAAATGGAACCTGCCCAGAATGCGGCTCCCACTACGACATCGAACTCGACAAACCCCTCTGGGAGGCCGTCGGCGCTCGATACGGCGACCAACCCACGACGTCGCCCAACAAGGGCAGCCCGCGTTCTGACCCCGGGCCCGCTCTCCCCACCGAGTAGCCTCGCGAACCAGGCTATGAAAAGCAACGCCACCACCGTTTCCGCCTACCTCGACTCCCTTCCTGCTCCCCGCCGCAAGGTTCTGGAGTCTCTCCGCATCCTCTTCAGCGAGTTTCTCGAGCCTGTTCTCAACGAACAAATGCTCTACGGCGTCATCGCCTATTGCGTCCCTCTCACAGGCCGCGGTGCCTGGCCTCACGGCCACCACACCAATCCCGCACTCCCACTCATGTACCTAGGCCTTTCGTCACAGAAAAACGACATGGTCGTCTACATGCTCTTCCTCGTCCATAGCACCCCGAGGCGGAAGCACTTCATCAAAGCCTGGGAAGCCTCCGGCAAGAAATCCCGTCTCCAGGTCGGAGGTATGGGCTGCTGTCTCCGATTCAACAAACTCGATGATCTCGCGCTCAGCGTGATCACCGACGCGATCACCCGCACCCCGGTACACGCCTATCTGACTGACCACACCGCGATGCTGGCCCGGCTGGGCAAAGCCCCCGACGGCGCGCCGTTGCGTCGCTCCCTCAAGCCCGGCCCTCGCACCGCCGCCATCAAGAAATCCTCCAACAGGCGTGCCTGACCTCCCTGGCTTCGAACCGCCCCCGGGTAAAGGGGCGGGCAAGGGGTCGACGAAGCGCGAGGTCTACGCTGGGGGATGCGAAGTATTCGGGCGTTGCTGGGATCTTTGGTTGACTATGCCGGGCTCTACCCGCCCGCCGGCTTGGCCATGGCGCCCGCCGTCGAGAATTATGCCCGCGACCGCGCGGGAGAACTCGCCTGGATGCAAGGCCGATTCATTGTCGGTTCCAAACGCCTCCGTGAATTCTCCTCCGCTGCCGCCCCCTTAATGCCAGGCACCTTCGCCACCAGCGGGTACCGCGAACACGCCGCAACACACTCCGGCGACCACTTCGCGCCCTGGCGTCTCAGCGTCCTCCTCGACGGCGTCAGCGGCGCCGAGGGCGACCACGCCATGGCCAATCTCGAAACCGACCTCCAGACCATCGAGGGCTTCAACCGTCACCACGCCGATCTCGACCACGGGCTCGCCGTCATCGACTGCGTCGAGGTCAAGCCTGCGAACGCCGACATGATCGACCTCATCCTCGACGAACTTCCAGAAGGGATTGCAGCCTTTTTCGAAGTCCCCTGCGGCGCCTCGGGCGACGGCCGCGGCATGATCGCCGCTCTCTCCGGCGGCGAAGCCTCCGCCAAGGTCCGCACCGGCGGCCTCGTCCACTCCGCCTTCCCCTCCCCGCGCGACCTCGCCGAGTTCATCGAGCAATGCCGCCTCGCAGGCGTCAGCTTCAAGGCCACCGCAGGGCTCCACCACCCCCTCCGCGCCGTGCACCCCATCACCTCGGACCGCGCAGGCCCCACAGCCCTCATGCACGGCTTCCTCAACGTCTTCCTCGCCGCGGCCTTCGCTCACGCGCATGGCACAGGCGCCGCCGGCGGAGGACAGGGGTTTGACGTCGCCGACATCGAGGCTCTGCTCGCCGAATCAACCCACGACGCGTTCACGTTCCGCGACGATGCCATCGTCTATAAGCGATGGACCCTGTCGACTGAGCAGATCGCCGCCGCCAGGTCCACCTTTGCCCTCTCGTTTGGTTCCTGCTCCTTCGACGAGCCCGCGGATGATCTCCGCGGCCTCAGACTGCTCTGACCCCCCCCATATCCCATCCCGCTCAGCTACGGAGCCCCCCTTTGTCGCACCTGAACATCATCAAAACCTCGCTCGGCGCCTCGATCGTTCTCGAGAGCGGCGAGCCCCTCCCACTCCGACACATCATCGGCGTCGGCCGCAATTACGCCGAGCACGCAAAGGAGCAGGGCGCAGCCATCCCAGAACGCCCCATGATCTTCACCAAAAACCCGGCCTCTCTCTGCCTTTCGGGAGACTCCATCACCATCCCCCGCATCTGCCAGGACAGACCCCAGGTCGACTTCGAGGCCGAGCTCGCCGTCATCCTCGGGCCTACTCCCCTCCGCGATGTCCCCCTCGAACGCGCCCTCGATGGTGTCGTTGGCTTTGCGTGCGCCAACGACGTGTCCGCTCGCTGGTGGCAGAAAGAAGGCTCCGGCGGGCAGTTCTGCCGGGGCAAGTCCTTCGACACCTTCTGCCCCATCGGACCTTACGTCACGCCCGCTTCCCGCGTCGCAGATCCCAGCTCCCTGCGTGTCGTCTGCCGCGTCAACGGCATCGTCAAGCAGGACGCCTCGACATCTCAGATGATGTTCTCCGTCGCTTCCCTCATCGCCGACCTCTCGCGAGGAACCACCCTCCTGCCCGGTACCGTCATCCTCACCGGCACCCCCTCGGGCGTCGGCATGTCGCGTACTCCACCCGAATTCCTCCGGCAAGGCGACGTCGTCGAAGTCGAAATCACAGGTCCAGGCATCTCTTTGGGCGTTCTGCGTAACCCAGTCCGAGACGAGTAATTCCCCCATACGCGCCTCCCACGTTCGATCCACACCGGATCGGGTAGCATGCGGACATGGCGGACCTGCCCCTCACAACAACGCAACTACTCGACCGGCTCCGCTGCGGTGCGTCAAATGGTGCCCAAGGTGTGAGCACCGACCCTTCCGCAGGGGCCCAAGCACGGGCTCCCATCGGCGCTGCCCGGGAGGACCAGCATTCGGCGTGGAACGAAGTTGACGCTCGATACCGTCCCGTTCTGATCGGGTTCACGCGCTCCCTGGGGCTCAACGAGGCCGACGCTGAGGACGCGGCGCAGTGGACCCTCGCCGAACTCTCGCGAGGCCTCCGCGCCGGGCACTACGAACGCGGCAAAGGCCGTCTCAGATCATGGGTTATGGGAATCGCACGAAACCGCGTTCTCATGATCCAACGCTCCAAAAGACAGGGCCCCACAGGCCCGCTCCCCAACGATCAGGCCGCGGGAGTCTGGCCTCCCACACCACCCGACGAAGCCACCATGTCCGTCGTCTGGGAACGCGAACTCGAACGCACCGTCTTCACCCGTGCCTGGGGGATCGTCAGAGATCGCTTCGACGATGCCACCCTCAGGATGTTCGAACTCGTCTCGATGCGCGGCGTCCCGCCCGCCGCGGCCGCCGCTGAGTGCGCCGTCCCCGTTGATCGCGTTTACGTCGCCAAGTCCCGAGTGACCAAAGCCCTCCGCGAAATTTCCGCGGAACTCATGTCGAGGTACGGCGCGGATGAGTGACCTCGCGCCCCATTTCTCTTCCGACAACTGCCCCGGTGAGGCCGCGATCGCCGCGTGGTCCGGCGACTCCATCGACCCCGCCGCCGCCGATCCGTCAGACCCCATCGCCGCCCACCTCCTCCGCTGCGACCGTTGCAAAGCCGCACTCAACTCACTCCGCGACGAAGACCGTTTCGCCGCTCGCTTCGCCGCCGTCGTCCGCTCAAGGCCCGGTGAACGAGGCTCACAGGTCTTCGGCGTCGAGCCCGAACGCCCGGTCGTCTCCGGGTACACCATCGAATCAGAAGTCTCTCGCGGTGGCCAGGGCGTCGTCTATCGCGCCATCCAGCACGAAACCAAACGCCCCGTCGCCATCAAGACCATCCTCAGCGGGCAACTCGCCTCCGCACGTGAGGTCGCACGCTTCGAACGCGAAGTCGAGATCGCCGCCTCGCTCAGACACCCAAACATTGTCACCGTCTACGAGGCAAGGCTCCTCCCCGACGGCCGACACGTCCTCACCATGGAGCTCGTCAACGGCGTTCCCCTCAGCACATGGGCCGCCGCCGCTCCCGGCGGCCATTCGGGCCTCCGCACTCGCCTCGGGCTCATCCTCGCCGTCACCCGCGCCGTCGAATACGCACACCTTCGAGGCGTCATCCACAGAGACCTCAAACCGGCCAACGTTCTCGTCGATCGCGAGGGCGTCCCCAGGGTCCTCGATTTCGGCCTCGCCCGACGGCGCTCTTCCTTCGACTCCGCCAGCGGCGCACGCTTCCTCCCCAACCTCAACCATCCTTCCTCAACTCCCCCCACACGCCTTCCTCCCACCATCCCGGGGCTCTTCCAAGGAACCCCCGCCTATGCGGCACCCGAACAGTTCGAGATCGAAGACTCCGGCCAGCTCGACCTCCGAGTCGATGTCTACGCCCTGGGGGTCATGCTCTTCGAACTCCTCGCGGGCTTCTCGCCTTATTCCGATTCAAAGGGCGACCTGGGATCCGTGCTCGCCCTGAAACGCGCCGCCGTCCCTCCGAACGCACTCTCCGCCGCACACCCCGCCGCTCGCGCAGGGCTTGTTGCCTCTCATGCACTCTGGCGCGACATCGACGCCGTCATCGCCAAGGCCACAGCCCCCGACCGCACCCGACGCTACCAATCCGCGACCGAATTCGCCGCGGACCTCGAGTCCCTCCTCAGCGGTCGCGCCGTCGACGCCCGCTCTCGCGACACCCTCTACCGATGGCGCATGGCCTTCAAACGCCACCGCCTCCTCGTCTCGCTCGCGACCGCTGCCACAGCCGCCGCTCTCGCCGTTGCCACAGGGTTCATCCTGGTCCAGAGAACCCACGTCCGACGACTCGACGACGAACGAGCCCGCCTCGCCGCGGCTCTCCGCGAAAGCATCATCCAGCAAGCAAACGCGCTCTCGTCCACCGGCGAACGTGCACGCGCCGAAGCTCTGTTGTGGCGTGAAGGGTTCGCCGTGGCTCCTCATTCCTTCGCAGCAGACCCCTGGGAGCGCGCGCTCTCGGGTTCGCTCGACGAACGCCGCGCGATCTGGGCTCTCATGGAAGCCCAGTTCGAAGCCCCCTATCAGAGCATCCGTCAGCTCGACTCGATTGGAACGTTCGTCGGGAACTCCTCCGCCGATCGAATCCACATCCTTCATACCGACGGATATCTGCGGACCTACCACGCCCACTCCCTCGAGCCCTTAGGCTCCCCGATCCGCGTCTGGGAAGAGACGGGCTCTTTGCCCATCATCAGCTCTCGGTTCGACGTGCTCGTTCTTCGCCCCGATCGAATCGAATTCGCCGATCTTCGAAGCATACTCAGCGGCCCAGACCCCTCTTTGCCCGACGCCCAGCCCGTCATCCGCCACCGCCCCCAGAACTCGCCCCCCTTCGAACGAGCCGTCATCGCCAGAAACTCCTCCCACGTCGCACTCATCGGTTCCAACTTGCCCAGCATCGTCTGCTCCCTTCCTGACCTCCGCGAGATTTTCACGACACCCTGGAACACCTGGCCCATCCTTACCCCGACATTCTCCCCCGACGGCTCCAAAATCTACTGCATCGGAGCCTCTGGAAGACTCGAAGGTCTTTCCGTTCCGAGCGGACAAGAGTTCAATCCCGAATTCCTTTGGGCCCCACAGTTCTTCTCGCTCGTCAACGAGGCCCCAGGCCGAGCCTCTCTCCGTTTCACTTCCACCGGAAGACAACTCGCCGTCCTCACCGAATCGGGGCTCGTTCTACTCGCATCTTCCGCCAGCGCAAAGTCAATCCCAGAGCGACCCCTTCCGCCCATCGTCTCGCTCCCAAACCTCTCCTCAGGCACGGGCGCCGTCGCCATCTTTGACTCCGACGACCGCCTCGCCGCCACCTGGGGCGCGAGCGATCCCTACTTCGTCATCCGCGACGCGCTCTCGCTCAGGCCCCTCATGGCCTGCAGAGGGCACGAAGGGCTCCTCTCCCGTGCTGAATTCTCGAACGATGAACCCGCCATATTCAGCATTGACGGCTCCCGCGCCCTCCGTCGCTGGTGTCTCGAATCCATCGCTCCGCCAACCACATCCGCCATCTCAGGCTCAAAACCCGCCTCCGCCACCCATACCCCGCCGCCCTGGCGATACTCCATCCCAGGGTGCAACTCCCCTCCTCACACCCTCCGCTTCGGGCCCGACGGCTCGCTCCTGATGGCCATGAGCGACGGCCGCCTCCAACTCTTCCACACGCTCTGGCCTCTTGATCCCATCACGTTCAAGACCTCTTTCAATCCGGCTCGCTCCGCCGCCTTTGTGTCTCACGCACATTCCTCGTACATCATCGCCGCAGGAAAGTCGGGCGACCTCCTCCTTTTCCACCTTACCCCTACCGACAGCCCGGTACGCACTCTCACCCCACCCACTCCCGCCGACATCTTCGGGATGGACGTCAGCCCCGACGGTGCCCTCGTCGCCGCCGCCGCAGGCGACTCCACCGTCACCCTCTGGAAAACCAGCGATTGGTCCCTTGTCGCTACCAGAAACATCGCCCGAGGACGCCTTCGTTCACTTGTTTGGCTCCCAGACTCCTCAGGGGTTCTCATCGCCGCCGGAGACGCCAAAGCGGTCATCCTCAACGCCGCAGACCTCTCGGATCGGTCCTCTTCGCCGCCCCACTTCGGCCAACTCCGCGGTGCCGTCAGCTCCCGCGATGGACTCATCGCCATCACCTTCGGCGAAGAAGGCATCGCCAGATTCTGGACCCTGCCCGATCCCTCCGCTCCCGACCAATCCTGGACTCTCTTGCACGAGCGATCCAAGTCCGCCATGCCCATCTACGCCGTCGCGGTCCACCCGACAAAGCCGCTCGCCGCCGTCGGACACGCCGCAGGTGATGTCCGCTTTATCGACACCACCACCGGAACCGCACTCGCAACCCTCAAAGCCTCCGCCTCTATCATGTCCCTCGCATTCTCCCCCGACGGACAAAAGCTCCTCGTCGGCTCTGGGCTCAACGGATCCGAAGTCTGGGACATCCGCCGGCTCGCCGAGTTCCTCCGTTCCATCCGCCAATACTGGCTCAACCGCACCGCCCCCCCCGCAAAACCCTGACCTCTGCCATCTCTTCTCGCAAGGTCCTCCCCAATGCTCACCACCTCGACGCGCCCGTACACAGAAGCCGAATTCGACGAGTATGCAGACCGAATGGAATCGGATGCGACCTCGCTCACCGCGATGGTCCTTCTTGCTCTCGCCGCAGGCGGCATGTCCGTTCTCGCCGCGTTCGCCGCTCATTGGGTCTATGCCAAGCTCACTTCAAACCCCGCTTCATGGACCTACCCCCTGATCATCGGTGGCGCCATCGCCGTCGTCGCCTTCCTCGCCCTCTGGCTCACGTCCAACTCCGTAGACTGGACCTCCAACCCTCCCAAGCTTGCCACTGTCGTCTCCGCCACTGCTAACGCCGCGTGGCACGCCGAATGCGATTCCCTCCTCGACACCCTCTTCATCTTCCGCGTTGACCCAGATCACTACCTCGTCCTCACCCAAAGCTTGCACTCTCCCCACATCCTCGAACCCACCAGCAACTCCACACTCCCAGACTCCATCCCTTCTTCGATCCGGCTCGTCCTCCTCGGCGAACAAGAGTTCCGAGTCGCACTCGACATCTCCCTCTCGGGGCTCCCCATCCCCCTCAACCCACTCCCCATCACGCAAGACCCCTCCAACCTCGACGACGAAACCCCCATACCAGACGGCCTCTACATCACCCAAGACCTCCCCCCAGCCCTCCGAAATGCGCTCTCACGCCCTCCCTCTCCGTCCTGACACCCTGCAACCTCTTCGATGAATCCCCCCACCCTCGCTGTCCACTGCGAGGGTGCCCCTTGCACACTCGCTCACCCAATCTCCTTGTAGTAGATCACGGTATCGTGCAACGCCTTTCCATCAGGGTCGAGGGCAAATCGGGGGATCACGCCAACCTGCGTCCACCCCAGCCGCTGGTACAGCCGCTCAGCTCCCGCGCCACGCTTCGCGTCCAGCGTCAACAATCTCACGCCCGCGGCCCTCGCGTCGGCCTCCGCCATACGCATGAGCCCCTCACCCACGCCCACACTCCGGCTTCCCCGACGAACCATCAACTTCACGATCTCCGCCCGATGAGGCTGATTCGGCGCCCACGCCCTCACATACTGCACCGTCCCCACAATCTCTCCACCAACCTCGCGCGCAACGAATACGACCCGGTCGCCACGACCCGTCCCTTGCAACGTCTCCCGCCACCAGGCCGACGCCTTCTCCAGCTCCAACGGCTGCACAAAGCTCACTGCAGCCCCAGATTCCACCGCGTCCACCAGCACACCGGCAAGCCCCCGCACATCCCCTTCGTTGACCGCCCCTTCAAGACGCTCTATCCGAACCATCTCGTGGTCTATTGACATCAAGCCCTCCTGACGGCCATTCCTCGGCCTTCCAACACTCCCAAGACCATACATCTCCCCAGTTCGGGCCTCTTCCCCCCCCCAACGCAGCACTCCACAACCCCTCCAGCCCCGGTTCCGGGTCGAACCGCCCGTCCAATTTCGGCGTATGCTCTCCATCCTTAGGATGGGCCGCGCGGTTCTCGTGCCTACTTCCCATCCCGAGTTTCTTCCGTCCCCCCATTCCCACCCTCTCCCTCAAAATCACCATGGCCACCCACACCCACGACCACGCCCACGACCACTCACACGACACCCAGCAGGCCCTCCAGTGCTGCTCTCACCACGAAGTCGAGATCGACCGCAACATCAGGGTCTACCTCTTCGGCGGGCTCCTCGTCCTTATAGGCACCCTCCTCAAGTGGACCAACACCGCGAACGAAACCGTCGCCGCAATCCCCGCCGCGCTCGGCGCCTTCATCCTCGCTTTCCCGCTCTTCTACGCCGCCGTCATCGAACTCAAAAACATGGCCCCATCGAGCTCCATGCTCGCCGCCGTCGCCATCCTGGCCGCGCTCGCCAACGGTGATTACATCGTCGCGGGTTGGCTCGCGTTCATCCTCGTCGTCTTTGGCCAGCTCGTCCGCCGATCCGCCTCCGGCGCTCAACGCGCCATCGCCGACCTCGTCCAGCTCACCCCGGACGTCGCCCGCGTCGTCGACGCGGGATCCGAACGCGAAGGCGTCGCCCTCTCAGAGATTAAGCTCGGCCAGATCGTCCGCGTCCGACCCGGCGAAAACCTTCCCGTCGACGGCAAAATCCGCTCCGGGCGAACCACCATCAACCAGGCCTCCCTCACCGGCGAGGCCGCTCCCGTCGAAGCCTCGCTCAACGACGACGTCTTCGCCGGAACCACCAACCTCACCGGCGGCATCGACATCGAAGTCACCCGCATCGGCGGCGACACCACCATCGGCCGCGTCACTCAGCTCATCAGGCAAGCCGAACAAAGCCGTACCCCTCGCCAGATGCTCATCGAACAGACCTCCCAGTTCTTCGTTCCCGTCGTCCTCTGCGTCGCCGGAGTTGTCTGGTTCATGATGAGCCAATCCGCTGACCAAGCCACCCAGGCCAAGGCCGCAGAAACCGCCGTCACCGTCCTCGTCGTGACCTGCCCCTCCGCGCTCCTCCTCGCCAGCCCTTCCGCCATGCTCGCCGCTTTCGCCGCCGCCGCTCGCCTCGGAATCCTCGTCAAACAACCAAGCTACCTCGAAGGCGCCGCAAACATCAACACCGTCGTCTTTGACAAGACCGGAACCCTCACCACTGGTAAATTCCAGGTCACTCGCCTCGCACCAGCCCCCGGAGTTGATCCCGCAGAACTCCTCAAGGCCGCCGCCTCCGCAGAACAAAGCTCCAACCACCCGCTCGCTCAGTCCATCATCACCACCGCTTCCGCAGCTCGAATCGAACTCCCCTCGGTCTCCGAGTACGAAGAAATCCACGGCCGCGGCGTCCGCGCGATCACGCCCATCGGCGAACTCCGCGTCGGACGAAGCTCCTGGCTCGCAGAAATCAACCCCAACATCAAGTCCGATGTCGACGCCGTCGAATCCAAAATCGAAGGCATGACCGGCGTCCACGTCATGGTCGCCAATCGCTACCTCGGTGCCGTCGGCCTCGAAGACACCATCAAGCCCGACACCAAAAACATCATCCAAAACCTCCGAGACCTGGGCGTCAAACAAGTCGCCATCTTCACCGGAGATCGCCTCGGTGTCGCCAAACGCGTCGGCGTCGCCGTCGGCGTCGACACCATCGAGGCCGAGTGCCTCCCAGAAGAAAAACACGACCAGATCAAGTCGCTCGTCAAGTCCGGATACAAAGTCATGATGGTCGGCGACGGCATCAACGACGGGCCATCCCTCGCCGAGGCCGATGTCGGCGTCGCCATGGGGCTCATGGGCTCCGACATCGCCGCAAACTCCGCCGGCGTCGCGCTCATGAACGACGACCTCTCTCGCGTCCCATTCCTCATCGAGCTCGCTCGAAAGTCCCGTGTCATCATCGCTCAGAACATCGCCGCTTCCGTCGTCATCGCCATCGTCGGGCTCGTCCTCGCCGCCACAGGTGTCCTCGCCTCCACAGGATTCGCCGTCACCATCGCCGCGCTCTACCACTTCGTCGGCGACGTCTTCGTCTTGGGCAACAGCTTCCGCCTCTTCCGCTTCGGAGAAAACTTCGTCAAGCCCGAAGATGCCCAGCCACTCGTCCGCCGCCGCGCCGCAAGCATCCGCGGGCTCGCCGCTCAGCCCGCCTGACCCTGCACGACCCCATCCCTCCAACACACTCTACCGCCGCGCCCGCCCAGCCCGCCGCGCCAGTCAATACCTTCATCCTCGCCGTGCAGTCGGTCGCCAGGCACCCTCGCCAAGCCTCACCCCCCCGCCGACTCTCCCTCACCCTCGTCCTTTCCCTCCCCGCCATCCGCGATCCGGGCCGCCGCGATCACGCGGTCTCCGCTGTCCAGCGTCACCACGCGAACCCCTTGCGCCGCGCGACCCGTCTCTCGAATCGCCCCCGCCTTTGTCCGCACCAGTTGCCCCCCCTTGCTCACCACCATCACGTCATCACCGGCATGAACTCCCAACGCCGCCACAGCCTTCCCGTTTCGATCCGACGTCTTAATGTCGATCCGCCCCTTCCCCCCGCGGCTTTGTGACCGCATCGTTCCATCTTCCGACTGCACCCGGTACTCATCCACAGGTGTCCGCTTCCCGTACCCGTGCTCCGTGATCGTCAGCAAGCACAGACCAGCGTCCGACGTCGAACCTTCCGCTTCCCCGACCCCACCCCCGTTCATCGGCACCGCCACCACACCGATCACCTCGTCGCCCTCGTCCAATTCGATCCCCTTCACACCAGCCGCCGATCGTCCCATCAGCCTCGCGTCCTGCTCGTTAAACCGGATCGCCATCCCGCCCGCCGTTGCCAACAAAATATCGTCCGCCCCTCGCGTCAACGTCACGTCCAAAAGCGCGTCCCCTTCCTTCAGCCCCACCGCGATCAGACCGCTCTTGTTCACGTTCCGATATTCCTTCAGCGCCGTCCGCTTGATGACCCCCTGCCGGCTCACAAATGTCAAAAACTCGCTCCCCTCTTCGAAGTTCTTCACGTTCAAAAACGCGCGGCACTTCTCCCCGACTCCCCCTTCGCCCACTTTCAAATCCAACAGATTCACCAACGCTCGGCCCTTGCTCGTCCGGCCCATCTCCGGCACCTCGAACACCTTGATCTTGAACACACGCCCCGTGTCCGTAAAGCACAACAGATCGTCGTGCGTGCTCGCCACAAACACGTGCTCCAGGAAATCCTCGTCTTTCGTCTCCCCCGCCTTGATCCCGCGACCCCCTCGACCCTGCGACCGGTACGTATCCAGCGGCACCCGCTTCGCATACCCGTCCCGGCTGATCGTCAACGCTACGTCCTGCACCGGAATCAGTTCCGCAATATCAATATCAACGCCAGCGTCGTCGATCGCCGTCACCCGCGGAACATCAAACCGCGCACGCATCTCCTCGCAATCCGCCTTCACCATCGATAGCACCCGCTCCCGGCTCGCCAGGATCGACTCCAGGTCGTCGATCTCCCCGGACACCGACAGATACTCGCTCAACAGCTTCTCGATCTCCAGACCCACCAACTGAATCAGCCTCATCCCCCCGATCGTCTCCGCCTGGATCCGGCTCAGCAGCACCCCCGCCTCACCAGATCCGTCCGCCGTTGTCAGCCGCTGCACCAGCCTCTTCGGAAGCTTCGCCGCGTGCGGATGCGTCGACGGAATCTGGAATCGCTTCTCCATCAGCCGCTCGATCGCTTGCTCCCGCGTTGCGCTCGACCGGATGATCCGGATCACCTCGTCGATGTCGCACACCGCGTAGATCATCCCTTCCAACACGTGCGCACGCTTCCTCGCCTCCCTCAGCAAATACCCCGTCCGTCGACGGATCACCTCTTCCCGGTGCGACACGTAGCAGTCGATCAACTGCCTCAGGCTCATCGTCCGCGGCTGCCGGTTCACCAACGCCAGATTGTTGATCGAGAACGTCTCCTGCAGGGGCGTGAACTCGTACAACTGCTTCTCCACCACCCGTGGATCCGCGCCCTTCTTCAGGTGCAGCACCACCTTCGTAGGCGCGTCGCGGTTGCTCTCGTCGTTCACATAGCTCACGTCCTGCATCCGGTCGTCGTTCACCGCCTCAACGATCTTCTCCACCAGCGTCGTCTGGTTCACCATGTACGGAATAGACTCGATCACGATCATGTCACGGTCGCTCTTGCCGTCGATCTTCTCCACCCTCACCGTCCCGCGAACCGTCACCTTCCCTCGACCCGTCGAGTACGCGTCCACGATCCCCCGACGCCCCAGCACCACGCCTCCCGTCGGGAAGTCGGGCCCCTTGACTCCACGCCTCACCACCGCCCCGCTCGCGTCCAACACGTCCTGCATCAACTCCGCAAACCCGATCCCGGGGTTCTCGATCACTCGAATGATCGAATCCAGAATCTCCGTCGGGTTGTGCGGCGCAAGGCTCGTCGCCATCCCCACCGCGATCCCGATGCCCCCGTTCACCAGCAGATTCGGGAACCGACCAGGAAGCACCGTCGGCTCCTGCAGACGGTCGTCATAATTCGGCTGGAAAT